>Ga0207646_10005817_pt1 | contig 12899 bp, 20 predicted proteins | sample KBSK5502metaG_FD_184343 | JGI IMG/M metagenome (GOLD analysis project Ga0207646, IMG submission 184343) | Corn, switchgrass and miscanthus rhizosphere microbial communities from Kellogg Biological Station, Michigan, USA - KBS K5-50-2 metaG... | ecosystem: Host-associated > Plants > Roots >...
TGTCGGCGATGATGCGCCGCATGGTTCCGTCGTCGGCGTGCATGTTGATTGCCTGGTGTAGGAAGACAGCGACGTTCCGGCCGTCTGTACGGTAGGAGGCGTACAGCTGGGTTATGAGCTCGTTGAGCCGGGTCGCCAGCTCGGAGTGTTCGCTGCGGTCAGGGATGTCAGTCACGACTGTGTTGTCCTTTGGCTACGTGGTCTGCCTGCTGCGTTGTACCGCATGACGGCGGCTGGTCGCAAGAGAGCGGGCTGAGCCATTGAGGTCTGACCGATAAGAAGGATTTCAGGACATTGGAGGGAGAGACGCCGCAGGCTAGTCGATTGGGGACGCTGGGACCTTTAGCCGACTGATTGACACCAGTGGCACTACGTGGTAAGATAACAGGTAACAGCCAACGAGCAAAGGAGGGCGCGCATGGCGCTGAAACGGGCGCCGAGGGGACGGCCGTTGCCGAGACTGCGAGAGATCCGCATTGAGGCATGGATGAGCCAGCAGGCGCTAGCCCATAAGGCTGGGCTGGGGATACAGACCGTAGTTCGCGCTGACGCCGGGCGGAATGTAGAGCCAGACACGGCGAGGAAGCTAGCGGCGGCACTGGGCGTGACCGTGGAGACGTTGCTGGACGTCTCAGCATCAGGAGTCAGTCTACAGTCAGAGTCAGTCCTTGGGCCAGGCGAGTTGCGACGCTCTGGTCCGACGTCCGCCTCTGTGCGCGATAGCGGAGCGGCGTGATCAAGGGGTCACGCCGCTTTTTGCGTGTCTTGGAGGCCAGAGAAAAGAGTCAGAAAAAGCAAAAGACCCGCGCCGCGCTTCAGTAGCCAGCTGAAGCCTGCGAGGGTCCGAGCGAAGGAAGGTGAGACGAGTCGCTGGTGAAGTCGGTTGCGAGACTTTGCCAGCTAGGACAGACCCCGACAATCGAAACGTCCCGACGAAAACCAAGGCAGTCCTATGAGGAAGTATGCCACAAGCGAAGCTGTGGCGCAAGTCCTCCGTCGAATGGGCTGCCAGAAAAGCAAGCAGGCGACGGAGGATTTTTGTATGAATGGGAGACGAACGAGGCAGACGGCGAAGGCGTGGGATAGCCAGGGTGGCAAGGATGCGGCGGTGGGGCGATGAGCGCTCTGTCCGTCAGGAGTAGGATCGAGCCGTGGCAGCGGTTCACGCGCAGTCACCCATGCCCGATCTGCCAGGGGTATGACGCCGACCGAAGAGGGCGCGGTGAGCGCTGCTACGGCTTTCTGAGCGCCGACGAGACAGCGGCGTTCTGCACCCGGGAGGAGCGCGCCGGCGATCTGCCGCTGATCCCGGCAAGCCAGACGTACGCGCACCAGCTCGATGGCCCGTGTGGGTGCGGCATGACGCATGGAGTGGCGCTGGCGCCGGTGCGTCACAGGCGCGATGAGCCGGAGAGGGATCCAGACCCGCAGACTGGCCCGCTGCCAGCTGAAGTCAAAGGCAAGCGGTTCGTGGCGGAGTGGGCGTATCGGCGTGCGGATGGCAGTGTCGCGTATCGGGTGGCGCGCTACGACGACCCGCTGAAGCCCGGCGAGAGCAAGCCGGACAAGACGTTCCGCCAGTTCCGCCAGTTGGACGAGGCCTCCTGGGCCTGGGGGTTAGGCGACACGGAACGCCTGCTCTATCGGCTGCCGGAGATCCTGGCTGGTCCAGCGAGTCGGCCGGTGTTCGTCGTCGAGGGCGAGAAGGCGGCGGACGCGCTGGCGGCGCTGGGCCTGGTCGTGACGACGTGCAGCGAGGGCGCGCGCAAGTGGGACCAGGCGCCAGGCCGCCACGAGGCGCTGCGCGATCGGCATGTGGTCGTGCTGCCGGACAAGGACGAGAAGGGGCTAGCGCATGCGCTCCAGGTCGCCGAGGATCTGCGCGGCTGCACGGCGTCCGTGTGCATCGTGGAACTGCCTGGCCTTCCGGAGAAGGGCGACGCGGTGGAGTGGATAGCCGCCGGCGGCGACGCGCTGCAGCTGATGGAGCTGGCGGTCGGCACGCTGGGGCGCATCGCTGGCACGGCGCAAAGCCAGAATCCATGCCCAGTGAATCAAGATGATTCACCAGAGAGCGGGCCTCGGCAGTGGGAGCGGCTGAGATGGACGCGCCAGATCAGATCCAACGCCAGCCTGTCCGCCAGCGCGAAGTGGGCCGCGATGGTGGCGCGCGATAAGCTCGACACGTGGGCCGACGACGCGTGGGTGCCGATCGACCTGACAGCCTTTGGCGGGGAGTATGGCGTCTCGGCGCAGACCGCCAGCAGCAATTTACGCCAGCTCCAGGACGCGGGCGGGGTGGAGTACCGGGTGGAGAAGACGACCCAGGAGGATGCGGAGGGAGTTCCGCGCACGTTCTCGCGGGCGTACATTAAGCGCGCGCCGCTGCTGATGGCCCCGCTGGAGATCCAGTCGGAGCCGCGCAATTGGGGCGGAAAGCGTCCAGGCGCAGGCCGGCGGTGCAAGTCGTGTGGGAGCGAGAACCTGGTCATCCGGCGCCAGCTCGTCTGCCGGAGCTGTGGGGAGAAGCAGGAGGACCTGCCGGACATCGAGGTGAACCCCAGGCCAGAGGAGGAGACAGGTGAGGAGTCGCTAGCCCAGGAATCATGCCCGACGAATCATCTTGATTTACCAGGAGAGGGAGACGAGAGAGACATGGAGGATGACCCGGAAGTCAAGATGACTTCCCTTCCGCAGAGTATGTATGTAAGTCAAGATGATTCCCCAGGGAACGCCGGGAGTGTGAGCCTCCAGGAGCTGCGCGAACGCATCGGCGAGTGGGCGCAGGCGCGCGAGTGGGCCGCGCTGATCGTGCCGCCGGCGCATCGGTATGGCGGGTCGCGCGAGATGTGGGAGCGGCTGCTGCGAGGCGCGAGCGTCGAGGATTTGCGTCGCGTGTACATGGCGCTGGGCGCAGCGGGCGCGACGAGCGGTGCGATGCCAGGCGCAACGGCGCTGGGTGAGTCGGAGTTCGTGTAGCCGGGCAGGCTATAGGCAAGAGAAGGAGAGCGCGAGGATGAGCGACGACAAGAAGGCGGAGAAGGCGGAGACGCCGGGTGTGTTGAAGGTTGGCTATTGGGTTGCCCTGACGCTGCGGCCAGACGTGGCCCCGCTGCGCTGCTACGTTGGCACGGTCGCGGAGGTGGATGCAATCGGCGTGCGTCTGACGTTGGTGGACTGGTTCTCAGGTGAGGCGACTGGGCACGACTTCTTTGCGCCTTGGTCGTCGATCACGAGCGCCCTGGTCGGCACGCCTGCGGATAACCTGGAGCTGTTCGGGAAGGCCGCGAGCAAGTGGCAGTCGCAGATGGAAGAAGGAAAAGCCCCGCCGGCGCAGGAGTGAGTGGCACGAGAGAGGAGCATGAGGATGAGCGAGGGATTGAACGACGGGCAGCGGGTGGCGAGCGCGCTTCGCGAGGCGTTCACGACTGACGAGGAGGAGAACGTGGTCGGCGGCTTGTACGCGATCGCCAGGATGCTGAACCGCCTGGGGCTGGCTGATGCCTCGACGCCGTTCGGCGCGCTGGAGTCAGTATCGAAGGAAATGCACGACGGGAGCCAGCGCATAGCTGAGGCGCTGGGCGATGTGGCGAGCGCGCTGAGCAGGATCGCCGATGCGATTGAGGACGGGCGCAGCTAGGAGCAGAGAGGAGCACGAGGATGAGCGACGAAGGTTTTGGATTTGCGGATCTCGCCGACGAGCACATGATCGAACTGCGGACGCGAATGCAGGTGATCGCCGAGATGATCGCGGCGTTGCAGGCACGTATCACAGACGAGGAGTCGGCGCGGACGTTCGACGAGCCGCGCGAGAAGTTTGAGAAGGCTGTGAAGAACCTGGATCACCTCAGAGGGGTGGTGAAAGAGGAGCTGAAACGCCAGCAATAGTGTGGTGAAAGTAGGGTGAAAGTGGGGCGCTGGAAGCGGCGCCCCTTTTGCATGGGCGATCACGGGTGGTCGATGCGCAGGTGGATGTCGGTGCCATCGACGACGAAGCACAGCGGCGCGCCGCAGCGGGGGCAGCCGAAGCACAGTTCGCCGTGTGTGGGTGAGCTGATGGCGAGAGGCAGGTCGCGAGTCACGTCAGAGAGATCGCCGAAGACGAGGCGATCAGCGACTGCCAGGAGCTTGGCGCGAACGTCCTCCATGCGGCCGCGTAGATGGGCAGGGAGCTTACGCGGGGAGATGGAGACGAGCCACCAGGCCGCTTCCTTGGAGCGCAGGCAGAGGGTGTCCTGCTTGCCGCCGGCGGTGGGGACTTTGAGCTGCTCGATGGCGTCCTCGTAGTGCTCGTCGTCCTGGATACGCTTCTGCTGGTCGCGTGGATCCACGCCGAGCGAGACGCAGACAGGGCGGATAGGCACGTAGACCGCATGTCCGGCTGTATCGACCATGAACAGCACCTTGAAGCCCAGCTCGCCGATGAAGACCTCGCGTGGCGTGTAGACGCGGGCAATGTCAGGCATGACGCCTCCTCTGGCAAAGGGGTGGGTTAAGGGTGGGTGATAGCACCGCACCTTGCGCAAGGACTGCGCAGAGCTACCCGGCGTCGTCCTGACGGATGTCTTTTGGGCGAGGGCGCCAGAAGTCCTCCAGGTCGGCGCGGAGAAGGAATGTGCCGCGCCGACCTGGCAGCTCGTAGCCGGTGATCTTGCCGGCCTTGATCTGGTCGTACCAGTAGGTGCGCGTCGTTTTGTACCGCTCGGCAGCGTCGGCGACGCTGATGTACTCGGCGAATTCGTCCTCGACCACTTTGTGTCCTCCTGTAGACAACGCTTGACTTTGTAGGCTCAGTATGCTAAGATATGAGTATGATAACACAGTAGCCCAAAGTAGTCAAGTCGAAAGGAGCAAGCAGATGGTGGTCGAGGAGTTGGCGCAGGCGCTGGAGCAGCTGACGGACGAGCAGCTGGGGCTGGTGCGGACGATGGCAGGCGCGGAGCTGGCGCGCCGGGAACGCGATCGCTTGACGGGAACGCCGTGCGAGCTGTGCGGGCAGCCAATGCCAGCGCCCGGCGGGCCGTTGACGTTTGTGCTGGGCGTGTGCTGCTGGAATTGTGGCCAGCCGGTGAAGGCGACGCAGCTGTAGCCGAAACGCCTGCGGGCGTCCGCCAGCGATCCCCGCGTTGGCGCTGATGAGGCAGGGGAGCAAGCGCTGAAAGGAGCGCAAGATGAGCAGGGCGAACCCGAGAACACTGGCAACGAAGTGGCTAGCGCAGTCGGACGCCATGACCGACGAGGAGCACGAAGTGGAGGACGCCAAGCTGGCAGAGGCCAGGGCGCGGACGAAGGCTGAGACGCCCGCGGAGCGCCGGGAGCGGTACGGGCTGCGAGACAGCGCGCCGCTGTACCGGGACAATCGGCCGTTCAGCATCTGGGCTGATGACGGCCGAGATCCTGGCCGCGCAGTGGTGAGTGAGCGGCCGCGTGAGAAGGCCTGGCAGGTGGGACTGCGGCTGCTGAAGGAGCAGGCAGCGAAGGAGGAGCCAGAGACCGCGTAGGCGCGCAGAAATAGAGCGGCCGCCCTCGTCGGGGTTGAATTGACGGGGGCGACCAGTTGCCGCAATGGCAGTGTCAGTATCGCACGTGACGTGCGAAGGAGACAAACAGCATGGGACTCAAGACGAGCAAGCAGATGAAAGTCATGAGCACACGTCCTGAAGCCAGCAAAGACGATGCGCACGAGCTGATGCCCAAGTGGCTCAAGGCGGAGATGCCGGAGCTGTACAGCAGCATGAAGACGCTGGTTCCGATGATCGCCGTCAAGTACTTCACGCCTGACAGCTCGTGGACCTGGTATGGCGTGGAGTTCGATGGCGAGGACCTGCTGTGGGGCCTAGTGGTGGGCTTCGAGCAGGAGCTGGGGTACTTCTCGCTTCGAGAGTTGGAGACGGCGCGAGGCAAGTTGGGGCTGCGCATCGAGCGCGATCTGTACTTCCCGCCGACGCCGCTGGAAGATCTCGCCTGAGGGGTGACACGAAAGTAGGGCGATAGTAGTGCAGTCGAACGCCTCCGCTGACGCTTGGACACGACGGGCGGAGGCGTTCCAAGTCCCACGAGGAGACGTGAACAGTATGGCAGACGAACAGGACGGGCGCCTAGAACGGGCGGGGCTGATGGCGGCGCATCATGCGGAGCTGCGCGATCTGGCGAACAGCATCCCAGGCGTGGAGCTAGACGACGCGGCGCAGGCAGCGCTGGTTGAGGCGATCGAGCGCGACCTGGTGATTGGCCTGTACACCGTCGGCGTTGAGCAGGAGTGGCGCATCGAGTTGAACCACTTCGGCGCGCATCCGGTGGCGCAGCCATGGCAGGAGTTCCGCAAGTCGCTGGAGTGGTGGGCCGAGCATTGGCAGATCGTGCTCGATTGGCCGTGGCCGCAGTCGGATGGTTCGGACGATGAGCCAGGAGGGACGGCATGACAGCGATCGAGACACGCGGCCGTCTGCACGCCTGGCGTGTGCGCTGGTTCGGCGAGCCGGATCAGGTGGCCGAGCAGCTCCGAGACATCGCGCGGCAGGGATCCTCGATGGCGCGGCTGGCGCATGCGTGCGCGTTCCTGCTGATCGTGCTGTTCAGCGCGGGATCGCTCGTGGCGCTGGGCGGCGACGCGCTCAGCAGCATCGTGAGTGAGTGGCGCGCCGGCGGGGTCGATGTGCCGGCGGCGATCTCCGTCGGCGTGAGCACGCTCATGGTGCTGGCGATGGACGTCGGGATGCTGTATGCCGCGTCGATGCTGCGGCTGTTGGCGACGCGGCGAGCTGACGCCAGAGAGCGGCGTGTGCATGCATTCGTGATCGTCGTCGTGACGGTGCTGGAAGCGTCGACGTACGGCTACATGTCCTGGCGGTATGAAGCGCCGGCGACGTGGGCTGCGTGGGCGCTGATCCTGAGCCGCGCGCTGGCGGCGCCGCTGCTGTCGGTGTACCTCTCGATGGCGCGACCGCTGCCAGTGACGAGCCGAGACATCCTGTATCAGGCAGAGCTGGCCGCTGGGCAGGGCGTGATCCGCGATGTGGTCGAAGTGGCCAGCGACCAGGGCGCGCCGCTCGCCGAGAAGATGGCGCTGTATGGCGCGTCGGCGACGATGACAGAGCACGATCGCGAGCGGCTGGATGGGATGATCGCGGCCGTCGAGCGTCGGGGTGTGCGAGCGCTGCCGACGGGACCTGGAACGCCGATCCAGGGGTCGGCGGTAGTCGTCGAGGAGCCTGCTGAGGAGAGGCACGCCAGGAGGCTCCGGGCGGTGTCGCAGCCGCGCCGGCGGAGTAGCGGGAAGGGTGGGGTACGTACCCGGCAGGGAGCTAGCGCCACAGCAAGCGTAGAGGCCAAGGCGCGAGCGGCATACGTACCGGGCATGAGCGTGGCGGCGTTGCAGAAGGCCGCTGGGATCTCGCGTGGCTCGGCGCAGAAGTATCTGGCAGCGCTCCAGGCGAGCGAAAGCAAGGCAGAGGAGGCGCAGGAATGGGCCGTGTGATGCGCAGGCTGTCGATCTGGCTGGTGATGGTCGTCGTGGCGGTCGTGCTGTCGGTGTCCGTACGTCTGCTGGGCCTGTGGACCTTTGGCCTGGGTGAGGAGTCCGCTTACTGGTGGTCGTTCGGCGTGCTGTGCGTGTGCTCAGTTGTGGCGGCGATCCTGATGGAGACGCGTTTCAGGTGAGCCGCAGTGGTGAGGCAAGAGTAGGTCGAAAGTAGGTCGCTGAGGCCTGGTTAGGAGGAGCGCATGGCGACGTGTGAGAGCTGCGGACGCGATCGTGACGACGTGGCGGCGTACACGCGGCCGATGAATGGCGAGGAGCATGGCGAGCCAGTGACACGCCAGCTTTGCACGCTCTGCGAGACGTCGATCCTGGACGAGGCGCTGGTGAGCCGCAAGGAGATGCTGAGGGTACGCGGACTAGCTGACCGACGCATGGAGGCGTCGTCGCTGTATCGGGGCCAGAAGATCATCGGCTACCGCGAGTCGATAGGTGGTGACCATCTGTGGCACGCCCAGGTGGTGCTCGCTGATGGGACGCGGGTGTATCTGAACGAGGGCTGAGGCTTGGCCCAGATGGCGCGCCAGAAGTAGTCCAGAAGTGGACCGCTAGAGTGGCTGACGCTCGAATTCATGGGCGTTTTGCTTGACTTATTGCCGGTCGCATGCTATGATAATGATATAGCAATCAAGCGTAGATGAAGCCGGCTGGAGGATACGAGGATGGTGAAGCTGGTTGGCAAGATCGTCGCTGATGGCTCGGTGAAGACGACACGTACAGGCCGGCGCGAGCTGGTGATGTCGGCGCAGTTGGGGCGGCGACGTCTCGTGACGCAGCTGCGAGCGGATGGCAGCTGGACGGTGGACCTGGAGACCAGCAGCGAGCATGGCGATGCTCTGCAGGAGCTGGCGTCTGGTGTCCTCGGTGGCGTCCTCGAGGATGGAGCAAATGGAGGAGAGCAGGAGCATGAGCAGTCTGGGCTTCACGGTCGTGACCAGTCGGTACGCCAACAGAGACCTGGCGCAGCGGAGTGACCTGGCGAAGATCGGGATCACGCGCGGCGCGCCGAAGTTCCCGACGGGCTATCCGTTCGTGATGGAGCGGCTGCTAGCGCCGAGCCGTGAGCTGTTCTCGGTGAATGAGCGAGAGCGCTTTGAGCCGAAGTTCCATTCGCAACTGGATGCTGTCGGTGTGGAGCAGATCCTGGCGCAGCTGACGCAGTTGAGCGAGGACGCCGGCGGCAAGGATTTGGCACTGCTCTGCTACGAAGATGTGAGGAAGCCTGGCGAATGGTGCCACCGATTGTGTGTCGCGTCGTGGTTAGAGTCACGCTGTGGGCTGGTGGTGGAGGAGTACCCGGAAGGCGACACGCCGCGTAGACGTGCGTCACAGAGCCGTCAGCAGCGATCAGAGCGAGCGATCCATAGCTCTCCTGTCGGGGCGGTTACGACTGCCTCAGCGACGTCTCAGGCGCGTCCAGCCGTCGAGCCGGAGGTTGAGCAGGGAGCACTGTGGTAACTGCGCATGTGACATGCGTTGTAGGACGAATGGATGTGCCGAGACAGATGTTCTAGTCGTCGTTGCAGATAGCCAGAAAAGGGGTCAGCGGTCTGAGCTGGTTGCGCAGCTCGGGCCGCAGAGCCCCTTTTTGCGTGCGCGGAAGGGGGTGGAGAAGAGACGAGCTGCGCGGACGCAGCAGAAAGCAGGGTGGTATGGCTGATTATGGGACGCTGAAGGAGCGGGCGCTGGAGCGCAAGCGCGAGTACGCCCAGGCGGTGGCGGCGATCGACGCGAACACGCAGCTCTCGGAGCGTGGCAAGGCCGAACAGAAGGCGGCGCTGCACGCAAAGCTGGAGGCGGATCTGGCCTCGATGAGGCAGCAGTATAGCCAGGGGAGGGCCGAGCGCCTGCGCAAGCTCCAGCACGACGCGCTGGGAATGCGCATGTCGTACAACGGCGATCGCGCGACCACGGAGGCGAGCTATCGCGTGGCGTTGGCGCAGATCGACCAGATGAAGAACTCGGACGAAGCGCTGACGGCGCTGAAGCGCGCTGACCGCATGCAAGATAATACCATGACGCATGCGCTCGCCATAGCGGCGAGAGAGCGTGGATGGTCGAATGTCCTGAGTGCGTACCTCCGCATACGACCAGAGGAAGCGCAGATGTGGCAGGACCTCGACACGCACGAGATGGGGATGCAGGCAGAAGCCAGCGGCGCTGGCAGGTTTGAAGAACGAATGCTGTTTGCGGCGCCAGCACGCCCTGCAAGCCCGCCGCCGGCAGATGGCGGCTCGTCGAGTGGAAACAACGCGCAGATGAACGCGGCGCTGCGTGATCAGTGGCGAGGGAGCCAAGGCGACGCCGAGGGCGAGTAGGCGGCGCTCAGGCGACTGAGCAGGAGGCGAGCGATGGCCGTCTGCGATGGATGCGGCCGTGACTTGGCAGAGGTCAAGACGCTGACACGCCGAGGCCTCGATGGCGAGTTGCGGACGAGTAACGTCTGCCGCGCTTGCCGTCCCCTGGCGGAGTCGTATGCCGAACGTGTCGAGGTGAGCCGCGAGAAAATGCTAGAGGCGCGGTGGAAGGCCGACCATCGCGAGCAGCTAGGGTCGCTCGCCTGGGGTCAGCGGATCGTGAGCTACCGTGAGTGGATGACTGGCGACCTGTACAGTGGCGGTCACTGGATGGCGCAGCTTGTGCTCGGAGATGGCACGAGGGTGCTGCTGGAAGAGCGGGAGAGGGGTGGAGGATGAGCAAGCTGGCTGATGAGACGCAGCTGTGGGATCAGCAGCCGCAGGAGAGCGCGCCGGCGTTTGAAGCGTTCCAGCTGTACCGCGACATGGGCGCTGAGCGGAGCGTACGCAAGGTCGCGGAGCGGTTGGGGAAGAACGCCTCGCTGATCGGGCGCTGGTCTATGCAGCATGGTTGGGTGGCGCGCGCTCGTGCCTGGGACCGTGAGCAGGACCGCCAGGCGATCGCAGCCATGCGAAAGAAGCATGCCGCCGCGCTGAGCAACTCGCTGGCGGCGCTGAGTCAGCCGGTAGGCGTGCTGGTGACGCTGCTGAAGCAGGAGCCGCTGCTGCCCGACTCATTGGCCCAGGCGATCATGATGGAACGGGGGGCGGCTCGGCTAGCGGCGTACGACCGACTGATGAGCCTGATCATCCGGAGCAGCGTGGCGCTGCCGGCGTTGATCCAGGCAGAGCGGCTGGTGCACGGCATGAGCACGCAGAACATGGCTGTGCGCGACGATGGCGCTGACGACTTCAGCCAGGCGGCGTCGCTGGCAGGAGATCCTGAAGCGGCCTCGATGGCGCGAGCGCTGGTCGCAAAGGCAGGAGCGCAACGGTCGTTGCACGTCGTCCTGGCAGACTAGCAGGCGCTGTTCCACATGAAACAAGCGAGCGCTCTGACTCGACCACCAGCAGAGCGAAATGTCCTCGTAGTGGGGCGTACAGCGCTTTCTGCGCTAGGGCGCGCGAGGGAGATCCTGATCCTCAGACGGCATGTGCGGGCAGTCTGGGCAGCGGTGGAAGTGCGGGCTGTCGTGCCAGAGCTCGTAGAAGCGGGCGCGGCCGGCAGCGTCGAGAGCGTATTTGGCGTGGCCGCAACGGACCTTCCAGGAGCCGGTGACGGCCGTGAGACGCGCCTTGCTAGGGTCGTCGAGGCGGAGCGCCTTCTTGGCGGTCTGCACGGCGACGTGATGCAGGAGTGCGAAGGCCTCCAGAGTCACGAGGTCGCCGGGCAGTTGCCCAAGATTCGCGTTGAGAGGCGATTCTGACGAGGGGCGGGTACGTGTAGGCACAGGCGCAGCAGCAGGTGGTCGCAAGATGGGCTGCTGCTGACGGCGTGAGCGAGGAGCAGCAGGTAAGGCGATAGGCCTCTGAGCCAGCGTGTCGCGCAGCTGCGCCAGCTCCTCCTCGGTGATCGTGTGGAAGCGCGGGTCGAGAGGATGGCGCGCCGGCGTGATCGATAGGAGCCCAAGGTATTTCTTGAGGGTGCCATAGCCGATGCCCAGCGCCTCGCAGGCGTCGCGGAGGACGATCGTGGCAGCGCTCGTGGTGGTGCTCATGCGGCGAGCATAGCCGATGCAGACCGTGCTGGCGAACGGTGCAGGACGAAAAGGCTAGCGACGATGCAGCGATAGGTGAGCAGTGGTGTAGTGGTCGTCGAGCAGTAGTCTAGCGGTAGTGCAGTGATAGACCATCTGGCTCCAGGCTAGGTGTGAAGCGGGGTATAATGCAGGCAGACATTCGGCGAGAGTTACGGGTCGTAAGGAGCGTGTGAGATGCGGAAGCGGTCGAGAGGGCAGTCGCTAGTGATCGCGCCACGAGAGGAACGCCTGGAGGCCCGTCAGACGCCTCTGGCCATGACCTGGCGGCGGGCGCTGGAGGCGTGGATGCTGAAGCTCCAGAGTGAGCAGACGCGAGCGACGTATGCAAGCGCGGTGCGGGCGTTCTTCGAGACGCCTGGCGCGCCGGATCTGGCGGCGCTGGACCTGGACGCGCTAGACGCCTACGGTGGCGCGCTGCGGCTGCGTGGAGGGAAGGATGCGTCGCCGGCGGTGAAGCTCGCGCCGGCGACAGTCAACGTGAAGCTGGCGGCGTTGCGATCGTTCCTGCGCTTCTGCCGCCGACGTGGCTGGCTGCCGCCGACGCTGGATGAGATCTCGATCGCCGATGCGCTGGAGAGTGTCCGCGCAAAGGTGCAGCGGCCGTACCAGATCGTCGAGCGCACGGAGCTGGAAGCGATGCTGGAGGCGGCGTCCGCTGACGGCTACGAGGCGGCGCGATCGCTGGCGCTGGTGGCGCTGGGGCTAGGGGCAGGCCTGCGGGTGGCAGAGCTGGTGGCGCTGGACGTGGGCGACCTGGCCAGTGACGCGACCGGCTGCTACGTCGATGTGCGGCTGGGCAAGGGCAGCAAGGACCGCCAGGTGCCGGTGAGTGATGACGTGTATGCGATGGTGGCGGCGTATTTGGCAGAGACCGGTAGGGCCACGTATCGGTCGGCGGACCGTGGGACGCCGCTGTTCCTGAGCCGCAAGCAGGCGCGAGGCGCGGGCCGACTGAGCACGCGACAGGCGCGACGCATCGTCGAGGCCTGCGCGCAGCGGGCGGGGTTGCTCGAACGCAAGCGGATCACGCCGCATGGCCTCAGGCACAGCTACGCGATCGATCTGCTGACGGGGGATCCGGAGCAGGGACGAGCGCCAGCGCCGCTGCCAGCCGTGAGCAAGCTGCTAGGCCACAGCAGCGTGGCAGTGACAGGCCGCTACCTGGAGCATTTTGAGCGGCGCGACCTGACGGCGTATGCGCCGACGCTGCGACGTGAGCGGGCTGGTTGAGTCAGTTGATCAGATCTCGGCGCGCTGATTGATGCGCTGGGCGGAGCGGACGAGCTCGCCCTCGATGTCGGCGAT
>Ga0207646_10005818_pt1 | contig 12895 bp, 14 predicted proteins | sample KBSK5502metaG_FD_184343 | JGI IMG/M metagenome (GOLD analysis project Ga0207646, IMG submission 184343) | Corn, switchgrass and miscanthus rhizosphere microbial communities from Kellogg Biological Station, Michigan, USA - KBS K5-50-2 metaG... | ecosystem: Host-associated > Plants > Roots >...
GTTCCCTTCGTCAGGGGCATGCCGGAATTGAGTTATCGACTAACGCCGCGGCCACGCCCGGCGTGGAAGACAGACCTTACGTCCGCGCAGTTCGGGACCATCGCCGAGGATCTCGTTGCCATAGGGCTCGCCGCCGCGGCCAGTGGTTCTGGCACGGTCGCAAGACCGCTGGTCGATCGGGGTGTCGATCTGTACCTGCGACGCTTGCGAACGCTACTGACCATAGCGATCCAGGTGAAAGCCTGCCGCCACGTAAGTCCGGACGGCACAGTCAGCCAGGACTTTCCGAGTAGCGATCTTCCTGACGCCGCCACCGGCTACTGGGCCATGGTCCACGTCCCGCCACCACATGACCAGCTGTATCGGCGTCTGTATCTCATTCCGGTTCATGAACTACGGCTACGTTGTCAACGCGTCAACTCGCATGGGGTTGAGTCGTTTCGGTTTAGCGCCAACTTCGCCGGAACGGTCCAAGACACCTGGTCTCCGTTCGCCGTCGACATCGAACGCTTATCTCATTGGCTCGCGGCGATTCCGGGTTGGGCTGAGCCCGTACCGCCGATTCCTGCGGCGGGGAAACTCGACACCTTGAGCACGTCCGACGAGCTGGGCACCGTTGGCATGGCGGGCCTCACCACGCTCTGGGCGATGGCGGAGCTGGAGCGTGCGGCAAACGGCGCGATCATGGTCGCGGAGGATCGAATTCGCCTGGATACCGTCACCCTGCTGGCTCATCATCTGAGCACTGGGCGGTTCGCCGGACTGCATCTCCGAACCGCGGAAGTCAACGACACGCGCCGCACCCATTTTGAGGTCAAGCGACCGCACTTCTTCGTCGACCGATCGTTATGGGTGCTCCTCGTCCTGTTGCGGCCGGACCGGCGGGTGCATGATTTTGGGCTCCTCATCCCGTCGGCGGACATACCGGAGCTCGGCTATTCCGAAACGCTAACTCTGGATCCGCTAACAAAGCGGTTCCGCAAATATCGGATCGCCAGCGACGAATTTGGGTCGACTTTCCTGAACAGTGCTTTCCACATCAAGGCCCAGGGCCCAGGCGTCGATTGGGATTCCGACTTGCCGATGGCCGGATAGAATTGCGCTCGACGCGGGAGTAGCTCAGCTGGTAGAGCGCCTGCCTTCCAAGTAGGTGGTCGCGGGTCCGAGTCCCGTCTCCCGCTCTCTCGGCCTCATTTCTGATCCCTCGCCAGTGCGCTCGTTTCGGAGAGCGCCTGGAACGCGGGCAGAGCGCGCAGGGAATCGAGGCCAGCGTCCTGCTGTACCCACTCGATGAGGGAGGGATTGGCCCTGAGCGCCTCCCGGATCGCGCCAATCGCCTGCGCTGATCTGCCGGTGCGCGCGTACATGGATCCCAGCTTGTAAAGCATGTACGGATACCACTTCGGATTGTGTGGGAAGACTTCCTCAACGGTGGCGACGACCGCCTGACGGAGCTCTACCGCCCGATCCGGTTCATTGCGGCTCAGATAGACGTCCGCCCAGTGCTCGGCGGGGTGGTCATACCAATTGACGAAGATTAAACTCTCCAACGATCCGCCCTGCTGCCATGGATATCGATCTTTTTGGGTGAGGTCGTCGGCCGTGAGCCGCTGGATCAAGGCCGCCGTCTCAGCCCGCAGCCGCGCCGTTTCCGTGACGAGCTTCTCCCAGGGGGTCTCGCGCTGTTCCTGGAAGACGCGATCGTTCAGCAACAACGTCTGCGCCTCGGTGTCCTCGGGCTCACTACCATCCAGTGCCGCCTGGAGCCGTCGCAGGGCGTCCTTGCGCCAGAAATTGTTGTGTGCCACGTGGTCCTTGGCTCTCCAGGCATGCAACTCCCCGCCCATTTCGCGCTCCTGCGGACTCAGGCGCTCCGCGAGGGTGTCCTGATCAGCCTGCCCGCGCGCCAGCAGTGCCAGCACCCGACTGTGTGCTTCGCCCGTGATGGAATCCATACAACGCCAGCCAGTGTATCCGCTGAAAATGGATCGTCGTGGTATCAGGTGAGCAAGTCTCGGCTTGACCTCACGCGGTCGCAGCTCCTCGCCTTCCGGCTACGCGTTGGCGCGCTCGACGACCGGCTCCCCCCTGGACCGCCCTCGCTTCGGCGTGCGGCCTGGGCTTGGCTGCAGGACAGCCTGCCCCGAGCCGCGCTTCTCTCAATCCACGCCCGCGTCAGGGGAACCAAACCGTCCAGACAAGCGGGTGCAGCCAGCGCATCGCAACGGATCGGCTTCGGCCCCGTCCGCGCGGCCCCGGCGAGATCGCCGCGAAGACGATAGCGATCATCCCGCAGGCTCCAGCCCAAACGAGGTCGGGGATTCCGAAAAACGATGTGTTCATGCGCGCTGCCGGTACTGCCAGCGTTCTTGGGCGAAAAGCACGACCACGATCAACGGCATAGCCCAGACCAGGTTGCGGCTAACTAGCGGGATCCACTCCGCCCCCACGGCATCGTCGGGAGCCAGATGGGCGACCCAGATGTCGGTTACTGCGGCAAAACCGGTGCCGATGATCATCCCGAGGGCGCCTAGAGCGGTGCCAGCAACCACCCATTGCATGGCTCGATGTGCATGCGATCCTCTCAGTGCCAAGACCCCGCTAAAAAAGCCTGTCAGCCCAATTCCGATCGCCCAGTTCCAGAAGAACCCGTAGGTAGAGATGTCCGAGGTAGCTGTGCCTGCGGCTCCCACGACGAATCCAACGATCGGGCCGAAACGGACGCCGAAAATGACGGGAACAATGAGGGCAAGCCGGATGTTCAGGTGCTGTCCACCGGGAAGATCGATGGGATTGGGCAGCAGATTGAAAACCCCGCACAGTACCGTGCCAACAACCGCCGCCACCACTGTCCACCTATCGCACTCCCAGAATGGGCTATTACGGATGCGCGCGGCGACTGCTTTACGCTCCCCGATCTGCACGGTCATTCGGTTGATGTCTGGACGTGCGCGGTGATCCAGTGGGTGAGGATTGGGAGAGCACTCGGGTCCGAGGGCGGAACGTCCAGCAGGCCGTGGCTGGCCCCAGGCAGCTCGATGACGGTGAAATTCTGGCCGCGCTCCTTTAGCGCGTTGAGGATCGAGACGCTACGCTCAACCGGAATCGACTGGTCCGCCCCGCCGTAAAGCCACAGGCCAGGAACGGTTATTCGCTGCAGGTATGGAAACGGGTCGAAGCCAGACGGTCCCAGTTGCTTGAGGCGATAAGCGATCGCCTGCTTCGACAATACGCGACCGGCGTTCCCTTCCTCACCCGTCAGCAGGCTGTAAAGTTTCTCCTCATCCTGCGTGACGGTTGGCGCGTCGACAAGTGCCGTGAATGCGAGACTCGACGAACGTGCTGCAGCCACCGGAACAACCCAGCCGGCCTGGCTGCCCCCGATCAGACCGATTTCGCGCGGATTGATGTCTGGCCTTGATCGCAGCGCGTTGACTGCTCCCACGGCATCGGCGGCCAGCAGGTTGAAGTGACCGCTGTCTCCCGGACAACACACCCCCTGTGATTCGCCGACGCCACGTTTGTCATATGAGAAAATGGCGACGCCCACCCGGACCAGGGCAGCAACGACGTTGCCGGCGAAGTAGCTGATGCGCTTTTCGGGGCCACTGCCGTGTACCCAGACCGCGGCAGGGTAACGTCCAGGGCGGTTCGGGAGGTAGATCGTTCCAGCCTGGACCGCGCCTTCACAGGTAAAGCGGACTTCGGCTTCCCTGTGGTCGCCGACAAGCTGGATTTCCCCGAACGTGACAGGTGGGCCGTTGCAGCGGGCGCCCTCGGGGTCGGAACTGGTCGCGCATGCCGCCAGCATCAGGCTGCCCAAGGCAAAGAGAAGACGCCTTGCCACGTAGCGCTTGCGCTCGCTGGGCAGGACCACCTTCTCGACAGAATGCACTCGATCGGCTGGCCCGTCTCCCGTACATTTACGGGATTTTGTACGGAAGTGGCCATCTCCGTGCCGGCAGCAAATGGGTTCGCGGGCGCCAGCAATCCGGGTCGCGCCGAGGGTATGATGCCGCTGAGGGCTGGAAATGGGGCGTGAGCCAATCCGCCGGCCGATCCGGGCCCGGCTGCGCTACGCTCGGTTCCTGATCAGACCCCGTGCCCTGTCCGGCACTAGTTTGGAACTGCCTTTTGCGGCGGGCTGCATTGTCGCCCTCGGTATTGCACTCGTCGCGGAGGTCCTTACGCCAGACGCGGTCGTCGACGTTGTTGCGCTACTCCCGCTGCTCGCCGCCGTTTTGCTGCTATCCACCCGCTGGGCGGTCGTGGTCGGAGTGATCGCCATCGTTGTATTTTTGACGGCTGTCACGCTCGAAGTAGGGAACCGGCTCACGTTGATGCCGGTCGGGTCGGTCGCTCTAATTACGGCGGTCGTCGCAGGGATGTACGCAACTGCGCTGGCCTCGCTGCTCTCGAGCATTCGCCACCTGCGACCAACTGTCGTGACTCAGGCGACGCCTTCCACGCTCAATGGAATAGACGGATTTAGGCACGGCATCAGGTCTCTAACGCGTCGTGAGCTCGAAGTTGCGCGCTTAGGTGCCGAAGGGTTTACGACACCGGAAATTGCCGGTCGATTGCACATCGGCGTGCGGACTGTCGAGAGTCACCTCTCCAGCGCGTATTCGAAGCTGAGAATTAGCTCGAGGGCGGAACTCATACGAATGGCCACCAGGCTTGGCATACCGTGGGCCTGACCCGCTAACAGTCGGCGACGAGGAGAACAACGCCCAGGATGCATCGGACCTGGGCCATGATTGGTTCCGCCACGGGTTTGCGTCCCGTCTCCCGCTCTCTGGAACCCGCTCTCTGGAACCGACGTTTTGAGCAGCTCCTCGAACTACGGGGCCCTGTAGTCACTTCTGAACCTGACTTTATCGGTCAAACTTTTCCGGTCCACCAAGCCCTCTAATAAAGTGACCAGCATGGTGGCAGAAGAGCAGGGGAAGAGGGTCGATGAATCCGCGGCCTTCGAGGCCTCATTGCGGAAGTACGCCCGCTCGATGCTCCAGTACGCGGACTTTGTCCTCCATGATCTCAGCGCTGCTGAAGATGCTGTCCAGGAGGCCTTTGCGATTGCCTGGCAGCGTCGGGAAAGCTTGCGGGAGGCATCCGCGTTCGGCCCATGGTTGCGCAGAATCGTCTTTCGCGAATGCCTGCGCTGGCGACGGCGTCCGTGGATGCGCTGGCTGACGCTCACGGAGCATGTCGTCAGCCGGGCGCCTCAACCTGATGTCACGCAACGTCTGGACGTTGGCCGCGCGGTCGCCAGGCTTTCCCCGCAGTTGCGTGCCGTCATCTTTCTGCACTTCTTTGAAGACCTGACACTTAAGGCGGTGGCGACCGAACTGCGCATTCCGGAAGGAACCGTAAAAACCCGTCTCTATGAAGCGCTACGCAGACTCGAAGACTCCCTTGCCGGCTATTCGGTGCCGAGCGAGCAGGTGACACCATGAAGGACGTCGAGGAACTCCGCCGTTACGTTCACCTGCGGGCAGGCGCCGTGCCCGAGAGCGAGGCCGCGCACATACTCGACCGGGCGACGCGCACCTGGCAGCAGCATCCAGGGCGCCGGCGGCGCCCGCAGACCGTTCTGGCAGTGGGCCTGGCGCTCGCCGCAATCGCGAGCATCGGGTTCATTCAGATATGGGCGACTCAGCATCGCGTGGCGGCGCCGAAGGTCGTCCCGACCATCGTGCCCCTTCAGCACACGTTCAAGCAACCCGAAGGGATTGCCGTCGGAGCCGACGGTCGCGTTTACATCTCGGATTACTCCGGCCAACGTGTTTTCCGGTTGCAGAAGAATGGTCGCCTCGCGATCGTTGCCGGAACTGGCGTTTTTGCAGAGGGCGGAGATGGTGGCTCCGCGACGAAAGCGAATCTTCAGGCGCCCGCTGGGATGGCCTTTGACCGCAGTGGCAACCTCTACGTGGCCGATGTCTGGGGAGATCGAGTCCGGCGGATTGACTCCAACGGGATCATCACGACGATTGCCGGAAGCGGCCCGACGGGCCTAAGCGGGCTCTCGGACCCAAGCGGGAACCCCTCGGGCGACGGCGGTCCGGCGACGGCCGCACGGCTCTACAGCCCGCTGGGCCTCGCGATCGACAGCCGTGGCGCTCTGTACGTGGCGGACTCGTTCAACAATCGGGTGCGCCGGATCACCTCGGAGGGGACCATCACTAGTCTTGACGCATCATCGCTGCCGGCGCCGATGTGGCTTCCGCGGTACCTGGCATTCGACGCCGTCGGCAACCTGTACGTGTCCGATGGCGCGCCGAGCGCTCAATCGGGTGGCCTCATCGGCGGATGCCGGATTGTCCGCGTGAGCCCAGCTGGAGTCATGACCGTTGTCGCTGGAACCGGCAGGTGCGGCTTCAGCGGGGACGGCGGACCGGCTACTGCCGCCCAACTCGACGGTCCTAACGGCCTTGCCTTCGACTCAGCCGGGAATCTCTATGTTGCCGACTCAAACAATCACCGGATTCGGCGTATTGATCGGAATGGAAAGATCACCACGGTGGCCGGGACCGGCACCCCCGGATTCAGTGGCGACGGCGGGCTTGGAATCAAGGCCAAGCTCTACGATCCATTCGGGATCGGAATCGCACCGGGTGACAAGCTTTACATCGCTGAAGGCGCTGGGCGTCGCGTGCGCCTTCTGCAACTTTCAAGCGACATCATTGCGACGGCAGCCAGTTAGGGTGCGGTTCTCGCGCGGGTTCGAGTCGTTGCCCGCTGCGCTGTCACATTTCACTACTGTAGTGATATAAGCTAAGGCGAAATCTCACTGGCTCCGCAACGGGCGTTGTCCTTCTGGCAGGGTCGGCGAATTCCTCCAAGCCTAACCACAAGGATTGGCTGCGGCGGGTGTCGGCGTCGGCCATGGTCAACGCCAAGCTTCCTGAACACGTACAGAAACAGGTACCACACCACGTATTTCGCCCGATGTGGAATGACTGCCTCCCAGTTCAGCATTGGGCGCATCCCAATCCGATAAGGAGGAACTCGCCATGCAAGCTCGACTCCAGTTCATTCGGTTCCCGACCCTACTGTTCTCCGTGATCTTCGCGCTGGCCGCCGCCATGGTTCTGGGAGGCACGTTGGGCTATGTGCTCAAGCCCTCTACGGTCGTACCAGGCCGGACGCAGGTGCTCGTCGTCCACGACAATCTCGACTCCAATCCCCGCGCGGATGCTTGTATTTGGTTCGACGGACATAAGTCCTGTTAGGGCGAGCCAACACGGTTGAGCAGGAGCCGGACGTGTGGGCCGGCTCCTTCACCTTGTCAGTGCTGCAGAATCCGAATCGACGTCCAGCGATAGTCCCAAAGGGGATTGGCGCCATCGCCCTGGACGTAGGGCTTTACGACCTCGGTCCGGACGTAATAGAAAAGGACCGCAATCGCGCTATCGTCGAGAAGCAAGCGCCCTGCCTGCTGATACCCGGACAGAGCGCGATCAGGCGGCAGGAGGTCCGCCTGCGCCACGATGGCGTCAAGGGTGGAGTTGGAGTATCCCGATCCAGTGTTATTGGAGGTCTGCTCAGCCGATGTCGTAAAGAGGTTGTCAAACCAGTCGTCCGGATAGGCATAGTCCGCCAGCCAACTCCCGCGGAAGAGGTTCAACTGCCCCCGTCCCCGGCTGATGAAGAACGTGGCCGTATCCAGCCCATGAACTGTCACGTCGACGCCGAGATTCGCCTTCCACTGATCGTGAAGGTTCTCCGCAACCTCCGCAAGGAACGGCCGTGCCGGGCCGTACGTGTAAACCAGGCCGCGCAGCCTCAGCCCACTCGGGTCCAAGCGCGCGATGGTCGTGCGGGCCTTTGCTCGGTCGAAGCGTGCGGTTGAGTCGGCTCCATCCCCGAGGTATCCCTGAAGGCCCTTCGCGATCAGGCCGCCGGTTGCCGGTCTGCAAGCCCATCCGTGCTTGCATACGGCTCGCGCGAGCGCTGCGCGGTCGATCGCCTGGCTGAACGCCAGTCGCAGGTCGCGACCGTCCGCTGCGGAGAAGGGACCGGCCTCGAAGTTGAAGCCGACCCATTCGGTGCGCCCAAGAGTCCAGCTGCGGATCTCCGCGCGACTCAGGCTCTCGAGCTCTGGAGCCAGGCTCGAGGCGAGCTCTGGGACACCGGATCCGCTCTCGGGCACACCGTATCCGAGAACGTCGACGCTGTTATTGCGGTACGCCTGCCATTGGCTCGCCGCGTCTGAGAGCACATGCAGCTCGACCCTGGTTAAGCCCCCGGTGCTTCCGCCCCACCAGTGCCGAGTCGCCGTAAAAACCAGTAACTGTTTTGGAGTCCGAGCTGTCAACTGGAAAGGCCCGGTCCCGATCAGCCCTGGCGGCGTCGTCCACCAGCTAGCTTCGCCGTAGTCCTTGATCGCTTTTCGGTCGACAAGCCAGGCAGGGGGGAGAGCAAGCCCGTCCAGCCAACTTCCGGAAGGAGCCGTCAGGTGGACCATCAGCGTATGTGAGTCCGGAGTGGACAGCCCGGTGAGCTGCGGGATCGGCTGCCTCGCCTTGTATGCCGCGATGATCTCCTGGTATCCGTCGATCCGGCCAAGGCTGAAATCCGCGGCGCCGCCGTTCTGCTCCTGCGAAGCTAGCGCGGCCCGGTTCCAGCTGTAGACGAAGTCTGAAGAAGTGACCGGGTCGCCGTTTGAGAAGGCGGCGTTCTGCACCAGGTGGAAGGTATAGGTCCGGCGGTCGGGGGAGGCGTCCGGGGCGCCAGCCGCGATGTCCGGTCGCAGGCGGAGATCGTCGTCGTAGCGGTAGAGACCCCCAAACACATTGCTACCAATCGCATACGCAAGCGGGTCACTGATCTGAGCGGGGTCAAGCGGTTCGAGGCTGCTAATGTCGGATGGGATTGCGAGCCGCAGGGTCTGGTCGCTGGCAAGCTCCTTCAGCGGCGGACCCTGCGTCGCGCACGCTCCCGCCGCGAGCGCCACGGCGAACAGGAGGGTTAGGTGGCGAGCAGCGAGCATTTTGCCATCGGTGTCAATCGGTTGGGAGCCGAATCAATCGCACGCGGTTATTTCCCTGATCGGCGATGTAGAGGTTCCCAGCGCTATCGACCGCGAGCGCAACTGGACTATTGAGTTGGGCGGTGGCGGCCGGTCCGTTATCGCCTGTGGGGCCGGCCTGTGCGGTTCCAGCCAGGGTCGAGATGGTGCCAGCTAGATCGACCTTGCGAATCTTGTTATTGGCGCTGTCAGCGATATAGAGGATTCCATGCGAATCCACGGCGAGCCCGGTCGGAAGGTAGAGCTCTGCCCTCACGGCAAGCCCTCCGTCGCCCCCGGATCCGCTAATACCGTTGCCGGCGATCGTGAAGATCTTGCCATCAGGCGTGACCTTGCGGACGACGTCGTTGCCGGCGTCGGCGATGTAGAGGTCGCCCTCGGGATCCACGGCCAGGCCCTCTGGTGCGCTGAGCTCGGCGGAGATGGCTGTCCCCGTGTCACCGCCGTAGCCTGCCCGACCGGTCCCGGCAACGACGGAAAGGGCACCATTCGGGTCCAGCTTCTCGACCTGGTTCGCTCCGGTCTCCGCGAGGAAGATGTCGCCCTGTTCATCGATGGCGATGCCGCGAGGTTCTATCGCGGTCAGGACCGTTGAGATGATGCCGCCACGCGTGACCTTCCGAACGCGGTTGTTATAGGTGTCTGCGATGAGGAGGTCTCCGGCGCCGTCGACGGCGAGACCGGTGAGTCCGGATCCCCCCAAGCCGAGCCGAGCCTGTTGGGCGGGACCGCCATCCCCAGCATAGCCTGGGACGTCGCTTCCGGCCGCGGTAGAGACGAGGCCGTTTTGCACCATGCGAACCCGATCTCCCTCAGCAATGTAGACGGCGCCACCGTTGCTGACGGCAATGCCGTCAGGACTAACCAGGTCGGTGGCAAGGGGTCCTGAGCCGTCCTCCGAGATAGCTCCGGTGCCAGTCCCCGCGAAGGTCGTAATGTGCGGACCTGGGGAAAGGCTGGGCCAGAGCGCCGGGCCGGCTACAGCGACCGCCAGGACCCCGGCTGCAGCCGCGACCATGACCACCCCGATCGCCCACAACCACCGCGGTCTGAGTCGGGGCACTCTGCGGGTCCGGACCGGCGGTTCGGCTGGAGGCGCGGCAGCGCCTGGAGCCAACCGAGTCGAATCGGAAGCAACCCAGGCGGCAACCTGTGCTCGCGACTTGAAGCCGAGCTTATTGCGGATCTGCTCGACATGACCCTCGGCGGTCCGCTCCGAGATGAACAGCCGCTCTGCTATCTCGCGGTTGCTCAAGCCTTCGGCTACGAGTGCCGCGACCTCGCGTTCGCGGCGGGACAGGGCGGGGGCGGCCGTGCTCATCGGACGCTCCTATTGTGCGCTGACTTCTCTGGGCACCGGTCTCAATTACGCGGCGGACCGTTGCCTTCGGCTAGGCCGCCAAGCCAACCAGCGCATGCCTCTCCAAGATGGTGTCCTGAGAGGGTTCGAGTCTCGTCTCCCCGATCGTTCCGCTATCACTTCTTATTACTGCGTCGATACAACGCCCAGGCGGCTGAGCCAAGGCCGTGCTGATTCCTTCCACAGACCAGCCCGTTGGCTTAATAGAGCGGTCAGCAAGCCCGTGGCGCGATCGTCCGCCGAGGCTCGTGGACGTTCGCGAATGTCCGCTGTGTGAGGGAGGAGGATACGAGATGAACATGCGTGCCTTTGTTCTGACCCGCGACGGTGGTTTGGAAGCAATGGAACTCCGTAATATTCCCAGACCATCGCCTGACCTTGGGGAATCCAAGTCTATGCAGCTGGATTGAACCCGATCGATTTCAAAATCGGTAAGGGGATGCTGCGACTGATCTATCGCCACCCACTACCGATCACCGCCGGCAGCGAGTTGTCTGGAGTTGTCGTCGCCAGGGGATCGGGCGTCACGCGCCTCGCCGAAGGAGACCGGGTGTTTACCCGCGTTGATAAGAAGAGGCTTGGTGCTTTTGCGGACTTTGCCGTGGTTCGCGAGGAGCTGGTCGCAAAAATGCCATCCTCAGTCGATTTCACAACGGCGGCAGGAGTACCGCTGGCAGGGCTCACTGCGTTTCAGGCATTACGAAACGAGTTGCGGGTGAGAAGCGGCCAGAAGATCTTCATCTCTGGTGGGGCTGGTGGGGTGGGATCGTTCGCGATTCAGCTCGGAAAGTGGCTAGGCGCTCACATCGCAACAACTGTCTCAGCGCGAGGGGAGGAGATGGTCCGCAAACTGGGAGCGGACATCGTGGTGGACTACATCCGGGAGCACTTCGAGCAGGTCCTATGCGAATACGATGGGGCGCTTGATCTCATAGGTGGCGACACCCTCTTGAAGACGTTCGGGGTAGTAAAACGCCACGCGAAGGTTGTCTCAATCGCGGGAGTCCCCGAGCCACAGACAGCGAGCAAAGACCTCCAAGCCGGACCAACACTTGCGATTCTCTTCTGGGCAGCCAGTTGGAGAATCCGCCGCCAGGCGCGTAAGCACGGCGTTGCCTATCGGTACCTCTTCATGCACCCAAGTGGTGCCGATCTGTCAGAACTGGCTACCCTCATCGATCAGCAGAGGCTCGAGATAGTCATTGACCGTATTTATCCGTTCGCGCAAATCGCCGATGCATTCGCCCACCTCGAACAGGGGCACGCCAAGGGAAAGGTGGTCGTGCAGATGGTCGAGCAGTAGAGCGTTGGAGAAGCAAGGGCTTTTTCAGCCAGGTGCGGCATTGGAGACGGTGCGATCGGCCGCGGTCTTCCTCAAGGCAGTATCTGCTCGCCGTTCCAGGTTTTGCCCCCCGTGGATTCAACCCCCGTCTCCCGCTCCAGTACCAGGCCTTCAAAGAACGACTTCCAGCCGGGCCGAGGACCGACCACGAGCTTGATCTAGCGGTCAAGCATTGTATCAGCCTCGATTCGCTCAAAGATGGCGGCCAGCAGCACGCTGGCTCCGGTCGGCAAGATCCCAGATCTGAAGCATCTCGAGGATCTGTGACCGGCACCAAGCCAGGTCGGTATCGTCTTTGTGGACTGCGGGCCTGCTGCCGCAGCCGCTGCTCCTCCTCGTTTAATCGCGCCCGCGCTTGACGAAGTAGTCTCGCGGTCAATTGCGCCGACCTCATACATCTCGTTGACGCGGGCAAGCAATATTGCAATCATCCCGGATGCCTACCTCTATCAGGCGGCGCGGATGTACGGAGCATCGCAGCGGATGGCTTCGGGATTTCGGGCTAGACGCCGACGGCGGGCGTGGCAGCCGTAATAGAGCCGGATCCTCATCGACGGCTTCATGGGTGAAGCTTCACCGTGCCCTTCTGGGCGGCCGACAGCGGAATGGTGCCGGGGAGAAGGGGAGAGCATCCACTTCGAGCGTAGCCTACGCTTGATGAGGCGCGCGACTCGCAGGCATTGCTGGCGTACATCATGAACGGCGAGGCACTTCCGATCCAGCACGGCAATCCGGTGCGGCTCATCGTTCCGCGTTCCGCACCTCCCCCGATGCTGTTTCTTCGGATCCTGTAGCGCTACGGCGTCGGCCGTAGCGCACGCGAGTAGTCCGGTCTCCGAGTCACGCCCGCAGGTATGTCAGCACGGCCAGCACGCGCCGATGATCCTCGTCGGTCGGCTCAAGTTCGAGCTTCATGAAGATGCTGCGCACGTGCCCCTCCACAGTTTTGTCGCTCAGGTGCAGCGAGGATCCGATGGCCGAGTTGGATCTGCCTTCCGCCATCAGCTTCAAGACATCGCGCTCTCGGTCGGTGAGACCGCCGACCAGATCTCGGCGCCGGCGACGGGAGACCAGCTCGGCCACCACTTCAGGATCGATCGCCGAACCCCCGGACCCGACGCGCCGAACCGCGTCCGCGAACTCGCCCACATCCGACACG
>Ga0207646_10005819_pt1 | contig 12894 bp, 8 predicted proteins | sample KBSK5502metaG_FD_184343 | JGI IMG/M metagenome (GOLD analysis project Ga0207646, IMG submission 184343) | Corn, switchgrass and miscanthus rhizosphere microbial communities from Kellogg Biological Station, Michigan, USA - KBS K5-50-2 metaG... | ecosystem: Host-associated > Plants > Roots >...
AGAGCCCGAGCGTGATGATCAGCACGTCCCAGTGGGTGGCCGAGACGGCGCGCCGGATGATCGCACGCTCCACCAGGAACGCGAGGAGCCCGCCCGCCGCCACCCCGCAGGCCACCGCGGCCAGCAACGGGAGCCCGGCGGCGTGCTGGGCGGACCATGCCACGAACGCCGAGACCATCAGCATCTCCCCCTGCGCGAAGTTCACGGTGCGGGTGGCGTTGTAGACGATGACGAGGCTGAGCGCGACCAGCGCGTAGATGCAGCCCGTCGCGAGCCCGCTGACGACGACGTGGACCAGGGCCGGACCGCTCACGCCCGGATACTGCTTGGCCCGCTCGGCCCTGTCAAGGCGACGGCGCCCGGCGCGCCGCCGGCGCGACGGTCTAGGGCTCGGTCAGCGGATGGAGCCTCGCCGCTCGCGCGGCCCGGCCGCCCGTCGCGGTCCAGGTGAGCGTCGTCCCCTTCACGGTGACGGTCCCCCGGTCCGCCACGCGGAACGTCACACCCGGCTCTCCGGTGGAAAGCGGGTAGAACCCACCGCGCCGCCCGCCCGAGGCGACGCCGAACATCGCACGCCGGCCCACGCCGTCCACGTCCACGATGGCAAAGGACACGACCTCCGCGGCCGGCTCCAGGATGCCGTACCACTGCGTGCCGAGGAGCGCGCCACCCTCCTCGGCCGCGCGCTCGGACGCCGGAGCGAGCGTCACCGTGCCGGGGAGCCGGGGCAGCAGCTCTTCGGCCGCGCGGCGCTGCTCGGCCGCGCCCTCGAGGCAGGGCACGGCGCCCTTCCCCGCCTCGGGGCTCGTCAGGTAGCGAACGAGGCACGGCCCGTACCGCACCGCGAACTTGCCGGTCATCCCCCCGCCGTGGTCGACGATGTCGTGGGTCTCGTCGAGCAGCAGGAAGGAGCCGTCGCGGCGCGCCAGGACCCTGGCCGCGCCCGGCCCGCGCTCCTGGCTCCCGAAGAGCGTGTCGTGGCGCGGGAACACGAGGGCCAGGCGATCGACGGTGAGGGCGCCCAGCGTCCGCTCCGTCACCGACGCATCGAGGTTGCCCGTGCCGCCGAACCGGATGCCCGGAGCCATCGCGACGACGCCGTAGACATCCTTGGAGGATTCCGCCGTGTCCAGCGCGATGTAGCCGCCGAAGGACTGCCCGGCCAGGATGACCTTGCCGTATCCCTCGCGGCGGCGCGCCGCGATCTCCTCCTGGGTCCGCCGGACGGCCCGGGAGAGGGATTGCTCGCCGGTGGTCTCTCCCAAATTGTTGCGCGCGATCTTCACCACGTCCCAGCCGCGCGCCTGCAGGAGCCGGAGGACCGGCGGCACGGGCGCCGCGTGCTGTGCCACCGTCCCGTGAATGCCGTGGTTCCAGATCACCACCCCCTTGGCGACAGCGGCGCCGTGCCACTGCATGTCGCAGAACGCGCGCTCGACCCAGAACCACCGGCCGAGCGGCAGCTGGCCGCAGCGCATCGCGTCCCGGACCAGGCCGGCCGCATCGTCTCGCGCCTGCGCCTCGGCGTACGACCGGGCCACGATCGCGGCTCCGCGCGCGATCGCCTCGCACCGCGCCTTGATGCCGCCCTCGTCGGCCGCGTTCTGGCACGCGGTGAACGCGCGCTGGGCCGACCCGGGGTAGCGGTCGAACTCGCCCCGCTCCTCGACGCTCCCGTCGCACGCGTACTTCCTCGAGCCGGGGGCCTCGACGTAGAAGAAGTAGCCGGGGTTGGGTTTCTTCAAGTACTCGGCGAGGCGATCCTGGCAGTCGCCGCGGAGAGTCGCTCCGCTCACCGCCTGGCCGAAGGCCAGCGACGCCGCCGCGAGGGAGAGCGCGCCCAGCAGCAGGAGCCGGCGCATCACGGCCCCTTGGTCTCGCCCACCTTGAAGATTCGCGCCCCCACCGCCTCCTCGACGCGCGCGTCCCGCACCCGGAAGAAGCTCACCCCGTAGCTCCGGTCCACCTGGTGGCCGGCCTCGAACACGCCGCGGATCCGGTAGACCCGGACCGGATCGTACCGGAGGGAGACTCCCCGCGCGGTGTACACGTAGACCGTCTCGTCCTGCCCGCTCGGTAGCTCGCAGCAGTAGTTCCCGGTGCCCGAGACGCGGCTCAGCAGGAAGAACGACAGGTCGGGCGGGCCCGCGGGGATGATGAACCCCTGGATCTCGATCTCCCGCCCGTTGTAGGCCCTGATCCCCTGGGTCACGCCGAGGTTCGCCCGCATCGAGTCCGCGAGCTGGGCGAAGGTGAGACGCGGGATCTCTTCGCCCCGCGCCGGCGGTCCGATCGAGAGACCAGCCAGCGCCAGCAGGAACGTGAGCGCCGTCGCGGTCGCGCGCATCCGATCAGAGTGGCGCAAGGTTCTCGGCGACCTCCGTACGATAGGCGAGCACCGCCGGCAGCAAACCGGCCAGCGCCCCGAGGGCGACGACCGCCCCGAAGGTCACCGGCTGGAGCGCGCTCAGGGCGAGAGCGTGCGTCACCGGCCCACCCCGCGCCGCCAGCAGGGAGGCGCCGAGAGCCGCGACGCCGTGGCCGCCCAGGATCCCGGCGAGCCCGCCGAGGCCCGCGATCGCACAGGACTCCAGCAGGACGATGCCGAGCACGGTCGCCCGGCGGGCGCCCAGCGCCCGCATCGTGGCGATCTCCCGCCTGCGCTCGAGCGTGGCGTTGTACATGGTCACGAACAGGTAGAGCCCGACCACGACGGCCACGACCGCGAGCACCACCGCCAGCACGTCCTCCACGAGCCCCAGCAGGTTGAAGATGTTCAGCAGGATCGCGCTGGGAAGGGCGGCCTGGAGATCCGGCCCGACGTTCCACCCGCGATGCAGCGCGGTCAGGTCGGAGAGACGCTTGGGCCGGACCAGGACCGCGGTGAGGGGCTTGACCCTCGCCTTCCGTGAGACCTCGTTCATCTCCCAGTAGCTCGCGAGCGAGATGAAGATGGCGCGATCGTCGGCGGTCCCGGTGGGCCGGAGCACGCCGACCACCCGGAGCGGGTACGTGGCCATCTCCTCGCCCTCGTAGAACCGGTCCTCCGGCTTGAGGCCCGTCCGGCGGGCGGCGTCGGCCCCGAGTACCGCCTCGTAGTCCGGCCGCTCCGGCGCTTCGCTCCGGAACAGACGACCCGTCGCCAGGGCGGGAACGTGCCGCCGCCACGAGAAGGGCGCGAAGTACGCCGCGCTCGTCGCCACGTAGCGGAATCCCTGGTAGGCGTCGCCCATGGCCACCGGCACCGCGGCCTCGACGCGCGGATCCGCGCGGAGATCCTCGTAGGCACTGAGCGGGATGTTCGGGGTCGGCGCGTCCATCCGGAAGACGACATTCAGCACGAGCTGGGTCGGGCTGCCCTTGGCGCCGACGATCAGGTTGTAATCCGTCGCCCCCGCGATGAACCCCTCCTTGATGCCGCGGGTCAGCAGCACGCTCGCGATGACCAGGCTCACCCCCAGGGCGACCGAGACCACCGTCAGGACGCTGGTGACAAAGCGCCCCTGGAGATACCGCCACACCACGGTGACCGGCGTCACCCGGCCGCCTCGGCCCGCGCGTTGATCGTCGCCATGTCGAGGAGCCGATCGCCCGCGCCGAGGACCGCCTCGTCGTGAGAGACGACGAGCAGGGTCTTGGCCGCCTCCCGGCAGACCGCGAGGAGGACCGCGAGGACCTCGCGTGCGGTCGCCGCGTCGAGGCTGGCGCAGGGCTCGTCGGCCAGGATCAACGGGGGGTCGTTCGCCAGCGCTCGCGCGATCGCCACCCGCTGCTGCTCGCCCCGCGAGAGCTGCCCCGGCGTGTGGCCGAGGCGGGCGCCGAGCCCGAGCCGGCCGAGGATCGCGCGGGCCCGGGGGCGCTGCTCACGCCGTGGGACCGTGCGCGCGAACATCATCGCGAGCACGACGTTCTCGAGGGCGCTGAAGGCGGGCAGGAGGTTGAAGGTCTGGAAGACGTAGCCGATCCGCTCGGCCCGGAATCGATCGCGCCGCGCCTCGGGCAGCGCGGTGATCTCGGTGCCGTGGACGACGATCGTGCCGCCGGTGGGCGCCGACACCCCCGCGATCAGGTTGAGCAGCGTGGTCTTGCCCGAGCCGCTGCGGCCCTTGATCACCGTGCAGCCCGCGCCCGGCAGCTCCAGGTGCTCGACGTCGAGCACCTGGAGCGCGCCGCCGTCCGCGAGGGGGAACGACTTCGTCACCCCGCGCAGGCTCAGGACCGGCCCCGCCGGGGTCATGACCTCGTGCTACCGGATGGCGATGGGATTGACCGGCACCCCGATCCCGCCCCGCAGCAGGAGCGGCGCGACGACGAAGAGGAACTCGTAGGCCTGGTCCTTGGCCAGCTCGTCCAGGTTGAGGATCTCGAGGATGTAGGCGCCGCGGTTCCAGATGAAGTCGACGTGCAGCGGCAGCCCCTGGAACCCGCCGAACGCCTTCCGCGAATAGCCGGCCTGGAGCGGGAAGTTCCACTCGACCGCCGCGGTGTCCGCCCCGATCGCCACGATCTCCATGTCGTTCAGGAAGCGGAGGGTGTCGGGCCCGACCCCCGGCTCCGGCTGCAGGTACTTGGCGTGCAGCGGGTCGACCCGGCCGTCCGCGCCCGGCTCGTCCCACATCTTGCGCCAGCCGGTGCGGATGAGCAGGACGTCGCCCTTCCGGATCTCCACCCCCTGTGCCCTCGCGGTGTTCTGCAGGTCGGCCACGGTGATCCAGTAGTTGACCGGCAGCGGATCCGTGCCCTTGTACTTGGCCACGTCGAGGAGGACGCCGCGACCCACCATGAACTTCACGCTCGCCGCGTCGCCGTGCACGGTGCCCACCGGCTTGGGCGGCGGCATGTTGTTGAACAGGGAGTTCTCCCGGAAGATGTGCGCGAACGTATCGAGGTGCGTGCCCACGTGGTTGTGCATGATCGTGAAGCTGGCCGCGCCCTGGCTGCGCTTGGGGTCGAACTGCCCCGCCTGGGTCACCCGATCGTAACCGTCGTTCTCGTGGATGATCTGCACCCCGAACCGGCTCGGGGTGATCGCGCGCGGGAGATCGCTGTGCATCTCCTCGCCGAGCGCGTATACCTTGCCCTGCTTGACCAGGCCCGCCGCCTTCACGATCAGGTCGGGGGTGAGGAAGTTGAGCATCCCGCGCTTGTCCTGCTCGCCCCATCGGCCCCAGTTGCCGCGCGGGCCCCACTTGCCGGGGACCGTCCAGGGGGCCGGGTCGTTGGCGAGCTGGTCGTCCTGCGAGTATGACGGCGCCAGCTGGGCGCGCGCGACGGCAGGCGAGAGCAGGAAGAGTAGCGCCAGGATCGTCGAGGCCACCCGTGGCATTGTCCGGTGACGCATGGCTTGGCCCTCCGTGAACGCTGTGAACCGCGCGTTTGCCTTCGGGCGATCGAGCCCGCGCCACGGAGGTGTTCCCGGGGCGACGACGGCCCGGTCCCATTGGGCACCCGCGCCGATAGTACTCGGGGCGCGGACCTCGTCAAGGGCCCCTCGGCGCGCGCGTCGGTGCTACCCTGGCGAGCCATGCTCCAGGAGCTTCTCCAGCGGTTCACGTACCTCGGCATCCTGGTCACCCTGCTGCTCGGCAGCCTGGGCGTGCCGATCCCCGAGGAGATGCCGATCGTCGCCGCCGGCATCCTGAGCCACGAGGGGCTCGCCCGGTGGTGGCTCGCGCTGCCGGTCTGCGTGCTCGGGGTCCTGTCCGGCGACACCGTGCTCTACTGGGCCGGCCGGCGCTGGGGCGAGCGCGTGCTGGGCTGGCGCGTGGTGCGCCGGGTGCTGACCCCGCCGCGCGCGGAGTGGCTGGAGACCGCCTACCGTGAGCACGCCATGAAGACGGTGGCGATGGCGCGCCACGTGACCGGGCTGCGCGCGGCGGCGTTCCTGACCGCGGGCATCGCGCGGGTGCCGTTCTGGAAGTTCATCCTGGCCGACGCGGCCGCGGCAGCGGTGAGCGTCCCGCTCGCGTTCGGGCTGGCCTACTTCTTCACGCACCAGATCGGCGCCATCCTGGCCGACGTGCACCGCGTGGAGCGCTGGCTGGCGCTCGCCGGGCTCGTCGCGGTGGCCGGCGCCCTGGTCGTCTACGCGGCGCGGTGGAATCGCCGCGTCCCGAAGACCCGCTAGTCGGGTCGGGGCCGCTCCGCGCAGCCGACGCTGCCCCTACTGCGTCACTGAGAGCGTCGGCCCCTGGATCCACGATCTACAATAGAGTCCGCGTGAGCCCGTTCCTCGCCCAGCTCGCCGAGCTTTGTCGCACCGAGCGCACCCGCGCCAAGTGGGTGATCGTGCCCACCCATACCCTGGGGCACACGCTGGGCGAGCGGCTGGCCCTCGCGGAGACCGGCTGGGCGAATCTCCGCTTCACCACGCCGCTCGACCTGGCGCTGCCGATGGCCGCGCCCTTCCTGGTGGAGCGCGGCGTCGATCCGGCGCCCGACGGCATCGGCCCGGCGCTGATCATGCGGCTCCTGCTCGAGCTGCCGGCCACCGTGCCCACGTACTTCCGGGCGCTGGCCGAGCAGCCGCAGATGGCCGAGGCGCTGTGGGCCACCCTGGCGGAGCTGCGCATGGCCGGCATCACCGCGACCGCGCTGCCGCGGGGGGCGTTCGCGAGCGCGAGTAAGCACGCGGAGCTGCGCGCGTTGCTCGCGAGCTACGAGGAGCACCTGGCCGCGCGCGGGCTCGCCGATCGGGCTCTGGTCTACCGGGAGGCCCGGTTGCACCCTGACCTCTGCCCGATCCAGCCAGCCGACCTCCACATCGAGCCGCCCACCATCATCTGGAGCCCGCTCGAGCGCCGCCTCCTGGATGCGCTGCCGGGCACCCGCGTCGTCCCGCGCGCGCTCGCCCTGCCCGGGCTCGACGTGCCGAGACGGATGACGAGCCTGGCGGCGCAGGTCGGCGGGGTGGCCCCGGCGCCCACCTCGAATGCGGAGCGCCTGGCCTTCCTGATGAGCCCCCAGGGCGCGCCCACGAGTGACGACACGCTCACCATGTTCGGCGCCGGCGGGCGCGAGGCCGAGATCGAAGAGGTGTTCCGGCGCATCGCCCGGACCGGCGGCCGGCTGGACGAGGTGGAGATCGCTTGTCCCATGGCCGATCAGGCGGCGCTGGTCTGGGAGAAGGCGCAGCGCCACGAGTGGCCGGTGACCATCGGGCCCGGCATCCCGGTCGCGCTCACCCGGCCGGGCCGCGCGCTCCTCGCCTTCGGCGAGTGGGTCGCGGGCGGCCTCGCCGCGAGCCGGTTGCGGCGCATGCTCCAGTCGGGGGACCTGCGGCTGGATGCCGAGGGACTCACCGCGGGCCAGGCCGCGCGGCTCCTGGCGCGTGCGCAGGCCACGTGGGGACGGCAGACCTACGCCGCCGCGCTCGGCCGGCTCCTCGAGAGCCTCCAGACCCGCGCCGCGGATCCCGAGCAATCGGACGACGCGCGGGCGCGCCACGCCGAGCGGGCCGCGCAGGCGGAGCGCCTGAAGCAATGGGCGACGGAGCTGCTGGCGCTGGTGCCGGAGCAGTCCCCCGCTCCGCTCTGGCAGTGGCTCGACGGGGCGGTCGCGTTCGTGAAGACCTTCGCGCGCAAGGCCAGCGAGCTGGACGGTGAGGCGACGGTGGCGCTGACCGAGGCGCTCGCCGATCTGCGGGCCCTGGGCGACCTGGTGCGGCCGGCCTCCGACGCGCTCGCCCTCATCCGGGGCCGCTTCGATGGCCTCACCGTCGGCGGGGACCGCGCGCGCCCGGGGCATCTGCACGTGACCACGCTGGCCGATGCCGGTCACGCGGGGCGGACCCGCACCTTCGTCATCGCGCTGGAGGAAGGCGGCGTCTTCCCCGCGCTGGTGGAGGATCCGGTGCTGCTGGACGCCGAGCGCAAGGCCATCGACCCGGCCCTGCGCACCTCGGAGGATCGCGCGGGCGAGGCCCTCTACCGCATCGTCTCGCGGCTGGGCGGTCTCGGCGGGCACGTCTGCCTGAGCTGTTCGGGCCGCGACCTGCGGCAGGCGCGGGCCACCTTCCCGTCGTGGGTGCTGCTGCAGGCGGCGCGGGTGGCGAAGCCCGCGGACCTCTGGACCTACGACCGGCTGATGGAAGAGCTGGGCGAGCCCGTCTCGGCGGTGCCGGCGGAGCCGGGCCAGGCGCTGAGCGACGCCGGATGGTGGCTCGCGGGCCTGCGCCGGGCCGACGCCTCCGCCCTGCCCGCGGTGCGCGAGGGCTTCCCCGCCCTCGCGCAGGGCGCAGCGGCCGAGGCCGCGCGTGACTCCGACGAGTTCACCGTCTACGACGGGCTCGTGCCGGAGGCGGGGCCGCACCTCGATCCGCGCGTGTCGGGAGCCGCCGTATCGCCCACCAGTCTCGAGGAGCTGGCCAAGTGTCCGTTCCGCTACTTCCTCCAGCGCGGTCTCGGGCTCGACCCGGTGGACGACACGGAGCCCAATCCCGACGTGTGGCTCGACCCGATGACCCGGGGGACGATCCTGCACGACCTCTTCGCCGCGATCATGCGCGAGATCAGGGACCTGAAGGAGACGCCGGACCCGGCGCGCCACGGGGCCCGCCTGCGCGAGCTGGGACTGACCGCCCTGGCCCGCCATCGCGCGCTGGTGCCGCCGCCGTCGGACGGCGTCTACGAGCGGGAGGAGCGCGAGCTGCTGAGCGACCTGGCGCTCTTTCTCAAGTTCGAGGCGGAGGACTCCGTCCGACGGCGGCCGCTCGGCTTCGAGGTGGCGTTCGGCGGCGCCACCGAGGGCGAGGCGCTCGGCCGGCGCGAGCCGGTGACGATCGATCTGGGCGCCGGGCTCCGCTTCGAGCTGCGCGGCCGGATCGACCGGCTCGACAGGCTGGCCGACGGCACCTACGAGGCGGTGGACTACAAGACCGGCGGCGCGTTCCTGCCCGGCGGGCTCGACGCCGTGTTCGCGGGCGGGCGCCAGCTCCAGCACGCCCTGTACGCGCTGGCCGCCGTCGAGCTGCTGCGCGAGACGGATGTGCAGGCCCGCGTGGTGGGCTCGTACTACTTCCCCACCACGCGGGGCCGGCGCGAGCGACAGGTCCGCCCGGCCTCGACCCAGGCCGAGGCACCCGTGGTGCTGCGCGACCTCTTCGATCTGCTCGCCGCGGGCGCCTTCGTCCACACGCCGAACCAGGACGAGGACTGCCGCTTCTGCGAATTCGACCGGGCGTGCGGCCCACGCGCCGCCGAGCGAGCGCGGGCGAAGATCGAGCGCGGCGACAACGACCCGCTCGAGGCGTACCGGAGGCTGAGCGCGCATGAGTGAGCGGCCCCCCGCGCCCGACCAGGCCGCCCGGGACCTGATTCGCGAGCGCCTCGACGTCAACCTGCTGGTCGAGGCGGGCGCCGGCTCGGGCAAGACCGAGTGTCTGGCCCGGCGGATGGCGATGGGAGTCCTGGAGGGCCGCTACCAGGTCCAGCAGATGGCCGCCGTCACCTTCACCCGGAAGGCCGCGGCGGAGCTGCGCGCGCGCTTTCAGCTCACGCTGGAGAGCGCGCTCGCGGCCGAATCGGATCCGGTTCGGCGGGAACGCGCCCTGCATGCGCTGCGGCACCTGGAGCGGCTCTTCGCCGGGACCATTCACGCGTTCTGCGCCCACCTGTTGCGGGAGCGTCCCGTGGAGGCCGGCGTGGCCCCGGGCTTCAGCGAGCTGGACGAGGTGGCCGAGATCGACCAGCGGCGATGGGCCTGGCGCGACTACCTCGATCGCCAGCGCGGCCAGGGCGCCGCCGCCCTGCGAGAGCTGCTCGACGCCGGAGTGCGGCCGGTCGATCTCGACCGCGCGTTCGAGAAGGTGTGCAACTACCCCGAGGTGGCGTTCCCGGCCGGCGACGCGCCGCGGCCCGATCCAGCCCGGGCGCGGGCCGCGCTGGATGGCTTCTGGGCCGCGCTCACCGCCCTGCTGCCCGACGGGGGGCCTCGCGAAGCCACGTGCAGCGTTCAGAAGCGCATGCGCGAGTTCACCCGGCGCCTGCGGGTGGCTTCGCTCGACGACCCGCGCGTGGTCGCCGAGCTGGCCGCGGAGTGGGAGGGCGAGCCCCGGGTCGTCCAGAAGTGGTGGCCGCGCGGCAAGACGGACAAGGAGCGAGTGGAAGCGCTCTTCACCGCGCTCCACCGCGACACCCTGCCCTTCCTGGACGCGTGGCTCCGGTACGTCTACCGGCTCGCGCTGACCCTGCTGCTCGAGGGCCGGGAGCACGCCGCCGCGGCCCGCCGGCGTGCCGTCGCGCTGAACTACAACGACCTGCTCCAGTACGCCGCGGCCCTGCTCCGCGACAACCTGGAGGTGCGCGCCGCCCTCCAGGAGAAGTACCGCTGGCTCTTCGTCGACGAGTTCCAGGACACGGACCCGATCCAGACCGAGGTGATCCTGCTGCTCGCGGGCGCGCCGAGCGCGGAGCGGGACTGGACACGCGTACCTCTCCGGCCCGGAGCGCTGTTCGTGGTCGGAGATCCCAAGCAGTCCATCTACCGGTTCCGGCGGGCCGACATCGACATCTATCAGGCTGTCCGGCAGCGGATCGAGGCGACCGGCGGCCAGGTCGCGACGCTCACCACGTGCTTCCGCTCCGTGCCCGCCCTCTGCGACTGGATCAACCGCGCCTTCGGCAAGCTGTTCCCGACCGAGCCCACCCCCCAGCAGCCCGGGTTCGCGGGCCTTCAGGCGGCCCGCGCCGACCGCGAGCCCGCGTTCGGCGTGCGCACCATCGAGATTCCCGACTCCGTCTCGGGGGGCGACGCGGCGGCCCGGTTCGACGCCGAGGTGATCGCGCGCTTCATCCGGGCGCAGGTCGACGCTCGCCGCCGCGCGCCCGGCGACTTCCTCGTCCTGACCCGGACGCGAAGGGCCCTGCCGATCTACACGCGGGCGATCGAGACCTTCCGGCTGCCCGTCGAGGTGAGCGGCGGGGCGGCCTTCGCGCAGTCGACCGCGGTCACCGCACTGGCCGAACTGCTGCGTGCGCTGACCGACCCCGACGACGGGCCCGCGGTGGTGGGTGTTCTGCGCGGCCCCCTCTTCGGGCTGAGCGACCCCGAGCTGTTCCGGCATCGTCAGGCCGGCTTCGGCTTCCTCGTCACCGCGCCGAACGTGGCCGAGATGTCCGGCCCGGTCGGCGAGGCGCTGCGGGCGATGCACCGGATGTACGAGTGGACCCGGCGGCTGCCCGCACCCGCCGCGGTCGAGCGCGTCCTGGAGGCCACCGGCCTGCTGGCCACGACCGCCGCGGGCAGCCCGGGCGGCGCGGAGGCGGGCGATCTGCTTCACGCGGTGGACCGCATCCGCCAGGTCACCGAGGAAGGGGGCACGCTCGCCGACGCGGCGGAGGCGCTCATCGAGGACCTGAGCTCGGCCGAGGTCGAGTCGGTGCCGCTCGAGCCCGGGCGCACCAACGTCGTGCGCGTGATGAACCTGCACAAGGCCAAGGGCCTGGAGGCTCCGGTGGTCTTCCTGGCCGATCCCCTCCACGGCGGGATCGATCGCATCGACGTGCGCGTCGTTCGCGACGGACCGAGCGCCCTCGGCTACTTCGAGCTCTCGAGGCCGAAGGGAGAGTACGGCCGGACGCGCCTCGGGCGACCGGCGGACTGGGAGGACCACGAGAACCGGGAGCGCGCCTACGTCGAGGCCGAGCAGCGCCGGCTCCTGTACGTCGCGGCCACGCGGGCGCGCGATCTGCTGGTGGTGAGCCGGCCCGCCGGCGCGGGCGGGCGCAGCCGACCGTGGCAGATGCTCGAGCCCTACCTCGCCGCGGTCCCGCACCTCGCGGGCGGGCCGGTCGCGGTCCCGCCCCCGCCCACGCTGCCCGACCTGGGCGCCGCGGCCCGGCACGCGGCTGCGACTTCGCGCGTCGCGCGGCTGGAGGGGTTGCGCGCGCCGTCGTGGCAGGTGGAGTCGGTGACCGGCACCGCGCACCGGGCCGGTCCGTACGGTCACCCGCTCCAGGAGGGGCGCACGCGCGAGCCCGACACCGGCATGGCCTGGGGCAGCCTGATCCACTTCCTGCTCGAGCACGCGATGCGCGGTCCCCGGCGTGACCGCGACCACCTCGAGCGCGTGGCCGCGTGGTTCGCCTTCGACAAGACGGAGCTGCGGCGCGTGATCCCCGAGGCCCTGGACACGGTAGAGCGCGTGATGGCCGCGGAGTTCTGGCACGCCGCGCTAGCGGCCGAGGAGCGCGCGGTGGAGGTCCCGTTCGCGGTGCGCATCCAGGAGCCCGCCGCCCCGCCGCGCGTGCTGCACGGCGTGATCGACCTCGCGTTCAAGACCGCCGACGGCTGGACGCTCATCGACTACAAGACCGACCAGCTCGGGGCCGGTGTGGACGCGCTGACCGCGAGGTACGCGCCTCAGATCCTCGCCTACACCACCCACTGGAGCGCGCAGCTCGGTACGCCGACCCGGGCCGGCCTCCACTTCATCCGCAACGGCGAGACTCGATGGCTGTGAGAGCGACGACCCGGTAAGTCGGAAGGCCTTACCGTGCAGGAACTCCCCGGCGCTCGCCAGGTCGATCGGGCGGCTTCGCGGAACTTCCCGTTTGTGCGCGCTTCCTCCCGCTGGCACGTCCGGTGCTCCGCACCTGCCACGAGAACGACCACTCAGCTCGAGGGGAAGCAATGACGAGCAAGAAAAGACTACTCACCGGAGCCGTCGCCGCCGTGGCGTTCACGGTTCCCGTCGCAGTCGTTTCCGCCAACACCATCCACGCCAACAAGATCGAGGCCGACGAGGTGCGCGGGGCCGTGCACCAGACTCGCGGCGTGAAGGTGCGGGACAGTCGGGGGAAGATCAAGGCCCCCGAGGTCGTGGCGTCCGTCATCTACGCGGATGAAATCTCGGCCAATACGGTGGAGGCCGACACGATCTACGTGCGTGAGCTG
>Ga0207646_10005820_pt1 | contig 12894 bp, 17 predicted proteins | sample KBSK5502metaG_FD_184343 | JGI IMG/M metagenome (GOLD analysis project Ga0207646, IMG submission 184343) | Corn, switchgrass and miscanthus rhizosphere microbial communities from Kellogg Biological Station, Michigan, USA - KBS K5-50-2 metaG... | ecosystem: Host-associated > Plants > Roots >...
TACCACCGCTACCTCGACGAATGGGCGCTGTGCGACGAGCTCGGCATCAACATCATGACCAACGAGCACCACGCGACGGCGACCTGCGCCGACTCGGTGTGCACGATCCCGATGGCAATCCTGGCGCGCGAGACCAGGAAGGTGCGCCTCCTCGCGCTCGGCATGCCGATCGGCAACCGCAACGACCCGATCCGGGTCGCCGAGGAGTACGCGACGATCGACGTGATCTCGCGCGGCCGGCTGGAGATGGGTTTCGTCAAGGGCGTGCCGTTCGAGATCTCGCCGGCCAACACCAACCCGGCCGAGCTGATGGAGCGCTTCTGGGAGGCGCACGACCTGATCCTGAAGGCGATGCAGAGCCATGACGGCCCGTTCAGCTGGGAGGGGACACATTTCCAGTACCGCTCGGTCAATGTCTGGCCGCGCCCCTGGCAGGAGCCGCACCCGCCGGTGTGGATGCCGGTCGGCAGCCCGGGCAGCGCCTCGGAAGCGGCGGCGCGCGGCATCACGATCGGCGTTCTCAACACCGGCTGGGTGCGCACGCCGGCGATCTACGAGGCGTATCGCAAGACCGCCGCCGAGACCGGCCGCGAGATGCGGCTCGACAAGCTCGCCTATATGGCGCTGATCGGCGTCGGCGACACCCGCGAGGAGGGGTTGCGCCGCGCCGACCAGATCCTCGGCTACAGCCGCACCTCCGGCATCGTCGCGCCGCAATTCCAGAACCCGCCCGGCTATGTCGCGCCCGCGATCAACGCGCAGATGATGAAATCGGGCGGCGCCTCGATGGCGCGCGCGACGCGCGTCCAGACCAAGGACGGCCGCCCGATCAACGCCCGCACGATGCAGGTCGAGGAGGCGATCGACGCCGGCCTCGTCTTCGCCGGCACGCCCGACGATGTGTGGGACCAGCTCCAGGCCTTCTACAACCACGTCGGCGGCTTCGGCCACCTCTTGATGATGGGCCAGGGAGGCCTCCTCGACCACGACGACACCGTGACCAACCTGACAATGTTCTCGAAGGAAGTATTGCCAAGGCTGAACGAGTTGGGGTGACGGATCATTCGGGGTCCTTCGTGGAATTCAAACTCACGAAAATCGATGCGGCCGTCGATCAGCTGGATTGGGCCATCCGGCTTTTTCTCGATCATAATGGCTATCTGGCAGCCATCACCCTTGCAGGCGCTGCGGAAGAGATCCTGGGGAGGGCAGTAACGGATCGGGCAGCATTCGATTTACTGAAGAAGAAGTTCGCCGCCGATTTATCGATGTCTGAAAAGATAATATCACAAGATCACCTGAACAGAGCGAAGAACTGGCTAAAACACTGGGATGTACATCGAGATGATGAAGAAGTTACGCTGGAATTAGATGAGGAAGCAATTCAATATATCTGTCGTGCCCTGGCAAATCTTGCCGCGCATGACGGCTCAATGCCGAGTGAAGGACCACGATTTGCCAGATGGCTAAGGGAGAACCGACCGGAATTGTGGAACGAATGAGGGTGGACTCATTTGTTGCATGCGTCGAAACACTGCTCTTTGGTGCGGCTGGTGTACTCCTGACACCGAGCAAAGCACTGGTCAAAATTAGGCGCCTTGCCGGTTGTCGGACGTGACGCATTCGAAAAGGCCGCCGTGCATTCTACGTTTGATGCCCTAGCCTCAAGAGCAGCTATATTATTCCGCGCGGCAGCCTGCATTGCGACACCCATTAATGGGCTCGTCGCCATAACGGTTCCGACCTGACCGAGGCTCTGTTGTCTCGCGATTTCTGATCTAAGTGCATTGCATTCGCGGACACGCTCTTCATCCGTAGCGGGGAGTGGCCTATTGAGTACGCTTTCCGCGCAGGCCTGCCGGTTATCCTGTTGGCACCCGATAGCGATGAATCCCAGAGCAAGGAGAAAGACAGTACGATGATCCCGCATGTCGGACCCCTGAAGGTTCGAGCGGATTCAACCAGTCTATCTCGCGGTGGCGAAATCGGTTTCGATTTCCGCGGCCAATGGCTTTATGGCCGATTTGAAATGAGCCGGGATTTGTGGGGCGGCTTCTCCCGGTTCTCCATGCCAGAAGCAGGTGACGTGGGCGTGGGAGTGCGTGCGCCGCAAAACCTCGCGAAGCTTTGAGACCCGATGATCATCGCTCGGCTTCGGATAAAGCAGGGTCTGCACCAAGCGCAGATGATCCGCGAGATCGTCGCTGTCGACGAGCTTGTCGGTCGCCAGGAACCAGATGCCGGTACGCCCGCGCATCTTGCCGGCATGTGGCCCGGCAAAGAATTCTTGGCCCTTCTTATGGGCGCGCGTCGGTTTGACCGGCAGGATCGCCGAGATGTCCCGCGGATCCAACTCGTCGCCGGCAAAGCGTAGCGTTACGAAGGCCTTGCGGTCGGCCTGCGCCTCAGTCTTCGTCGTGGAGGTTGCCAAGCGGCTCGCCCTGCTCATCGGTCACCAATCCGTCCGCATATATAATCACGTGATCCGAGCCGGACAGATCGCCGGCCGCCTTGATCTTGTGCAGCGCCCGGCTGAAACGGCGCGGTTCCATGCCGAGTGCCCGCGCCACCGAATCCGGCGGATTTCCCGGGTTGCTCCACAGGATGCGGGCGCGCGATCGGGCCATGGCGGGGTTCGCTTCGCTTTACCCGCCCGACGAGGGCCATTAGCTATCAGCAGCGCGTGACGTGTGCCGAGACGCAGAGCCATTGGCCGTTCTGGCGCGCCCATACATCGGTGTAGCGGCCCACGCCGGGGCGTCCGTCGGCCATTGTGTAGCTGGTGCGGGCGTGGATGATCGCGACATCGCCGAACATGCGGATCTCGACGTCATGCGCCGCCAGGTTCGAGATCGTGACCGGCCGCGCGGTCTGCGCCAGAAAGCCGCTGCGGTCGACCAGCGATCCGTCCGGGTTGGAGCAGCGGAAATCCGCCGCCAGGATCTCGTCGAAGCGCCGGACATCGCCGTCCTGCACCGAGCGGATGTAGTCGCGGTTGAGGCTCGTCAATCCCTCCAGATCGGATGCCGATGGCGCAGAATCAGGCATGGCTGCTCCCCTGGTGTCGCCGGCGAGATTGCGTCGGCGCCGTATGCCGCGCAAGCGCATCCACCTCAGTCAAGCCGTATCGCTGCTCACCACCAGGCGTCGGCCGAGCGCTTTCAGCGCCGCCTCGATCTGATCGAGCCGCGAAGCATGGCGCCCGTCGAACAACCGGGTCACCTGCGAAGGCTGCCAGCCGAGGCGCGCGGCGAGCTGCTTCTTGTTGAGGCCGGCAGCGCGCATCGCGCGATAGGCTTCGAGCTTGGCCGCGGTCAAGGCCGGCAGGGCGACGGTGGGCCGCCCCTTCGCGCGCGATGGTACCGGCACCTCCTCGCCATGCGCCATCATGCCGAGCACCGCCTCTTCCAGCAGATCCTCGGCCTGCGCCAGCGCCTCCTCCAGCGTGTCGCCCTGCGTCGCGCCGTAGCCGATATCGGGAAGGGTGACGACATACCCGCCATCCTCTTCCTGCTCCAGCCGCACCGGATAGCGTTCGGCCTTGTCACGCGCCATCGTTTCTGCCTTTCAACTCAAATCATCCAGCCTCAGCCGCAAGTCGCGCAGAATGGAGAACAGCGTGCCGCGCCGGATCTCGCCGGTGCCGGTCGGAACGATTGACTTGCGCCCGCGTAGCTCGACCTGCACATGGCCGCCCTTGCCGCGCGCCGGATCGACCGTCGCGCCGAGGCGGCGCAGCTTGCGGAGGAGCTCCCGGCTCGTCATCGAGATGGTTATACATTTCTGTGTATCAAGCACGCAGCCGGATATTGCAACGCGGTTTTGTTGCGCCGGGCGCGGCGGGTGATATCTCCCTTCGCATAATGCTGTAAGCTGCCGCGAAATCGCGGGAGACGGCGGCTGTTTCATACCTTGTTCGATGTGCTGGCGCTGGTCGCGGCGCTGGCGGTATATCGCTGGCTGCCGATCCCAACCCCACCTGGATCGCTGCAAGCAACGCCGCAGCCCTGGCAGGTGCACCCTCTCTACATCGCCAGCGCCTCGCTTGGGGCCACCGCGGGTGCCTACCTCATCGGCTCCGCAAATCTGTGGCTGACCGGCATCCCCGGGATCGCGCGCAGCATCGAGGGGGCGCTGGCCGGGGCGATCGTCGGGGTCGAGATCCTGAAGGCCATAACCGGCATCCGCGGCTCGACCGGGCTGCGCTTTGTCGCGCCGCTCGCCGCCGCGATCGCGATCGGCCGCATCGGCTGTTTCCTCGCCGGTCTCGACGACATGACCTACGGCACGCCGACGAGCCTCCCGTGGGGTGTCGATTTTGGCGACGCCATCCAGCGCCATCCGGTGCAGCTTTACGAATCGATCACGATGGCGGTCTTCCTCGCCGTCTTCGTCGCGTTGGTGCGCCGCGGCAACGCGCCGGTTCTGCGCACCGGCTTCTACCTGTTTGTCGGCGTTTACGCGGCGCAGCGTTTCTTGTGGGAGTTCCTGAAGCCTTATGGCACCGTGGTCGGCCCGTTCAACCTGTTTCACCTGCTGTCGCTCGCGCTTATCGCCTACGCCCTTCTCTTCGCGCGCCGGGAGGCGCCACGCACATGCAGAACATTGGTGAGGTCGAGCCCGTAACCAACGTTTCGGTCACATCGCGCAAATCGCGCCCCTACATCTTCCTCGGTCAGACCACTTCGCTGTGCGAGACCTGTCTCGAATTGGTGCCGGCCAAGATCCTGCAGGAACGGGACCGCGTCTACTACCAGAAGCGCTGCGATCGGCACGGCGTGCAGAAGACGCTGGTGTCGACCGATGCGGCTTACTGGAAGCGCTGCCGCGATTTCCTGAAGCCGGGCGACGTGCCGCTCAAATTTCACACCCGCATCGACAAGGGCTGTCCCTATGATTGCGGCCTCTGCCCCGATCACGAGCAGCACAGCTGCCTGGCGCTGATCGAGATCAACGAGCACTGCAACCTGACCTGCCCGACCTGCTTCGCGAGCTCCTCGCCGTTGCGCGAGAGTCATCGTCCGCTCGCCGAGGTCGAGCGCATGCTCGACCTCCTGGTCGAGAGCGAGGGCAAGCCGGACCTCCTGCAGATCTCCGGCGGCGAGCCGACCCTGCACCCGCAGATCCTCGATATCATCCGCGCGGCGCGGGCCCGGCCGATCCGGCACGTCATGCTGAACACCAACGGCATCCGCATCGCCCAGGATCCGCAGTTCGTCGCCGCTCTCGCCGAGATGAAGCGGGCCTTCGAAGTGTACCTGCAATTCGACGCGCTGAGCCGCGAGGCGTTGCAGACGATCCGCGGCGCCGATCTGCGGCGGGTCCGCGAGCGGGCGCTCGACGCGCTGGACGCTGCCGGCATCTCGACGACGCTGGTCTGCGTCATCCGCAAGGGCGTCAACGACGACGAGATCGGCGACGTTCTGCGCGTCGCGCAGAGCCGCTCCTGCGTGCGCGGCGTTACCTTTCAGCCGGTGCAGGACGCCGGCCGCAATGACGGCTTCGATCCCGAGCGCGATCGCATCGTGCTGTCGGAAATCCGCCAGGCGGTCATCGACCAGTGGGGCGTCTTCGGTAGTGACGACATGATCCCGCTGCCCTGCAATCCCGATGCAATCTCGATCGGGTATGGCCTGCGTGTCGGCGGCGGGGTGCGGCCCGTCACGCATCTCTTCCCGCAGGAGGCGCTGGTTCAACAGGCGCCCAACTCGGTCACTTTCGAGGGCCAGCCCGAAATGCGCCGGCTCCTGGTGGAATTGCTGTCATTGTCATGTGCCGGTCAGCAATCGGCCGATGTATTGCACGAGGTATTGTGCTGCCTGCCCTTGATCGAACTGCCAGAGCCGATCGGCTACGACCGGGTCTTCCGCGTCACCGTGGTCAGCTTTCTCGACCGCTTCAATTTCTGCCTGGCCGGCGTCAAGCGCTCCTGCATCCATTTCGTCACCGATGACGGCCGCATCATCCCGTTCGACACCTACAACATGTTTCACCGGCCCGGCCTCCCGATGCGCCACGGGAACCCCGCGTGACCGGCGGTCAGATCGCGGCGCTGATCTTCGCGCTGCTGCTGCTGTTGCCGGGAGGGTGCTTCCTGTTCTTCGGCTTCGGCCTGATGGGCGAGAGCCATATGGGCGACGTCGCCGCGATGATGCTGCTTTTCGGCATCCTCATCCTGGGCCTGATGGTCTTTCTGTTCTGGGTCGCGTTCCGCAAACGCCCGCCGGCGGCCGGCACCGGTGGTGGCGCCGCATGACCGGCGGCCAGGTCGCCGCGCTGATCTTCGCGATCCTGCTGCTGTTTCCGGGCGGCTGCTTCCTGCTCGTCGGGATCGGCACCGCCACCGACCCCCACTACCGCGATATTGGCGGGTTGTCGATCATCGTTGGACTGGTGATCCTGGGGGTGATGGGCCTGTTGTTCCGGTTCGCCTTCCGCAAACGCCGGCCGCCGCCGGCTGGAGGCGCCGTCCCCTGATGACCGGCGGCCAGGTCGCGGCGCTGATCTTCGCGCTCCTGCTGCTGTTGCCGGGCGGCTGCTTCCTGGTTTTCGGCATCGGCATGCTGAACGACCGCCAGTTCTATGACACCGGCGTGATGCTGGCGCTGATCGGCATCGGCATCCTGGCGGTGATGGGGCTGTTGTTCTGGCTGGCCTTCCGCAAGCGCCCGCCGCCGCTTGGCTCTAATACGAGCGGCCCATGACCGGCGGCCAGGTCGCGGCGCTGATCTTCGCGCTGCTGCTGCTGTTGCCGGGAGCACGAAACCACCGAGAGTTCATCCGGCGCGTGGAGATTTGAAACCGATTTTGAGCATACGACCCCAGCAAAACAGCGCGGTCTACACCGCGCGCTCAATACGCCGCGACCAAGTGCGGCCCTGATGGCTGCGTTTACCCTGCTTCTCGCAAGTCAACTCGTCAGTACGTTTTGATCTTTGGCCGCGGTCGTGGATGATGGCACGGATGGTAGCTGTGACAATTTTGGGCCATCCCCGCGTTTAACCAAGCATTAGCCCTACGGCGCGGTAATTGCCTCCAGGTTAACTGTGTCAGAGACTAACGCGGGAGTCCTATGTTCCGAGTATTACGCTCAGCTTTAAAGAATGAGGGTCGCTCACAGCAGTCGAGTACGGAATTCTGGCCGCCTTGACCGTTGGTTGTTACAGAGAAGATGGTCGTGAATTTTTAGGTTTACGCTTGCGGGTGAGTTCAGGGAAGAGGGATTCCGGATCCTTTGACTTCCCCACCTCGGCGAAGTCAGCTCGCTGATTCGACCGCCTGCCGCACGCGCGGAGCACGATTTACCGTTGCGCAACACGCCCGAAATTGCGAACCTCGCCTCATGAACCACCAGGAATCTGGGGAATGTCGGCTAAAATAGTCCTCAGATGTCTAAAACACTCGTTTCCGATTTTGTTTTTAGTGTTACTTGCGGAAAGACAAACGGTTCAGGTACCAGGGACGGATCTGACCATCACCGTTAGATCGGTTACAGATTTCACGTCGGAGGGATGTTTGCGAGGACCGATTGGCTGTCCAGATAACGTTAAACTTGAAATAACCCGCGGTAATCTTAACCAACAAGTTATCCTGTCTGCAGCCCATACTAAGGTTCAGAGAGACCAGGGGATTAATCAGACTGAAGTTTTTGGCCGTAAAATTACCTTGGTTACATTAAAAAATAAACAGGTAGTGCTAGATATCGGTGACTAAGTAAGAGAAAACGCAACGACATCGGCGCTGCGATCAACAAATTTGTTTGCCAAGCTGCCGAACACAGTAAAAGTTTTTACAGGAGGACACGTCATGGAAAATAGCAAGCTGATGCTATCGAGTCTAGCCATCGCTAGTTTTTTAATTGGGTCGGCAGTCAATCTGCCACCGGCATCCGCCCAGACTGACGATCAAGGACAGATAGAGCTATACTACAATAACGATCGCTTTGAGCAGCTCTCTGGAGCCGCCCGCACGTTGCTGGAGTTAAAATTCGGGAAAAAAGATGCTTCACCCACGCAAGCGAGAGCCGGAAGCACTACCACAAATTCACTTAGTCCCATCGAGGAAGATACCAACGTTTTGGTGAATGATCCGAACTTAGACCTGACGGCACAGGATACGCAGAGTGAAACAACACTAGTGGTGTTTGGACCTGCCGGTAATGGCAGTACAGGTTGCTCCGCGTATAATGACTCCGGGTCCTTCATCGGCGGCGCGCAAAAATTTACGGGTTTCTCTCGGTCCACCGACGGCGGCGCGACTTGGGCGGATAAGGGGGCGTTGCCGACCAACGTCAACGGGGATGCGGGAGATCCTGTCTTAGCGCGCAGCAGCCTCACGGGCACAATTTTCCTTTCTACCCTGCAATTCTCGGGATCAGGGATCCGCGTTTTTCCTTCTACTGATAACTGCAACACATTGCTTGCACCGGTCCAAGGCGCGCCGGGAAAAAGCGGTTTTCAAGACAAGGAATGGATTGCGGTAGATAACTTCACGGGTCTTGGTCAGGGAAACGTCTACCTGGTAGAGCGAGACTTTGGCAGCGGAAATGGGATTTATTTCTTTCGCTCCACCGACGATGGCGTGACGTTTCTTCCGTCTGGGGGAACTCTGATCGCTTCAGGTGCAGCTAACAACGTGCAAGGAGCCTACGTCACAGTAGGGCCTGACCACGCCGTGTATGTGTTTTTCTTCGATCAAAGCTCGCCTCAGCGAATCAGGATGCGTAGATCGAACGACCGGGGCCTCACATTCGGCGCCGCAGTGACCGTAGCGACATTGGCTACCACCGGTGTAAACGGCAATCTTGGTTTAGGTGGCGGTTTCCGCACGAATGCCTTTCCTCAAGCCGTGGTCAATCCGGTCGACGGTAATATCTACGTTGTATTCAACGACAAACCCGCGGGTGTGGACAAGGCGGATATCTTTTTCACGCAATCCACGAATTTTGGCGCAACTTGGAGTGCGCCTGTGAGGGTTAATGATGACTCGGGGACAAACGATCAGTGGCAACCGACTCTCGCCGTAATGCCGAACGGTGAGCACCTTTTTATCAGCTTTTACGACCGCCGACTTGACGCAGGCAACTCTCTCATTGATGTTTTTGGGGTCATCGGCAACATCTCTAGCGGCGTAGTCACCTTTGAGCCAAACTTTCGAATTACGGATACATCCTTCCCGGTTGTTAGAGGTCAGGACCCAGTGGTCAATTCTGTGTACATGGGAGACTATGACCAAGCCGTGGCTGACAACAACTTTTTCTATGTTACATGGGGGGATAACCGACTTCCCAATCCAAATTTTGCGGCCCACACTCATCAACCGGATGTGCGTTTCGCAAAGCTTCTTGTGTTTGCCGGGACCGCTGGGAATGCAAACTGTCACGGCAAGAGCGTCTCGGCACTGGCCAAGCAATTTGTCGGCCTCAATGCCGCGGCCGCAACCCTGGGGTTCTCCAGCGTAGAGGCGCTGCAGGATGCCATTAAGACGTTTTGCGGGGGATAGCAGGTAAGTGCCCTTTCTTTTCTATCCTCTACCCTTGAGGTCCCGCCTGCCGGCCGTTAGACGGCGGAGAGAACGCCGTATATGCACACCGGGGGATGCCCGGGCGAGCAAGAGCCTGGCGCTGAGTTTGCAAGCGCTTACCGGCGGCCCGATTGCTTCGGGCCGCCATCTCGTAAGCCGTTGAGAAGATCGGTAGCGGGGGCATGCTTCCTGTACGTCGTCGGCATCGGCTTGATGGGTGAAAGCCACATGCGCCTTGCCGCCGAGCAGATGTTGTTCGTCGGTATCGTTATCCTGGCGCTGATCGGCTTTCTGTTCTGGGTCGCCTTTCGCAGGCGCCGCCCGCCGCCGGGTACGGGCATGCTGCCTCGATGACCGGAGGTCAGATAGCGGCGCTGATCTTTGCGATCCTGCTGCTGCTGCCCGGAGGCTGCTTTCTTATTCTCGGCATCGGCCTCCTATCGGAGAACGATACCGACGGTCCGATGCTGCTGCTGGTCGGGATACTCATTCTGTCGGGCATGGGGCTGTTGTTCTGGGTCGCCTTCCGCAAGCGCCCGCCGCCAGCGGGCACGGGTCCAACGTCCGTGTGACCGGCGCTCAGCTGCTTCGTCGGCCCTTTAGCTCGACTCCCTCCCTGTTGCTTGCTTCCTTGCCGGGACCGGCTACGCGCCGTAGGCAAGGCTCCGCAACCGCTGCTGCGCTTTCTGGATGCCTGCCTGGCGGGCGCTCAGCCCGTCCATCATCTTCTTCAGCTGCGGCTGCAGCGCCGCGTCGCTAAGCTGGATTTGCGAGCCCTGGATGCGAATCGCGCTGCGGTGCTGCTCGACGAAATCGGCGAATTCCAGGAACTCCTTCAATGCCCCGGCGGCTTCCGGAAATATCTCGGCGAAGGCCTTGGCCGGTTGCGTGACATCGCGGTCATAGGCAGTGTCGTAGACCGGCTTCAGATCGTCCGGCTGCTTCAGCGCGGCATGCGCGGCGTCGGCGGTTGCCAATTGCTGGTCGAGCGCGGCGTTGATCGCCGTCATCCCGCCGAGCATCGTGGCGATGTCCTTGCGCCGTCCCACCGCGTCTTCGAGCGAGCGCGGCGCACCGGCTTCCACCGCCTGGTGCAGCGGCTTTGACACCTGTTGGTCGAGCGCGCTGTTGAAATCGGCGATGACCGCGTAGTGCTTGGCGTAATCGCCAAAGGCGGCGGTTTCGTCGGCGGTCAGCTTCGGCACATGGATGCCCGGTTTGGCGACGATCCGGGTCTGCAGGAATTCGATGAACGCCTTGCGCTGCGCCGCCTCCTTGTCGCCGCAGCCGAGCAGGGCGACGGCAATCAGCACGATGGCGAGGTGAAGGCGCGGTAAGGTTCTGCTGGTCATCTGACGAATCTCTGTTAGTTCGATTCCACAGGGATGGAGCGCGCAAAACGATAGCACGAGGCATGATCTCTAGCGCAATTCGCGAACTTCTGGCGTGCCCGAACGAAGTGTTGCCCCGGCCTCGGGAATCGGGGTAAGCCGGTTCGACGGGGTTCGAGGGATTCTTTATAAATCAGGGGGCAGGGATGAGTTACGCGGCTTCGCCATCGGAGCAGAAAATCGACGTCCCGGAATCGCTGCGCGCCGCCTATACGACGGTCCTCGATAACGCGCAGCTGGCGATCAATCTCGCGCTGGTTCCTTTCGCTATCCTGGCCGGCCTCGAGATCGTTGCCTGGCTGGTGGGCGGCGGCGGCTGGTTCGGCATGATCCTGGCGCTGCTGGTCCGCGCCGGCGGGTTCGCGGTGTTCGGCACCGCATTCATTGTGCGCTGGCATCGCTTCATCCTGCTCGGCGAGACGACGAGCCAGAGCTTGCTCCCGCCGGGCTGGGTCCCCTTCTTCTTGACAGCGGTCAAAATCGGGGTTGCGGCGTTTGTAGGCATACTCATCCTGATGGTCGTCACGATGATCCCGCCGATTCTGCTGACCGGTACGATCGCAATTGTCGGCTACATCGCGTTGGGCCTCGGAGCGACTCGCCTGTCGTTGGCCTTCCCGGCCGCGGCTATCGAGCGGCCGATTGCGCTGCAGGAGGCCTGGGACCGGATCGCCGGCAATTTCTGGCGGCTGTTCGCCTGCCTGCTGGTCTGTTATCTGCCGTTTGCAATCGTCCACTTCATCGTCACCGCAATCGGCGGCGCGTTGCCGGACATACTGTGGATCGTGTTCCAGATCGTCGGGCTGGCGGTGTCGTTCGCCGGCGTCGCGGTGGTTGCGTCGCTCCTCTCCGACATCTATCGCGGGCTTTATCCAACCGACGCACAGGTGGAACGGCGCGCCTCCTAGAGTCGGCTGTCATTGCGAGCCGCGCGCGGCGCCACAAATGACCGCCGCGGCGTCGCCCTCTTGGCCAAAAATCAACATCGCCGCCTCAGTGCGTTTTGCCTTCACTGCCGTGCTGGACAATGCCCACCTCGCGCTCGTTCTTGCCTGGCTGCCCTTCGTGATCGTCGCAGCCGCGCAAATTCTCGGTTCGCTGCTTGGCGACGACCGCTGGTCCGTCCGGATCCCGACAGCACTGATCGACACGGCCGCCTGGGCGGTATTCATAGTTCGCTGGCACCGCTTCATTCTGCGCGGCGAGACGACGGCCGAGCGGTTTTTTCCGCCGGGATGGGGAGCGTATGTTTGGACCGGGGTGAAGCTCTGGCTGCTGCTTTCGCTCGGTCTGGTCGTCGGCTTCTTAGTCTTTGTCCTTATAAGCGTCGCAGCGCCGTTTTCCTTGAACGGGATCGTCGGCATCGGTCCCTTCGTCGCCCTTGTTATCGCCCTTGGTCTGGCTTGGCTGCGCGTCTCGCTGGCATTCCCGGCCGCGGGTGGTCCGGGGTGGCCGTCATGCTGATCGAGATCGCCGACGCTGCTGATCGAGAGTGGCGCCTGAGGTTACCGCCGAATCCAGAGTTCAGTTCAGCGCCTGCTCAGAAGTAGCCGAGCCAGACCGAAACTCGCACATCGATCCGCGAGAGCATTCTAATTGCTTGAAATGAGCGGAAACGACTGAACGCGACGCACACGCTGGTTCGGCAGGCCGCGATGGACGAACGCGAATCCCGCTCGGGCGCCCTGCTGGCGAGCCCCGTCAAGCGCCTGCCGCAAGTGCTCCTCGACTGCCTCCGCGGCTCCGGGCGCGCCCTGCAACAGGAGAAGCTCGCCCTTGACGCGCGACAGTTCGGCAATCAGCCAGTGTTCTTCGCCTTGCTCGGATCGCGCGATCGCTTCCTCGATCATGGCGAGTCCCTCGGCGATCTGCCCGGCGCGGGCCAAGGCTTCCGTCATCAGGAAGGTGACGAGCCGCAAGGCGGCGAACTTGGCTTCGCCGAGTTGATTAAGGCCGGCGCGCAGCAGCCGCAATCCGGTGG
>Ga0207646_10005821_pt1 | contig 12894 bp, 18 predicted proteins | sample KBSK5502metaG_FD_184343 | JGI IMG/M metagenome (GOLD analysis project Ga0207646, IMG submission 184343) | Corn, switchgrass and miscanthus rhizosphere microbial communities from Kellogg Biological Station, Michigan, USA - KBS K5-50-2 metaG... | ecosystem: Host-associated > Plants > Roots >...
TCCAAAACGATCTCGAGGCATCTGCCAATTGCGGGGCTCCCGGCCACTGACCGCTCGCTGACCAGTCGGGTGAGAAGCGTGCGCATCTCGTCGAACTTCGCCCGACCGAGTCCGGCTAGGTTGCTACTCACTGAGAGCCGGCTAGCGAGCGAACTGCGCTGACGATCGCCTGCTTGCTTGGTAAGACCTCCGACTCGAGCGTGAGCGCGGCGGGGATCGGGACATTCGGGAGCGCTATCCGTGAGATGCCCCGGACAGCCTGGGGGCCGAGCTGCTCAACGACCGCAGCGACGATCTCACCTGACATACCGAAGCGCAGGTAGTCCTCGTCGACGACGACAACGCATCCAGTCCTCGCTACGGACTCGCAGACTGTCTCGGTGTCAAGTGGAACCAATGAGCGAAGGTCGACTACCTCGACCTCGATGCCGTCCGTGGCAAGCTCCACCGCCGCCTCGATGCTCAGGTTGACGCAATTGCTCAGCGAGACCACGGTTACATCGGATCCCCGTCGGACCACGTTCGCCTTGCCCAAGGGCACCACGTAGGCATCCTGCGGAACGGTGGCTCCGTGAGAAAAGGCCTCCGCCTTTAGCAAGAGGTGGGCCTTGTGCTCAATGAAGACGGTAGGAGCATCATCCCGGATGGCCCCGGCGAGCAAACCCTTGTAGTCATAAGGGCATGAGGGGGCAACAACTTGCATTCCAGGGAGGTGCGCCAGAAGACCCCACAGCGTCTGCGAGTGCTGTGCCGCGTCCCCGATAGATCCTCCAGCGGTCTTAATGACCATTGGCACCGACACCCGTCCCCCAGACATGTACGGAATCTTGGCCATCTCGTTGTATATCTGCTCGAGACAGACACCGATGAAGTCCACGAACATGATTTCCACGATCGGTCGGTAGCCTGCCATCGCCAGCCCGACGCCCATTCCGACGAAGCCCATCTCGGCGATTGGCGTGTCGCGAACGCGATCTGAACCGAACCGCCGCTGAAGATTGCGGGTCGTTCCAAAGACGCCGCCTAGCCTGCCGACATCTTCACCGAAGACAAGGATGCGGTCGTCCGCAGCCATCTCAAGCTCGATGGCTTCGGCGATGTATTGTGAGATGTTCAGGTTCCGGTCCGTCAGCACTTTACAACGCCCGTGGAGCCGTAAACGGCTGACGCGCGTTAACGGGATCCGGCAGCGGATCTTTCTGGACCTCAGCCAACAACCGCTGAAGCGCCGAAGACTCCTCGTTTTCGATGGCGTCCAACTCCTCCCCCCCTGCCACTTTCCGGTCAATCAATCGTTGCCGAGACCGAATGAGCGGGTCCCATTTCGCGATCGCTAAGTCCTTATCGGCAGCTGGACGATAGAGATCGACGTCACCTTCATAGTGACCCCGGAATCGCCAACACACAGCCTCAAGGATTGCCGGCCCCTCTCCGCTGCGGGCATACGCCACCGCGTCTGCGAAGGCGTTCATGACAGTCTCTACGTCGGAGCCATCGACGGTTCGACCCCAGGCGCCGTACGCTGGTGATCGTTCAGCGATCGTCTTGGTGGGACTCGCGGCAGATATTGGAACCGAGATGGCGTACTGGTTGTTCTCCACAACAACCACGAGAGGAAGCTTCCAAGCACCCGCGATCGAGAGAGCCTCATGAAAGGCTCCGGTCTGCGCACCACCGTCTCCAGTGACGGCGACGGCAACACGGTCGTGGTCCTCCAAGTGCGCCGCGTACGCGTACCCGAGCGCAAGGGGGATGGATGCACCGACTATTCCGGTGGTCGAGAAATTGACCTCGGGGCAGAATAGGTGCATGTGGCCGCCATAGCCACCGCACAGGCCCGTTGCTCGCTCGCATATTTCAGCTAGCAATGGTCGGATCGGGACCTCTTTAGCCAGGGCATGATGGTGCCCGCGATGCGTTGATACGAGGGCATCCTCTCGGCGCAGAGTGCCGACCATGCCGGCTGCCACCGCCTCTTGTCCAACCGCAAGGTGAAGCTCACCGTGAATGAGCCCAGCCCGAGCCGCCGTTATCACGACCTCCTCGAAGGCCCGCATTCTGATCATCAGGCGGAGCAGGTCGATCTCTGACACTTGGGGCCGGTACGCTACGGTGGAGGTTTCCACGTCTACTCGACCGGCAACTCCCGATAATTAGCGTCTAGGTCGTAGCCACGGGTTCGCCAGAAAGTCTTGGCGAGGAGGTAAACGACCACGCCGCCTCCAAAGATAACCAGGTTGATGATGATCATGGGTACATTCCCCACCAAACCATCCAGCGGGTCCGTGAGGTAGACCCAAGCCGCGATGCCTTGGCACGCAATGCTGAGTACCCCGACCACGGTAATCACGGGAATGTGGAAGATGCGCCAACGGACTGGTGAGGTCTCGAATAGCTCTCGCCGTCGGAAGGGAAGCAGGGCGGCGGCGAGGGACACGGTAGCAAACGTTAAGGTGTACGCGAGGAACGCAGAGAGGGTTGCAAAGATAGTGGTGAACCGGAAGAGCGCGAGGAAGACCCACGAGCCAACCATCACAAAGATCAAGTTGACGACCGGCGAGTTGAAGCGCTCGTTCACTTCAGCCAACCGACGCGGGACGAGTCCGTCAAGTCCGTAGGCGAGGATGTTCCGGGAGGTGTTCAACATCTGGTTTGGAAGCGGCCCTGCGAACCAGAGGGTGAACGTTATACCGATGATGATCGCGACGGCGAGGGGCATCGCGTAGCCGAAAAGCTCCGAGAATGTCGTCGACCCAGCAAAGGGACCACCACCGACAAAGTCCGCCGCGCCAATGAACTGGAGCGCTCCCGTACGCGAGACTAACCAGAAAAGTACGAGCGCCCAGGCTGTCGCATAAAGGGTCGCGACGGGAATTGCCCACAACTGTACGCGGCGGGCTCGCTGAATCTCGCTTCCGATGTAGGCCGACGAAATACCAAAGACGAAGGTCAGATAGATCCAGCTCAACCCCAGCAGGGTCTGCTTGAAATCGAAGGGAGCCGAGGCGATGAAGCCGGCTTTGGACGCGGATTTGAGGACTGTTGCGAAGGAGTTCGGATCGCCGGTCTTCCACGCAAGCGCGGAATTGATCCCGTGTTGAAACGCACCGAACGATATCACCGCGATGGCAATCGCCGTGATAATAAGTCCGCCCGTCACAATGGCGAACATCACGTTCTGAATTCTGAAGAACACGCGCAGGCCAAAGATGAAGACGCCCGTGTAGAACGCGATTGCAATTGCGGCGACGATGAACTGGCCCCAGTTGGTCCCGAACCAGATGCCGAGGTTGTATAGGGCTTCACTGTGCTGCACAAGCCCGATTTGGCGAAAGAGCGGACTGAGCCCATATGACGCAATCCATGAAGCGGGCAATTGGTTATAGAACAACCACAAGACGGTGAAGGAGATGCTGGTCATCGCCCCAAGAACCGGGTGAATGATGCGACTCACCCACACGTAGTCGGCACCCGATCTTGGGATAGTGGCTGAGAGCATCGCATAGACGATGGTCGTCGGCAGACAGACTGCTACCCCAATTAGCAGCGCGGCATAGAGGTTCAGTCCAGGGTAGAAGGCGGGCAAAAAGAGGAGCATGATCGTGATTGCAAGCCCTGGTGTAATGAATTGAATGTTGTAGATCAGGGTGTCGAAGGTGCCGCCTTCTCGGACCAGACCCGAGGACGCTCGCTGAAACAACGGTCCCGCGGCTACAGTTGCCCTTGGCGTAGTCATTGCTTCCTCCCAGAAACAGTTTTCGCTAGGCAGTTATCAGCTGACATTGGGAAATACGCTCGCTGCGTAGCTCAACGATGACGCCGGAGACATCGCCACTTGGATATTCGCTGCCGGGGTTCACGCACGTAGTCCGGCCGATGCGGATTATTCCGCGAGATTCATGAATATGACCGTGCAGTGCGATGAGCGGCTGATGCTTTTCAATGAACTTCCTAACGGCCACGCTTCCGACTGAGACCATGACGGCTTGTCCGCCGCGGCGGTCGATGGCGAGCTCACCATCCTTCCGGACAAGTTTGGGAGCCTGATCAATGACCGTATCGTGTGGGGGGACATGAGCGATCAGTACGAGCCGGGACACATCGCGGACCCCCTTGACCATCTGCTCCAGCATGGAGGTGAGTTCCTCCTCTGGAACCTCGCGCGGAGTATTCCACGGGGTAGGGTTCGCGACACCGGTCGCAATCAGTTCGTGCTCCGCGGAGAGTTCCACAACCTGACCCTCGGGATTCAGCAGCCAATCAGTTTCACCGATCAGGCTGTCGATTCCGCGAATATCGTCATTACCAGGGAGAAGAAGCAGGCGCTTGCCGCTCCCGGCAATGCGACGCTCGGCCATCTCGAGCCATCGTGAGAGTGTCTCCCTCGCAAGCTGCTCGTAAAGGAGACCCTGCCTCTCCTCATCGATCTCTTCATCGGCATCGAGGATGATCGTGTAGAAGCCTTGATCACGCAGAGCCTGCTCAAATCGCTGACGTTCCGCCTCGGTCGAGAGGTGTTCTGTACGACCCCCAACGCGAATGTTGTACCCAGATCCATTACGCAGCACCGGCACGATCGCCTTGGCCGTGATGTCGCCACCCATGACGAGGATCTCGCACTGATGCACCTCACCCGCAGCAAGAAACTTCTTCCAGCAGCGGTCTGATCCGTGGATGTCAGACGCGAAGAACAATCGAACCCTGGAGCCCGTTTCGTTTGGTCGCCGGGTAAAGAGACGCAAAGCTCAGAATCTCCGACGGACGACAGTAAACCTAATGAAGCGGTCGACCACATGAATTCGAGACACGATGAACGGTACCCCCGCCGAACTGTAGTGGGTCTCAAGGAGTTCGAGGAGCGGGCTAGATCTGCGCACTGGAAGGATCTGTGCGATCGCTTCCGTGGCAACGATCGGGATGATCTCAACCGTCGTATGATCGATCGGCGCCACGCAGTGTTGATCGGCGAACGCGAAGATCGACTCCGGCACATCTTCCGCAAAGACCTTGTGGCCGATGGAGGCCGGGCTAACCATCTCGATCAGGTGGATCGCTGGCACGCCATCGGCCAGGAACAGCCGATCGATCATCAAGAGCTCGGCACCAGCCTCCAAGGAAAGGCGCTCGATCGCCTCCGGTGGAGCTGGTTCGAGACGGATCCGCGTCGCGGCAATCGCCGGCGAGTAGCCCCCTTCTGCGATGAGATCGTAAAAGCCGATCACCCGGTTCAAGGAGATCCGCGCTCGCGCAACGTGACTGTTGACGTGCGTCCCAATCCCACGCTGACGTGTGATAAGACCCTCCTCCTCGAGGGAGCGCAAGGCCTCTCTGACGGTTCCCCGGCTAACGCCCAACTGGCTTGCGAGGGTCTCTTCGCGGGGCAGGCGCCCGTCGGAAAAGCCATCGTTCAGGATCGATTGCCGCAGGGCCGCTTTGACTCGCACGGTCAGCGGACGAGTCTCCATCTTGCGGAGACCGGTGTCGTCTACATGGTCACGCCTCGGTTGCTCGCGTCTCTTGGAGACGCCGATCATGAGGGCCAGCGTAGTAGGTTCGACATTCTATGTCAAGCAACCTTGCTGCATTACGGCTGTGCCCCGGCCGCGGGCGCGAGGGCTCGGAATAGCGGTCACGTTTGTCGATTTGTGGCGGCCGCGCCAGTCGGATTGCGGTCTTCGAGCTCCAGAATCGTGGTGGGGCGAGCCCGGCTGACTCAGCTCGGCATAGGGTGTAGGGGGGCAAAAGTCGATCCAGTTCAGACGGCAAGTCCGGGAGATCGCTGAAGACCACCTAGGGTCACGCGATACCACCCACCGCAACGCCCGCAGACGGCTCGCCCAGGGCGCATCGACCTCGTTTTCCTGTAAGGCTCAGCCGAACAGCCGTTCGCCACCCGGAACGGGCACGAGCGCATCCTATATGTGTGTGCCTAAGGGCGTCCTGTTGGAAGGACTGAACCTTACAGGTGAAGCCAGTCGCTCCCGGACGGACTTTTGCCGCCCTACAACGGTGGCTCGTCCGCATACGTGCCTGTGCCGTTCAAAAATCTCAGGCAGCGCGGCTGTACTCATGAATCAGGCCACCCAAGCGGTCACGTCGCACGACGCGACCAGAATGCCGCATCTCAACCTCGACGGGCGCGGCGGGTATCCGCTGGCCCAGACCCTGGTGCGGCCGAGCCGCTGGTAGTGATCAGCAAACTCTCGTAGCACATAGTCAAGATGACGGCGACCCAAAATTAAGAGGTGGTCCAATGCTTCCCGGCGGGCAGTTCCCACCCAGCGCTCGGCGTACGCGTTCGCCCGCGGCGCCCGGTACGGTAGCCGGATGATTCGCAGGCCCTCACTGCGAAAGACGGCATCGAAGGCAGTCGGAAACTTCGCATCCCGGTCCCGAAGCAGAACCTTCAACTCCTTTCCCTCGTCCTGCAGTTTCCCGGCCAAGTTGCGAGCTTGCTGCACCACCCAGGCGGCGGTGGGGTGGCGGGTGCAGCCGGCGTAATGCACCCGGCGGCTGCCGATCTCCAGGAAGAACAGCACGTGCAGCCGCTCCAGCCAGACTGTCTCGACGGTAAAGAAGTCAGTCGCGAGTAATTGCTGAGCGTGCTGACCGAGGAACTCCCGCCAGCTAATCCGGCTTCGCTGGGGCGCCGGCTCGAATCCGGCTCGCTTGAGGATCAGGCGCACGGTTCCGTGCGAACAGCGCCAGCCGAGTTTGCCTAGCTCCCCTTGGATTCTGCGATAGCCCCAGCGGCTATTCTCCCGGGCCAGCCGCAAGACCAGCTCCTTCAGCGCCTCCGGCATCCGGGGTCGCCCACGCCGCTTCCGGCGGCGGGCAAACAGTGCCCATTTCCGGCGCACCAGTTCTCGATGCCAGCGCAGCAGGGTTTCGGGCGTAGTGAGGAACGCGCGCCAGTTTGGTCGGGAAAGGTGCCGACTCAGGGCCGCGAGCAGCAGTCGATCAGGAGTCTCCCAACGAGGACGGCCGAGCTGCCGCTCGAGGACGCGAAGCTGCTGTCGGAGCACCACGACCTCCAACTGCAGCGAACGATTCCTTTGACGGGCTACCACCAGATCAATCACCAGGAGGACAAGACGGTAGATCAGGGCTAGGAGCATAGTCGGCCATCATGCCAGATTGAATTCGGGTCCCCGCTAAGCGGTTCGACTTCTTGAACGGGACAGCCTCGCCGGCTTCGTGCAGTACTGCAACTACCACCGTCTCAGCGGCGTGCTGGGGTGGGTCACGCCGGCCGAGCGCTACGACGGGACGCCCTACACCGACCGGGGCTTCCAGAACATTCCGGCACTCGCCCACCTGCAGCCTTGGCTCGACACGGTTGTGGGTGCTGCCTGACCCAGGCCGCTATCAGACAAGCTGATGTGCCATATCTGTGCAGGAACTTCACTTAGGGGCATTTCATATAGGATGCGCAAGCCCGATTTCCTGACCACCACCACCGAACGCCGGTTCGTCAGGGCTGGCGACCAAGGCCCGTCGGTTTGGCGCGGTGGACGCGGTACGCCTTTGTTAGACCGGCGAGTCCGATATAAGAGGGGCAAAAAGCACGTCCGCCCCGAGGACGGACGGACTTTTGCCGTCCTGCAACCTCACCGCATGGAGTCTCCAGAGAAGCGCCAGCTCGCCCCAGGGATTCCTGGGGCTGCCGCACAGGGACAGCACTTCGCTCCAATGAAGGGACTCCACCGGTTACAGGGTGTGCCGGCAACCTTGCGGTCCACGCAACGTAAGAAGAGCGCCCCAGGGCAAGGACGCGACGCTGGCATGTCCGTTAAACAGTCGGGTTGGAATCGTGGCTTGGGGGACGATAGGGTATCGGACCGATGCGGGGATTTCCATCGCCCTGGATCGGGCGTAATGCGTCGTCTGCAATGGATCGCTTCTCGAACCGACCTCGTCGGGATCAGGCCAGTCATGGAGCCGGCGGTCCGAAGTCCGGCCGCGCAGGCCGTCAGACAGCCTGGACACAGTTGCGGCCGGCCGCCTTGGCGCTGTAGAGCGCCCGGTCGGCGGCCTCTGTCAACGCGGCAGGGTCCACGCCATCAATCGGGAAGCTTGAGATTCCCACGCTGATCGTCAGGCGACTGTCGTCGGGGAAGAACTTCGTACGCTCGATGATGCTACGAAGTGAATCGGCAATCGGCACGGCAGTATCCTTGTCCGTCTCAGTCAGGAGCACCGCGAATTCTTCGCCGCCGATCCGAAAGGCTCCATCTTCGATGCGCCGAGGTGCAAGCTGTCACTGGCGAGCCATGGTTCTCGCGCCGGTTGTAGCGCTAAGGTGAGGGGATGAGTTGGGAGAGCAACATCAAGGATCTGGAGGGCCTCCTTCTGGAGATGAGAATGCTGGGCGCGCTTGCCCGCACCGAACGCTATGACCTACCTGAAGGGTTTCGGGAAGAGCTTGAACGGGATACAGAAGACCTCGCCGACAGGCTCCAGGATGCGATTCACCGCTTAGGGGGCGCTGTCCCTTCCTAGTCCATCAGGCGGCCAGCCGGTAGGTGAACCGAATGCTGACGAGGCGAGTGTCAGCCCCGGTGTGAAAATGCCTGAGGGCCAGGTTCTCTAGCATCGAGACCCGGCGTGAGCCACTGCCGGCGAGCTAGTTGCGAACGATCAGGAGTAGCAGGCCGATCGCTGAGTCAAGCTAGCAAGCCACTGATGCCCTGCCACCCGAATTGGACGGACTTTTGCCGCCCCTCAGGTCCGTTCAGCGGACCTCGCCGGGACCGGTTAATCGCGGCACTAGTTTGATCGTCGTGGATCACGCCTCAGGGGTCAGCACGGATGCTTTCGGCGTATCGGCGGTATTTGGCCCGGTAAGCAGCGTCGACTTCGTCGTCGATGTCGTGGCCAGCGTCAACGAAGGTGACGTCTTTCTCGACGCCGCTGGCCCAGATCCGACCTTCGTGCTTCTCCTGGATGCAACGGAACTAGGCCGCGTCGAACGAATGAGCCGAGGAAGCGGAAGAGGTTAAGGAGTTCGGTCATCGCGGCGGGCTAGCAGAGCGAGCCGGCGACCCCTCCTAATCACCTGGCCAGCAACCCGGTCGGGGTGCTGGCTGGCATACCGATTCACTTTTGCCCTCCCACACCCATCCAATATCCCGCCGCAACAAAAAAGGCGGAGCCCGACGCGGCAGGCTCCGCTTTCCCCGTCAGTGCTCAGCCGGTGACGACGATGGTCCCCACCATATGGTCATGGATCCGGCACTGGTAGAGGTAGGTTCCGGGGTTGGGGAAGGAGAAGGTAAAACTGGTCGGGAATCCGCTAGGTGGCGACGAGATGATCCCTGAGGTGGCCACGGTCGTCGCGTCGACGATGGTCGTGACGCCGTTCGGCGCAGGGTTCACCCCCAATTCGGGGAACGTGGCACAGCCGAAGGTCGGTGGAGGCCCCGCGAGCGGAGTGTCCGGATTGCCCTCGCATTCGGCAGGTGCGTAGGGCGGTGTGAGCGGGTCAACGCCGTCCGATCCTGGCGAGCGCGGGAAGGTCACCGTATGCGGATCGTGGATGGTCAGCGTGTTCCAGGTCACCTGCTGCCCGGCCCGAACCGTGAACGCCTGCGGCAGCATCTCGGCCACCTCCACGAACTGGGTCGCCGTCCCAGCCACCACGAAGTGGCCGTTCTGAGCGGCAGCGGTCGCCGCGGCCTCGGCGTTCAGCGCATCCGCCGTGTCTGCCGCGTACTGGCTGGCCGCGTTGCTCGCGAACGCGCTGGGGCTCGAGCCCGTCCCTGGCACAACCCGGATCGATCCGTGCATGCCGGGGTGGATCAAGCAGAGGTAATTAACGGTCGTCGGCGCGGACGTCGCCAGGTTGATCTTGGCAAAGAAGTCGGTCCCCCCGAAGGCTGGAAGGGCACCGGAGTTCACGGTATTGGTCCCGTCGTAGGTGCAGGGGTTGTCGGCCGTCCCGCACCCGGGCGATGGAAACGCCGCGTCCGGATTCAGGATCGGGTGGGCTTCCCCAGCATCGCCATCAAACGTCACCAATGGAAGCCTGCCCCAGGCGTGCTGCGGCGATTCACCGGTCGGGATCAGCGTCGCGGTGTGCAGGCCGTCGCTTCCGCCCAGATAGTGGAAGTGGAGCACCGCGCCATTGCCGATCACGGCCTGCGGATCGGTGGCCAGGACCTGGCCCCGCGGGAAGAAATCGACGTACTCGAAGTTATGACCGCCGGACGGGTTCGCATTGTCGACGCCGATGATATACGTTTGAGCCGCAACACTGGCTCCAGCGGTGATCGAGGTTGCCACCACGCCGACGACCAGCGCCAGGATACCCAGAGTGCCGCCCACAAGGCCGCGTTTCTTTCCCACAAGTCCCTCCCTCTCAGAGTGCTTGGTCAATCCCCCCAAGACGACGCAGCGTCACAATACAGGGCCCGAACCGGAACTGCAAGTGGTCAGGCGACAAACGGCCCTGATTGTTGGTGATGTCGGAGGGCAAAAGGCGCGTCAGTAGGGGGAGGGCCGAACGGCTATCCTTCGGGTTGGATCGACTTTTGCCTCCCACACGGGGACCGTCGGCAGGTCGGCAGGCTCGTGTGCCGTCCGATCCTCGCGGCCTCCATCAGAACCATGAGCGGGCCTTGTAACCGGCGTGCCTTTTGCCGACCCACAACGTGTCAACCGAGGCTGGGACGGGCAGGTGGCCGAGCAAGAGGGGAAGCATCTGGTCGTCAGTCGGCTGAGTCTGGCGGTCGGGTACCCTCGTCGTCGCCTCGCAAGACGGCCACGGGGAAAGTAGACCCCGGACTGCCGGTGACGGCGTCACAGTCGACCCGGACCACTGCCGGCGACTGTCGTCTGCCCCTCCGAGGCGCGCGCCAGCGCCGCCTCGAACGCTTCTCCGTCCGCTGTCCAGTCGCTGATGGGTGGGTAGCTTTCGCGCCGCCAGCGGTAGGGCAGGTCGACGACCAGGCCAGGTCGCGGCGCTCTACGCGCCATCGAGAACATGTCGCGTAGCACCGCGCGCTGCTGCTCGACCTTGCCCGGCTCGCCCAGCGCGTGGCCGAATGGCCAGTGGACGAAGAGCAGCCGGGGCGCCCGGGCTGCGACTGCCACCTCTCTCACCAGGGCCAGGCCCACCGTGGTCACACCACTCGCCTCCACCTCGCGTGCAAGCAGTCCGACGGACCGCGTGCAGATGGGTCATGCGGGGACGAACAGGGCCAGGTCGACGTGGGTGCGCTCCAGTAGCCGGCCAACCTCGCGCCCCGGCGCGACCAGGTCGGCGGCCCGGCGCACGAGCCCGAACCCGTAGTGCCAGTCCGCGACCCGGCCAATGATGCCCTCTGCCTCCAGCTCGCGGAGCCGCTGCAGGGGAAAGACCAGGTTGACGTCACGGAGCGCGTCCGTGCGGTCGTACGCCCGGTGCGAGATCGCGAGCTCCCCGGCCTCCGCGCCGCGTGGAATGACCCGGAACGTGGGGTCGCTCTCGAGCTCGAACGGGCGGTCGTCGCGCAGGTGGACGCCGGACGTGGTGACCAGGGCGACGGTGGCCTCCCGGAGCGGTCGCCGCAGTGGACTCCACGGGATGGCGTCTGAGGTCAGTCGCCGGAGCTGGGGCAGCGCGATGGTCCGGCTTAGCCAGTGGCCGACAGACTGACCTCGCCCGGTACCGCTGATCCAGCGTAGGGCAGCCTCCGTGACGCCGTTGATGGGAGTCCGGTACGGACTCGCCTCGTGGTCCATGGCTTCATCCAATGATGAATCAAGTTGACGGCTCCCTGATCTGCACGCGCGCTCGGCCGGCCAGGTGTCCGGAGCCCGGCGCCCTGGGCGGTCGCCGCCTCCAAGCCGCGTTACGCCTCCAGAGTGGCCCGTAATCAATCCTCTTTCACTTGAGGGCTGATACCGAATGTATCAGCGCTATCGCGGCCCGGCCCGGGCGCGCGAGGTCGTCGACGGAGGCGGGCACGAGAGCAAGGTCCCACTCGTCCTCCGCCCCGAGGTCTGGATCCCCAGCTGAGTGGTCGTAACCGGCCTATTCTGCAAACCGGATCAGCACGGGACGAGACGCGTTTGGATGGCGCTCACGAGAGCCTCAAGCATGTGGACAGCATGCTCCGCCGCCGGCGGCGGACTTGCAGAAGGCCGATGCTCCGCGATCAGAGGCCATCGCGCGAGTCCTGTCCAAGCGTCGCAGCGGCCAGTCGCCGCGCACTCCGCCTCGATCTCGCGACGGACGGTGTCTGCCGTGGTCATGGCGTTCGGGGCCCTGAAATGCGGCCGGCTAGACCCGGGCCGCTTCGGCGGCGGCGCGGACCTCGGGTGGGAAATCCGCCTCCCCGGCGATCTGGCGCAACTCGATAAAGGCGTCACCGCCGAGCGCGCAGCGCTTCGCCCACTCCACCGCCTCGTCCTCGGAGGCGCAGTCGATGATCCAGAACCCGCCCACGATCTCCTTGGCCTCGGTGAACGGACCGTCCTTGACGGCGGGCACGGGGCCGTTGAAGTGGATGCGAGCACCGCGGGCCGGCGCGAGCAGGCCGTCGACCGCGAGCAGGACACCCGCCTCGCTCAACTGTTGCAGCGGCCCATCGCGGCGCCGGGGGTGTCGGCACTGGGCATCCTCTCGTCGTCGGTCTGGGGGATGTCGGGGTAGATAAGCATCAGAAACCGCATGGTCGTGTCCTCCTCTGGTGTGGCGGGCCCCTATGGTGAGCGCTCGTCACCTTGACGTCGAACGAGACCCGCAATTCTCGACATGAACGGGGTCCGGAGGCCGGGCTTCTGCCTAGGTGTGATTCCCACGGACCTTGTTGACGAGGACGACGGCGGGGGGTAGCCCTTTTAGTGCGGTGTGGGGTCTGCGTCGATTGTAGAAGGCAAGCCAGCGGGGTAAGTCTCGAGTCCGTGCTT
>Ga0207646_10005822_pt1 | contig 12894 bp, 9 predicted proteins | sample KBSK5502metaG_FD_184343 | JGI IMG/M metagenome (GOLD analysis project Ga0207646, IMG submission 184343) | Corn, switchgrass and miscanthus rhizosphere microbial communities from Kellogg Biological Station, Michigan, USA - KBS K5-50-2 metaG... | ecosystem: Host-associated > Plants > Roots >...
CCTCAAATTTTGGAAAACATCGCCACCACGATCACGCCGCGAACGCTTCGCGAGCCGCTGAAGCAGGACTTTCGCGAGACATACAAATCTCCAATACAGTTTATCCGCAAAACGGCGCGGGATCTTTCTCGCGTTATCCCGGGGCACATCTGGAATACGTTCAACGGCCCCCTGGTCGGAGGACAGCTATTCGCGCTCGTCGTCGGTTTTCTGGGCGCGCCATTTTCAATCGGACTCGCTGCCGGCATCCTTTTGGGGCTGATTATTCTCTGCCTTCGGGACGGTCACACTTTCCCGGGTGAGACGCCTCGCGAAGCCTTACTCGACGCCATTGTGGTGGTGGTGTTCATTGTCGCATCGCAGCTATTTACGGCCTATATGACGTCACAACCTGCTCTACCACGCGACGTCATGGTGCGCGGCAGCGCTGCCGGCTTCACCATGCTGTTCGTTCTGCGCATGATCATGCGCGATCCGAAACCGTCCACACCCCGGGAAAAGGCGGAGCGTTGCTTCAACGTCGTGTTCGCAATGAACGCCATGTGGTGCATTACATGGATCGGCCTGGTGCTGACGAATGCGGAGTCATCGGTTGCCGGACTGGACTTCATCTTCGGCGTCGCGCCTCCAGTGATTATTGCCATGGATTTCCGTTCCCGGCAGGACAGCCTGTCGAGCCCTCATTTCAAGAAAGCGGTGGTTGGCAATCCGAAGAGGGACGAGCTCGTTCGAAAGCTCAGCTGGATGTGGCTGCCAAAAAGCATTCTGTCCGAACTTCTGTTCTTCGCCGTCGTCACTGCACAATGGATTGGCGGCTTCGTCACCCATCCGGCCGCGGAGCGGCTGCCCGTTACCGCAAACGGCGCGGCTCTCTTCATGTTGTTCGTTGTCTGGAGACTTCTGCGCCGGGCAAACCGTAAGGCCGGGGATCTCCTGCAGGCAGAAATCGGCAAGCTGGATCGGGCGGAGGCGAAGTGACGAACATTCAGGACATGTTCATCGGTGAAAGTCCGCAGCTTGCCGAACTTCTCCGGCAGGTCCGGAAAGCTGCGGCCACCGATTCCACAGTCCTGATCACCGGTGAAACGGGAACGGGAAAGGAGCTCGTCGCACAAGCCATTCACGCTACGAGCAGACGGGCCGCGGGACCGTTCGTCGCCGTCAACTGCGCAGCTGTTCCGGAGAGTTTGCTCGAAAGCGAAATGTTCGGTTACGAGAAGGGCGCATTCACCGGCGCGGACGAGCGCCGGGTGGGCGAGTTCGAGCGCGCTGCCGGAGGAACGCTTTTCCTGGATGAGATCGGCGAATTGCCGTTATACATGCAACCCAAGCTGCTTCGCGTGCTGCAGGAACGGGAAGCCAAACGGCTGGGCGGCTCGCAGCCGGTGAAGCTGGACATCCGGATCATCGCCGCCACCAATCGCAATCTGCGCGTCGGCTTCCGTTCCGACCTTTATTATCGATTGAATGTGATCGCCATTCGGACGCCGGCGCTGCGCGATCGCCCGCAGGACATTCTGGTGGTGGCCCGGCATTTCGCATCGATTTACAGCCGCCAGGCCGGACGGACGGTACAAGGTATTTCCCCGGAAGCCGAGTTTGTTTTGAAGCGTTACAACTGGCCCGGCAATGTCCGCGAATTGCAAAATGTCATCGAGCGGGCGGTGACAATGGGCTCCAGTGAGTGGATCACTCGCGAAGATCTCCCGGATTTCGCCGCCGATGATTTCCTCGATTACAACACCGAGATCGCTGAGGCCAAGCGCGGCGCTATCCAACGCGCCTATGCGCTTGCCGACGGAGACCACGAAACCGCGTCGGCGCTTCTCGGCTTGAATCCGAAATACCTCTACGAGCTCGCACAGAAATTCAACGTGTCCCACCTGCGCCGGCCGCCGGGCCCGTCCTCGAAAATCGAATAATCTGTCAAGAACGCGAACGTTGCGCATCTGAATTCAACCTATCGAGGCATTCGTCGACGCCAATCTGAGGCGCCGTGGTTCAACCTGTAGAAACTTGACAAGACCGTTGATCGCGTTGGCTATCTCGCGATGAATGAGGGGATCGCGACCAATCACGTCAAGTCGAGGAGAGCTATTGCGCCAATCCCACTGCGACTCGTGTACTCTGAGCTTTCTGGACGACGGCCACAAGCCGCGCTGGGAAATACAAGCGGGGTTCAGGGACGATGGAAGCGGAAAGACCGCGTTACAGTGTGCCCGACGGCCTTGACGATTCTTCCGTTGCACTTCATGTTCAGGATCGGACGATATGGCTGGAAGCCGTTCTGCGCTTCGAGTGCAACTTGAGTTGAATTGTTGAATGGTATACCCTTCTGAACAATTTTTAGGGATTCCCGCGCGATTATTTGTCCGACAAGCCGACGACTCGCGATCTGCCGCGTTATTTTTTAGAGCGAGTTGGGACTGACACGGAAATCGAGGCATCCACGGCTCGATATTTCGGCGACGTCCTCAGTCATTATCCCAGGGAAAATTGAAGCTGTTTCTGGAGGTGATCAAATGACCACTTACCACCGCGCCGTGATGGCGCAACTAGCCGTCCTGCTTCTCGTGATCGGTGCCGCGCCGCTCTTCGCGCAGTCCACGGCCACCATTGTCGGTGTGGTCAGGGATTCCGGGGGCGTTGTGCCAGGTGCGACGGTCACCGTCCGGAATGTGGATACGGGCCTGACGCGGAGCGTTCCGACCGGTGAGGACGGGGCCTACCGGTTTCCTGCATTGCCGGTGGGTCCTTATGAGATCCGGGCGGAGCTTCCAGGCTTCCGGACGACGGTACGGAGCGGCGTTCGCCTGCTCGTCGGGCAGGAAGCCGTCATCGACATGGTGCTCGAGTTGGGATCGATTCAGGAGACGGTGACGATCACGGCGGAAACCCCGCTGGTCGAGACCACGACAAGTGGGTTGGGCGCGGTCATCACCGCAGCAGAAATCGCCTCGCTTCCACTCGGAGACCGCAACTACATCGGACTGACCATGATGCAACCGGGAGTGAGCGAAAGCCGGACGATCGCCAACAGCGCGTACCCCGGCATCTGGTTCAGCAGCAGTGGCGCCCCTCCACGTTCCAACGGATATTCGCTGGATGGGGCGGACATGCGGAACGGCACCGGCGTCACCACCTCCTCGGTGACCGGCCAGACGCTCGGACTCGATGGCATTCAGGAATACCGCGTCCTGACCAACGCCTTTCCTGCTGAATATGGCGGCGTCATGGGAAGTCAAACCGTGATGGTGAGCAAGGCCGGGACGAATCAGTTCCACGGCTCGGCCTTTTGGTATCACAGGGATCGCAACCTCGAAGCGGCCAACTACTTTGATGATCCTGGCACGCGCACTGAATTTTCGCGCAACAACTATGGCGGAGCATTCGGCGGGCCTCTGCGGCGGAATCGACTCTTCTTCCACGGGACCATCGAAGACGCGAGGGTCCGGCGCGGCACGACAAACATCTCCTACACGCTGCCGGCCGCCGCGCATGTGGACGGCGGATTAGTGCCTCGGATTCATCCGGCGATCAAACCGCTTGTCGATCTTTACCCGTTGCCGAATGCCCCGCTCGATCGGTATACGTTCCTCTTCACGCAGCCGGCGTCCGACCTGTACGGGCAGGTTCGCCTGGACGCGAACCTGTCGACGAAAAGCACGGTGTTCGGGCGCTACACCGTAACCAATGGCGATACTACGGCGGCCACCTTCTTTCCGGGGTACGAGACCCACGCCGAAACCCGGAACCGCTTCCTGACGTTGTCGGAGAACCACATCTTCAGCCCAGCAGTCGTGAGTACAACAAGGTTGTCGTACAGCCGTCCGGACGCGCACTACACGGCGGACCACCCGCCCCAGCTTCTCACGGATCCCAGGTACAACTTTCTGCCCGGCGAGGCCATGGGGATCGTCTCCATCGGAGGCGTGACCGACATGGGGCCGTCCGCAAATTTTCCGCGCGCGTTTGCGGGGAAGGACTACACGGCCAGCAATGACACCAACGTCTCCGCCGGCCGGTCGTCCTGGAAGTTCGGTGTTCGAGTCAATCGTGCCCAGCAGTTCGTGCAGCAGGCGTTTTCGCGGGGTGGTCAAGCCAGCTTCGCCGATGTGAAGGCATTCCTGCAGGGATTGCCGAACTTTACCAGGGCACCGTCACCAGGCTCATTCAATTCCAAGACGTTGACGTTCACGACGGTCGGCGTCTACGCGCAAAACGATTTCAAGGTCTCTGAGCGCCTGACGCTGAATCTGGGTCTGCGGTACGAACCGCAGACACCATACAAGGAGAAGTTCGGGCGCGAATCAGCGATCCGAAACATCCTGACCGACCGGGAGGCCACGCTTGGTCCCTTGTTCAAGAACAACACGCTGGACAATGTCAGCCCGCGCCTGGGATTTGCGTGGGACGTACGAGGGAACGGCAAGACCGCCGTGAAAGGCGCGGCCGCGCGTCTCTACGACTTGGCCAACCTGGCTACGCCGCTTGTGCAGGCAGTTGCCGGGACCCCTCCGTTCTCGTCGCTCAGCCGCGTCAACAACGCGCCGTTCACCGTACCGTTCGAGTTGCCAGCCGAAGGGTCACCGCAAGCGCTTCGCATCATCGATTACAACCTGGCAGCACCCAATATGTGGCACTACAACGTCGCCGTCGAGCGGGAGTTGATCGCCAACATGGCCTTGACGGTGGCCTACGCGGGCTCACGCGGCATCAATCTCATCAGGACAGCGGAAGGCAATCCCAGAAGGCCCTCGCAGACATTGCCGGACGGTCGTCCGTTCTGGACTGGACAGGAACCGCGCGTGAGTCCGTACTGGAACACCATCGAGCTCAAGGTCGCTGACTCGGAGTCCAAGTACAATTCGCTTCAACTGAGGCTGAATCAGAGGCTGAGTCGAGGCCTCCAGTTTCAAAACTCGTTTACGTGGGCCAAGGCGACGGACAATTACTCAGCCTTCTCCAACACAGACACTGGCGGGGCCGAGGGCCAGACCGGTGACAATGCCTTCGACCGAGCCCGCGATTGGGCGCCCATGGCAACCGACGTCAGGCTCAACTACCGGTTCAATCTGGTGTATCGCCTGCCCGATGCATTTCAGCCGGGATCGGTCGCCGGCGCGCTTCTCAGCACGTGGCAGGTTGCGACGATTGTGCAGGCCACCTCAGGGCAGCCGTTCACGCCCGGACTGATGACCAACCGCTCCCGGAGTGGGCAACTGGGCGGGCAGGCCGGGCTCGACCGGCCGGATCTCATACCCGGGGTTCGTCCCAAAGACGTTACGAAGGGTGTCTCGCGAGGGTGCGGAGAAATCAAGGCGGGAACGCCTGTGGGGACGGCGAACTTGTGGTTTGACCCGTGCGCCTTCACGATTCCACAGGTGGGCACGCTGGGGAACGCACCAAGAAATGCCTTTCGACTTCCCGGCTATTCACGGGTCGATTTGTCGTTCATGAAGATGATTCCGTTCGGCGAATCGGTGCGCACTGAACTCCGCGTCGATGTGTTCAATGTCTTTAATCGCGTGAATCTCGGACTTCCGGACCGGATTGTGTACGGCGCTCTGGCCAACGTCGAAAATCCGTTGGTGACCGCAGCGCAGATCACAAGCGCCGACGCGGCACGGCAGGCACAACTGTCTGTGAGGTTGAGCTTCTGAAGACGTGGCGCGTGCGGCGTCTTCTCGTAACGATATGTCGCCCAGGGTTTACGCATGCAGGCGGGCGGTAACGGAAGGGTCTATCGGCGTTAATCATTGGTAATCGCCGCGGACCAACGCTAACGCAATTGCAGTAAGGAAGAGTCACTGCAGCCGCACCCGGATTTCAAAGACTCTTGGCCAGAGCTTGCCGGTCACAAACAGCCTGCGGCCCGTAGCGTCGTAGGCAATGCCATTCATTACGGGATGCAGAGGCTCTGTGGGAAGCGGCGGGATGCGCGATTTCAGTTCCGCCAGATCGATCCAGCCGGTGACCTGACCGGTATCGGGTTGAATGATGGCGATTCGATCCTGCGGCAGAACGTTGGCGTAGATCTTGCCGTCGATGAACTCGAGCTCATTCAGATTTTCGACACGCGTGTCGCCGTCGAACACTTCGAGACGGCCCAACTCGACGAAAGTCTCGGGATCCAGGAATCGCAGTTTCGAGGAGCCGTCGCCCATGATGAGCCGGTGATCGTCGTGAGTGAGTCCCCATCCTTCGCCTGGATACATGAAAGTCGACCGTGGCTCGAGAGACGCAATGTCGTAAGTCACGCCGACGTTGTCTCCAAAGTGTCGTCTGACGTCCTCGAAAAATTTACGCAGGTGCCATATCGGCTCACTTCCCCTCCTTCTTGGAGTCAACTGGACCAGCCTGTCGCGCCATTCGGTCAGGCCTTCGCCGTAGTCGCCGGGATTCACGGCGTGTTGTTGAATCACTTCGCCGGTCTCCAGGCGAACCTTTCGCAGTGACGATCGCCCGGTGATGCCGGTGCTTTCGTAGAGGAATCCGTCAAGATAGATCAGACCCTGTGTGTAAGCGTCCGTATCGTGCGGATACTCGCCAACGATCTCGTATCCGAAAACGCTTCCAACAGCCTGCGTCTCGCGTACCGCTGCGGGCGGCGGCGGCGCCGGCGCAGCCGAGCGAAAGCGTTTAAGAACGAGGGCTGCACTCGTGGCCAGAGCCAGTAATCCGATGACGATTATCCCGATTCGTTTAGATCTCATTCACTTACTTTGCAGTGCAAAGTATATTGCGTTGTCGTTCCGTTTGTGCAAGTTCTTTGTTGCCTTATCGGCCTCGCTCCGTGGCTTTGCCGATTTCCCGATTCCTTCTTTTCGTCGGCGCCACTGCAGCGCGGAGGAGATCCTTCAACTCCACCGAATCTTCACGTGTTAAAATTCACGTCATGTTGCTTCCCTCGCAACAAAACCCTGCCCGTCTCTGGCGTTGGCGATTACACAGCTAACGCGGGCGCCGGAACTCCTTTAGAACAAATCTCGAACGAAAGGGCGGCCCTGAGGGTTTGCCTGATTCCATGGTGAGCAGGGGGCCTTCTGGCCGAAAAAACCATGGAACAATCATCCAACGATACCTCAAAGTCTCACTATTCATTTGGCGACAACCGGCTTGCCGCTTTGCGGCTCGAATACTTAGCGGCCGCATTTGCTCCATCCTCCCGGCGTTTTCTGCAAGGCACAAAGCCTGGCCCGGTGGAGCTGGCGCTGGATCTCGGCAGCGGCATTGGTGCGACGACGGCTCTTGTGGGTGACGTGACGAATGCCCCGTGCGTTGCGGGCTACGAACGTTCCGGAAACTTTCTTGCCATCGCGCGACGCCAGTATCCTGAACTCACGTTTCGAGACATCGACGTCCTGTCTCCGGCTTACCCGGATCGGAAAGCAGACCTGATCTATTGCCGCTTCCTACTTACCCACATTCATCGGCCGGCGGACGTCCTGACCACGAGTGTCCAACACCTCCGCTCAGGCGGCCGATTGCTTCTTGAGGAAACCGCAGCATTGTTCTCACCAGTGCCAGCGCTCTCACGGTACTACGATCTTGTCGAACAACTGCAGGCGCACCACGGGCAGGAGACATTGATCGGAAAGAGGCTGGGAGCCCTAGCCGCCGGCGTCGCGGGGGCACGCGCGACTTCAGTCTTGCAAGAGATTCCCATGGCCGCAGCGGTCATGGCGCGGCTACACGCGATGAATCTGGCAACCTGGAAGGCCGATCCTTTCATGCTGGAAACGCATGGCCTGCGCACTCTCGAAGATCTCGAAGGCGAGTTGAAGACGATCGCCGCAAGGTCAGACTTTCCTGGAGGGCGATTGGTGATGGCTCAGGTGTGTATAGAGCGGATATGAGGCCCTGAATATCTCAGTGACGGAACGGCTCCGAAGGCATCGACCGCGAGTCTACTCGCGTATACTTATGCGCACGCGCTATCAAATCAGACCGCTACCGAAGTCGCTAATCAGTTGCCGGCCTGCTTTATTTTTGAATAATGGCGACCACTTCACCCAGATTCGATTCAGGTCGAGAAGACACTCATTGCACGAGGAAAATCCATGAGGCTGCGATGCGAGGACGACGCACGGTGATCATTGATGTCGTGGCGGCGGTGATTCGGCGCGGGGGAAGAATCCTGATTACGCAGCGACTCGATAATGTCCATCTTGCGGGGCTGTGGGAATTTCCAGGAGGCAAGGTGGAGGCGGGCGAATCCTTCGACGGCGCGCTTCAGCGGGAGATTCGGGAAGAACTGGGAATAACGATCAGCGTTCTCGACGAGTTCTTCACGGTCGAGCACGAATACCCCACCAAATCGGTGCGGCTTCATTTCTTCAATTGCTCGATCAGCGAGGGCGAGCCCGAGCCGCTGGGGGTTGCGGATTTGAGATGGGTCTTACCGGCCGAACTCGACAACTTCGAGTTTCCGCCGGCGGATGCCGAACTGATCGTAAAGCTCAAAGCGTAACGTGGGTCCTGTCTTTGACGCGCTCGTCGGAGGCGATTTTTCCATCGCGGATGCTGATGGTGCGGTGCGCGTAGTCGGCAATGTCGCGCTCGTGGGTGACGAGAATGATCGTGTTGCCTTCGGCGTGAAGTTTGTCTAAGAGCTTCATGATCTCGATGCCGGTTTGGGAGTCGAGATTGCCGGTCGGCTCGTCGGCGAGAATGATCGACGGGTTGTTCACCAGCGCGCGAGCGATCGCGACGCGCTGGCGCTGGCCACCGGAGAGTTCGTTCGGCTTGTGATGCATTCGCTCGGTCAGCTCGACCAGGCCGAGGGCCTTTTTCGCACGATCGGTTCGTTCCTTTGAAGCGACGCCACTGTAAATCAGCGGAAGCTCGACGTTGTGCAGGGCAGTGGCGCGGGCGAGGAGATTGAACGTCTGGAAGACGAAGCCGATCTCTTTATTTCGAATGTGGGCGAGCTCATCATCATCCATGTCGCTCACGAGGCGGCCGTTCAACCAGTAACGGCCTTTGGTGGGCGTGTCCAGGCAGCCGATGAGATTCATCAAAGTCGACTTGCCGGAACCCGATGGCCCCATGATCGCCACATACTCGTTGCGCTCGATCACGAACGAGACACCCTGGAGGGCGTGCACTTCGGTGCTGCCCATCTCGTACGTTTTCCAAAGATCCTCGGTCTGGATGAGATTTTCGACGTTCAAACTCATGGAGTCTTCTCAATCTTGATTCGCGTGTTGTCTTTCAAGGTGCGGAGCACCTGGTACGGGCCCGTCACGAGCTGATCGCCTTCAACGAGGCCGTCGAGAATTTCGATGTCGGTCGTGCCGGTGATACCGGTTTTCACGGCTCTGAAGAACGCGACGCCGTTCTTCAGGACGAACACGCCTTCTTTTTCGACCTTCTTCTTACTGCCCGGCGCGGGATCCGCCGCATCGAATTCGCGAATCGTCAGGGCCTGAATCGGGGCCGTCAATATCTGTTGACGTGTGGCGGTAAGAATTGTCGCAGTGCATGACAGACCCGGCCGGAGTTCCGGGGGCGGCTCATCCAGTGTGACGACGACTTTGAAATCTTTCGCCTCCTGAGTGGCCGTACCGCCAACGCTCGCCGTGCCGCTCGTGCGGTTAAGCGCGCTGTTTCCGACTTCGGTCACCTGGCCCATCAGCATGCGATCGCCAAGGGCGTCGACCTTGATGCGCGCTTCCTGACCGAGCTTCACATTCACGATGTCGGTTTCATCGACTTTGACCTCGGCGGTGATCACGGACATGTCCGCGATGGTCATCAATGTCGTTCCCGGCGAATTCTGGATGCCGACAATGGCAATCTCGCCTTCGTTCACGGGCAGGTACGTGATGATGCCGTCGAGCGTGGAACGAATCGTCGTCTTCGAAAATAGATCGCGGGCGCGGACGAGCCCCGAGCGCTGCTGCGCGATGCGCGTCGCGGTGCTGTCGCGCTGCTTCAACGACTGCGCGTATTGCGCTTCGGCCTGCGCGAGCCTCGCCTTGGCGGAATTCAGTGTGGCCGCGCTGATATCGTAATCGGCCCTGGTGCGTTCGAATGCTTCCTTCGCGATCAGGCCTTCTTTCGACATTTGCTCCGCGCGATCGAAATTCTGTTTCGCGCGAACGAGGTCGGCTTCGGATCTCGTGATCTCCGCCTTGGCGGACGTGACCGTGGCTTCGGCGGAACGGATGGATGCGCTCATGCCTTCGAGTTCCGACTGGGCTCCCTCGAGACTCGCCTCCGCCGCGCGAACATCGGCTTCGGTCTGGATCGATTCGAGCTGCACCAGAAGATCGCCGGTCTTCACGCGGTCGCCTTCCTTCACCGGAAGACGCGTAATGCGGCCCATCATGTTCGAGCTGACGTTCACGGAGCTTTTCGGTTTGATCTCGCCATTGGCCGAAACCGTCTGGGTGAGATCCTGCCGAACCGCGCTCCCAGCCTGCACTGTAACGACTCCGCGATTTCGCGCGAAGATGCTGTATCCGACGATGGAAGACACCGCGACGACGATGACAGAGGCGATAATCAGTTTTTTCCCGGTCGACATCTGAGCTAATTACGGAACACGGTGCACGTTTGTTTCACAAAAGCGTCCTGATAGTTTCGAACATGCGAAGAGAAAAACGAAACGAAATATGATTTTTGCTTTGAATTTTGATGTGACATGACTTAAAAATATTTTAAACAAATGAGCTTACCCAAAAGAGGTGAGCGATAGTTCGTAAAGAGAGAAATAAGGATCGGAGGTGAATTGATCATGCCAACGAAGAAAGCTCCAGCCAAGAAAAAGAAGGCGGCCAAGAAAAAGAAGTAAGCTGCGCCTATATACAGTCAAAAGCCCCGCCTGGTGCGGGGCTTTTTTATTGGCCGCGTTCAGTGAATGGTTTCGACTTTCTTTTTGAGGTAATCCATCAGGATGTATTGGCCGAGATTCACGGTGGTCGTGAAATAGGCCTTGCCGCGGCAGATCTCGGTCACCTTCTTGACGAAATCCACCAGGTAATAATCGCTGGCGAGCATAAACGTATTAATGAGGATGCCGGCTTTGCGGCAGGTGGCCACCTCTTTAAAAGTTTCTTCGAGGATCATCGGGTCGAGGCCGAATGCGTTTTTGTAAATGCGGCCGTTGGGCAAAGTGATGGCGGACGGCTTGCCGTCGGTGATCATGACGATCTGCCGCATATCTTTCTTGTCCGCCATCAGCAGGCGGCGGGCGAGCCTCAATCCTTCGCACGTGTTCGTGTGATAGGGGCCGACGACGACGCGGGCGAGTTGCTTCAGGGGAACCTCTTCAGCCGAATCGTGGAATAAAACCAGCCGAAGGGAATCGCCGGGGTATTGCGTGCGGATCAGATGTGCGAGGGCCAGCGCCACGCGCTTGGCGGGAGTGAACCGGTCCTCGCCGTAGAGGATCATGCTGTGACTGGTATCGAGCAGCAGAACGGTGGAACACGAGCTTTCGTATTCGGCCTGGCGCACCATCAGATCCTCGTATTCGAGATTGAGGGGAACGCCGAGGCCTTCGCGCGCGACGGCGGAAAGCAGCGTGGAGCTGATGTCGAGATTGAGCGTGTCGCCGAATTCGTATTCCTTGGTTGCCTGATAGGCTTCGACACCCGTCGCGAAATGCGCGGTCTCGTGACGGCCGAAGCTGCTGCGTCCGAGCGAGCCGAGGAGGTGGCGGAGTAAACGGAATCCGAGAAAGTCGATGGATTTGTCGGTGAGCTCGAATTTCGCGGAGCCGGATTGGGCGTCCTCCATACCCTGGGAGTTTTCATCGAATGAAGACGGGGCCTGTTGCTGGGCCTGCATCCAGCCTTCTTCGATCATGCGGCGGATCAACTGGTCGATGAGCTCGTCGAGCTCTTTGGCATCACCTTCGGTTGGATCCTCGAGCCACTGGTCGAGGAGGCTTTGGGGAATGCGGCCCATCTCGACGAGCTTCTCGATAATGGCCTGGCGGAGGGCGTCGAGGGAGTGCGGGTTGCTCACGTCTTGAAAACCGTATTGAAAGCCGCTCTGGAGGAAGAACTCGGAGAGTTCGTCCATCAGCTCTTCGAGGCTGAGGCCGTCGAGAGGCGTGTTGATGAATTTGGTGTATTTGGTCGTGGGCATGATTAATTCAACGGCTTCTTGTAACGATTTCGCTCGATCGTGTAATCGCGATACAGCTCCTGCGACGATTGCTTGCGTTCAGAGGCGGCGTAGCCGCGCTCTTCGGAGCGGCTGATCTTGTCCATGGAATACAGCCCCTCGAGGATCATCTCACCCGCTGAAGCGCGGATGGCGGGGGGACTGCCGGCGGTGACGCCGAGAGAATCCACACGATCGAAGAGGCCCTGGACCCGAGAGAGATGGTTCAGCACAACGTTCGCGGAATCGATATCCGAAAACTTGAGATTGCCGCCCATTTCAAACCAGTCGATGACCTGCTTGAAATCGGCTGAGGGGAAATACTGGCGAAAGATCATCTGGATCGCCTGACGGATCAGATCTCGCGCGATCGTTTCGGCGCCTTTCAGCTCGCCCTCGTATTCCAATTCAAGCTTACCGGTGATCGCGGGAAGCGCGGCGTAGATGTCGGCCACGCGCGGCACGACCACATCTTCGCTGCTCGCGAGCGCGCGTCGCTCCGCGTTGCTCAGCACGTTTTCCAGGCACGATATCGGCAGCCGCTGGCTGACGCCCGATCGCTTATCGATGCGCTGGTCGGCGCGAGCCTTGAACGCGATGGCTTCGACGATCTGTTTGATGAACAGCGGCACGAGAATGTCGCGGTCGGAATTCCGGCGAGTCCAGGCCTCCTGTTCGGTGATCGCGACGCCGTGATCCAGCGTCGCCGGATAATGCGTCTTGATCTCCGAGCCGATGCGGTCCTTGAGCGGCGTGACGATTTTGCCTCGCGCG
>Ga0207646_10005825_pt1 | contig 12890 bp, 14 predicted proteins | sample KBSK5502metaG_FD_184343 | JGI IMG/M metagenome (GOLD analysis project Ga0207646, IMG submission 184343) | Corn, switchgrass and miscanthus rhizosphere microbial communities from Kellogg Biological Station, Michigan, USA - KBS K5-50-2 metaG... | ecosystem: Host-associated > Plants > Roots >...
CGATGATCGTCCTCGGCATCAACGAGACGCACTGTGCGACGGCGGCGGTTCTCCAGGATGGGCGTATCGTCGGTTGCGCCTCCGAGGAGCGCTTCAGCCGCCTGAAGAACGACGCGGGCTATCCGCGGCGGGCCCTCGACGCGCTGCTGGCCGAGCTCCGCATCGCGCCTTCCCAGATCGACGTCGTTGCCCTGGCGGGTGCGCGCTCCGCCTCGCGCGATTGGCTGAACCGGGTGCTTCACGACGAAGCCTACGCGAAGGAGTACTACGGGGTCTCGTGGCCGTCGCGGCGCCGCACGCTGCAGAGGAAGGTCCGGAAGTGGGGCGCCAAGTTCGGGCTCATCGACGCCTCCCGCGGCAAATTCGGTATCTCGCAGCGCGAGCGGCTGGGCTTCGTCACCGGGCACCTCGGTATCGCACCGGAGCGCATCGCCTGTCTCGATCACCACGCCTGTCATGCGGCGGCCGCCTACTGGGGCTCGGGCTTTGGCGGGCGGGAGGCCCTCGTCCTCACCAACGACAACTCGGGCGACGGGCTCTGCGCCACGGCGTCCACCGGCCGAGGGCTCGCCCTCGAGCGCCACGAGGCCACCCCGAGCGCGCCCGGGTCGGTAGGCGCCTTCTACTCGTTCGTGACCCTGGCCCTCGGCATGAAGTTCGGTGAGCACGAATACAAGGTGATGGGCCTGGCCCCGTACGCGCCGGAGAAGTACGCGCGGCGCGCGGAGGCCGCCCTGCGCGCGGTCTTCGATCTGGAGGCCGGGCGGCCCGCGCGCTTCCGCTGGCTCGCCCCCGGCGAGCGCTATCAGCTCCTGCTCCGCGCCACCCTCGGGTTGCGCTTCGACTGGGTGGCGGGCGGAGCGCAGCGGCTGCTCGAGGACGTGCTGCTGCGCTGGACCCGGCTCATGAAGGAGCGCTACGGGGGCGGCCGCCTGGCGCTCGGGGGCGGGGTCTTCATGAACGTGAAGGCCAACAGGCTCATCGGGGAGGAGGACTGGGTCGAGGAGCTGTTCACGTTCCCGTCCTGCGGCGACGAGTCCAACGCGGTGGGCGCCGCCTACCTGGGCTACCTGCAGGAGTGCACTCGTCGGGGGCTCTCCGCCTCACCTCAGCCTTTCGGGCCAGCCTACCTCGGCCCTTCGGTGACCGACGAGGAGGCGGAGGCGGTCATCCGCGAGCGCGGGCTCGAGGGTCAGTACAAGGTCGCGTTCCACGATCGCATCGAGGAGCGGATCGCGGAGCTCCTGGTCTCGGACGGCGTGGTGGCCCGCTGCGCCGGGCGCATGGAGTTCGGCGCGCGCGCCCTCGGCAACCGCTCGATCCTGGCGAATCCCTCCGACCATCGGGTGGTCGGGCTCATCAACCGCATGATCAAGAACCGCGACTTCTGGATGCCCTTCGCTCCGACCGTGCTGGCCGAGCGGGCCGAGGACTATCTGGTCAACCCCAAGGGCTTCGCCTCGCCGTACATGATGCTGGCCATGCCCACGCGCCCGGAAGCGCGGGAGGCGCTCGCGGCGGCCATCCACCCTCAGGATGCCACCGCGCGGCCACAGATCCTGGAGCGCGACTGGAACCCGGAGTACCACGCGGTGATCCGGGAGTTCGAGCGGCGGACCGGCGTGGGCGCGGTGCTGAACACCTCGTTCAACCTCCACGGCGAGCCCATCGTGGCCGGAGCGGCCGACGCCGTCGACACCTTCGAGCGCTCCGGGCTTCCGCACCTTGCGATCGGCCACTGGCTCCTGTCGAAGAAGTGACGGAGGGACGGCCTTCAGTAACCGCGCCCGCGGTCGACGGCGTGGCGGAGCGGGCGCCGGGCCAGGTAGCGGCGAAGGTTGTCGTTGAAGATCGGCGCGATCTCGCGCGGTGTGCTGGGGCCGGAGATGTGCGGGGTGATGGCCACGTTGTCGAGGGTCCAGAGCGGATGGTCGGCCGGGAGCGGCTCCGCGTCGAACACGTCGAGCACCGCGCCGCCGATCCGGCGGGCCCGGAGGGCATCCAGCAGGGCGGCCTCGTCCACGATCGGACCCCGCGCGATGTTGATCAGCCAGGCCGAAGGCTTCATCGCGGCCAGCTCGGCCGCCCCGAGGAGCCCGCGGGTGGCGGCGCTCAACGGCACCGTCAGCACGACGAAGTCCGCTCGTGCCAGCGCCGAGCGCAGCGCGCGCGTGCGGTAGACGCGCTCGGCCGCGCGCGGGCCGTGCCCGGTGCGCGTCACCCCGATCACGCGCAGGTCCAGGGCTCGTGCCTTTCGCGCGATGGCGCGGCCGATGTCCCCGAGGCCGACCACGCAGAGCGTCTGGCCGCGGAGCGGGAGCGGGTCTACCGGCGCCCAGCGGCGCTGGCGCTGGCTCGCGCGGAAGCCGTCGATCCGCTGGGTGACCCAGAGGCACCACCCGAGCGTGTACTCGGCCATCCACGGCCCGAAGATGCCGGCAGAGCGGGTGACGACGACGCGCTCCGGGAGCTCGGGCACCAGCAGCTGTTCGACGCCCGCGCCCATGACCTGAACCCAGCGGAGCCGAGGGGCGCGGGCCAGCACGGACCGCGGCGGGCGCCAGCAGTAGAGGATCTCGGCCTCGGCCGCCGGCCCCGCGGCCTCCTCGAGCGTGGAGGCCACGTCCACCGTGAAGGCGCGCGAAGGTAGACGGACGAGGTCAGCGTACGCGCGGGCCTCACCCGCGTCGGGGTAGTACACGAGGATGCGGCGGGTCACGCGCCGATCTTGGAGAGGATCTGGTCCTCGAAGGAGAAGTCGACGGGCCGCTCGCTCAGCCCCTGGGCGCGATACCACTCCCAGGTCTGGGCGAGCCCGGCGTGGAGCGTGTAGCGGGGCCGCAGGCCGAGCTCGGCCCGCAGCCGGGTGGTCGTGTGCACCGCGTGGCACTCGTAGAGCAGGTTCTGGCCGAAGACCGGGCCCGGCTTGTCGAAGCTCTTGAGCAGGGCGGCGTCGAAGTGCCGGAGGGCGGCCGGCCGCCCCATGACTTCCGCGATCAGCTCCACGAGGCCGACCAGGCTCACCACCTCCTCGCCCATGACGTTGTAGGCCCGGCCGTGGCTGCGCGGATCACCCAGCAGGGCGGCCATGACCTCGGCCAGGTCCTCCACGTGGCCGAACTGGCGGAGCCAGCCGCCGTGGCCGGGCACGAGCACCGGCCGCCCGCGATGGATCCGGTCCATGAAAAAGGTTTCGTTGTTGCGCGTGTTGAGCGGGCCCATCACGTGGGTGGGCCGCACGACGGTCACGGGCAGGCCGCGGGTCCGGTGGCGCTCGAAGAGGGCATCCTCTCCACCGATCTTGTGGCGCGCGTAGTCGCCCCAGTAGAGCCCGCGCGCGGTCTCCTCGGAGTAGGGGATGGGCAGATTGTGGTCGTACACGCGGGCGGTGGACACGAAGACCACGTGGGGTGCGCCCGCGAGGGCGTCGAGGAGCGCGCCGACGTCCTCGCCCAGGGTCGGCGCGTAGGTGACATCGAAGACGCCGTCGAAGCGATGGCCTGCGAGCCGCTCGCGCAAGCCGGCGTGGTCCTTCCGGTCGCCCGCGATGAGGCTCACCCGGGGGGGCAGCCGGTCGGGGTGCCGGCCACGGTTGAAAACCGTGACGTTGTGGCCGCGCCTCTGGAGCGCGTGGAGCAGGTGAAGGCTGATGAACTCGGTGCCGCCCATCACGAGGACGCGCATGACCGCGGCGATTCTATCAGAGCCAGCCGGAGCGCTTGAAGCGGTAGAAGAGGATGCCGCAGAGGAGTACGGTGACGCTCATGACCGCCATCGCAGCTCGGGCATGACCTCGAAGTTCATGCCGTAGATCCCCGCGATCATGGTGGGGATCGCGAAGATGGCGGCCCAGCCGGTGATGCGCTTCGTGGCTTCGTTCTGAGCGATGGTGGTCAGGGACAGATTGGCCTCCAGCGCGGTGGCGAGCAGCTCTCGCAGGCCGTCCACCTTCTCGTTGATCCGGACCGCAGGATCGTAGACGTCGCGGAAGTAGGGGCGGGCGTCGTCCGGGATCAGGTCGAGGTCCGAGCGCATCAGGCGGTTGCAGATGTCCACGAGAGGCGAGACCCCCCGCTTGATCTCGAGCAGGTCGCGCTTGAGCGTGTAGATGCGCATCGTGGTGTCCCGGCTGATGCGCTCGTTGAAGATGTCGTCCTCGAAGGCCACGTCGGCCACGCGGCTGCCACCCGCATACGCGACACACGCGACGACCTGATGCGCTCGTTGAAGATGTCGTCCTCGAGGGCCACGTCGGCCACGCGGCTGCCACCCGCATACGCGACACACGCGACGACCTGGCCCGAGTCGCGCGGTGACGTCATGACGAGAGGCGCCGTCCGCGGAGAGCCCACCGCGTCATGTGAAAGTCAGCGCCGCGCCGCAGTGGCCTCGCGAGGCGCAGCCGAAGGCGAGCCGAGCGGATACCAAAGAGAAGCTTCCCGTAGACAGCCCGCATCGCCTCATCCGACACTCACCGCGACGCACGTCGTCGTTCGGGTGACGCCGTCGATGATACCGATGGAGTCGGTGACGAGGCTGCCGATGGCGTCGAGGGACTGCCCGTCCACGACCGCGATGAAGTCGTAAGGGCCGGTGACGGCGTCCATGGCCGACACCGTCGCGCGCGGGTTCTTGATCTTGGTGAGCGCCTTCTTCACGTTCTTCGTCTTGCCGGCGGCGGTTTCGATCAGCACGTAGGCCTTCATCGTCGCCTCCTTTGTCATCGGGAGATCCACCAGCCCGCCAGGACGGCCGCCGCGGCTGCGACGGCGCCCGCCGCCCGACCGAAGTTGGTGCGGAAGAGCGGGATGGCGAAGAACGGAGAGCGGCGCTCGGATGGACGGAGGCGGCCGTCCAGGAGCCCGTCCACGACCGCCATCGCCTCCGCCATCAGCACCTGGGTCGTGACCCGCGCGAACGCGGGGTCGGCCAGCGCCGGGTGTCCGACGTAGCCCTGGCCGCCGTTGCGCAGCGCATAGTTGGGCAGGAGCCGATCCGTCAACGAGTAGCGCGCGGGGGGGAGCGTGCGGTAGCCCTCGTCCACGAGATCGGGCCTGAGCACGAGCATGACCGAAGTCTCCCACCAGCCGCCGTGGGAGTCCTCGGAAAACGCCTGGCGCTCCGTGTCCGAGAGGGGCCGGCCGAGACCGGCCTCGATCCGGGGCAGGAGGCGGCCGCGGAGGAACTCCCAGGCCAGGTGTCCCGTGAACGACGACATCGTGATCCGGTGGCGGCGCGAGACGATGGCCGCCGCCTCCTCCAGCGCGACCAGGTGCCCCGGCCCGCCGTGGCCGTTCGAGACCAAGACGTGCCGGAAGCCGGCGCGGGCCAGCGCCCGCCCGTAGTCCACGACGGCGTCGCGCACGACCCGCTGACGGACGGCCACGGTGCCCACCGTGTCGAAGGTGAAGGAGCCGAGGTGGAGGGTGGGGGCCAGCACCGCCGCCCAGCCGGGACGCGTCGACACCACTCGCTGCGCGATCGCCTCGGCGAAGTGCCGCGCGGTGAACGCGTCGACGCCCAGGGGCAGGTGCGGGCCATGGGTCTCGAGCGGGCTGACCGTGAGGATGACCACAGTCCGGGCGCGGTCCAGCGCATCGAGCTGGGGCGTGGACAGCTCCTCGAGCCGGTGGATGCTCAAAAGCTGCTCCCGCGCGTGGCGGCCAGATAGTCGTCCTTGGCCCGCTCCAGCCCCGCGACCAGCGCCTGGCGCTCCGCGAGCAGGCGGGTCGCCGAGTGGCGATGCGTCATCGCCAGCAAGCCGAAGCGCAGCTGGCTCCGGAGCCGGCCCACCCCGCCCAGGTAGCGATAGGCGATGAGCCCGGAGAGCGGCAACGAGACGGCGAAGGGCAGGGCCCACCGTAGGCCGCCGAGCCACCACACGATCCAGATCTCGAGGGCCCAGAAGAGCGGGAAGGCCACGATGCTCGCCAGGAGCCTCGTCGTCGCGTAGTCGGTCTCCTTGCGCGCGGTGCGACGGGCGAGCCAGCGCGGGAGCAGATAGGGGAGCCCGTTGACCAGGAAGCCGTACGCGAAGAAGGGCAGGCCGAGCGAGGCTTCCCACGAGCGGCGCAGCCGGGAGGGCCGGGGCGCGCCCACGGACCGGGCCCGCACCGCCTGATCGCGCACGCGATGGGCGGCCAGCATGCCGCGATAGCGCTGCATCTCCGCCCACAGCCGCGCGACCCGCTCGGGGTCGCGCTCCGCGAAGTGGGCCACCGCGTCGGCGATCGTGCGGGAGAGGCGCAGCGGGTCGATCTGCCGCGCACCCAGCCCGCGCTCCTCCTGCAGCTCGCGGATGAGATCCCCCCGGTAGATCTCCTCCAGCGCCCGGACGAGGTCCTGGCGCTCCGGGCGCGTGACGTGGAGGACTTCCGCCTCCATGCCCCACTGGATGGCGGTGGTCAGCCCTTCCACCGCCTTCGCGGGGTCGTCGCGGTAGACGGTCGCGTAGGGGATCACCGGGATCGGCTCGCCGAAGGAGACGCGTACGTGGCCGCGGAAGGACTTGCGTGCTTCGAAGTTCAGGCCCACCGGCATGAGGGTCAGCGGCGCGCCGCGGCCGGAGGCCTGGTACTGGAGCGCGATGCGCGCGGCGCCGGTCTTGATGCGCTGGACGCGGCTCTCGGAATGGGTCGTCCCCTCGGGATAGATGCCGATCAGCTGCCCCTGTTCCAGCGCCCGGAAGCAGGCGGCGAAGGCGTCGGCGTTCTTGTCCATCTTGTCCGGATCGTCCTGCTTCCGGTATACCGGAATGGCGCCGCAGGCCGAGAGGAACCGGGCGACCAAGGGGTTGCGGAAGAGCGCCGCGGTGGCCAGGTAGTGGACTTTCCGAGAGAGAACTCCGCCGACGAGGAGCGAGTCGATGAGGTTGTTCGGGTGGTTGATGCAGAGGAGCACCGGACCCTCGCCGGGCACGAGACCCGAACGGACGACGTCGACGTGCTTGAAGAAGAACCAGAGCCAGAATCGTGTAACCATGCGGACGAACGTATAAAGACGGTCCATTCGCTCTGGCGTCTTCTTCACCTCGACGTCGGTGTTCACTGGGCGAGGAAGCGCTTGAGGGTGCCCGCGAAGAGGGTCGGGCTCTCGAGGGGCCGTCGGGCCGTGAAGTCCACCCGCGTGCCCCGCTCGGTGGTGTGGTCGGCGGGATCGAACCGGGCCGTCAAGGCCAGCGCCTGGGAGCCGGCCCGCAGCGAGAGGGTCTCCCCCGCGCTCTCGTCCCCCAGGCGGGCCACGATCACGTAGAAGCCGTCGGCGCCGGTTTCTCCCAGGTAGGAGAAGCCGGTCTTCGCCCGGGACAGCTCCACCCGCACACCGGGAAGGGCGTGGCCGTCGGCGTCGGTGACGTAGCCGAGCACGGTGTAGCGATAGGCGACGGCGTGCTCCGCCGGCGCCGCGGTCGTGAGGGCGGCCGCGAGCAGCAGCGCCAGCAGGGCCGCGCGCGGGACCTTCACGGCACCCTAGACCGCGAGGTTGGCGGAGCGGACGCGCTTCACCCCGGCCTTTGCCATCTGGTCCCAGGCCTTGGCCAGCGAGCCCTCCGTGTCGATCCCGCGGCAGGCGTCCTCGATCACCGAGGCCCCAAGGCCCACCTTGCGGGCGTCCTGCGCCGACCAGCCGACGCAGAAGTCGGTGGCGAGGCCGACCAGGTAGACCTGGCGGAAGCCGCGGTCGCGGACGTAGCCGGAGAGCCCGGTGGTGGCCTTCCCGTCGGCCTCGAAGAAGGCCGAGTAGGAGTCCATCTGCTTGCGGTAGCCCTTTCGGATGACCAGCTCGGCGTGGGGGATCTTGAGGTCCTTGTGAAAATCGGCCCCCGGCGTGCCTTGCACGCAGTGGTCCGGCCACAGCACCTGGGTTCCGTAGGGGAGGGCGATGGTCTCGAATGGCTTCTTGCCCGGATGGGAGGAAGCGAACGAGATGTGGCCCGGGGTGTGCCAGTCCTGGGTCAGGATGACGTGCTCGAAGCCGACCGCGATCTGGTTGACCAGCGGCACGATCACATCGCCCTCCTTGACCGGCAGGGCCCCGCCCGGGACGAAGTCGTTCTGCACGTCGACCACCAGGAGGACGTCGCGCGGGCCGGGCTTGATCTTCGTCCCCTGGGCCCACGCCCGCGTCGGGCCGGCGGTCACTCCCGCCGCCACCATGCCGCCCACGGCGCCCTTCAGGAACTCCCGCCGCTTGGTGTTCATCTTTGATCTCCTCTTCCCACTTCGGGTCTTGGCCCGCATGCGCCCGAGAGTATAGTCCCGGCGCGGCCCGGGCAACACCTATGGTTTCACCGCCTCGATGACGACGGCGGTACCGTAGGCGAGCACCTCCGTCACCCCGGCCCCCACCTCATTGGCGTCGTAGTGCATGGCCACCACCGCGTTGGCGCCCACCTGAGCGGCGTGCTCCAGCATGAGGTCGAACGCCTCCTGGCGGGCCCGCTCGCACAGCTCGGTGTAGAGCGTGATGTTGCCGCCGAACAGGGTCTGGATCGCGGCGCCCAAGTTGACGATCAGGTTGCGGGAGCGCACGGTGATGCCGCGCACCACGCCCCGATAGCCCACGATGCGATAGCCCTCGAACTCGAACGCGGTCGTGACCCACTGCGCATGGACAGGCATTGAGATCCCCCTCAGTCCACGAGGGCGATGCCCTCGATCTCGATCAGGCAGTCGTCGTCGTAGAGGCCCTTGACCTCCACCAGGGTCATGGCCGGGTAGTGCCGGCCGAAGTACTCGCGGTAGACGGCGCCGATGTCCCGGCTGTGCGCCTTGTACTCGGCCTTGGACAGGACGTAGAGCGTGAGCTTGAGGACGTCGTTGAGCTGCCCGCCGCGCGCGGTCACGACCGCTCTGAGGTTTTCGCACACCTGGCGGAACTGCGCGACCAGATCGCCCCGGCCGACCACTCGGCCGTCCTTGTCCATGGCGACCTGTCCCGCGATGTAGACCGTCTTGCCGCCCTGGGCCTCCCAGCCGTGGGCGTACCCGACCGGCTTCGGTAGGCTCGGTGGATTGATGGGCTGCGTGAGCTTGGGCATAGTCCCCCCTCATTTGGTTGGTGCTCAGCCGAACGGGTCCCAGGTGGTGACCTTCTCGGGCGCGATCTTGTAGATCCGGCGCACCTCGCCGGGGAAGCGATAGCTGTCGGGATAGCGGTCGCGCCCGAGGTAGCGCCGCGCCAGCCGGTCGAGTTGCTCGTCGGCGCCGACCTCGGTGATCTCCACCACCGATCCCCGCACCGCGACGTAGCGGTTGGGATTGTCCGGGTCGGCGATCTCGATGGCCACCCGCCGCCGCTCGCCCATGTTGAGGTCCTTCCGGCGCCCGGCGGCCGAGTTCACCAGCACGTGCCGGCCGTCGTAGTCGACCCACACCGGCGTCACCTGGGGCGTCCCGTCGGGCATGAGGGTGGCCAGATGGCCGACGGTGGGCTTCTGGAACAGGTCGAGGAACTCGGCGGGGATGGGCCCGGCCGCGGGCTGCCTCCGCTTCCACTCGTCGTACCGGGCGACGAAGGCGGGATCCATGCGCCGCAGCCGCTCGTAGCCGATGCGGCGGCTCCGCATCATGTGCTTGTAGGCGAAGGGCAGGGGATCGAGGCTCAGATGCGGCTCCACCCGCTCGAGCCACTCGAGGCTGCGCAGCGCCGCCTCCTGGAAGGCGTCCACCACCGGCTTGCGGGACGCCTCGTAGGCGGCGAGCGCGGCCTCCACCCGCGGGGACCGGTCGAAGGCGTCAGCGAGCGCGATCGCGTCCTCCAGCGCCAGCTTGGTGCCGGAGCCGATCGAGAAGTGGGCGGTGTGCGCCGCGTCGCCCACCAGCACCGCGCGACCGTGATGCCAGCGGCGGTTCTTGATCAGCGGGAAGTTGAGCCACTTCATGAAGTTGTTGGAGAGCAGCGGCTCGCCGTCGAGATCGTCCTTGAAGACTCGAACCAGGTAGCGGCAGGTATCGGAGTCGGTGAGGCGATCGAATCCGGCGCGCGCCCAGGTCTCGGGCGGACACTCGACGATGAAGGTGCTCATGGTAGGGCTGAACTTGTAGGCGTGCGCGATGAAGAGGCCGTCCTCGTTGCGGCGGAAGATCATGACCAGGCCGTGGAAGAGACGGGGCGTGCCGAGCCACACGTACCGGTTCTGCCGCACGTCCACCGAGGGCTGGAAGAAATCGGCGTGCGTGCGGCGCACGAGGCTGCCGGCGCCGTCGGCGCCGAGCAGGAGGTCGCAGTCGCCGAGCTCCACCACGTCGGGGACGGGGGAGTGGAAGCGGGTCCACGCCCAGCTCCCGGCAGCGGCGGTGCAGGATGTTGAGGAAGGTGAGGCGGGCGATGCCCGAGAAGCCGTTGCCGTGGATGGAGAGCTTCTCGTCCCGGTGCACCACGTCCACGTTGTCCCAGGTCTGGCAGGCGGCGGTGATGGCGGTATAGGTCGGCTCGTCCTTGTCTCGGAGAAAGGCGAGGGTGCGGTCCGAGAAGACGATGCCCCAGCCGAAGGTGTCGTCGGGGCCGTCGCGCTCGACCACCGTGATGCGGTGCGAGGGGTCGCGCCGCATCATGAGGATGGCGAAGTAGAGCCCCGCGGGGCCGCCGCCCAGGATATTGATCTTCACGAGATCACCACCGTCTCGCCGGTACGGCCCGCCGCTCCGGCGGACACGAGCTCCAGCACCAGCAGGGCGACCTGCTCCGGCCGGATGAGCCGGCCGGAGGTGTTGAAGCGGGCGAGGCTTTGGAGGGCCTGGGCGATGGACTGGCCCGTCTTCTCGCTGATCCGCTTCGCGGCCCGCTCCGTCAGCTCGGTCTCCACGAAGCCCGGGCAGACCGCGTTGACGGTGACGCCACTGCCCGCGGTCTCGGCGGCCACCGCGCGGGTGAGCCCGACGAGCGCGTGCTTGGAGGCGACGTAGGCCGAGATGTAGGGCGCCCCGCCCAGGCCGGCGGTGGAGGCGATGTTCACGACGCGGCCCCAGCCGCGCTCGAGCATGCCGGGCAGCAGGGCCCGCGTGAGCAGATAGGGCGCGGTCGCGTTGATGGCCAGGTGGCGCTGCCACAACGCGAGATCGGTCCGGCCGAGCGGCTCGGAGAGGGCGATGCCCGCGTTGTTCACGAGGACGTCGATGGCGGCGTGCTCGACCCGGATGCGGTCGAGCGCCGTCGTGATCGACTCGGGATCGGCGACGTCCATCACGGCGACCAGCGGCGCGAGAGCGCCCGCCTCCGCGAGCTCGTCGGCCACGTCGCGCAGGCGGTCGGCCGTCCGCCCGGTCAGCACGAGCGCGGCACCCGCGCGGCCGAGCGCCAGGGCGATGGCCCGGCCGATCCCGCGGCCGCCCCCGGTGACGAGCGCGGTCCGACCCTTGAGGGGCTCAGACATCGGGCGGGGTCCAGGGCGGGGCGATGAGCCGGCGGCCGTCGGCGGAGCGGGGCGCCTCCGGATCGACCGGGGCCGGGGCGCGGTCCCACAGCTTGCAGGTCACCTGTTTGTGGCGCTGATCGAGTCCCTCACAATAGTTCGTGAACTCGCAGCGGCGGACCAGATGACCGAGCCCGAGCTGGATCTTGCGGAACCAGTCGGGGTCTGCGAGGCTCTGGCGGGCCGCCGCCACCGCGTCGGCCTCGCCGCGGGCCAGGATGGACTCGGCCTGCTCGAAGGTGGCGATGCCCCCGCTCGTGACGACCGGCGTCTCGTGGCCGGCGGCGCGCAGCGCGCCACGAATGGCGGCGGCGAGGGGGACGTTCCGGCCGAACGGCCCGCGCGCGTCGGCCCACACGGTGGGCATGCACTCCCAGCCGGACTCGCCGGTGTACGGGTAGACGGCCTCCCCGATCTTGGGCTGGCGGGCGTCCTCGAAGGAACCGCCCTTGGACACCGAGAGATAATCCACCCCCCGCTCCGCGAAGCGCAGCCCGAACCACACCGCGTCGTCCAGATCGCTACCCCCCGCGATGACCTCGGCGCCCAGATAGCGGATGCCGATCGCGTGGCTCCGCGGCACGCGCACGCGCGCTGCCTCCAGCACCTCGAGCGGCAAGCGGGCGCGCTCCTCACGGGAGCCACCGTAGCCGTCGGCGCGGGTGTTGAGACGCGAGAGGAAGCCCGCCATCGTGTAGGCGTGAGCGTAGTGCAGCTCGGTGCCGTCGAACCCGGCCTGGCGGGCGCGGCGGGCCGCCTCGGCGAAGAGATCCGGCAGCACCCGCGGCAGCTCGCGGATGTGGGGCAGGTGGGTGTCCCAGATGCGCTCACGATAACCGAAGTCGAGCGCTTCCCGCTCCCCCGGGGCGAGCACGCGCTCGTGGAGCGCGCGCGGCGCGGCCAGCAGCTCGCGCCGCACCGCGGCCTCGGACGCGGTAAGCCACCGCGGCTCGTCGAGCGCCGCCGCGAGCCGCTCGCGCAAGGCCCGCGTCATCGCCAGGTGGCGGCCGAAGTAGGCCTCGAGGGTCGGCCGGCGCCGGACCGCCACGAAGTCGATGACCTGGATGAAGAGACGGGTGTGGCCGCCGCTGCGCCGGCGCACCGTCTCGACGAGGCGCGCGAGCCCCGGCAGGAAGCGGTCGTCGCCGATGCGGAGCAACGGGCCGCTCGGCACGTCGCGGATGCCGGTGGCCTCGACCACCAGAACCCCGGGCCGTCCCTCCGCGAAGCGCCCGTACCAGTCGAGCACCTCGGGGGTGACGAAGCCGTCCTCGGTGGCGCGCCACGGGACCATGGCGGGCACCCAGGTGCGCTGCTCGGCGACCACGGAGGCGCCCAGGCGAAGGGGCGCGAACCAGCGCGAGCACGCGGCTTCCTCGCGGGTCGGCCAGCGGGCGGGCGGGAGCGCGTGGTGGACGCGGCGCTTCCGGGATGTTTCTACCCCGAGCGTTGAAGGGCCCATCCGGGCGCGATTATACTA
>Ga0207646_10005828_pt1 | contig 12884 bp, 8 predicted proteins | sample KBSK5502metaG_FD_184343 | JGI IMG/M metagenome (GOLD analysis project Ga0207646, IMG submission 184343) | Corn, switchgrass and miscanthus rhizosphere microbial communities from Kellogg Biological Station, Michigan, USA - KBS K5-50-2 metaG... | ecosystem: Host-associated > Plants > Roots >...
TACTTAATCCTGTATCCCTCGTGCTCGTTGTTGAAAATCCAGCCAACTACCTCGCCAATACGCATATCCTCGTAGAGATATCCCTCCAGGGTAACCGATGCTGACCCGCGTCCACGTATTTGCAGACGACTTTTCTCCATCTTTTCAAAGCGCTCAAGCCACAAAGCCATGTTCCTCGGGCGCAGGTCGACCCAGCCCTTCTGCGCCCACGCGTCCACATCTTCCTCTGTAATCCTCACATCAGGCTCGATCCTTTCTGGAATGCTGATGTGGGGCCCGCGAATGATATGCCTGCCATCGGGCAGCAGAACAGGCAAGCCAAGCGAGATGATCGTCTGGCACATCGAATCGAACTTCCCCGACTGGACGAGCGTTGATAGTTCCTCAGAGAGTTCTTCAGGAGTATATTTAAGTACCGCCCGTAACGTTTCATAACGGAGTTTGAGCAACTCTGCTTCCCATAGTAACTTGGAAAGCTCCGGAGGTCCCAGGTGTCCAAGCGCCACGCTATGTGTGCCTGTCTCCAACTCTAATCTTTCAAGTTCGGACATTGCCCGGTGACGCAGGTAGCCCGCGCGATAAGTGGGATTCATTACAGCGCTATCAATAGCAGCAATCACATCTCGTCCCGTCGTGCTGCCCTGGATTTCCATCGCAACCTCGTGCGCAATCTCTTCCGGCGTGATAAACTCCATCTGGCCCATGGCAGTGATGGTTTCAAACTCCCCTTTGGTGAACAGACCGTTCTCGCCGGTATCAATGATCGGCAGTTCAAGGTCTGCCAGGTCCCGAAACTTACTCTCGGGCTGGTGCAGCACCAGGTGCTCATCCAGTATTTCGACCTGGCCTGAGTACCTGCGCAAAATCTTGCCACGCTTGCCACGTATTGGAATCGGCCGGTAATTGATGTCCGCGTAGCCAATCATACCACCCGGCTTGATCTCCTTCACGATCGGGCCGCCAGCCGTGCGGGCCATCAGGAATAAGAGTCCGGTATGCGCAAAAGCAACCGCCGTCTTGGTGATCAGTTGGGCCGATGGCTTATCCTCGCTATGCGTATACGGGATATTCAAGCCCATCCCACCGGTCCCCGTCGTGCCGATTTTGAGATAAAGGCGTGTCCCCACCTCCACCATCGCTTTGTTGAGCAGGAAAATATGGCGGATAAGTTCCGGCATGGATTGACTCAACAGGAGTTCATACAGCGCCAGGCTGGTCTCTTCAGTTTTGTTGCGGGCGTATTGAATATCACCCATACGAACAGTTTCCAGGAGATCCTGAACATGTTTCCTCGCCTGGTTCGAAGCCGTATAAACGTTTTGATAGCTGATAGCAGTCGCAGTGTTGATGCTGTCTATGATTACTTCCGGCTGATGTCTACGAATGATGGTCACGAGACGAGAATCCTCATAGGCATCCTCAACTTTGCCGAACAAATCCGCGAATAATACTTCACGACGCCTGGAGTCTTCCAACAATTCTTTAGGGTTTGAATCTGCATACTCGTTGCGCACGAATATGTTCCCATATTCCCCGACCCATTCAATTGGCTTGTCACCAATTGCTTTTCTAAGTTCTGTTAGCGCCTTTTCGACTTCCTCACGAAACAATGCAGCGATAACGATTTTGCGAGGGGACAGATTAGCGTCTGTTGCAATACGGTGAGCAATTTGTTTACCAACCAGGCCCGCACCACCAAGGATCAGGAAACATTCTTTTTGGGGCAACTTTGCACCTCCCAGAAGCAATGGGTAGAACGAGTGCCATTACACGTCCTACCATCAATACTATACACAATAAAGCCCAGTGTCAAGAAAATAGGTGGGCAAGGGTGTTAATCTACATTATCGGCCCCCATCATAGCCCTCACCGATGCTGAAACTCCCGGGCTTATTCTACGTATAAGGGATAGTGACTCTGGTGTTTACATATGAATAAGCAAAAGGAGACTCATCAAATGGCACTTGCGGCTATTCCAGGCATAAATTTTGCAATTGACGGACTTTTTGGCTGGCTGCTCGTCGGTTTAATTGCCGGTTTCCTCGCCAGCGCTGTCGTGCGCGCCCGCGGTTTGGGCTGTATTGGTAACATCGTCGTCGGCCTCCTCGGCGCCGTGATCGGTGGCTACCTGGCAAGCCTGCTTAACTTCACCGGCACCTACCACTTCTGGGGCACCGTTTTAATCTCATTCATCGGCGCGGTTATCCTGCTGATCATCCTGGGGGCGTTGACCGGTGGGCGGAGTAGATCGAAGTAAATCGGACTGGCAATCCTCAAATGATAAGAATTTACATCGAATAATCCGAATTGCGCTCCTATCCGCCAATCAAGTAACTTTTTGCAGCTAGGAACGCAATTCGTTGTGGCCTGAAAGCTCACGCAAGCCCGAGAATAGTAAAATGCATTATGTGCTAAAAGACTGAGACTACCACCTCTCTCATCCCTCTTCATTATCTGAGATGCAGCTACAAGCAACCACTAACACCCCTGAGGAATTGGAGGACCCAGCAATGGCAGGCTATACAGACCAGTGATATGGGACCAGAACGCTGTAGAGACCACTACCAGCACCATTACGAGGAGTAGAACTGCAAGCCCGATCCAAATTTGCTTGACCGTGAACATGAGGAAACCTCTTTTCTCGCTGGAAAGTGACACTGGAAATACCACGATAAAATACAACGGACAAGGAGCCAGTGCTGGCAAACTGTTGATGCCTGTCACAGCTTGCCAGTCAGTTGTCAATATAATAATCAGCATTGCTACGCGGGATAATACTGCAGATCTCATCTAAGCCTACTTGGCCCGGACCACAATTGCATTACTCTTGAAGTAGTACTCGCATAGCCTAAAGTTCATGCTTCTAGTATACATTGATGAAGCATACTTCCGCAAGAGATAACCCAACGAATACCGCTCGTCCATTTTCCCTTCGCAAATTAAGCTTCTAAAGGGAAGAACGAAAGCTCAAACGCCAGTAGCCCGGTCGCTTGAGGCTGTTGCTGTGAAAGCTTGCTTTGCGAACGTCCAACTGAAGTCGTTTGATGCATATCGAGGTAACGAATTGCCGCTACCATCTGGGCGTCACCGCTGCTCAGGATTTGTTGCTCCGTCAGGTGCTCTACATTCTCCTCATTAGACGTAAGCGGAATGCTATTTGCGTCTAGCGTTACAGTCCGAGTAGGGGTGAGGCCGTCTCGAAGCACGTGGCCTCTGGGGGTTAGCCATTCGCCTGTAGCAAGGAGCAAGGCTGATCCATCGGAAAGATCAAATTCCTGCAAGACTGTGTCTGTCCCAAAAGTCGTGGTTCCCATGAGGATGGCTCGGTTATTCTCCTGTAACGCTGCTGCTAGCATTTCTGTTGCACTGGCTGTATTCTTGTTGACCAGCACGACCATGGGGATGGAAGCATTGACAGCATTTCCACTGACTGGGTAGGGAGTTCGTTGGCCTGTGCTATTCTGCACGGACAGCACAGTGCCACGCGTTATGAATTCACTCGCGATGTTGATCGCCTCTTGCACGTATCCACCAGGGTCATCGCGCAGGTCAAGAATAAGGCTGGTGGCTCCGAGTCCTTTGGCCTCTCTTAGTGCATCTTTGAGCTGGCTGGAGACGCCATCAGCGAGTTGAACAATTTGTATATGAGCAATGTGACTCTCAGCAATGTAGTGGAAGATCACGTTTGGCTCCGTCACTCCAGGCCCGCTGACCCTCATGGTTAACGTTTGTTGCATTGAAGGACGTTGCACGAAGATAGTTACGCCTTTGCTAGCTGCTCCATAAATGAGCGAGTGAACAGTCGCGAAGTCTTTACCGGCGATGCTCACGCCGTTAATAGCCAGAATGATATCCCCCCGTTGAAAGCCAGCTTGCTCTGCTGGCGAACCAGGAATAGTGGAGGTGACGATGACTTGCTTCGTGGTCGGATCTTGCCGTAAGTAGATACCTATGCCCGTAAACGTTTTACTCAAGTCCTGATTGAGTGTTTGTACATCAGCGGGAGCAAGAAAGCGCGTGTGCAAGTTATCACCGAGCCTATGGAGCATGGCATTAATAGCCAGGTAGGACATCTGCTGGTAATTGACTGCTTTGCGATCAAAGTAATGCTGATCGATGTCAGTCCAGGCTTGTTGGATGAGCTGCGCATAGAATTGTGATTGGTTCTGTGAAGTGAAGAAATTCGTGAAGGCCAGGTGACCAAACCATCCACTGAGGAATGTAAGAACAAGCAGTGCGATCAAGATACCCTGCGATACGTGTTTCTGGCGTGAGTTGTTATCTTTACCCATAGAAAACCTCCTCGTTACCTGGCGCTCCTGAACGGTGACGAAAATGGTCAGCAAGTGGTGTGGCGTAAAGAGGCACCATTTACGTCACGGACTCGCTAGAAACGTGTACTGGAGTAGCAGCAATGGAATCGCTCTCTGTGCCAGTAGATTTACGCCAGGCAAGTTCGATCCACAACACCGCTATTAAGAAACAGGCTGTGCCAAGGGGTCCAAATGGAAGCGCATGGGAGTATGTGGAAAGCAGCGTTCCTAAGAGGACAAGCAGCGGTAAGCGTGGCACACCCACCTGGTACAGCGCCCAGGCCGCTGAGCAAATGGCAACGATGCCCGCCACAAAGAAGATGTAATAGCTCACGACGATGGATGGATTGCTATACAACTGCTGTAGCGCTTGTTGTACTACGCCCTGTTGAGCCAGGGGAAGGGTAGTTGCATTATACACCAGGATACCTGAATTCAGCCCAACTGCCGTATCATACCCGACCTCAAAAGCCACAAAAAGCACCGTCGCGCATCGACTGATCGTAGCAGCCCTACTCTGCACGCCTTGCAAGAGCAGGAACAAAGAATACCCCATGATTGCAAACAAGGGGACCAAGAGCACATGAAGGATGATCCACCACAGCGCGATGGGAGCTAACATTTTGATGGGATTCGTATGATCAAGCAGCGGATGACCAAGTTCCAGTCCGATCATGATGATCGGCGTACCAAAGAGGACAGTTCGTCGCAGGATATTCTGATGGTGGGAAGATACGGCGGTACGTTGCATGGCGCGCTCTACCTTTCGCTGCAAAAACAATAAAGCAGGATAAGGAAGTAATGATGAGCTGACGCTTCCCAATATAGATTAACGAGCCGGAAAAAGAAACTGTTCAATCTATAATAGTAGCATACTGTATTTCCGCAAGTATTTCAATATGAAATAAGGCTTTTTGCTGCGTCTAATCGCCTGTTGATCTGGGAAGATTGTACTGTATCAGAGTTTGGATATCCTCTACGTCGTCTGCGTGGCGAACAATCATAGGACGTGATAGTTTTTTCGGACCATCATATAAGGAGAGACCTACGTAGGGCGCTGAGGATTACCGCTCCTACAAGAGAGAAAGGATTTTGGGAACTCCCCTACCTCCCCGGCAAGTGCAGGGCTGAAGCTCCCTGCACTTCTATTGTTTATCAATTGCAGCATATCATGAGCTTACTGGTTGTACTAATTAGCCGCAATGTTAATAACTTCTGCCTCTACGGGCTCTGCTTCTCCTCTTCCTCTTCGCGATCCCGCTCAGTGGTTACACGCTGTACAGCCCAGATCATGGGGCCTATTTGAGTTTCTTTAGTAGGTCCAATCCTATCCCACGTTACACGTCGCATTGGAGCATAGTTTGTAATACCAGACCAGACATGTTCATTAGGAGCGGGTACAGTACCAGGAGGAGAGTTCCTCAGCATGTACTCTAAAATGCGCGCCGCGAGAGCAGCAATGATTGGAGTCGCAAAAGACGTGCCCACCCAATACGCCCAGGCATTGCCATCAGGAGCAGGATAGTTTGGTTCACAATCATTAATCGAGAGCGCCGGATAGGACAATGAGGTGTAGATTCCAATCGGCGCATCAACACTTTCAGGCTCAGTGAAGCATCCATCACGTTTCTGCCTGGCTGCAGTCGGAACCTCCCCACCGTAGGTTGAAATTCCCAGAGGTCCAGGATAACAGCTATAGGAAGCCGCATTGCCATGTTTATCTACGGCTCCAACTGGTATCATCATTTGTGGCGGATTTAGCCCATGATAGGCAAAAGCAGCAGGATAGAGGGCTTTGGGGCGCACTCCATCGGGATTGCCGGGCTTATAGCGCGAGTCTCCTTCATTAGCAGCCGATGCTACAAAGACAACCCCAAGGTCCACGAGACTCTGGATAGAGCTAAGCAAACCTTTCCGTAAATTATCCAGATCGGATGCTTCAAATCCGTGGGGGGAGATCACGTCCATATCGTCAGGTATCACCAGGCTCAGGCTCACCACGACGGGCTTATTCAGCAAGTCGCCCTGCTCGTATGTTCCATCTGACTTTTTCGTATCTGGATTGATCAATAGCATACGGTTGTGTATGGCTTCGAGCGCTTTGGTTAAGGTGGGGAGGCTACCAGTGCAGTAGTCGTTGAGGACACGGACGCATTCGACATGTGCATTTGGAGCAATATCACGAACAATGCCGGCAACGAACAGGCCATGATCGGGCATACGGAAACCGATGATTCTTCCGCTGATATCCTTGCCGGTCCTGGGCTGCGATGCATTAGGAACATCCAGTACATCCGGCAAGCGATTATGATGGAACTGCACAGTGTTGGCAACGTCCAATAAGAGCAGATTGTTCCTTTCAGCAGCCTCCATAGCTCTGTTAATTTCTTTTGCTTTCGGTAGGGTATCAAGAACAAACACTGTCACTCCATCGCCAGTAATAGACTGCAAATCACGCGGGAGTTCAGGCAAAGTAATCGGGAAAAGTCCGGAAGATAAAGGACAGGCGACATCTCCCGGCACTGGCATAGGAGGCGTGAGGGGGCAGCCTACGGGTTTGGGACCAAGGGGACCGGTCGCTCCCACAAGCCAGACTGGCGAAGCGGCAACGATTGGTACACCCTTTGCTTTCAGTTCGTTCAGGTTGCTATTGATCAATTTGACCAGATTGACGACGGACGAGGCTAGTAGAGGCTTTCCGTGTTCATGGCTGCCAGCGTTATCATCAGCGGCGTGAGGAGTATTCCCAGCCCCGACGGTGGCAGGAGGGGATTCAAACATTGGAGCCAAATCCGCAAAGGTGGAAGCTGTGCTTGCCTGAACCTGACCAACTTGTTTGAAGTGGAAGAAACCGATCACCGTAGGGACAAAGCGCCCCTGCTCAATTCTGGTAGCGAACAGGTACTTGCCAACCTCAGAGTGGATATCATCTTCTACATGCTCAACAGCTACTGTGGTACCTTCGGGTTGTAAGGTGTCTGCAACTTTGAAAGAACTCAGGCTATACTTTCCCGCCAGGAAACTATTTAGACCTTGCAAGTTCATGGCGGCAATAGCGGCTGTTTTTATGAAAGTTGGCGGGGATGCGGTGCCTGGTTTTTCCTGGGCTGTTTCGCCTTCCCCGCCTTCGTCGGCTGCAGCAGCTTGATGAGGAGCTAATATGATCGAAGGGATAGTATGGCTAAGCTGAAATGTGATGCATACCTGATCTTCGTGCCAGAACGTATTGTGCACATAGGGATCACTGTGCATCTGTGTGTCGTCCATGTTTGCCTCCACAGATCACTATAAACATTTCGTTAGAATATATCTACAAAATCGCGCTCACTCGCTACTCTTTGAAACGCGCTGGAGTTCCTTTTTTAGGGGTTCGGTTATCTGCACAGAAGCAGAATTTGCGGTATGCTGAAACTTGAGCGGATCAACGTTACCAACCAACCGAAAAGCAGCCCAGAAGTAGGGATGTGCGTAACTCTCGCTCTCTATAAGCTGGCATTGAGCAGTGCGCAGAGCCTGCACTTTGCTCTCTCCTCTTAAAAGGTTCTGATAAAAGAGTCTCATCAACTCATTGGTCGCATTATCCTCTACAGACCACAGGCTCATGACCAACGAGGTTGCGCCAGCAGCGAGAAATGCTCTTCCCAACCCTAACTGTTCGTCGCCGCCGCCGCTCAAGGCAAGTCCAGTTTCGCAGCCACTCAACGTCAGCAACTCACATGCTTTCAAGTCCATACTGAAAGCATCGATAGCATTGAGCGGGCCATCGGCCAAGCGTATATACGAAAAATTGGGGGCATCGAGTCGGCTCTGACCGTGAGTTGCCAGGTGAATAATGGGGCTGCCGGGAGCCTGTTCAATAAGCTTCTCAATGGTCGCATCCCTATCAAGATAGCAGCGTCCATTCAGCAAAGAAGCTATGGTCTGCGCCTCGTCATGGATACGCTGCAAGTACTCATTTTCTGTGAAACCAAGCACCAATGGTGGCTGGCTAGCGATTTCTGTACTATCTGAATGAATGGCTCGTTCACGCGCACGAGTTTGCAGATGCATAAGAATACTGCTTGCCGGAAGGTAATGCACCTGGAAATGTTCGACCAGGTAATGAGAACCATCATAAAGAGCATGAAACGGCAACTTATGTAGAGGGCCGTAGGGGACAACAGTTATTTGTCGAGTTCGGGAAGACAAAAACTCAGCGACAGGTTTCACCAGCAGGTTATAGAGTTTGTTGAGCAGGCGACGAACGATGTGTTCTGGAGGGTTCTGTACATCAGTCCAGCCCCTTGGATCGAGATGCGCGTGTAGTAGGGGTAACAAGCGCTCCAATTGTTCCATACCATCAGGAAGTTCTTGAGTCATCAAACACTCTGCGGTGGCGGCAAAAATGACCAGCCTTCCCTGATACAGAAAATAGGTCAGAAGCACCTGCTCAGGTGAAAGGAACTGGCGCAGTTGTGCAATATCTACCTGTTTCACGTTAGCAGTCTTGCGAGTTCTCTTAGAAGAGATGAGAGAAGCATTTGATTCGTAGAGATACAAACGCTCCAAGAGCTCGCTAATTTTATCTTCGTGTTGTTTGAGTGCCTGCTCGATCACTGATCGATCAACCATTGTAGATGCCAAGGAATAGCTATCTGCAAGGAGCAGACTGTAGTAACGATACTGCTCCTGTTCATCCCTCAGTTCGTACCGAGTGCGCAATAGAGTTGCGTTATGCTGGTGCACGGTAGCGAGCGACGTATGCTCGTCTCGCTCTAGAGTAGCTGTCGCTATCGTCTTCGACTTATTCAGATACTGACGTAAGGCCATTGAACGGGCCTGTTCAAGATAGGTGAAAGCCCGCTCAGCTTGAGCATGCTGGAGACAAAGGGCTATCATATCCTCGTACACTGCCCATGTACTTTGCAAGAAAGCAGGAGATAAATCGTATACCAGGTCATTCAGAATGCGCTCAATTCGAGCAATAGCAACTCCATAGTGTCTGGCAGCCTTTCCAGGACTCCCTTGAAGGGCGTACAATCGGCCCAGGAGATAGTGACTTTTATAGGCTTCCTCTTGCAAGTTGTACTGGCGCGCTTGTGAAACCACTTGCTTACATAGCAGTAGCGCCTCTTGTAGAAACGCATCTTGGTGCCCCTCCATCTGCTGCGACCGAGCCTGCTTCGACTTTTCAATCAAGGCACCAACGACTACCAGACTAGCACGAACTGAGTAGCTCCCCATACCTTTGTCATCAAAATAGTTTCTTAAGAGACAAGCCTGATGGTAAGCTTCTCCAATATCGCCTTTCGTGAGGAAGAGTTCGGCTTGCCGAAGTTTCGTAGCTGAAGCATAAGAGTCGAATTTCCCCTCATCCAAAATCGTCCAGGCTTCATCGAGGGTAGTCAGAGCCTCTTCTAGTCTACCAGAAGTTGCTAGTGTCGTTGCATATTCGGGTAGCGCTTTGCCTAAACTCAAAGGTATATTGAACTGCCGATATAACGCAACAGCCTCATTCGCCAGCCCACACGCTTCCTGTGGTCTATTGAGTTTTACCAGACAATTAGCAATATAGAGCTTGAGTTCTGCCAGCAATGCGGGATCATCAAGATCGTTCTGTATGAAAATATCACGGGCCTGATAGTACCGCCGAAGAGCAGAACCGTAGTAGCCCTGGGCATAATCGAGGTCGGCCAGATTAACCTCTGCATTAACAATCAAATCTGTTTCGCCTAGAGAGATAAAATGTTTGAGCGCTTGCTGCTGGAGATGATATGCTTCTTCAAAATTACCAAGCCAAGCGAGATTGTATGCTTGATTCATTTCAGCTAACGCTATCCGTTGCTTGATTGCGCTTTCGTTTTGATCCGTCAAAGTGGGATAAACTGCTCGCATATTCTCGTAAAGCCCGAGAGCATCGTGGTAACGCCCTAAGTAGCCGTAAATCAAACCTGTATTATGATCGATGGCAAGGGCCCAGTAAAGCGCACCCAGTCGTATAAACACATCGTGAGCACGCTTTGCTTCTAGTAACGCCTCTTCGGCGCGTCCTAAACAGGCCGCAGAATAGACCCAACCGATACGTGTGCGCGCCCAGTTTCCTTCATCTCCCAGGCACAGGAATTCTTCTCCAGCAGCATCAGAACATTCCAGTGCTGCCTGGTGATGACCGATCATCATCAAAGCGTCTCCTTTGGATTTGAGGCCGAGCGCGTGAGATGGGAGATGCGAAACATATTCACCAAAGAAGATGAGCAGCTCGGCCAGTTTGAGCGAGACAAAGGGAGTATAGAGTATACGCAGTGCCTCTTCCTCCAGCAATTCGCCGATGAATTTGTGGTCGGTTAGCTCAGCGATGTGCTCCTGAATGTAAGCACGGCCTTCTTCCAGGCTCAGGTCGCGCAAATATTGTAAAAATATCTCGTTATCCATGTCCGGTGGTTAGCCCCCAGTGACTAACAGCGAGCCCATAGACATACAATTAAATTTTCTGCACCAGCAAGAGGATGGTATATTCACTCGATAGTCAGGCCATCGATGATCATTTCGCGATCGGGTAGATAGATAACCAAAACATAATCACCGGCGGGCACAGGTTTGAAGACGAGATTGCCCAGGTCATCTACCTGTGTGTGCAGCAGCGGCGTTGCGCCCGATCTGTCGTCATCGGTAGCCAGGGGTAACGGTTTAGTGCAGAGTTCTGCGGGCACCCCTTCGAGAGCCTCCACGCTCTCCGCGGGATTCGTGCTGGTCAGGATACCGAGCAGCATATGTTCGCCGCTGCTCGTGCGTGAAAGATGCAGGGAAACATCGACGCTTTCGGCTTTATACTGGCGCGGCCAGCTCGTTTCCGCGACTTCGCCGCGCACGGCGAATTGCGGTTGCGGGCGCACGACCCGCGTGGCAAAAATGCGCCGTACGAGTGAGCGAGGAGTTAAGGAAGGCGAGGGCAGCTCGACGTCTTGCACCTGCAAAAATTTGCGTGTTTCTGCGACCTCCGCGGCGCATAGCGGGCAATCTAAGACGTGGTTTGCTATACTCATGCGTTCGTCCTCCGGCAACAGGCCAGCACAATAGAAGCTTAGTTGCTCGCCCGTCGGACACTGGCTGCGATAAAGGTGCGAAACCAGGTACGCGTTGATCTGCTCGTAGTCGGCAAGTCGCTTTTGACAGGTTTCACACCGCTCAAGATGGGTTCTGGCTTCTTCTGATAAAGCTTCTCCGTCGAGAGCAAAGCTGATAAGCTCTTCGTCAGTGGGGGCTATTGAGTTTAAACAATCCATCATTGCATTCCCTCGTCTATGCTTATGGCACTAAGCATTTTATTTAGGCATCTTTCCTGAAGGAGATATCGCTGTATAAACGAGCCTGGTGCCATTTTTTGCATATCAGCTTGCAAGTCCCTTATGCTTTCTATTCACTTTATCGTATCGATTCCATTCTACAACATAAGTGACCGTAGGGGACTCCCCTACGGTTGTCCATCGCTCATGCGCCAGCGAATGTGGTCGCGATGGCGCGTGAGCCGCTCGATGATGTTACGTGTCAGACGATAGACTTCCTGGATATCACTGAATTCATTCGCACAAAAGTGAATAATTTCCCTGGGTTTCAAGCCACCGACATACATCAGGTAGGCCAGTCGTCGTTCGCGCTTGTTCGGAAGTAAGCTCTTAACGATTTCCCACAACTCGTAACTCCCGTACTCGTCTTCGCTTGCGGGCTCTGCAACAGCATAGGTATCGGAGCCAGGATCAGGCAACGGCACTTCTCTCGGCCGTGAATATGCGCGTAGTTTGTCAATGACCGCTCCTTGAAGAGAGGTCTTCAAGTAGTTGAGGGCCGCACCCAGAGTAGTAAACTCCAATCTATTGCGCATAGACGCTTGCCAGACACGAGCAAAGGCATCATCTACATAGTTCTCTTCAGGCTCATGGCGGCATGCGACCTCTCTGTACGGGTTATTGCGCATCCAGGCTAGCACGGTCGGCGTGAACCGTTGCTGCAAGAGTTTCCACGCGTCAGCATCATGCTTGACCATAGCGCGATAGAAAATCTCTAAGCAATATCGATCGTCGTGTGGCTCATTACGCCGGTAATGTTCGATCTGGCTCATACAGCAGTCTTCGAGCGCTGATAAGCTCATTTGATCAGGTAGGTCCTTCATCTCTATACCCATCGCTCTCGACCTACTTTCCGTAGAGACCCATTGTATTGTGTACCCTGTTCAACCGCAAGACGGATACCAGTAATTGTAGGGGCGACCCTTGTGGTCGCCCGGTGGGGCGGCGGACCAGGCCACTCTCCCCTTGCAGCTGCCAGGGGCAGTAGGCCCGGCCACTCACCCCATTCGCACCACCTTAAGACAGATTCTAGCAGGGCCCCCATCCCAGGGCGACCGCAAGGGTCCCCCTACTATACAACGAATCGGCCTGTCAGGCCCGTCTATAGTAGGGGTGGGGCTTGCCCCCACCCTGCGGGCTTGCCCCCACCAGGGGTGGGGCAACCGCTCATTGAAACGCTTCTGTTCGCGCTTATGGGGCTTGCCCCCGCCCTGGGGGTGCAGCCCAATCGCCCACGCCAGGTACACAC
>Ga0207646_10005829_pt1 | contig 12883 bp, 10 predicted proteins | sample KBSK5502metaG_FD_184343 | JGI IMG/M metagenome (GOLD analysis project Ga0207646, IMG submission 184343) | Corn, switchgrass and miscanthus rhizosphere microbial communities from Kellogg Biological Station, Michigan, USA - KBS K5-50-2 metaG... | ecosystem: Host-associated > Plants > Roots >...
CGCGGAATCACCAGCCGGTTCATACACGCCGATCAAGGCGAACCCACCAGACGCGAGCGGGGTCACGCCACGATGCAGCTTGCCGGCCCGAACGTGTTCGGGTTCCCCCCGGCGGGCCGAGCTCTGGGAGCGTTTCGCGCTCCCAGCAAAACCCCGCGGCGCCACGACCGGCTGGCGTGCCAGATGCTGCGCCGATTCTCCCGGCCGCAAGCCCGTCACCACCTAGTTGACAACCCCAGCGAACGGAGGGCCGTCTGATGTCCGGCAAAACCAACCAGGGTGACCGCGTCGCGGTCGTGACCGGCGGCGCCGGCGCCATCGGCGGTGCGATTGTCGCCCGGCTCGCACCCGCCCACACCGTGGTCGTCCTCGACCGCGCCGGGGATGTCGCCGTCGACCTGGGCGACCCGGACGACGTACGCCGGGCGGCGAAGCTCGTCCTGGATCGGCACGGCCGATGCGACGTCTTGGTTCACGCCGCGGCGACGTTCGCGTCCGGGCCGCTCGAGCAGGTCGAGCTCGGCGCCTGGCGCCAGGTTCAGGCGGTCAACGTGGAGTCAGCGCTGCTGCTCACGCAGGCGTTCGCTCCCGGAATGCGCGATCGGGGCTTCGGCCGGGTGATCTTCATCGTCTCCAACACCTTCTGGAGCCCGCCGGACGGTCAGATGCTCCCCTACGTCGCGTCGAAGGGCGCGCTGATCGGGATGACGCGGACGCTCGCCGTCGGGCTCGGCCGCGACGGGATCGCGGTGACCGCCGTCGCGCCGGGGCTCACTCGCACCCCCGCCAGCGCGGGCCGCGCGGCGGCCGAGTTCGCTGACGTCGCAGCGCACCAGGCGCTGCCGCGTCCCCTCATGCCCGACGACACCGCCGCCGTGGTGGCCATGCTCGCCCGAGACGACTCTGCGGCGCTCACCGGGCAGACACTCACCGCTGACGGCGGCCTGGTCATGCGCTGAGCAATGGCCGACCAAAGGAGACACACATGCTGACTGACCGCTTGATCCTTCGCGGAGCCGACGGATATGACCAGGCGCGCTTCGCGCACATCTTCAACGCTCGTCGTCCCGAGCGCTACCCGGCTGCGGTGCTCCTCGCCGAATCCGAGGATGACGTCGTCGACGGTGTTCGAATCGCACGGGATCGCGGTTGGAAGGCGGCGATCCGCGCGGGCGGTCACAGCTTTCCGGCCTGGAGCCTGCGAGACGACGCACTGGTCATCGATCTCGGCGGCTTCAAGGAAATCAGCTTGGACGAGAACACCGGGGTCGTCAGCGTCACACCCGCGGTCTCGAGTAGAGAGCTCAATGCCTACCTGTCTGACTACGGCCGCTTCTTCGCCAGCGCTGGCTGCCCCTCGGTCGGCCTCGGCGGCTTTCTGCTCCAGGGCGGGTTCGGCTTGGGCTTCCGCGGCTGGGGTTACTCAGCCGAGCAGATCGTCGCGATCGACGTCGTGACCGCGGACGGCCAACTGGTAAGAGCCGACGAGCAGAGCCACTCCGATCTGTTCTGGGCGGCACGCGGCGCCGGTCCGGGCTATTGCGGAGCGATCACGCGATTCCACCTCAGGACCCGCCCCAACCTAGAGGGGCTCGCCTCAACGATGCAGGTCTATCCGCTTGAGCGGTATGCCGAGGTCCTCGAATGGGCTTGGGGACTCCATCACACCCTGCCGCCGGACGTCGCGTTGGTTCCGATCGCGGTGATCCCGCCAGGCAGCGATGAGTTCATGTTCATCGTTAGGGCGACGGCGCTCTCGACGTCACGAGACCACGCTCTCGAGGTGCTCGCTCCGCTTGCGGAGTCTCCCTTCCTCGACGATGCGTTGGTGGTGCGGCACGCTCAGCCAACAACGATCGCTCAAGGATTCGAGTTCGCCGATGGTATTCAGCCGCACGGCATGCGCTACCGCGTGGATTCGGCGTGGCTCGACGGTCCGCCACGCGACTGCATCGCTGCGGCCAAACAACTCGTGACCGAGCGGCCGAGCGGCGCGCGGGGCCTTGCCTTCTTTAATTTCATGCTTCCACGTAGTGACGCACCGGACATGGCGATGTCGCTGCGCGCCGAGGTCATGCTCGGCTCTTACATCATTTACGAGAGTGAGCAGAACGATCAGGCCTACAGCGCGTGGCATGCCGATGCCTTTAAGCCGCTGGAGCCGTTCACCGTCGGCCAGTACTGGGGGGATTCCGACCAGACCCAGCGCGAGGTGAAGACACTAACCGACGATGCATGGGCGCGTCTCCAGCAGATCCGTGCCGGGCGCGACCCCAGCGGCCTGTTCGTCGACTACCTCGCCGGCCCCGGCGGCTTTCGCAACCGCAACGGCTGGGAGAAGAACTGATGACTGAAGAAGCGCGCCGACCCGGGCCGGATTCCCGGACTGAGTCCGGCCGGAGACGCCCGGCCGATCCGGCGGGTCAGGAGGGCCGCGGATCGGCTGAGATGACGGCGATGGTGCTCAGGACCGATCGCAGTATTGGTCTCGAGCGCCGGGCGGTCCCGGCGCCCCGCGACGACCAGGTGCTGATCGACGTAGACCTGTGTGGCATCTGCGGAAGCGACTTGCACGCGCCCCTGACCCCCGAGGTCTACCTCGGCGGATTCATCATGGGGCACGAGCCGGTAGGCCGGATCGCTGGCGTCGGACGCGACGTCACCGGCTGGCGCACCGGCCAGCGCGTGTGCATCAACCCGAATGGCGACACGGACGGCACCTGCGAGGAGTGCCGCTCCGGCCGTCTGAACCACTGCGTTGCCGCGACGCGCGAGCGGGCTGTCGGTCTCCAGGCTGACGGCGCGCTGGCGGCGCAAGTGGCGGTCTCGCCGAAGACCCTGCACGCCGTCCCGGGCGAGATGGGGCGTGTCGAATCCGCTTGGGTGGAGCCAGCCGCCACGGCACTACGCGCCACCCTGCTCGCCGGCGACCTCACCGGGCGGTCAGTGCTCGTCGTCGGAGGTGGTCCGATCGGGCAGCTGTGCTGCCGGCTCGCGCGCCATTTCGGGGCGCGGCGTGTCTACCTGAGCGAGCCGTCCGCCGAGCGCCGGAGCTACGCCGGCGCCTCGGAGGTCGACCGCGCATTCGACCCCAGCGTGGACGCCGCTGACATCGAGCGTCTGAAGGCTGACGCCGTCCTGGAGTGCTCCGGCGCGGAGCCTGGCGTCACCGCCGCTTTGGCTGCGGCGAGGCCCGAGGGCACCGTCGTGGTGGTCGGCGGCGGGCGCGCAGGCCTCGATCCCCTCACGATCCTCCTCAAGGAGCTACGTGTGCAGGGCTCATTCACGTACCTCGACGAGTTCGCCGAGGTGATCGGCCTGCTAACCGATGGAGCGCTGCAAGTCGCCGATCTGACCTCGGAGATCGCCGGCATCGATGAAGCCCCTGCCGCATTCGAGCGACTGCGCGACGCGAGCACGATGAAGATCCTCATCGCACCGAACGGTCCGTGATGCCTCAGCCACGACGGAGGTCGACCAACTCACCGAGATGGCCGACCCGACGCCCCCGTCGGCGGGTGACTCAGAAGACTCAGAAGACTAGAACACGATCACGGCCCGTCCGCGCAGGCCGCCCGCCTCCATTAGGCGGTGGGCCTTGGCGGCCTCCTCGGGCGGGAGCTCGCGGGCCACGCGCAGCTTGAGCCGCCCCGCGGAGCCGAGCCCGCGGAGCGCCTCGAGCAAGTCGGTCCGCTGGAGTTCCGGGGTGATTACGTGCGGATGGACGCGGATCCCGCGCTCCTCGACCTCGTGCAGGGGCGTGACGGTGTTGTCGGCATCCCACCCCCGCACGACGAGGAGACCGCCACCGTCGCGAATGGCGGGGAACGCGTCGCGATAGAGCAGGGCGGTGTCGTACACCGCGTCCGCTCCGTCCGGCGCCACCGCGCGGATGGCGTCGCCGAAACTGGCGCTGCGTGGCACCACCACGTCGGCCCCGAAGCTCTTGACGAGCTCCTGGTCCTCCGGCTTGGCGTCGGCGATCACGCGGATCCCGCGCATAGAGGCCACCCCGATCACGTACGAGCCGAGCAGCCCTGCGCCGCCGGCGACCGCGAGCGTGTCGCCCTCGCGCAAGCCGAGCATCTCCAGGCCGCCCATCGCGGTGAGCCCGTTCATCGGCAGCGTCGACGCCTGTGCCAGGGTGGCGCCGTCCGGGATCGCCACTACCGACGCCGTCGGCACAACCAGGAGCTCCTGCTGCGCCCCGCCCTCCGGCCTGAACGGGTTGACCGCGGCCATCACCTGCTCGCCGACCCGGAGTCGGTCGACGCCGGGCCCCACCGACTCGACCTCGCCTGCGGCGTCCATCCCCGGAGTCCACGGCGCCGGGAGTTCGGGGCCGGCACCGTGCTTACGGAGGGTGATGTCGGTCGGGTTGACGGCTGCTGTCTTGACGGCGATCCGGATCTCGCCGTCGCCCGGTTCGCGCGTGGGACGGTCGGCGACCTCGAGAACGTCGACGTCCCCCGGCTTGGTGATCATGACGGCACGCACTATTCAGTCCTTTGACGATCTGAGTGGAGTAGAAGCGATGGTCAGCCCTTCGCGACAAACCAGGCTTGCCGCCAGGAAGGTGAAAGGCCGTCACCTCGCAGAGGTGATTCACGCGCCGGTAGCACCACCTGCGCTGACCTGATACCAGGGGACTGTGTCGCCGACGGCAGGGCGTCCGGCGCAGGCACCGAGGAAGGCACCCAGCCTTAGCACGGCCTGCGGGCCCCTGGCCTGCCGCGATCTCACCGCCTGATCGCCCCTGCCCGGAGCGTTCCGTCGCGGGATGACCCGAGAGCAACCGCACGGTCACCGGCGCCTGCCTGGCCCGCCCGGCATCGCACCCTAACTGTGCATCTCTCCTCATCCCGGTGATGCGGGTTCACCGTCAAGCCCGTGGCTGTGGCGTAACGGCCCGGCGTACACCGCGCGGCGAATCACCACCATCGGGTGGCAGTCGCTCACCTTGGTGGTCACTACTGTCGGGGAGGTAAACGATGAACAGGGACCTAGGGGTCTGGACCAACGAGGACTCCGCGCTGGTGCTGATCGACTACCAGCCGGAGCAGTTCGAGTCGATCCGCTCGGACACGTCCCAGGATCTGATCGAGCTGAATTCCCGCTGGACCCGATGTCCCTTTGCCGCTGCGGCCAGTCCGGGAACAAGCCGTTCTGCGACGGCACCCACCTCACCATCGACTTCGACGGCACCCTCGCCAACTGAGGGAACGACCAGGCTCGACCAGCCGCTGCACGGCGGGAGCACGAATCGAGGAGACACGGACATGCGAGTAGCGCAGGTGCGGGAGCTGGCCGGGATCGGTAGCGTAGAACTGCGCGAACGGCCAGACCCAACCCCCGCAGCAGGACAGGCACTGGTCAAGGTGCGGGGCGCGGGCGTCGGCCCATGGGACGCCGCTATCATCAGCGGCGCCTTCGGACGGCCTGCCCTGCCCTACATCCCAGGGTTTGAAGTCGCCGGCGTGGTGGAGGCGGTCGGCGATGGGGCCGACGTCTGGCCGGGGGACCGGGTGTGGGCGAATCTGGGGACTGTCGGCGGGGGGTTTGCCGAGTATACGCTGGCAGACGCGGACCGCCTGGCGCGCATGCCCGAGCGGCTGAGCTTCGAGGAGGCGGCCGGGCTGGTGGTCGGCGGGGGGACCGCCTGGGACGGACTGGTCGACCGGGGGCGGCTGCAAGCCGGCGAGACCGTGCTCATCACCGCCGCGGCGGGGGGCGTGGGCAGCGCCGCCGTGCAGCTCGCCGCGGCCGCGGGCGCTCGTCCGCTGGGCGTCGCCAGCCCGCGCAACCGCGACTACCTACGGGGCCTCGGCGCCAGCGAGGTGTTCGACTACCACGCCCGCGACTGGGTCCAGCAGGTGCGTGCCGTGGTTCCCGGCGGCGTCGACGTGCTCTTCGACGCTGCTGGCGGCCAGACCCGCGACCAGGCCGTCGGCGCGGTGCGCGAGGGCGGCCGGGCGATCTTCCTGGCCGGTGCTCCCGCCCAGCTGGGGCGGGGCGTGGTGGGTGAGTCGCTCGACGCCGACGTCACCGGGCAGGTACTGGAGGCGATCGGTGGTTTGGTCGAGGCGGGCAGGCTGCGCCCCCAGGTCGAGGCGGTGCTGCCGTTCGAGCAGGTCCGCGAGGCGCTGGAGCGGGTCGCGGGCCGGCATACGCGCGGCAAGATCGTACTCCAGATTGGGTCGTAGCTGTCGGCGTGCCAGTCGTCCGATTGCAGCTAATTGGCCGGGGTGCCTCCGAGCTCGTGAATGAGGACACGCACAGCCCGGGCCTTCCTGCGCCGTGGCGGGCCTTGTCGGCCGACCGGTCAAGCACAATGACATCGACCGCGGCGTCTGGGTCGATGGTGCGATCGCAGCCGGGGTTGTGCCTGCCGACTACCTGGTTGCCCCGCTGTCGGCGCCGGAGCAGCCGCCGCTGCTCGCTGATGTCGCTTTCGGGTCGGAAGGCCACCTGTCGCAGGCCTGCTTCGAGGGCCTCTCGCTGCTCGGCGCTCATGACGGATCTCCCTTCGGTTGAGATCGGCTAGGCGGGGGACCTAGGCGGGTGCCGGAGTCGTTCCCGCGCTGTTCGCCCGGGTGGTTGATGACGTGTCGGCTAGCAGAGCCGGCAAGGGCGGGCTGCCGCGGCGAGGGCGGCTTGGTCCTCAGACTGCTGCACAGTCCCGGGCTGCGGTGCCGGGGGCTGCAGTGCCGCCGCTGGCGGCTCGGGCGCGGCACCGGCCAGTTCCTGGCGGCTGACCCGGATGGTGACGATCCCGATGAGCAGGGCGAGCAGCGCGATGCCTGCGGCCACCACGAACCCACGGGAAAAGCCGACCGTCAGGGCGTGATGGTAGATGGACGCTGGCGGGGCGCCCGGCTTCGGCACTGGCCGGCCCGTCTTCGCGGCGGCCGCCGCCGCGTGCGCGACCTGGGTCCTGACGCTGTTCGCGACGGCCGTCCAGGCCACGGTGCCGAGCAGCGCGAGCCCGATCGCGCCGCCGACCTGCTGGGCCGCGTTGAGCAGGCTGGAGGCGACACCGGAGTCCTGTTCGGCCACCTTGTGCAGGGCGACCAGGGCCAGCGGGACGAACACCAGGCCGAGCCCGAACGAGCTCACGAGCTGCGGGCCGAGCAGATGACTGAAATAGCTGGCGTGTTCGGTCACCCGGGAAAGCCAGAAGATCCCGCCGGCGACCATGGCGGTGCCGGCCAGGATCAGCGGCCGCGGGCCGAACCGCGGCACCAGTTGCGAGGCCACCGCGGAGGCGGTCACGAGCCCGACGGGGAACGGCAGGTAGGCGAGGCCCGTCCGGATCGCGTCGTAGCCGAGGACGTCCTGCAGGAAGACGGTGAGGAAGAAGAACAGGCCGAACAGCCCGGTGCCGATGCACAGCATGATCAGGTAGGCGCCCGACCTGTTGCGGTCGGCGAGCACCCGCATCGGGAGCAGCGGGTGCGAGCTGCGCATCTCGATCAGCACGAACGAGACGAGCAGCACGACGGCCGCGGTCAGCGACGCCAGCACCTGCGCGTCCCCCCAGTGCGATACGCCGTCGGGCCCAGTGGCGGCCTTGGACAGGCCGTAGACCAGCAGCGCGACGCCGCCGCAGCCGGTGACCGCGCCAGCCCAGTCGATCCGGCCCGGCAGGCGCGGCGATTCGGACAGCACGCGCGGCGCCGCGGCGGCCACCACGATCCCGATCGGGACGTTGACGAACAGCACCCACCGCCAGGACGCGTAGGTGGTCAGGACGCCGCCCAGCACCATGCCCGTGGCGCCGCCGGCGCCGGCCATCGCCGAGTAGACGCCGAACGCCCGGTTGCGTGCCTGGCCTTGGGGGAAGTTGGTGGTGATCAGCGCTAGCGCGGTCGGCGCGATCACCGCGCCGCCGACGCCCTGGATCGCCCTCGCGGTCAGCAGCCACCATTGGCTGGTGGCGAACCCGCCGAGCAGCGACGCCGCGGAGAACAGCAGCAGCCCGAAGATGAACACCCGCCGCCGGCCCAGGATGTCGCCGGCGCGGCCGCCTAGCAGGAGCAGGCCGCCGAAGGTGACGGCATAGGCGTTCACTACCCACTCCAGGCCGCTGCCGGAAAAGCCCAGCGTCTGCTGGATGTGCGGCAACGCCACATTGACGATGGTGGCGTCGAGCACGACCATGAGCTGGGCGGTGGCGATGACCACCAGCGCCAGGCCAGGGCGGCGGCTGCCGCCGGCCGCGGCGGCGGGTGAGGCCGCACGCCCGGTCACGGATTGCGGGCCCGGCGCCGACTGCGGGATGGGCGCGTAGCCGGGCAGGTCGGGGGCGCTGTCTGCGCCGGGGGCTGGCGATGTCACGGGTATCTCCCCTGGATCTCGGTGCACGCCCCCCGGGGGCACCGGTTATGGGAGCGGCACCTTCTTGCAGCGGAACGGACGGGCCCCGCGGTAGTGGCGCGGACCAGCACCCCGCAGGCGGCCCTGGCGGCCAGGAGCAAGCCCCTGGCACCCGCGATGGCGCCCCGGATACCCAGCGCCCGGTTTCCTTCGTAGCCGCCGCGGTCCCGGCAGGCGTAGTTGATGCCGTTCGCCGCCCGGACAGCGCTATTGGGTAGCGCCGAGTACGGCGTGACTTGGGTGTTCATGAGCAAGGGGCTCACAATCTGTCAGTCGTCGGCCTGCTTGCCAGCCGCCAGGCTGGCCAGCTGTGCGCAGGCAGCGGGGATTCAGGCATCGTCGACCTCCTCGGAGAGCAGCTACCGTCGAGGCTGGTGATGGTGGTGGCGGCGGTGGTGCTCATCTGGGTAACTCCTCTGCGGTCTAGGCGGGGTCGGTGTCGAGGCCGGCGAGCCGCGTGTATAGCTCGCCGAGCTCCGTGTCGCCCTGTTCGTGCACCAGCTCCATGTCGCCGGATCCGAACCTGAATGGTGAGGAACGGCACCTTGTGGGTGCTGGCCGGACACGCCCGACGGTAGCGAGGGTCAGGGTGAGTGGCTGTCACCTGGCGGTGGTGATTCGCGTCGCGGCGTGTGCTGGCGGACCTCGAGGAGGTTCAGGCCGAGCGCGTCGATCTCGGCCAGCACGCCGTACAGTGCCGACCGGTCCAGGAGCCCGGTGAGCACGGTGTGCCCGCCGCGCCGCCGCGGCACCAGGGCCGGGAACGCCGACAGCACCGTGGCGCCCAGGTGTCCGTCGATCCGGATCGTGTACAGGACGGGTCCGGGGTCCATGCCGCCCATGGTCGAGGGCTGGCGGGTGACCCGGCTTCACTCTTATGGGGTGACCGCCGGGTTACCGCGTGCGGCCCGCTGACAGTAGCCCCAGGCCGCGGGCGCGCCGGACGGCCGAGGAGCGATCAGAGACGCCGAGCTTGGCGTAGATGCTTTTAATGTGCGTGCTGACGGTATTCCGCGACAGGGACAGTTCGCTGGCGATCTCGAACCTGGACAGGTTGGTCGGCAGGTACCGCAGCACCTTAAGCTCGCCCGGGCTGAGTTCCTCCGCCGGCGGCGGTGGCGACCGGTCGCTGGCCGCCGGCGAGCCGTGGATGATGTCGAGAATCTCGGTGCGCAGCGCGGCGTGCGCGGTCTCATGCCGCGGCAGGGCCTCCAGCAGCTCCCGGGAGCCCGTCATCGCGAACGGCAGGACCAGCCGGTCCGGCTCGGCCAGGGCGAGAGCACGCTCGGCGGCCTGGCCCGCCGCGCGCTGGTCACCGAGCGCGCGGTGGGCGAGGCCGGCGAGCAGCTGGGCCTCCACGACCGTGACGTAGCCGATGACCGGCACCGTGCCGTCCAGCACATCTTGTACGGCGCCGAGAGCGCCGGCCGGATCGTCTTCGGCGAGGCAGATCACCGCGAGGGCATTACGGATCTCGCCCGCGCCGGCACGCTCGTCATCCAGCGCCGCGAGCAAGGCGCGCGCCTCGCCGGGCCTACCGAGGCGGGCCTGGGCGGCCAGCAGCCAGCCGGTCACCTGGATGGCCGTCGCGGGCGGGCCCTCGAGCTGCGATCGCAGCTGCTCGGCCGCGCTGAACTCCTCAACCGCCTGCTGGTGGCGGCCGCGGCAGGCGTGCAGCATGCCGCCCGCCATGTGCATGAGCAGCGTAATGTCCGGCCCGGTGTCTGTTTGCACAGCCCGTTCGGCGCGCTGCAGCCAGCGGTCGGCCTCGTCAAAGTCACCCGTGAACATCAGCGCGCCGGCCAGCGAGTTCAGCGCGGGCGCGATCACCGGCTCCGCGCCCCAGCCGTGCCGGTCGGCGAGCGCGATCGCCTCCCGGTTGCGCCGCTGGGTGGTGGCGAACGGGCGGACCTTCGACGCGAGCCCGAGCTGCGCCAGGCAGCTGACCTCGAGGTAGGGGCGGCCGATCTCCCGGGCTAGGACGGCGCCCTCCCGGAGGTGGCGTTCGGCGTCCGGAAGCGCTGACCACGCCTCGGCGGTTCCCAGGTTCAGCAGCGCCACCGCTCGCAGGTCGCTGCCGAGCGCGATGTCCTCGTCGGACTGCCCGGTCAGCGGGGAGTCCAGGAATTTCACCTGTTCGATGACGCCGGCCAGGTGACCGCGCCGCCGCGCCAGCGACAGCTTCAGCGCCGCGATCGCCACCCGGAGGCGGCGTCGGCGATCCGGGAGCGCGGTCTCGGCGTAGGTCTCGGCGACCGCCAGGTGGGCGGCCGCCTCGTCCAGGTGCCCTTGGCCCAGGTCACCCATGGCCCGCACTAGGGCCAGCTCGGGGTGATCCGCTCCCGGCGGGAAGGCCCGCACCAGCGCCTGCAGGGTCTGGGTTTGCCCGTCCAGCGTGAGGCTGAACGACTGGTCGGCCAGCAGCTGGGCCGCGCCGGGCCAGTCGCCTGCCGCCTGGGTGTGCCGGATGGCGTCAACCATCTCGCCGTACTCTATAAACCAGCCGGCGGCCCGCCGGTGCAGCTCTGGCACCTGCTTGGGCATCCTGCGGCGCAGCTCCAGCCGGAGCAGATCCGCGAACAGGTGGTGGTAGCGGAACCACGTCCGCTCCGGGTCGAGCGAGACGACGAACGCGTTCGCGTCCTCCAGGTCCAGCAGGATCCGTTCTGACCCCGGGCGGCCGGTCAGCAGGTCGGCCAGCTCGCCGTTGACGCGGTCGAGCAGGCAGGTGCGCAGCAGCAGGCGCTGCACGTCGCCGCGCTGGCGGTCCAGCATCTCGGCGAGCAGGTACTCCGCGACCGTGCGCTCGCTGCCGGAGAACTCCGCGACGAACCGCTCCGGGTCGGGGTGACCGGCCAGCGAGATCACCGCGAGCCGCAGGCCCGCGGCCCACCCTTCCGTCCGCTGGTGCAGCAGCGCCGCCCCGGCCTCAGACAGCGCGATCCCCGTAGCGTCCAGAAGCTCGCGGGTTTCGCGCGCGGAAAAGCGCAGATCCGATGCGCGGATCTCGGAAAGCTCGCCGGCCAGGCGCAGCCGATGCAGGCGCAGCCGCAGATCGTGACGCGTGGACACGATCGCGTGCACGCCGGGAGGGAGGTTCGTCAGCAGGCGCGTGAGCTGGGCGAGCGCTTCTGGCGACGCGAGTTCGTGGAGATCCTCTATGACCAGCGTGAGGCCGCCGCGCGCATCGGCGAGCGCCGAGAGCACGCGGTCGGCCATCGCCCGCGCGTTGAACTCAGGCGTCGCAGCGGCCGGTTCAGCGTCGCCGGCCGCGCCGGTGGCCTGGCGGACCGCATCAAGCAGGGCCAGCCAGAACAGCTGGGCGTCGTGCTGATCGCGTTGCACCGGCACCACGGCGAGCCTGTGCGGGCCACCCGGATGGTCCGCCCAGGCACGGATGAGCGAAGTCTTCCCGCTGCCGGCCGGGGCCGAGATGATCGTCACCTTCCGGGCCGCCGCCCGGTCCAGCGCGGCAAGAAGATCACCCCGGTCGATCAGCCGGAGGGTTGCTGGAGCCACCGTCACAGGCCCGCCTTGGTAGCTACGCCCGACACCCTAGCGTCGGCACCGCAACCGCGGCGCCTGCCCTCTCGATACCAGTCCAGCTCAGTCACTGTCAACAGCGGATCACCGGGACCCTGGCCACCTTGCGGCGGCGGCCTGCAGCGGGACGGCGATGTTGATCAGCATCCCGGAGCGGATGTGCGGCATCGTATCGAGCAGCGACTGTGGCGCGACGTGCTTACGGGGCGGCTCAGGATCGCCACGTCCGACCAGAACGCCACGACCGGCAGTCGCCGCGGCTCAGCAGTACCCGGCCAGACTGTGGCGGCCGGTCAGCGTGACCGGGGCCGGGTCCGCGTTCCCCTCGACGAGCACCAGCGGGATGCCCTACTCGGCCGCAACCGCCCGCAGCGGGGTGCTCTCGCTGGGCTCGGCCAGGTGCACGGCGCCCCGGTCGTAGGCCGCCGCCAGGCTGATGGCAGACTGCGCGCCGGTCATTCGAGCACCATCATTTGACGAGGACACCGGCGTCAATGGGCAGCGTCACCCTGGTGACGTAGCGCGACTCGTTCGAGGCCAGCCATTTCCAAGGAGTGACCGGCTCCACGATGACCGGCGTGTCGTGAGGTGCGGAAGCTGCAGAGTGCCCAAGATCGGCGTTGCTACCCAAAAATGTCGAGCCCGGAGGCTGCCGTGGACGCCGATCTGGACACTCTTGCAACAGTCCTGTACGCCAGGTCTCGCCGACGGCTGCGCCTGTATGCTCGGCCCCGCCCGCAAGGGCGAGCCCAACCGGCCCGGCAGCCAGTTCTTAAGGCCGCCCCGCCAGATCATCGAATCCTTCAACGACACCCTCAAGGGTTCAGCTCGACCTGGAACGCCACGGCCGCCACACCCCGGCCGACGTCCTGGTCCGGATCCTGCGGCGCATCCTGGCCCTGACCGCCGCCACCTGGCATAACGACCACACCGGCCACCCCGTCAAGCGAGCGCTCCTTGCCTG
>Ga0207646_10005830_pt1 | contig 12882 bp, 8 predicted proteins | sample KBSK5502metaG_FD_184343 | JGI IMG/M metagenome (GOLD analysis project Ga0207646, IMG submission 184343) | Corn, switchgrass and miscanthus rhizosphere microbial communities from Kellogg Biological Station, Michigan, USA - KBS K5-50-2 metaG... | ecosystem: Host-associated > Plants > Roots >...
CTTTGCAAATCCATGGGAAAGTGTCGTACGCTGCTCAGGACTGACGCCGTTCGGAACGGGGCGGCAGAGGGAGGCACCGGCCGTTAGAAGCGCATTGATCACCGGCATCACCGGACAGGATGGGTCATACCTCGCGGAGTTCTTACTCGAGAAGGGCTACACCGTCTATGGGATGGTTCGCCGCGCCAGCAAGGAGAACTTCGAGCGCATCGAGCACATCCGCAGCCGCCTGGACCTGCGCCAGGCCGACCTGCTCGACCAGCTCTCGCTCATCCACCTGATAGAAGAGACCCGGCCGCACGAGGTCTATAACCTGGCGGCCCAGTCGTTCGTGCCGACGTCGTGGACGCAGCCGGTCTTGACCGGCGAGTTCACCGCGCTGGGCGTGACGCGGCTGCTCGACGCCGTGCGGCTCATCGATCCCGGCATCCGCTTCTATCAGGCCTCCTCCAGCGAGATGTTCGGCAAGGTGCGCGAGACGCCCCAGACCGAGAACACGCCGTTCCACCCGCGCAGCCCCTACGGGGTCGCCAAGGCCTACGGCCACGCGATCACCGTGAACTACCGGGAGAGCTACGGCCTGTTCGCCGCGTGCGGAATCCTGTTCAACCACGAATCACCGCGGCGCGGGCTGGAGTTCATCACCCGCAAGGTCACCGACGGGGTGGCCCGGATCACATGCGGACTGCAGCAGGAGCTGCACCTGGGCAACCTCGAGGCCCGCCGGGACTGGGGCTTCGCCGGCGATTACGTGCAGGCGATGTGGCTCATGCTCCAGCAGGACGAGGCCGACGACTACGTGGTGGCCACGGGGGAGACGCACTCCGTGCAGGAGCTGGTGGAGCTGGCCTTCTCGTATGCGGGGCTCGACTGGCGGCAGCACGTGGTGATCGACCCCACGCTGCGGCGGCCGGCGGAGGTGGACTTCCTGCTGGGCGACGCCACCAAGGCCCGGCACAAGCTCGGCTGGGTGCCGAAGATCGGGTTCGTCGACCTCATCCGGCTCATGGTCGACGCCGATCTGGCGCGCTACCGCGACCGCCACTAGGCCGGGCATGGCCGAGTTCTGGCCCGGCAAGCGTGTCGTCGTCACCGGCGGCGCGGGCTTCCTCGGCTCGTTCGTGGTCGACGCGCTGCGCGCGCGCGGGGTGGAGCCCGTCGTGCCCCGCAGCCGCGCGCACGACCTCCGCAAGGACGCCGACATCGCCCGGCTGCTGGCCGCGGCGCGGCCGGACGTGATCATCCACCTGGCCGCCGTGGTCGGGGGGATCGGGGCCAACCGCGACAACCCGGGGCGGTTCTTCTACGACAACCTGATCATGGGCACGCAGCTCATCGAGGGGGCCCGGCAGGCCGGAGTCGCGAAGTTCGTGGCCATCGGCACGGTGTGCTCGTATCCGAAGTTCGCCCCCGTGCCGTTCCGGGAGACGGACCTGTGGAACGGCTACCCCGAGGAGACGAACGCGCCCTACGGGCTGGCCAAGAAGATGTTGCTGGTGCAGGCGCAGGCCTATCGCGAGCAGTACGGCTTCAACGCGATCTTCCTGCTGCCCGTGAACCTGTACGGCCCGCGCGACAACTTCGACCCGCAGAGCTCGCACGTGATTCCCGCCCTGATCCGCAAGTGCGTGGAGGCCGTGCAGCAGGGCGCCCCCGAAATCGTGGTGTGGGGCACGGGCCGGGCCACGCGCGAGTTCCTGTACGTCGAGGACGCCGCCGAGGCGATCCTCCTCGCGGCCGAGGGCTACGACGGCCCCGAGCCCGTCAACCTGGGCACGGGCAGCGAGATCTCGATCCAGGATCTGGTCGGGCTCATCGCCCGGCAGACCGGGTTCCCGGGCCGCATCGTGTGGGACGCCACCAAGCCGGACGGGCAGCCCCGGCGCATGCTCGACACCGCCCGCGCCGCGGAGTACTTCGGCTTCGTCGCCAAGACCTCCTTCGAGGAAGGCCTCCGCAAGACCATCGACTGGTACCGCTCCTCCACGTCCAGCCGCTGAGTCGGTCGACGTGTCGCGCCAGCTCTTGTAGCATGTGCCGCGTTGCCGGCTTCGTCGGCCGGTGGGCGGTATACGGAAGATGAACAGGAGTTTCGCATGACGACATTCCCCGCCACTGCTGCGGAGCTGTTGGCTACTGAATGGTACCGGCAGCCGTGGTATTACACCTTTGAACTGCTGCCTGGAGTGTTCACTGCCGGGGCGGGTCATCTCAATCTTGGACTCACCAGAGCTCTCCTGGGGCGCTGCTCAGTGGCGAACAGGTCATGCCTCGACATCGGGACGATGGAAGCCGCCGTGCCGGTCCTCCTATCCAGGCGAGGGGCCGAAAAGATCGTGGGCGTCGACGTGGCTCCGTTCGAGGACAAGATCGCCGCCGTCAAGCACTACACGGGCACTGAGTTCGATTACTATTCCGGGTTGCTTCACGGTAAGACGGTCGACTTTCTAAAGGAACGAGGGCACGTGAATTTCGACCTCGTCATCCTGTCGGGTGTTCTCTATCATTGCTTCGGTCCGCTGCACACGCTGGCAATGGCGCGCTCACTGGTGCGAACCGGCGGTCTCATGCTCATCGAAAGCTTCGCGGCAATCGACGAGCAACTCGCCATGTTCTTCAACGCGGCCGGCGTCTTCACCTCGGATCCGAGCACCTATCTCCTACCTTCCGTCCCATTGCTCGATTATCTTTTCCGCTACTTCAAGCTCCAACCGATCGACTGTATCCACGGCGAACGCAGCACTGTCGGCAAGTATCAGTGCGCTCGTGTTGCCACGGTGTGTCGAGCCGTCGATGCCGCCGTGGCCGAGCCTGGTGATAGCTGGATGCCCGCCGCGACCGGGATTGTCGACTACCTCACCCTGTGCGACTGGAGCACTATCGAGAATCGCGAACACGATCCCGTCGGTTATGATCTCGGTCCGAGCACAGCCAGACTACGGACAAATGTTCCCGGGACTTGCGACTTGCTCGCCACCGTCTTGGTGCAAGCGCCCATGAAACTGACCGCGGCCGACGCTGTCATCCATCTCAGCGATCGTGTGTAGCCGGATCTCCGACTAGATGCATTACGCGTCGGACGCCACACGCGCGTCGTGATGAAAGGTTCGGCCCGTCGCGCGACCTACCTACTTAACGCGCGACGATGACGACACCGACGGCCAGCAGCGGAACGACCTCGGGTCTACGATGCGCCGATTCAATTTCCGGCCGCTCGCGTATCAGTGCTTATCGAATTCGCCAATTGCTCCCGGCTGTGCCAGACGAAGCTGGGGAGCCATTGAGACTCGTCCCATTCATGAACCAGACCGCAGTTGCCCCTGACACATTCCGCCAAAGGATGTCGGCCATGGCGTCACCATTGAAGTTGCCTACGCCCATGATCTGCCAATCGGTCGACGCTCCGCCGGGTGAGCCAGTGCCCATCACAACCGTTCCGTTCATCAACCAAATCGAGACGGTACCCGCGCCGTCGTCGTGCCACAAAATGTCCGCCTTCCCGTCCCCGTTGAAGTCACCGATCCCGGCAACTGACCACACCGTCGACACAGTCCCGGGCGCGCCGCTGCCCACGACGCTGGCGCCGTTCATCAGCCATATCACGACATTGCCGGCGGTGTCGCGCCACAGAATGTCCGCCTTCCCATCGCCGCTGAAATCACCGACGCCGACCACCGACCAGGCCGTCGACACATTCCCCAGCCAGCTGTTGCTCATGACGCTGGCCCCGTTCATCAGCCACATCACGACATTGCCGGCGGTATCACGCCACAGGATGTCCGCCTTCCCGTCACCGTTGAAATCACCGGTTCCGACAACGGACCATACCGTCGGCACGTTCCCCAGCGAGCTGTTGACCAGGACGGTAGCCCCGTTCATCAGCCACATGGCGACGTTTCCAGCGGTGTCGCGCCAGAGAATATCGGCGTTGGTATCGCCGTTGAAGTCACCGACGCCGGCAACTGACCAGACGCTCGAGACATTCCCAAGCGAGGGAGAGCTGGTGACCGTCGCCCCGTCCATCAGCCACATCACGACGTTGCCGGCGGTATCTCCCCAGATGATATCGGCCTTGCCATCACCGTTGAAGTCCCTACAGCACGTCGTTCGGATTGGCGCTATCGGAGTGTCAGAGACGTAAGTATACGCGGCCCAATTCCATTGGCCGGGGGCGGCGCATGTATTCCAGGCCCGCCCGCCGATCCACTCGCCCGCGAGCAAGACTTGAGGTGGTACGTTCGCAGCCCCGCGACTGTCGAGTCCCGCGCACCACGACCACCGGCCGGGTGGTGACGATGGCATCGGCGGTGCTGCTGCTGTGCTGCTGATATACAAGCACGCACTGTCGACCGTCGTCCCGGCAACCCCAGTCACGGCAAAGATCGTTGCGCCCCCGACATATAGATCGCGCCCGGTCGTGTTCTGCCAAGGCTCCCACTCACTCATATCCGGAAGGTGATCAAAGCCTAAGCAGTTGCGAGATCCAGGATCGGTCTGCGGGCTTCGATACGCGTGCACGCCCGCTGTCTGTCGCGACGCCGTGACGATGTAGGTATGCTGTTCGTAATCTGGGGGCGGCCCGAGCGCGCCCGTCGTATGCGAGCCAATGAAGACTCTGCCGGATGGCACGCCGGGCGGCACGGAGAGACCAGTGGCTAAAACCGGGCCATACCACGTAAGGGGTGGATAGTCCTCCCCGAGCGGATACTCCTGCAGGCGACGCTTAAATGTACATCCGACCTCGCCGACACCCGCTGACGTCTGGGCGGGAGAGTCAAAGTAGTCCAGACTTACGCAGAACTCGCTCCAGTAGGCCCGTTCGTTGGTAATCGCTTGCACGTTATCGATCTGGAGAAACCCGGACGTATTGTTCGTGAGTCGAACGTTCACGCCGGCCGGGGCGACAATCTCATAGGTACCTTCCACCAAATCGCAGGCAATTAAGTTTGTTGCGACCTGCGCACAGTTTGGAGGATTCGGATAAGTTGCCGTCGCGAGCATCGGCGCCCCAGTCACCACGGCGAACATCGCAACGAGAAGTGTCAGCGTCTTCATGAATGTCTCCCGTTAGCGCTACTCGCGTTTAGACGTCATGCGTGTGGTTCCTAATCGAGAGCTCCGATTCTACGGTTGGGGAAAATGGAGCGTCAACTATAAATACTTTGGAGCGTTCAGCGCTCTGGATCGAAGGGTTTCTGGGCCATATCTCTCAAGATCGCCGCCTTCGAGGGTGGACGGGAGCTCGGGTTGCAAGAGTCCTATTCCGAGGCCTCGAAACCGACAAAGAGGGAGAACACCCACAGTGAATCGATCTCGACGGGTCCGCAGGCGGGCCGCCAAGGACTACCGACAGACGCCACGAGCGAAGCGCCGCTTGACGCCGGCGGGCTCTTTCGAAGATGCTCAGGCATCGACCGCCTGTCCAGCGCCGCGCCATAGGGTCGGGAGCTCGATTTAAATCCGACAGTGTCGGGGCGCTGAAAGTGGCGAACGCTTAAATCCTTGCCAAACGAGTCACGCGAGAAATCAGGGGCGATCGTGAAAGCTTCTACCCGCTCGTCGTCGCTCGTTCGGATTGCGACGCTGCTTCTTATGCTCACATCGCTGTTCGGCGCCACTACGCTGGTTCTGGGATTTATGTTTTATCGCGCTTCGACTCGAGCAATCCAGCTGAAAGATCTCAGCGACGAACAACGTTTACGCCTAGTCCAGCAGGCCGAGCACATTGCGCCGCCACTGTATGAGCCGCATCTTGGCGTGCCCGCGCCGGGGTTCTACCACCTTCGACCGAATACTCTCTATGACCGACGACATCCCGCCGCGGGTCCCGCGGGCGTTCTCGGAGACGTCTTCACGACGAATGAGATAGGATTCCGCTCGGCTCGCGTCCTCCCGAAGACGTCGGGCCGCCGGCGCTTGGTCGTCGTGGGCGATTCTTGGACGTTCGGACCCGGCGTCCCCTTCGACGAGGTCTCCACACAACAACTGCAGCGTTTGCTCGACCGTGAGGGATCATCGTGGGAGGTCATCAATCTCGGCATGATGGGCTGGAACACGGCGAACGAGCTGGCGGCTCTTCGCGTCTTCCTCCCCACGCTCAAGCCCGACGTCGTTGTGATCTGTCCGACCTCGAACGACATCGACGACAGCTATGAAATCTGGAATGGCCGCCTCGCTTGGGCGGGATTCGACTCAGGCGCGATCTTCCGCAACTCTTACGAATACGAACGGAGATGGGTCGAGGCGTTCCGTCAGTTGCAGGACGCAGCCGATTTGCTGCGCCGAAATGGTATCCCATCACTCATCTATTTTCTCGCAGACTGGCACGGGCTCGCTCCGTACTATGCGCAGTTAGCGCACCTCACCGCCCCGTACGTCGTGGTGCCCACGACCTACATACGACCCCCGTACCGTCTTCCCGTCGAGGTCGATGCGGGAAGCCACCCGACGGCCAAGGGTCACAGTCTGATCGCTTCGTATCTTTTCAATGTTCTGCTGCACACCGGAATCGTCGCGGCAGGCAAACCGGTCACGCTCGACTACCCGGTGGCGTTTCCTGGCGATCGCTATGATCCCGGTGCGATCAAGCAGGAGTTCGCGGCTTGGCGCCAATTCATACGCACGCCGGAACTCGTGCACGGCGACGGCGAGTTTATGAGACTCGAGGCTATGGTCAGCCTCCCGGCAGGGCCGCAGATCACTAAAGTAATAACGGACCTCGAGCTGATCGATCTGCCTGGACTCTATCCACTACGGATCCGCGTCGACATTTCCTCTCCAGAGGGAGCATTCCAAGAACAGATCTTTGAACGATATGCGGCGGGTCGCCATCGCATTGAGATCGTCAAGCCTCGCTCGCTCGACCGGTACGACTTTGTGGAAGTCCGAGTGCGGGCGGACCGTGTGGTTTCGCCCCCAGGCTCGACACTTCCCGTCTCCATGAAAAACCCGAAGATCCGTCTTCAGTGAAGTTTTCTCGCAGCGACAACGTGCGCCCGGCAACTCGATGTGTGAATCATCAGGGTGCGGCGGGACTGATGCGGAAATTGACGACGCGGAAGACGAGCTCCCGTCGATCCCCCGGGGCCATGAGACGGGGCGCGGTGCACCGAAAATTGAGCATGTGCACGCCCGGAGGGATCGAGATCGTGCGCGACAGAGCACGGCCGGTGTGATCGATACGTAGCCGAGTCGAGAGCAGGGGTCCGTCGATCGACAGATCCCCCTCATGTGGGGAGATTAAGGTCATGTCGAGCGTCACCTGCCGCGGGCCGCGGGCGCCGTTGATGAGCCGCCAGACGCCCTCCGACGAGCACCAGCGGAACGTATCCGTTGTTTGCTCCCGATCCCGCTCCAGATCCGAGCAGCCGCCCTGCCAGTTCACGAGCACCGGATGCAGGGCGGCCTCCTGCTTGGCCTCCCACGCTTGGGGCGTATGTCGCGCCCGTAGCTGCTCGCGATACGCGATCAGATCGAAGAAGAGGTACCGGCCGTGCTCACTCTGCACGGGCGACTGGCCCAGCAGGCGCTCGAGCGCGGCGCGCAGGCCGAGCGCGCCGTCGGGATAGCCCTCGCGATTCACGTAGAGGCCGCTGAAGCCGGCGGCGGCCAGCGTGTCGACCAGCTCGCGGGCGGGCGTGTCCGCGACCCACTGCTGCCAGACGTCGCCGTCACGCCCGCGCATCGCCCCATAGCTCCATCGCAAGTGGCGGGAGCGCAGATAGCCGCGCGCGTGATCGTAGTCGTGCATCCGGTGGACGGAAGGATTCTCCGGAAAGGCGATCGCGGGGAGCTGAAAGATCATCGCGCCGCGCGGCATCACGGCCTCGACTCGCTCGATGAAGTTTCCGTCGTTGCCGTAGTCGAAGGCGATCACCGCGTAATCCGGCACCGCCTGCGTGCCCGTCTGATCGGCCACCCCCAGGCCGACCAGCGTCGCGAGGCCGACCGAGAACGCCAGCCGACGGCCGCCTCGCTGGCCATACCGGCGGTACACGTAGTCGGCCCCCATCACCACGGCCAGGAGGGAGAAGAAGGCGATGTAGATGCTGATGCGGTTGTACGCGCGGATCTTCGACGACACCAAGAGCGCGACGAGGGACCCGAAGCCGCCGATGGTCCCCAGCAGGACGGCGCTCAGGTTCAAGATGCTCACGTCGCGCCATGAAGGCGACGCGGCCGCCTCGTCCGACCAGGCGGTCGCGGGTTGCCTGAGCAGGAGCCCGCCCACCAGCGCCAGGAAGCCGAGGCTGCCGATGACGCCCAGCGAGGCGCTGTCACTCTCGTTGGTGCCGCGCTCAGAATTGACGGCGTCCTTGAACCGCGCGACGGCGCTCAGACGATGTCCGGTGGTGGGCAGGAGGAGCTGCGAGATCCTCAGCGCGTACGTTTCGGCGTCCACCGGGCTCCGTCGGACCGCGGCCGTGTCGCCCTGACGGGACAGGTAGAAGATGCTGGGCAGGTAGTTGGCGGTAAGGACGGCACTGGTCAGGGTCACCAGCACCAGGGCCGGGGCCAGATCGCGCACCTGGCGGCGGCGAACGGCGATTACCATTCCGGCCACCAGGAAGAAGAAGCACGCGAAGAACGCGTAGTACACGCCGCCCGAGCCGAGAAGCACGCAGATGATCACGCTCGAGATGACTTTGGTACGGGACGACGACCAACTCCACCGCTCGTTCTCATCCGTCACGGACAGGGCGCCGGCCATGATCCACAGAGCGACCATGACCGCGAGAGGGACCAGATAATATGCGACCAGAAAGAGGTGATGCTCTCCGCGCGCGAAGTGAAACGGGAGGAAGGCATAGAGCAGGCTGCCGCCGAGCGCGGGCCACACGGCGAGCCCGAACCGTCGAAAGACATAGAGGGCCGCCACCGCGGTGAGCGGAAAGGTCAGCAGGAAGTAGGCGTTCATCGCCCGGGCATAATTGGCCGTCACCAGCCGCAGCGGCCAGATCAACGCGAAGTGCAGGTTGTTGTCCGACACCGGCACGTCCCGCAGGTCGAGCCCCGTCGGCGCGCCCAGGGCGGGGTTGCCGAGATACCAGCCCTGTTCGAGAATTCCTTTGACGAGCACGCCGTTGAAGAGCGCCTCCCCGTGATAGGCGAACGGAAGGCGGAGATCCGCTCGCCACAACTGCATGACGAGGACGACCGTCACCAGGGACAGGATGGTCGCGGCCAGGTACGGCCACGCGGCTCGCGCGCGCGCCCGCGTCACGCTGCCCTCCCCGACGTCGAGGGCGTTCACCACGGCCGGGTCCGAGATCAGCGTGCTAGACATCTGACCGCCGACCCACCGTCAGGAGACCGAGATGCGCGCGAGCGATTACGCGGAGCTGTATGCCGTCGAGGACGACCTGTGGTGGTTCGAGGGCATGCGGGCGGTCACCGCGGCCCTGCTCGATCCGGTGTGCGCGCCGGGAAGCGACCGGATGATCCTCGACGCCGGCTGTGGCACCGGCGCCAACCTGTCGTGGCTCGCCCGCTACGCCGGAGCGGGGCGCGTGGTCGGCATCGATGCGGTCGCGACCGCGCTGCGCTACTGCCGCCAGCGGGGTCGTCGCGACCTCGCGCAGGTCTCCGTCACCGCGCTGCCCTTCGCCCCGCACACGTTCCACCTCGTGACCAGCTTCGACGTGCTGAGTCACCTGCCGGACCCCGGCGCCGACGAGCGGGCGATCCAGGAGTTCCATCGCGTCCTGCGGCCGGGGGGCATCGTCTTCATCCGCGTGGCCGCCCACGAGTGGATGCGCAGCGAGCACGATACCGCGCTGGGAACGCACCGGCGCTACTCACTGGATGATCTGACGATGAAGGCCGGGCGTGCCGGCCTTCGCGTCGTGCGCGCGACGTACGCCAATGGCCTGCTGCTGCCCGTGGCGGCGCTGCAGCGCCACGTGCTCAAGCGCATCGGCCTCGGTGCCGGCGGCTCGGATGTGAAGCCGCTGCCGCCGGGCATCCGGTGGCTGAATGGTCCGTTCACCTGGGCGCTGCGGGCCGAGGCGCGGCTGCTGCGCCGTCCGGGGGTGAAGCTGCGGGCCGGCCTGTCGGCTATCTGCATCGCCGAGCGGGCGCCGCGCTGACGTCACGGGCCCGGCACGCTCGTCGTCCGGGCTCCGGACATGACAGCCGGATCGGAGGTCCAGTAGTGCGCCCGATGGCGCTCGTAGAACTCGATGGTCCGCCGGAGTCCCACGCGCAGAGGGGTGCGGGGCCGCCATCCCAGGATCCGCTCGATCTTGCCGTAGTTCGAGTAGAACGTCCCGATGTCGATCAGCTGGCGATCGCTTGGAAACGGCACCCGGTGCGCGACACCGCGCTCCGTCAGCGCGATGAGCTCGGCCGCCAGATCGGCCACGCTCATGGGCTCGTCGCCACCGAGGTTGAAGACCTCGCCGTCGGCCGCCTCGAGGGTGCCGGCCAGCAGGAGCGCCTCGACGACGTCGTCCACGTAGTTCAGGTCGCGTCGCTGACGCCCGTCACCGAACAGCTCGATGACCCCGCCCTCGATGGCCTGACGGATGAACCAGGCGATGAAGCTCTGGCGCGAGTGGCGGATCAGCTGCCGCGGGCCGTAGACGTTGGTCAGCCTCAGGATGACGGACCGCAGCCCGTGGAGACGGTGATACAGGAGGTGGTACTGCTCGGCCGTCAGCTCGTGAATCCCGTTGATATCCGGCGGCGCCACACGGTGCTGCTCGTCGACGGGCAGATAGAGCGGCTTGCCGTAGACCTGCCGCGTGCTGGTGAAGACGATCTTCGCCGACGGATTGAAGCGGCGGCAGGCCTCGAGGAACACCAGCTGGGCGGCGCAGTTGAGCTGCAGATCTCGCCGCGGGTCGAGCATCGACTCGACGTGGCTCGTGCTCCCCGCGAGGTTGAAGACGTAGTCCCGGCCGCCCACGAGATGGTCGATGACCCGGTCGCACGCGATGTCGGCGACATGGTAGGTGACGCGGTCCTCGATGCCGTCGAGGTTGAAGAGATTGCCACCCTGATCCGGCACCATCGCGTCGATGACGACCACCTCGACGTCACCGATCTCGACCAGTCGCCGCGCCAGGTTGCTTCCGATGAAACCGAGGCCGCCGGTGATCAGCACCGAGCGACCTCGGTAGTGCTGCAGATAGGGCAACACGAGCGTCACCCGGTCGCGGTGAGGCGCGGGCGGCGCGCCGCCGTCGCCGCCAGGGGCGTCAGTCCGATGACGGCCACAGCGCAGCGGCGCTGGCGAGCCGCCCGGCGGCCATCGCGGGCCGTGGCCACAGGCGGAGCCTCACCCACAGCACGAAGAAGTCGACGGCGGTGCGGACCACGCGCCGGAACGTGAAGAACTGGGAGTGTCCGTGGCGGCGCGGATAGTGATGGACCTCGACCTCGGCGAACCGGCACCCGGCCTCGTGAAGCTTGTAGATCATCTCCGTGCACACCACCCCGCTCGCGGAGACCAGGTTGATCCGCTGGAGCGCGTCCCGCCGGAGCAGGCGAAAATCGCAGTCGACGTCGCGGATCGGCAACCCGAACAGCAAGCGCGCCATCCGCTTGTAGATCTCCCCGAGCACGACGCGGTGGCGCGCGTCGGCGCGCTTCCGCTTGTAGCCGTTGACCACGTCGATCTCGTCGGTCATCGGCGCGATCAGCCGGGCGAGCTCGCGCACGTCATACTGCGCGTCACCGTCGGTGTAGAAGACGAGCTCCTTGGTCGCGTGGCAAAAGCCGCTGCGCAGCGCCGCCCCGTACCCCCGATTGTGGGCATGCCGGATGACCTGGACGTGCGGCCATCGACGCACGAGCTCGTCGAGGACCGATGCGGTCGCGTCCGTGCTGCCGTCGTCGACGACGAGGACCTCGTAGTCGTTGGTGATGGTAGGCAGGACGGCCAATGCCTCGGTCACCATCTCCGCGATGGTCGCTGCGTCGTTGAACGCGGGAAAGAACACGCTGATGCTGGAGCCGGTCAGATACTTCCCTTCCTTGCCGCGCCCGGGCAGGCCCTGGGCGTCCGGCGGACGACACGGTGCGCAGACTGTACCACATTGTCCGCCGAGGTCGGCCGATCAGGGCCGCCGCAGGGCCGACCGGGGCAGCGCCGAGGCCGCGGCTCACGAGCGCGTCGCTTCGACATAGGCGGCCAGGGTGAGCCGGGCCGTCCGTTCCCACGAAAACTCACGCGCGCGCGCCAGCCCGCGCGCGCGCAGCTCGGCGCGCAGCGCTTCGTCCCTCCACAGCCGCCGGATGGCCTCCGCGAGCGCGTCGACGTCCAGGGGATCGATCATGAGCGCGGCGTCGCCGACGGTCTCGGGCAAGGCCGAGACGTTCGAGGTGACCGCGGGCGTTCCGCACGCCATGGCCTCGAGGGGTGGCAAGCCGAAGCCCTCGTAGAGCGAGGGGTAGACGAAGACCCGCGCGCCCGAGAGCAAGGCCGGGCGGAGCGCCTCCGGCACGTAGCCCAGGGCCCGGACTCGACCCTGCCGCGTCAGCTCGGCGATTCGCGGCCGGAGATCGTCCGTCCCCCACCCGTCGGCGCCGGCGATGACGAGCGGACCCACGTCTGCGCCGGCCCTGACGGCCGCCTCGAGCAAGCGCCCGAGATTCTTGCGCGGCTCGCGCGTGCCGAGAAAGAGCAGGTACGACCCCGGGGCGAGACCGAGCGGGACCAGGGCCGCCGCCACGTCGGCGCGCGGCAGCGGGCGGAACGAGGCATCGACCGCCAGCGGCACCACCGCGATGCGCTCCGGGTCGACGGCGAGGTGCTTCACGACGTCGTCCTTCGTGGCGTGGGAGACCACGATGATCCGGTCGGCCACGGCGGCCGACGCCGGCAAGCCCGCGCGCATCTCCCGGAGTCGCTTCGCCGGATGCCACTGCGGGAAGAGC
>Ga0207646_10005831_pt1 | contig 12881 bp, 10 predicted proteins | sample KBSK5502metaG_FD_184343 | JGI IMG/M metagenome (GOLD analysis project Ga0207646, IMG submission 184343) | Corn, switchgrass and miscanthus rhizosphere microbial communities from Kellogg Biological Station, Michigan, USA - KBS K5-50-2 metaG... | ecosystem: Host-associated > Plants > Roots >...
CTACGCGCGTCTGGCCGCAACGGCGCGACAGAAGCTCGGCTTGGGCGATTGTCAGCCGAGGTTGGAGGGGCTGGGTCGCGCGATTCGCCGAGCGGTGTATCAGGCGATCCTGGTGGCGGTGGGGGCACTGCCCGTGCTCGCCTTGTTGCGGCTCATTCCACCCTTCGCTGGGCTTGCCCGAACGGTGGCGGCGCTCTGGGCTTTGCATTGGGTGATCATCGGCGCCTTCGACGATGCGCGTGTGCTCGAACCCGGAGAAACACTGGCCGACGTGGAGGCTCAGAACAAGGCAGCGCCCAAAGCCTGGTTTGTTCGCTGCTTCCTTTGGCTTGCGGACCGGCTCCCCGTCGTGGGCGGGCCCCTTCGCTGGTTTTCCCGGCGCTGCGATCGGCTGTCGCTGGAGTGGCGCGAGGAGATGGAAATCGCCGAAAACCATCCAGCGCTGGTGGCCGGCTTCGGTCTCACCACCGCTGCCCTGCTCGCCACGCCCGTGCTGAACCTGTTCTTTCGACCGATCGTCATCGTCGCGTCAGTGCACCTGCTCGGGCACATTTCGCGCGAGGAAACAGCGGAGGGTGAATCCGATCAGCTCCAGGCTGGAAGCCCGCACCAGGCGGAAGCACCCTTGGCACTGCCGGCTGGTTTCAGTGGCGAGTCTTCGAGAACGCGACATGCTTGAGCACGTTCTCGATGAACTGTGAATTGATGGGCTTTACGCAGTAATCGACCGCTCCCAATTGCAAACACAAATCACGAATGAATTCGTCATCTCTTGCCGATACGACGATCACCGGAATCCCCTTTGTCGACGGGTCGGTTTTCAGCTGGTTGAGCTGATCGCGGCTGTCAACTCGGCCATCGCCCAGGATGATCAACGAGGGCTCGATCCGGCGAGCCAGATCCAAGACCTCTGAATCGAGGTCCGCCATCACCATCACTCCCGCAGCCAGGAGTTGTTGGGTCAACGGCGCGACGAACACCGGATCCGAGTCGGAGACAATAATCGTGGGAAATGTACTGTTTCTCGCCATATGAATTAGACCCGAGCGCGGGTCAATGTATCGCTTTCAGATCCAGTGGCACGCGCGCCCTGATCTCCTGATCTCCGATGGCGCTGGCGATTTCCAACTCACGGACGGAGATGATGCGCCCGATGTCGACCAGCGGGACCAGCCTGGAGCCTATTTCCCCTATTCCCAGCAGACACAGCGGCGGGATCGCGCTGTCCTCTGTGGGCGCTCCGATTTGATCCCGATCGAGCTCGTAGGCGCCGCCGACTGCTTCCGCCAGCACCCCTAGCAGCATGCGCTCGCCCTCGATGCTCACATCCACCACGATCACCCAGCACTCCTCCATCGTCCGGTGGGCCGAGAGATGGAGCTTGGCCGCCAAATCCACGACTGGCAACGCATCGCCGCGGTAATCGATTGCACCGCAAATTGGCGGCGCCACGGAGGGCAGTCTGGCCAACGGCCCCGAGGAAACGGCCTCGTGCAATCGCAGAATGCGCAAGGCAAGCTCGGTGCCTCCACAAAAGATGCTCAGAAACAGATTTGGCCTCGCTGCTCGCTTGCGGTTGGACATGCTCCAGAATGCCCCCGCGCCTTACAAAAGAAATGCCAACTCGCACCGTGTTGGTTGAAGCTCCAAACCGCCGGCAAGGAATCACTTATGGTGAAGCGATCTGCGCAGGTTTCGTTCCGTTTCTAGAAATTGGAAACCGGGGTGCCCAATTCTTGGACGTTCAGTTGCGCGCGATGCGTTTGAACTGCTTGACCTTGTAATAGAGCGTGCTGCGCGGTATTCCGAGCCGCTGCGCGGCAATCTCGATCCTTCCATTCTCCTGGGCAAGAACCCTCTCGATGTATTGGCGCTCCAGCTCGGCGAGGGTCACCATCCGATCGAGCTCCATGGCTCGCGGCGCCATCCAGTCGAACCTCAGGCCTTCGCTGCCAATGCCGCTGTCCTGGCTCAAGAGAGCGGCGCGTTCGATCACGTTTCTCAGCTCCCGGATGTTTCCCGGCCAGGAATACCTCTGGAGCGATTCGATGGCGCTCGCCTCCAGGTGGAGCTCGGCTCGCCCGAGCTCGGCCGCGATGCGGGCCAGGAGCTGCTCTGCCAGCAGTGGGATGTCTTCCCGACGCTCGCGCAAGGGGGGTACGAACAGCGGCAAGGTGCTGACGCGGAAGTAGAGGTCGCTCCGGAATTTGCCCGCCTTCACCAGCTGCCAGAGATCCTGGTGTGTCGCGGCAATCAAGCGCGCATCGATCACCCGATCTCGCACTTCGCCGAGCCGGCGGAAGCGTCCCTCCTCCAGCGCCTTGAGCAGTTGTGGCTGGACCTGGAGATCCACATCGCCGATCTCGTCCAGGAAAAGCGTTCCGCGGTGAGCCAGCTCGTACAGGCCCATCTTGGCGGAGACCGCCCCGGTGAAAGCACCTTTTTCATGACCGAAAAGCTCGGTCTGGAGAAACTCGCGCGACAAGCCCGCGCAATTGAGATCGACGAATGTTTCATCCTTTCGTGAACCGCGGTCGTGCAGCCAACGCGCCAGCACGCCCTTGCCAGATCCGGTCTCGCCGCAAATCAAGACGGTGCTTTCGGAGACAAGCATCTTTTCCGCCTGGCGCGCCAGCTCGCGGATGGCGCTGCTGGTACCGACGAAAGGGTCGATGCTTTCTCGTTTGTGCTTGGAGCTCCCGGCAAGCTGGTTCCGGCGAGCCCGCTGTACGTCCAGGACCCTGACCAGAATCACCTTCAGCGCCGCCAGCTCGACGGGTTTGGTGAGGAATTGCTCCGCGCCTTGCTTGATCGCCTCGACAGCCAGAGCGATCGAACCGTACGCGGTGAGAATGATCACCGGGACGGAAGCATCGAGCGCCTCGAGCAGCGGGAGCAGCTCGATCGCGTTTCCATCCGGCAGCCGATAGTCGCTGATCACCGCGTCCGGCCGGTGTGCGCGAAATGCTTCCTCGGCTCCTTTGCAATTTTGTGCCTCGGCGGTCAGATATCCCTGCGCTTCCAGAAACCGCCGAATCCCCGAACGGACCAGCGGGTCGTCATCGACAAGCAGAATGCGCGGAGGGCTCATGGAATGTTTCATCCTTGGGAGCGCTGGACAATGCCAGCGGGTTAGCGTTTGCTGCACCGCTGCTATGGAATCTTCGCTGGATAGGCAGGCTCAGAGACAGGCGCGGCTTCTGAGGTCTTTCTCTTTCGGCTCGAGCGTGTTGGGCTTTTTGTACGTCGCCCTGGCCATTTTTGTTTTCCGCACGCCTCTGGTTGCGTTGCTGACGCTGATCGCTACCCTGGGCGTTTTGCTTGCGCCGCTGACACTTCGCTTCACCGGCTCGCAACGCGCCGCCGCGTATCAACTCTCCGGATCGATCTTGTTGCCAATTCTGATCATGTCTGGAATGACGGTCGGGCTTTCTTCTCCAGCGCTGAGCTGGCTCGCCGCGATACCCTTGCTGGCGATGGCCCTCGCTGACCGACGCTCGGGCATTCTCTGGGCGGGGATCACCTTGGCAGGGCTGGCCACTCTGGTCGCGCTGGATCACCTTCACCTGCTTCCCAATACGCAGGTGCCACCCGCGCAGCTGCGCGACGCCGCCGCCTTGACTTGGACCGGGCTGATCGGCGTGGTGCTGGTCATGGCATTGCTCTGCGACAAGTTGCAATCCGATGCCACCCAGGCCATCGCACAGGCGCACCAGGAGCTCTCGGCAAAGAATGCCAGCCTCGCCGAGCGGCGCGACCATCTGATGGCGCAAGTCAACAGCGTCACGCACCGAATCAACAACCCTCTCCAATACATCATGTCCAATACCGAGTATCTGCTGATGATGCTCGGGCCGGAGCGCACCTCACCCGATCTCAGTGCGCCCGAACGCAAAGAGCTCACCTCGGCAATGGAGGAATTGCGGCGCGGCGTGGAGAAGCTTCGAGAAATCACGGGCGAGCTGACTTTTTCGTCTCAGGGTCAGAACCTGGAGCCGGCAACGGCTGATCAGTTACCAGCAACTCGTCAATCAGCGCGCGCAGCGGCTCAATCTCCACCGGCTTGCCGATCTGTGGGCGTCCCATGCGCTCCAAGAACTCTCGCGCCGGTTGTGTGAAGGCTTCTCCGGTCATGAAAATGGTCCGCTGGGCCAGCTGCGGCGCCTCGCGGCGCAGCTCCTGGTAGAACGCCATTCCGGTCATCTGCGGCATCATCAAGTCGCAGACGATGGCGTCGAATTGTTCTCCCGCGCGAATCCGCTCCAAGGCCTTGCGTGCGCTGGGTAGCGCCAGCACCTGGTGATCGCGTGAGAGCAGGCGCGCCAGCGCAGCGCAGATCAGCGGCTCGTCGTCGATCAGCAGAACCCGGCCCTTCCGGTTTCCCGCTCGAATGGGCGCGAAGGGCTTCTTTGCGGCGACGCCGCGGGTGGCAGCCGGAAGGAGAACTCGGAACGTGCTCCCCTTGCCGGCTTCACTCTCCACCTCGATTTCGCCGCCCATCGCAGAGACGATCCCTTGACAGATGGACAGTCCCAGTCCGGTGCCCACCCCGGGCGGCTTGGTGGTGAAGAACGGGTCGAAGATGCGGTCGCGGATCTCCTGATCAATCCCTGGACCGGTATCGCGAACTGTGATCAGCACACGTCCCCAGCTGTCTGTGCCCGTTAGCACATGGATCTTGTTTTCGGCCACCTGCCCCACGGGGATTGACTGCGCTGCGTTGATCAGCAGATTGAGAAATACCTGGCCGAGCCGGGATTCGTTTCCATCCACCAGCGGCACTTCCCCGAGCTCCTTGACCAGCGTGGCCCGGTGCCGGATCTCGTTCCAGGCGATGTTGATGGCGGACTGAAGGCTGTTGCGCACGTCGAGCGGCTCGGTTGCCCCATCATCCACCCGCGAAAAAGCCTTCAGGTCCTGTACCAGCCGGCGCACGCGTTCCGCCCCGTGCTCGGCCGCCTTGATCGCTTGATTCAGCTCATTCCAGGACTCGACAGATGCGGCGTTGCCAAGCTGCCCAAGCTGGCCGGAGACAAATTCCAGATTGGCCGACACATACGTCATCGGGTTGTTGATCTCGTGTGCCACGCCGCTGGCCAGCATTCCCATCGAGATGATCCGATCCGCCTGAGCCAGGCGCGCTTGCAACTGTCGGCGTTCGGTGACGTCGTGAACAATCGAAAGTGTGCGCCACTCGTCCCCCAGCCGAATCAGGCGCGCCGCGTATTCCACTCGCAACGGCGTTCCATCTTTTCGGATCAACGTCGCCTCGCCGCGGTCCGGCAGCGGACCGCCGGCAAACCGTCGACGAATCCTCTCGCTCAGGTCCTTCCGCTCCTCCGGCGCTACCAGATCCCAGTACGACGGAACGTTCAGCAGCTCCTCGTGGGTGTACCCATACAGCCGTGCCAAACCCTCGTTCGCGAAAACCATCCGGTGCTTGTCGGTGATGGCGATACCAATCCCCAGATCGCTCTGCGCTTGAAGAATGCTCTCGTGAAGAACGCGCTGGTTCTCCATTTGCTCCCAGGTGCGCACCTGCTCTTCCAGCTTCACCGTAGCTCTGACCTGAGAAAGCCCCTGGTTGGACATCATCGCTCCCAGGAGGGCCGCGCTGACCATGAAAGCGAACCGGATCAGCAGATCGCCGGCATTTCCTGAGAACTGATTCAACACCGTTATCACCGCAAAGTACCCCACGGTGTAGAGCGCGGCGATGACCACCGTTTGAGTTGGCCGAAATCGAAACGAGACTGCAATCACCGAAAGATAAATCGCCACGTGAAACGGGGAATAAAAACCGCCGGTCAGAAAGATCAGCGACAGGATCACCAGGGCGTCGACGGTGGGGGTGAAATAGCTGGAGCCGAGGATGCCGCCGCGCCGGTATGGTTTGATCGCGTAGATCAGCAGCGCGTACACCCAGGTGACCCCGATTACGCACCCCAGGAGAATGCGATGCCAACCGTGGGACCGGGTCAGGAGCGGAAAGCAGGCGGCGATCATGCTCACCGTGGCGATCCGGATGGCCGCAACCCGTTTCTCGGTGGCGACCGTTCTTGCCGCAATCCTCGACTCTGCCGCGGCGAGCCAGCCTGGCCGGACCGACTCTTTTCGTCGTCCGGTGGGGATAGCCACCGGATTGATGCCTGCTGTGTCTGTCGTCATTTCTGTTCTGCAGCGGAGCTAAGAGCGGACCACACTACGGCTAGCGAGGGAACGCTCACATCGCTTCCGGGCTGCGGCATGTCAAGTATGCGCTTGCTCTGATACGAGCTAATCCACTGCCGGTCAACCGAACCTCACCGAAAGAAGCAGGGAATTCGTCTCCATTCGGAAGTTTATCTGATGGGAGATCGAGGCGTGAGCTAATTGCGCTCCAACGATGGAAGAGCGATGTTCCCGCCCTTGGCTCGAGTGGAGGGGAGGCCAGCCATGTCGTGGAGGATGCTCGGCTCGATGCTGCTGTTGTGTTTGGCAGCGACGGTTGCCGCGCAGAAGAAGGAGGGAGTGGAGTTCCTTTCCAAGGACGTACTCAAAGCATATTCGGCGAAGCTCAAGGCGAAAGAGCCGTCGGATCTCGGCGGAAAGCGAACCAAAGCGGCGATCGAGCAAGTCGGCGATCGCGGCAATTACACCTACGCCGTCCTCCGTCGCGACGAGACAGGCGAGCCGGAGGTGCACGCCAACTGGGCCGACATTTTCGTCGTCGAAGAGGGAAGCGGCAGCGTGCTCACTGGCGGTCAGGTGAAGGGCGGCCGCGAGATTTCCCAGGGTGAGAGGCGCGGCGGCGAGATCGTCGCCGGTACGCGGCAGAAAATCGCGGCTGGCGACATGCTGATCATTCCGGCCGGGATCCCTCATCAGGTACTCGTCGCTCCGGGCTCCTTCGTCACCTATCTGGTGATCAAGATCCGCAAGCCAACCGATCAGTGACTCACCGCCCGCGTTCCTTCTGCAGGCACGGCCCTCAGGCGTTCGGCATCCCGCCGGGTCGAGGCGCAACGAGCGCGGGGAGGCGGTGTCTCCCAGATGTATAGCCGAGGGCATGAAGCAGGTCGCCGAGGTGCGGCGGTCTCGTAAGTCGAAGAATCACGCTCTTCGGCGATCGCCGCTTACGAGCGCGCCCTGATTACAAACACTTTTGACGGAGGAGAACCGTGTTGAACAACCGTTTCATCGGGATTGGTATGCTCGCATCGTTCGCAGTCGCCTGCGCGGTAGGATGTGGCGGCGACATGTCGACCAGCGTCAACAATCCGAATCCTGTCACAAATGATTCAGTCAGCTTTTCGCAAAACGTCCAGCCGATCTTCAATGCCAGCTGCGCGAGCGCGGGGTGCCATGCCGGCCCGCAACCGACCGGTCTCGATCTGCGCGCCGGTGTTTCCTATTCGATGCTGGTGGACCAATCGGCAACCGCATTCTGTACATCGCAGGTGGCGGGCGCGGTACGGGTCACGCCCGGAGACACCACTGGCAGCATGCTGTGGCGAAAGCTGGCGAACGATCCGAGCAAGTGCGGCGCAGCGATGCCGCTGGGCACCAATGGTTTGATAAATGTTTCTCGTGCTTCGTTTGACACGATTGAGAAGTGGATTCAGCAGGGCGCTTTGAACAATTAGCTCCTTCAGGCCAGCTCGGGACAGGCGAAGGGCGGGCAAGGCAAGTCCCCCCTCCCAGCATCACCCCTTGACTTCGCTTCGCCGCGCCTGTCCCGAAGCTCTCGGTTCCGGCACTGAAGGAAGCGCCCGGCGGCGCAACCCTCGCACCGTCGCGTCGCCTGTGCAGCGCTCTGCACGGTTCGAGCAAGCTCCTGCACAATGGGCTTCCCGGGCTAATCTGACCGATTGAATGTCGAGCGCTTCCAGTGACACCTTGCTGGCCTGCTTCGTGAATTGGGTCCGGGCACCGGAGGGAAGTGCCATGACCGAGGCAGCGCCGCACGAGATCCGCTTCTACCTGGTCGATGTGTTCACCGACAACCCGCTGGCCGGCAATCCCCTGGCAGTGGTACCGGACGCTCGCCGTCTGGACGACCTGACCATGCGACGCATCGCGCGCGAGTTCAATCAATCCGAAACCACCTTTCTGCTTCCCCCCTCGAGGCCCGGGGCCACTTTTCATTTGCGCTCTTTCACACCCGCGGGTGTGGAGGTCTTCGGGGCCGGACACAATGCCCTCGGCGCATGGTGGTGGTTGGCGGATGCCGGAAAAGTCTCGCTCAATGGTCAGCGCAGCTCGTTCGTTCAGGAGATCGGCGGAAATCTGCTGCCGGTGGAGGTCGTCTCCGAGGGCGGAAAGGTGAGCCTGGTGGTGATGACCCAGAGCGCGCCTTCGTTCGGCGCGATGGTCGAGAACACGCCTGCCTTGGCGGCTGCGCTCAATCTCGCCGAGGCCGATCTCGCCGTGGAGCAACTTCCCGCGCAGGTGGTGTGGACCGGGGCGCCGCACTTGCTGGTCCCCGTTCGGTCTCGCGCGCGATTGGATCGAGCCTGGCCAGATGCGGAGCGCCTCGCCCCGTTGCTCCGTTCGGTTGCCGGTCAGGGTTGTTACTTGTTTTCTCTCGAGCCAAACGGCGCGGATGCCATCGCGCACGCGCGCTTCTTCAACCCGACAGTGGGAATCTGGGAGGATCCCGCAACCGGAAGCGCTGCCGGTCCGCTCGCTTGTCATTTGATCGCGCATGGTTTGGCCGAGGCTGGGGCCACGCTGGTGATTGAGGGCCCAGCAGCCCCCGAACCAGTTGGCTGCCAGCCGCAGCATGGCATCCCGGCGGTCGCGGCTCGAGCGAGCTGGCGACGTCGTGGACCAGGCCAGCGAGCTGAAGTTCCTCGTCAAGCGGCCATTGCTGCTGCAGCAGCCAAGCGCACTGAAGCGCGTGGGAAAGCGCGCTGACCACGTCGCCAGGACGCTCGTCTGCCAGCGCGGCAAACAGCTCGTTCGTCGTGGCAAACGGCGTCATGTTGAGAGTCTATGCGATCTGATGACGGGATTAGAACCTCTTCCCTTCGAGGACTGGTAAGCGAGACGACGCACTTTCGTGAAATCTCAACGTTGAGATTTCATGAAACACTTACACGCAACAGACGTGTCTGTCTTCAGGAGATCCACCGCCGGCTATTTCGAGGCATTTGTTTCAGGTTGCCGGAGCTACCCGGGCAGGCCACGGCCACGCCCCTCGGACCTGCGTTCAAAACCCTTGAACGGTGCTCCCACTGCACCGTGCCGCGCCCTTCTTGGTCGCTTCCTTCGTCAGCAGCTCCCGCCTCTGCGGCCAAGTCGCTATTTTCGGGTCTTCCCCTCCCGGGAAGAGGGGGGAGGGGTGCAGCGTTCTGCTACCAGCGGAACGCAACCTCCCCCGAGCGAGCGAGATAAATCGGGTTTTCCGCAGGCCAGTCAGCATTTGCGCCACGTATAGCAGAGCGCTACTCCACCCCTCCCCCCTGGGCAGAGCGCGCTGCTCCACCCCTCCCCGTGGGTAGAGCGGCGCCTGCTCTGATGCAGTCGCAAAGCGTAACGTCCCGAACGTCTCCAGATCAGCATCCCAGACAGCGGTCTGGCGATGTCGATGCGCCCATCTGCTTTCTTCGGCAGCTGAAGTTTTCACTCAAGATGATTGTCTTCAGGAACGGCCTGAAGGATGCGCCCGCATCACCTTCAGTCGAGCGTCGGAGCACATGAGATTATTTGGCTACCACGATGGGCGGTTCAGGTCTTTTCAGCGCACGGAGCTCGGCGATCTCACGGACGCGGGCGAGAGAACCACGTCGCCCAGGTCCAGCAACTGGCTGCTGGACACGCCGATCATCCGCTTCGCCGCTTGATATCCATATGCATACGCCGTGAAGAGGTGCTCGCCAGTGGTAATCCCGCTCCACTTAAAACGTCCGTCGGGGTCTGAAGTCAGCCAGTCTCCACGTCCATCGAGCGATATATCGGCGACAACAGGCGCGCGCGTCCTGTCATCCAAGACGCGTCCAGCTATGGTTCCTCCTCGTTGAAGGTCGATATTCACCTCGGCTCTGCCGCCAGGAGCCAGGTGGACATCACCGCTTCCGCTCAAACCGTCCGGAGTATTGACGATGACGAGAACATGGCGACCAGGGGCGTCGAAAATTTCATAGCTGTCTCGCGCAAACTGATAATCCGGATGATATTCAAACGGACCGAAGGTGAGCCCGAAGGAGTCTCCCAGCAATTCCAAACGCACCGAAAAGCCGGCCACTGGTTTGCCGCTCGCAGTCACCCTGCCGAACACCGACGCGCTGTCCTCCAGTTGCACGGCCACCTCGCGCGCCCCCGGCCGCGCGGCAGCAGATCCCATTCGCCCTCCATTGCGCGCCTCCACCAGCATCAAGTGGGCCGCGCTGCCCTCCGGCAAACGCAAATCCAACTCCCCACTTGCATCCGCTCGAAAGGTGGCTCTTCGCCAGGCACTCCCGACAACGACCGAAACCAGCGGCGTGAAGCTCGGACCTCCGCCGGGCTCAAGCACCAGGACGTGAAGCTCGTCGTCTCCGGCAAGGATCAGGTCCACGTCTTCGGTAGTTCCTGGCTCGAGCGAAACAATATTGCCGGTTTCGTAGTGGAAAGGTTGCCGCACACCCTCGACGCGCACGCGAGCGTAAACATTGTAGGACCGCGGCGCCGGCAGGTTGAACAGGAAGGTTCCATCTGCATTCGCAATCTGCGAGGCGATGCCGCCGGGGAGAAGACCGCCATTGCCATTGGACACCGTATCCGGCGGCAGGACGCTCACCTCAATCGGCCCCTTGGGAAGGCCACCCGACTTCAATCTGACCCGCCCGGTTAGCACTGCCATCTCATCGAGGACAAAGTCCAGACGAGCAGTGGAGCCATCTTTGATTTCAAGCGGAAAGGTCGCTCCCCAGCTGTCGACGCCTCGGCGCGCGCCCAGCTCCGTCCACCCGACTCTCATCGCGGAAATGAAGTACTTGCCGTTCTCGTCGGTTTGGACTGTGGCTGGTACCGCCGGACCATGGACAACGGCTCCGGAAATGGGCTGGCCGAGTGGATCGGTCACGGTCCCTTGCACTGCTCCGTAGGCAGCTGGCTCGAGCTCGAGAACGAGCCTGAACACTTCACCCGGACCCAGGCTGATACCACGAAGAGCGTTCTCGAAATGAGACGCCGCGTCTGCGCGTACCTCATACAATCCGGGCGATAGTCCGTCGATTTGGAAGGCGCCCCTCGAATCAGCGGTGGCATGTCGCGCATACGCGTTTTGGAAATCATGGGCGACGACGAGATCGGCATCGGGAAGTGGTTGACCGTCTGCCTTTGACACAACCCTGCCCAAGATGGCGCCACCTTGCCCGAGCCTTATTTCAAGGCCAGTGACTGTCTCGCCGGCCGAAACCACCACGAGCCGAGCGAATGCTCCTGTCTGGGACGCCAGCTTGGCAGAGACTCGATAGGTCCCCGATTCGACCGTTGCCGAGAATCCACCGTTTGGCCCGCTGAGCGCGCGCACGGCACCACCGACTCGGGCCAGCAGGACTTCCGCACCCGGGGCTGGCTTTCCATCGGCATATCTCACTGCGCCATCAATGGACGCCGCGCGCGCCGGCCCGGATCCGAATCGTTCCGGTCTCGAACGCTCCAGACCATCCGAGCTTCCAAAAGCCTGAGCCCCACCCGGAGCCTTGCCGACGCCGAGATCGCCACTCAGCAGTTGGCGGGTAGAGCTCCGGGCATCGCGCGTTGACGAAACAGATTTACCCGGCGCGCGACCGGTCAGCCATAGCGTCAAGGCAACCATCGTCAGCGCCAGGATCGCGACCAGGGGCAAGAGCGCCTTGGGATGCCGGCGGTAAGGAGCGATTCGCAGCGGTGCCACGGTTCCACCGCGGGTTATATCACGCGGTGCCGGTGCTGCCGGCCGGCCCTCTCAGACGCCATGGGGATACGCTACCGAGCATCCGGGGTGTGTGAGCCGGCGCCGGTCACAACCGTGCCTGCCGCGAAGTCCAATCAAGACGGAGGCCTTCACGCACTCTCACAGGAGAACCCATGCGCACCGATACACAAACCATTTTCATCGAGACGAGCTACCGCGACGCATTCCCCTTCATTGCCGCTCCAGAAAACCTTCCCCGTTGGGCCGCCGGGTTCGCGCGGGAAATACGTCCGCAGGGGCAAGGATGGTTGGTCACCACCCCACAAGGTGAGATTGAAATGCGCTACCAGACCGACTCATCCTCGGGGATCATCGATTACCATATGAAGCCCGCCGCGGGCACCGAGGTGATCGCCCATTCCCGGGTCATTCCAATCGGGGAGGGAGTGCTGTATGTCTTTACACAGGCGCAACCCTTGGGGATGCCAGATCAAGTCTTCGACGGACAGGTTCGAACGCTGGCCCGTGAGCTGCGGCTGCTGAAGAGCCTGCTCGAGGTGGGAAGGTGCGGCCAGTGAAGACGCTCGAGCAGCTCGCGGCCGATGCTGCCGCCGGCGATCGCGACGCCGCGGAGGGAATCGCAACTGCCGTTCAAGACGATGTGTACTTCCTCGCTTTGAAGATGCTTTGGCACCCGGCCGATGCAGAGGATGCGACCCAGGAGATCCTGGTCAAGGTGCTGACCCATTTGTCGACATTCCGCGCCGAGAGCGCTTTTCGTACTTGGGTGTTTCGAATTGCCTGCAATCATTTGTTGACGGTGCGCAAGAGCCGGATGGAGCATGAGCCCCTCAGCTTCGAGTGGATGGCTGAGGATCTCACTCAAGGCATCTCGGACGAGCCCGTCGATACAATCTCCGCCGCCGATCAAGGGATCCTCGCCGAGGAAATCAAGATCGGCTGCACCCAGGCGATGCTGCTTTGCCTGGACCGCGATCACCGTCTGGCTTTTGTGTTG
>Ga0207646_10005832_pt1 | contig 12881 bp, 10 predicted proteins | sample KBSK5502metaG_FD_184343 | JGI IMG/M metagenome (GOLD analysis project Ga0207646, IMG submission 184343) | Corn, switchgrass and miscanthus rhizosphere microbial communities from Kellogg Biological Station, Michigan, USA - KBS K5-50-2 metaG... | ecosystem: Host-associated > Plants > Roots >...
GGTGTGGCGCTGTATCTTCAATGCCAATCCGTACGGCCTCGCGAATGCGACGCTGAGCACGGTCGGGCTAGGCCCCTACCTATGGATCGGAAGCTCGGATCAGGCGCTCATCGCGGTGATCCTGAGCGCCGTGTTGACGATCCCCGGCGGCGGCGTGGTCCTCTACTCCGCGGCGATGGGGTCGCTGCCTCGGGAGCTCTACGAGGCGGCGGATCTCGACGGCGCGAGCTGGTTCTCGAAGTGGCGCCACATCACGGTGCCTCTTTTGCGGCCGACGACGCTTTACCTGCTCGTTATCTACACGATCCTCGCGTTCCAGCTATTCGAGCGCGTTTACATCATGACGAACGGCGGCGGGCCGAACAACGCGACGATCACGATTGTGCAGCTCATCTACTCGACGGCATTCCAGTTCGGGCGCTACGGGCTCGCGAGCGCGATGGCGGTGGTCCTGTTCTGTATGGCGCTCGTTGTCGCGGTGGTGCAGTTCCGCTCGCTTCGGTCCGATGTCGAGTATTAGGCAGCGCTTTCCGGTCCATATCGTTCTGCTCCTCGCGGGCGGGCTGTCGCTCTTTCCGTTGTATTGGCTGTTCCTGACGTCGCTGTCACCGACGCAGTACGTGGTGCGGGTGCCGCCGGAGATCGTGCCGCGGGAGCTAACGACCGCGAACTACGTGCGGCTTTTCGAGACAACGCCGATCGTTCGGTGGCTGTTCAACACCGTGGTGATCGCGGGCGTGATCACCGCGTTCCACCTTCTCTTCGATTCAATGGCCGGATACGCGTTCGCGAAGCGGCGCTTCCCGGGAAAGAACGTGATGTTCTGGCTCGTGGTGAGCACGCTCACGGTCCCAGCGCAGGTCACGCTGATCCCGGTGTTCTTCATCCTGCGGTTCTTAGGCTTGCTCGATACCTATCCCGGCGTGATCCTTCCAGGACTCGCTGACGTGTTCGGCATATTCCTGATGAAGCAGTTCATCCAGACGCTCCCGACCGAGCTCGAACGCGCCGCGCGCGTCGATGGAGCGTCGGAGTGGCAGGTATACCGGCACATCATCGTGCCCCTTTCGCGTCCCGCGCTCGCGGTGCTCGCGATCTTCACGTTCCAGCGCTACTGGAACGCGTTCATCTTTCCGCTCGTGATCCTGCACGATCCCTCGAAGTATCCGGTGCAGGTGGGTCTCGCGACGCTGCAGGGCGAGTTCAACACCGACTATGGAATGCTCATGACGGGCGCTGCGGTTGCGGCGATCCCGATGATCGCCGTGTTTTTCGCCTTCCAGCGACACTTCATCGAAGGAATCCGCATCGGTGGGGTGAAGGGCTAGCCGCGAGCGGACGCCGCCGCGAGCTTCAGGTGGCCTTCGCCCGTTCCCTCTCCGCCAGCTCCCGACGAAGTATTTTCCCCGACGCCGTGCGCGGTACCTTGTCGATGAACTCGATCTCGCGCACGCGCTTGTAGTCGGAGATCCGCTCCTTCACGAACGCGATGAGCTCTTCGGTCGTCGCTTGCGCGTTTGGCCGGAGCTGCACGAAGGCCTTTGGTATCTCGCCGGCCTCCTCGTTCGCCTTTCCGATGACGCCCGCGTCGGCGACCGCCGGATGCTCGCAGAGCACCGCCTCCACCTCGGCGGGTCCCACCCCGAAGCCTTTGTACTTGATGAACTCCTTCTTGCGATCGACGATGAAGACGTAGCCATTGTCGTCGCGACGGCCGACGTCGCCGGTGTGGAGCCAGCCGTCGCGGATGACGTCCGCCGTGTCCTGCGGCTTGTTCCAGTAGCCCCGCATCACCTGCGGACCGCGAACGCAGATCTCGCCGACCTCGCCGTTCGCGAGCGTCTTCGTCCCCGTCTCGAGGTCGACGATCTTGTCCTCGGTGCCTGGGACGACCGGACCGATCGACTCGAGCATGGCCGCCTCGACCGGATTGGCGTGCGTCACGGGCGAGGTCTCGGTGAGCCCGTAGCCCTGGATGATCGGCTTGCCTATGCGCTGGATCATCCGGCGCGCGGGATTCGGGGCAAGCGGCGCCGCGCCGGTGAAGAAGAAGCGGACCGACGAGAAGTCGTGCTTCTCGACCTCCGGACTCATGGCGAGCCCCAAAACGATCGGCGGCACGATGAAGCAGACCGTTGCACGGAAGCGCTCTATCAGCGTGCAGTACTCGACCATATCGAAGCGCGCCATGGCCACCTGCGTCGCGCCGAGACTGATCGCTCCTGTCATGAGCAGATTGAGCGCATAGATATGGAAGTAGGGAAGGACGTTGAGGAAGACGTCGTCCCGGCGGACCGGGACCGCGGCGAAGAACTGCTGCTGGTTCGCGCTGAGGTTCGCGTGCGTGAGCATCACGCCCTTCGGGAATCCCGTCGTGCCGCTGGTGTACGGCAGCGCGGCGAGATCCTCCATGCCCACGTCGACCGCGATGCTGCCGGGTTCGGCGACGAGGTCGTCGAAGCGTTCTACGCCGCTCGGCGCCGTCTTCCCCGTAACCACGAACGTACGCACCTTTGTCAGATCACCGCGCACAGCGTCGACGACCGGCGCCAACGCCTCGTGGTAGAGCACGGCGGTCGCGCCCGCATCGTCGACCTGGAAGCGGACCTCACGCTCCTTGGAAGCCGCGTTGATCGGATTGACGACGCCTCCGGCCTTGAGCGTCCCGTAGAAGGCGAGCACGAACTCGATCGAGTTCGGCATGAAGAGCGTGACGCGATCGCCCTTCTTGACACCGCGCTTGGCGAGCGCGGCAGCTACGCGGTCGGTCGCCGCGTCCAGATCGCCATAGGTCATGACGCGGTCGCCCGCGATCAGCGCCTGTTTCTGAGGGAGTTCGCGCGCGACTTCGCGCAGGCGATCCTGGTGGCTGATCTTCCGATACGTGAATTCCGTTGCCGGTCGTGTCGATGCAACCGCCATGCTGGCCCTCCCCGTGCCCTTCGTTCCGCGGAGGAATTCTAGGCTTCGCCTGTGCCGATCCTTATTACCGCGGACGCCCTTGTCGACGGGACCGGCGCCGTGCGTCGCCCCGGCGCGCTGCTCCTGGACGGAGAGCGGATCGTCGCGGTCGCCGATAGCGTTGCGGGTCCCGCCGGCGCCGAGCGTGCGCACTTTGAGGGTGCCACGATCCTGCCTGGGCTCATCGACTGCCACGTCCATCTTTCCGACGCAGGCCTGCCGGACGCGACCGTGCAGGACCGCGATCCGCAGGCTCTCCGAACTCTTCGCATCGCTGAGCACGCACGCCGGACGCTCCTCGCGGGATTCACGACGGTCCGCGATGTGGGAGGCAGAGATCATCTGGAGTTCGGGTTTCGTCGTGCGGTCGCGGAGGGACTGGCGCGCGCACCTCGCCTCGTGCTCGCCGGAAAAGTCATCTCGATCACCACGGCCGGCGCGTCCGCGTGGCAGGGGATGTACCGGCAGGCGGATGGACCGCACGAGCTCGCGAAGGCGGTCCGCGAGCAGGTCGCCGCGGGAGCCGATGTGATCAAGCTCATGGCGACCGGGGCCGTACTTTCGCCGGGACACGAGCGGCCAGGTTCGGCTCAGCTGACCTCCGCCGAGCTCCGCGCCGCGGTGGAGACGGCGCACACGCTCGGCCGCCGCGTTGCGGCGCACGCGCACGGCATCGAGGGGATTCGACGCGCCGTCGAGGCTGGCGTGGACACGATCGAACACGGCACGCACCTTCATGAGGACCGGGCGGTCATGCGCGCGATGACCGAGCGAGGCGTGTTCCTCGTGCCAACCCTGAAGGCGCTCGCAGGCATCGCGGATGGCCCCGGCGTGCCCGAAGCTATCGCCGCGAAAGCGCGCGTCCGGCGTTCGGATCGCGACACCACATTTCGGATGGCCTTCGAGGCAGGCGTGCCGATCGCCATGGGAACGGACGCGGCGACGCCGTTCAATCGGCACGGTGAGAACGCAAAGGAGCTCGCGATCATGGTCGAGCTGGGGATGGATGCCATGGCGGCCATCCGCGCGACCACGGCCGCCGCCGCCCGCGCCATCGGACGCGCGGACATCGGCGTGCTCGCAGCGGGCAAGCTCGCCGACATTGCCATCTGGCGCGGCGATCCGCTCACCGACATCCGCGTCCTCGAACGCGCGCCGTTGGCGGTGTTCCTCGGCGGAACGCGCGTGGTCTAGGGTCGAACTATCGTTGCCGCGTGATCCCGAGCGCTCCTTTCGGCAGCACCGGACATGGAAGCCGCCGAACCATCTTCGGCGCCGCGGCGCTCGGCAGAGTCACGGAAGGCGAAGCCGACCGGGCTCTCGATCTCGTTCTCCGCTACGACCTGAATCATCTCGACACTGCGGCGAGCTACGGCGATTCGGAGCTACACATCGCGCCGTGGCTGAAGCGCGAGGGACGCGACCGCTTCTTCCTCGCAACCAAGACCGGCAAGCGCACCTACGCCGAGGCGCGCGACCAGATCCGTTTGTCGCTTCGCCGTCTCGAGGTCGACCACGTCGACCTCATTCAGCTGCACAACCTCGTCGACCAGCAGGAGTGGGACGTCGCGATGGGGAAGGACGGCGCGCTCCGTGCGGTCATCGAGGCGCGCGACGCCGGGCTCGCACGGTTCATCGGCGTGACCGGTCACGGTCTCGAGGTGGCGCGGCGGCATCGCGAGAGTCTCGAGCGCTTTCCTTTCGATAGCGTCCTCTTCCCATTCAACGCCACGCAGCTCAAGGGCGAGAAGTACGCGAAGGAGGCGGAGGAGCTGATCGCGCTCTGCGAGAAACGCGGAGTCGCGATCCAGACGATCAAAGCCATCACGCTCGGGCCATGGCCGGGCGAGCGTCCGGCGAGACCTACGACCTGGTACGAGCCCCTCACAGACCAGCGGGACATCGACCTTTGCGTGCGTTTCGTCCTCGCTCGCCCCGGTCTGTTCCTCAACACCGCGAGCGACATCGATCTTCTCGCGAAGATCTTGGACGCGGCGGACCGCGGCGGACCGGCTCCGACCTCCGAAGAGATGGAGGACCTGATGCGGCGCCGCGAAATGGCGCCGCTCTTCGCCTAGGGCCCGATCTCTATTGGCTGCAGAGCGCGTAAGGAGTGATTGTCAAGGTCCCCGTGCCGCTCACCAGTACGACACCCTGAACGCTCCAGACGGTTGTGCTCGATGGATAGGAGCTGATCAGCGCACCAATCGCGGTCCCGGCGCTCGCGATCTGACCGCCGCCACCTAGGAGAACCTTTCCTGCAGCGCAGGTCGCGGTCGCGGTTGTGCTTACTGTCCCGACCGCGGAAAGCGCAACGACCGTCTGGCTTGAACCAGTTACGAGCGTTGCGCTACTCGGACCGGTGGGCCCTGTCGCACCGGTCGAGCCTGTCGCGCCGGCCGGACCTTGTGGTCCCGTTGGACCGACCGCGCCGTTGGTGCCTGCAACGCCAGCCGGTCCCGTCGGCCCGGTCGCCCCAGCCGCGCCGTTAGTCCCATTCGTTCCGTTAGCGCCAGTGGCACCGGTCGCACCAGTTGCCCCGGTTGCGCCCGGTGCACCAGTCGGACCCTGCGGACCTGTCGGCCCGATGGCGCCGTTCGTACCGTTCGTGCCGTTGGCGCCAGTTGGGCCCGTCGCACCGGTAGCTCCGTTGGTGCCATTCGTTCCATTCGCACCAGTCGCACCGGTCGATCCAGTGACGCCCGTCGCGCCGGTCGGACCTTGAGGACCGGTCGGACCCACGGCACCGTTCGACCCGTTCGTTCCGTTGGCACCAGTTGCTCCGGTCGCCCCCGTCGCTCCGGTCGGACCCTGAGGACCGCTCGGGCCAACAGCTCCGACCGCACCTGTGGCACCGGTTGCACCCGTCGCGCCGTTCGATCCGTTCGCGCCAGCTGCACCAGTCGCGCCAGTCGCCCCGGGCGCACCGTTCGTTCCATTCGCGCCAGCGGCTCCGGTTGCACCAGTGGCGCCTGTCGGACCCTGTGCGCCGGTCGCGCCTACAGCGCCAGTGGCTCCCGTCGGACCGGTGGCACCTGTCGCACCAGTGGCGCCGTCAGTTCCGTTCGCGCCCGCCGCACCCGTCGCGCCCGTCGCGCCCGTCGCACCGGTCGCACCGGTCGCACCGTGGGGACCTGTTGGACCAATCGCGCCCACAGCTCCAGTCGCACCGGTCGCACCGGTCGCGCCATTCGTTCCGTTAGAACCGGCCGCACCAGTTGCACCGGTCGCGCCAGTTGCGCCATCAGTTCCGTTCGCGCCCGCAGCGCCCGTAGCACCCGTGGCACCCGGCGCCCCGGTCGGACCTTGAGGACCGGTTGGACCAACCGCGCCCACAGCTCCAGTGGCACCGGTCGCACCATTCGTACCCGTGGCGCCGGTCGCGCCGTCAACTCCATTGTTACCGGTCGCGCCGGTCGCACCCGTCACACCTGTTGCACCAGTCGCACCGGTCGGACCCTGTGGACCGGTTGGCCCGACCGCACCGATCGCTCCGGTTGCGCCGACTGCGCCAATTGCGCCGGTCGGCCCTGTCGCGCCAGTGGCGCCAGTAGCACCGTCAACACCATTGTTACCGGTCGCTCCGGTTGTACCCGTCGCGCCGACCGCACCTTGAGGCCCTGTCGGCCCTGTCGCGCCGTTCGCGCCAGTCGCACCGGTCGGACCCGTCGCGCCATCGACTCCGTTGCTTCCCGTCGGACCACTAGCACCTGTCGCGCCGGTCGCACCGTCAACGCCATTGTTACCAGTCGCACCGGTCGCGCCGGTCGCGCCCGTCGCGCCGTTAGCTCCGGTTGGTCCCATTGGACCTGTCGCTCCGTCAACACCATTGCTGCCTGCTAGACCAGCAGCGCCCGTCGCTCCCACCGCACCGGTCGGACCGGCCCCACCTTGGGCCCCGGTCGCCCCGACGGCACCCGTCGCCCCGATTGCTCCGGTGGCACCCGGCAGACCGGGGAGTCCGACCGGCCCGGTCGCCCCTGGGGCACCGTCAACACCGTTATTACCGTTCGCACCGGCTGGTCCAATCGGACCGTTCGCACCTGCGGGACCGGGTGCTCCCGCCGAGCCGGGCGATCCCGCCAGCCCCGAGGGCCCGGGTACGCCCGCGGGGCCCGTCGCGCCCTGTGGACCGGTCGGCCCGATTGATCCCGCCCGCCCGCTCGGTCCAGTTGGGCCGTTGGCGCCAGGGATGCCGATCGCGGCCGAGGCACCCGCCGCACCGGTTGCGCCAGGTGGGCCAGCTGGTCCGGCGGCGCCAGGTGGTCCGGCCGGGCCCGTCGCACCGGGCGCGGTTTGGTTGCTGGGTGCGCCGAAGGCCGCGAGTTGAGTCTCGTCGCTTGCGCATCGCGCGTTCTGGGAAATCAGGCGAAACTCGCCCCGCGCGCCAAGACAGGCGTGGGCGCTCGCGACTGTCGGCTCCCCGCGGACCGCGGTGTACAAGGCGATTCCGACGAGCGCGCCTGCCAGAGCAAATGCGAACGGAACGGCCGCGCGAGGCAGAAGACTCACGCGAGCCGTGGCCTCGACGCGCCCGAATTTGGATTTCGAATCAAGCAGTAGTAGCCGAGCAACGAGAGTGGCTCAACAAATTCAGGTTTCAATCCCCTTGACCTGACCTGAATGCCGATTTCTGCGCCACGCTCGTTACAGTCCGGAACCATGATTCGTCACTACAACGAGCTCGCGGGCCGGCGCCTCGACCGGATCGCCGCCCTGTCCGATGGCGTGTTTGCGATCGCGATGACGCTCATCGTTCTCGAGATACACGTGCCCGATCCGGGCCCGATCCGATCTGAACAGGACCTGTGGAACGCGCTGCTCACTCTGGGGCCGCGCCTGGTTACCTACCTCTTGAGCTTCCTCACTCTCGGGATCTTCTGGAACGGCCAGCAGACGCAGCTCAACCTATTTGCGACTGCCGATCGCGATCTCACGTGGCTGGAGCTCGCGTTCCTCGCGACCGTGGCGCTGATGCCGTTCTCGACTTCGCTTCTCGCGGAGTTCATCACATTCCGCCTTGCGCTTGTCGCCTACTGGGCGAACATCGTCCTGCTCGGAGTGATCGTCTACCTCGCCTTGATCTACGCCGAAGGGCACGGCCTCATGAACAAAGACACAACATCGGAGATGTCGAGAGTGATCAAGCGGCGGATTGTCGCGGCGCAAGGTCTCTACGCGTTCGGAGCGCTGCTCTGTTTGATCAACCCGCTCTCGAGCATCGTCTTCATCGTCCTTGTGCAGCTCAACTTCGCGATTGCTCCCAAGATCCCGATCCTGTCGCGGTTCTAGCTTCGAACCATGGCGTACGTCGTTTTCGTCGCCTGCTGCCTGATCTGGGGAAGCACATTCCTCGCGATCCGCATCGGCAACGAAGCTGTGCCACCGGTATGGGCGGCGACGCTACGCCTCCTGCTCGCCGCACCGCTCCTAACCGGGCTCGCCCTCGCGACCCGCCAGCGCTTCCCGCGCGGTCCGGCGCTGCGCGGGGCTGTGCTTTTCGGCATCTTCAACTTCGGCATCAATCTGTCTCTTCTCTACTGGGGCGAGCGGGTCGTCCCGAGCGGGATCGCGGCCGTGCTCTATGCGACGGTCCCGCTGTCGACGGCCTTGCTGGCCGCGGCTCTCGGCGTGGAGCGGCTCGCTCCTCGGAAGCTCGGCGCGGCCTCTCTCGCGATCGTTGGCGTCGCGGTCATCTTTCTCGGTGAGCTCCGGTTTGATGTTCCGCTGACCGGCCTCATCGCCGTCTTCTTCGCGGCCACCGCTGGGGCCCTGTCGAGCGTCTTTCTGAAGCAGGCCCCACAGCCTTCGGCGATCAGCGCCAATGCGGTCGGAGCGGCGATCGGCGCCGTTGTCTGCGCGGCCGTAAGTCTCGCGCTTGGCGAGGACCATGCCCTCCCCGCAACCTCCGCGGGTTGGTGGCCGATTGCGTACCTGACGATCGCTGGATCGCTCGGCGCGTACGTGCTCTACACCTGGCTCGTCCAGCACTGGCCGGTGACCAACGCGAGCATGGTCGGCGTGGTCGTCCCGGTCATCGCCGTCGTATTGGGCGCTTTGGCGAAAGGCGAGCAGCGCGCTCCGGAGTCGTACCTCGGTGCGGCGGTGGTGCTCAGCGCGGTCGTCATCGCGCTGCGACCGTCGTTCGGCCTCACCCGAGCGCCAGGCGCGGCAGTCGCGAAGTAGGCGGCCCGCCGATCCGATCGACACCACAACACCCGGGAGCACGTCCCTCGAACCTGAGCTCGATGGGCTGCGAAGGGTGTGCCGCGCTGTAATTCGAAACCGCGGGCCCGATGACGGTGTCCGGCTCCGGCAGCGTCGTTTGCTCCTTGTGTGATGTGCTGTCTCTGAACTCGAGGGTCGCCTTGTTGCCGGAGATGGTCACCGCGCGCACCCGACCCGCGTTGATGTCCTGGAGCGCCTGAATCACGTCGACCTGCGGCATCGACGGCGTCTGGGAGCGGTACGCGTAGAGAAGTCCGAGCCCCAGGACAACGAGCAGGAGCGCGAGCGCCGCAACTCGCACGATCACAAAACCGGGTGCGGAGCCCGGCATCGCTACCACTCCTGCGGGAATCGCGAACGTACCCGAGTCGCGGAATCCGCCACAGCGGCAAGAAGCTCCGCCCACCTCGCGGTAGCAGGGCCGTTCGACAAGAGGAACGGAACCTAGACGAGCGCGCGCGGCATCGCGGTCGTGCCAGTCGCGGGTGTGTCCGCACGTCTCGCAGATCGCTCGCGCCTCGAGCACGGATGAACTTTATCGAGCGGCGCGGCTCAGTGGATCCACGAGAGGGTGCAGATGTCGGGACAGCCGAGCGCGACCTTTGTCGCGTACGTCAGGTCGAACTCACGGCTCAGGATCGCGGGGCCGCGATCGACGACCGGGACGGTCACCTCGTTCGCGCCGTATTTCAGATGCACGAGCGTGGCGCAAGGAAGCGTGCGGTGCGCGACCCCCTGGAGCGTCGTGGTGAGCGTCTGCCCGCACGCGGTGCGGTTCCCGTACAGACCGGGTCCGTAGTACGAGGCCACGACTGTGGTCGTCGTCAAAGGCGGAGCCACGACTACTGGAGGCGGCGGTGTCCCATCCGCGTTGAGCACCGTCACGACCCAGAAGACGCCGTAGTCCTCCATCCACTGCGCGCCCTCGATCAGCGGGCGCAACGCGAGACGGAAGGTGCCGGGCACAGGTGGCGCGATCACGTCGAACTGGAACCACGCGACCTGACTCGGTCCGACGTATTGCGCCGGCTGCGCGGCGAGACGGTTGTACCGCGGCCATCCCGTGGGCGGCGAACCCAGCGTGCCGTCTCCGCCGAGAATGCTCGCCGAATCCTGGCCGGGCTCCGGCATCCACGTGCCGAGATAGGCGACCTCGCCCATGCGACCTGCAACCCATCCGCGCGATCCGCTGTTGTAGAACGCGACGGTCGCGGTGGCTTTCGTTCCCATGCAGAGCGACATGTACCCGCTCTGTCCGTACCACGAGGCGTGGAAGCCCGATAAGCCGCTCGGCACACGAGCCGGCGGCGCGATGCCTGCTCCCACGTTGCTCGTACACGTAGCCGCGCGCGATCCATAGGTCGGCGCGAGCGCAATGACAAGGGCAAAGACGAAGAGAAGGTTGCGAACCCGACCCACGTCTTGCCTAACGCGTGGTCGCGGTCAGCGGTATGTGAAAAGTAGCGGAGCGGTGTCTGCCGCTCCTACTTCCAGCGATGACCGACGAGCCCCGCCTCGAACGATCGCGTGTCCAGTCGAGTCAGGCGCTTTGCCATCGACGGCCGCAGAAGCGGGGTGTGCGAGATCGTAAGGAGGTACTCCGGTATGAACCACACCTCCTTGTCAGTCGTCATCCAATCGCGATCGTCGAATCGCGCGAGATTCACCGGCCGCGAGAACGTGCGAAGTGTTCGCTCGCGCCGGAGGTTGAAGTATGCGTAGAAGTAGCTCATGACGAGCTCGCGCAGCGAGCGATGGATCGGCTCGCGGTATGCGAGTCCGTTGTAGTTCGATTTGGCGACCGCACCCCAGTGGCCGCGCTCCTTGAAGACCGCGATGACGTGATCGGTGTCATGCTCGGCCTCGAGGTCGAGGATGAGCGGAGGAAAACCCAGGACGCGCAGCGCGGCCGCACCGAAAATCGCGGCTTCGAGACAGTGCGCGGTGCGCTCGCGCAGGACTCGCCCCGGTGACCATGCGGTCGTGCCGAGGTGGTACGGCATGTCGTCGAGGAACCGTTGAACGCCGTTCGGCGTCTTGAGCGCGCGGAGCCTTCGCAGCTCCGCCGGCGTGAAGCCATCATTCACCACGAACATTCTTGTGGATAAACCATGAGCGCGAGACCGGGCGTTGGCCTTCCAGGCACCGTCACGATGCGCGAGGCCGAGCAGCTCTCCGCCGAAGCCGAGAACGCCGGTGCATCGGGAGTCTGGGTCGCCGACGTGCGGCGGGAGCCGTATCTGACCTCCGCCGCTGCGCTACGGGCGACGACCCGAGTCGTGGTCGGGACCGACGTCGCGGTCGCGTTTTCGCGGTCGCCCGCGGCCACGGCGCAGGCGGCGTGGGACCTCGCGGGATACGGGAACGGGCGGTTCGTCCTCGGACTTGGCAGCCAGGTCGGCCCGACGCTGCTCTCCCGTTTCGGGGTCGAGGCGGACCGCCCCGCCGCTCGTCTTCGTGATTACGTCCTCGCGGTGCGGGCGTGCTGGGATGCCTACCGCAGGGGACGGGGCCACTACGAAGGCGATTTCTATGCGATCCGGCAGCCGGTCTTTTCGCCCGGCGCCGACGATCCTTGGCCGGCCATCCCGATCTACGTCGCCGGCGTGAACCCGGTCATGACGGCGGTCGCCGGCGAAGTCGCGGACGGCTTCGCGGCGCACATGTTCTGCACGCCCACGTATGTCGACCGGATCATTCGCCCCGCCCTCGCGCGCGGCGCGGCGCGAGCGAAGCGCGACGCGCCTCCGGTGCTGATGCCGCTCGTTGTTGGACGCGACCGTGGGTCTCTCGCGCTCCAGATGACGACCTACACCGTGCCGGCGTACCGCCGCGTTCTCGACGAGTCCGGTCTTCGCGATGAGGCCGACGCGATCCTTACCGCCCTCGCGGATCGCCGTCGCACCGAGGCCGCACGGATCATCGAAGAGCGGTGTCTCGACCAGCTCGGTGTCGCCCTCCTGGATGACCTCGCGGCAACTATCCAGCGTTGGAGCGAGCACGCCGACGTCATCGGCTTGACAGTGCCCTGGTACGGGCTCGACAGCGTCGCTCAGGTCGCGCTCTTTCGCGACGTGCTTCAAGCGCTGCAGCGGACATAGTCCCGTCCGCCATGCCGTTCAAGAGTCAGGCGCAACGCCGCAAGTTCGCGGAGCTCCTCGTGAAAGGTGAGATCTCGAAGGAGACGTACGAGGAGTGGAACCGCGAGACGGGGAGCCAGAAGCTGCCCGAGCGCCTGGGGGGTCGAACAAGGCGAAGACAAGGGCCAAGTCCTCGAAGGCGGAAGCCAAGCCCGCCAGGAAAGCATCCGGCGCCAAAGGCAAAGGCCGGAAACGTTGACCAAAGCGCGCCAACCCGGAGGCTCTGGGCCGGGGCTTGCGCGTAGCCCGAATCGTTGCCAGGCTCGGATGTAACGAGATCGTCACACTAGGTTGGCAGGCACGTAAAAGTCGATCGCCTGGCAGCGGAACTGCAGGCTTCGTCGGTTGATGCGCCGTAACGCGGCCCTCGATCGGGAGGCGCTAATTGTGTCCCGGGACGTAGCGGCCCTGGAGTACTTGGTCGGCAAGCTACCCACGGGGCGCCCGCGCGCGTTACGCGCTGCGAGACGCGAGCAGAGCCGACCGCGTCCTCTCAACCCGTTCCGCCGACACGACGTCTCCTTTTATCGCATAGAGCAGCGCCGCGCGGTC
>Ga0207646_10005833_pt1 | contig 12880 bp, 9 predicted proteins | sample KBSK5502metaG_FD_184343 | JGI IMG/M metagenome (GOLD analysis project Ga0207646, IMG submission 184343) | Corn, switchgrass and miscanthus rhizosphere microbial communities from Kellogg Biological Station, Michigan, USA - KBS K5-50-2 metaG... | ecosystem: Host-associated > Plants > Roots >...
TCCAACGCCGCCTTGTCCGAACAGAGAAACAATATTGTAGGTCGGCTCTTCTGGCTCGAGGATATTTTCTCTAAAGAACTGCAGCTCATTCGTTCGACCAACGAATAGTTTCCGCATATCTGCAACCGAGTGGGAGTGCTTCAGGTTGGCTCTCTTGATAAAGGGCATTTTTGAACCTCACGAACTGTTTCTGTAGCGAGTGCCCGATTATCATAAAGACACAATCAGTGCCTATTGTAGGAAAATGTATAATACAACAGCAAGTATAGCATAAGCTATTACTGCCCCTAAACGTTTGTGCGGTCAATATCACCCCCGTAATCACTGTAATCAGCGTAATCAACAATGGAATGCCACTTCGCCAGAGACCATCGTCTTCTTATGGCAAACTGAATAGCCTTTTCGGCTCCTCCAATTTCTCATCTCAAAGGAGATGAGTAGGAGTGCTCTTTGCCAGAATGAATGATTTGCCGAATCGTGCCATACGTTTTGCCGCGAGTATTCCAATTGAAGACGGGGTTTGCGCTACTCTGGGCGCAAAGTTTATGCCCACTTCAAGGCTCCTTTGATAACGTCTGGTTGCTGAAAGAAATTGAAGAGAGGATGTTCTTTCAGAAGGCAAGATGATAGACTGAGGGGAGCAAAACGGTGAGCACAGAAAAAATTCTCTTAAGGAGATCTGCTTTTGCTCAAAGGGGTATTCAGTGCATATCTTTGTCCTCATTGATCTGGTTTCTCAAATAGAGTTTATCCCTCAAAGCGTTCGTACGCCGCAAGAAACGTTTCTCGCCTGGCTTGGTCATCATGGAGAAGTGAGCCAGTTCGAGATCAGCGACCGGGCAGGTGTTCCTTATCCTCCTGGCTATCGCTTCCGTTCTCGATGGGGGCTGGAGGCGACCTTTACATTCAGTGAAGATGGTCGCCTGTTGCTCATCGGTGACCACTCTGCGCGGGAAGTCTGGTCCCATCATGATGAGTAGGAAGCGCAAAGCTCGTCTTCTATTGGACTACTCGCGGCAAAACGTATGGCACGATTCGGCAAATCATTCGGCTCTCCCCACAGGTTGGGCAACGAGATGTAAGCAAGCATTCAGTGTTGTGCAAAGCCACTTCAGAAGCCATCTTGGTCACAGCGCTTGCTCGGCTTTCGACAGAGTGGAACTACCACTTCCTCACAGAAAACACACCAGCGCGAAAGATCGCCTGGAGCCACTTCAATCGAGTGCACATCTCGTTGCGCAACCTGAGGGGAGCGCCCATTTTACGTGAGTGAATACGCAATGTTGAAGTTCTGCATACGGTAGCGTATAGTATGTGTGGCAAATTCAGACGAGCAGCAATGGACTCTTTGCAAGAGATATGCCTTCTTATTGCTCGGATCGTTCGAGAACGCATGTGACACCTGATGCCCTGAGGAGGTGCGAGGATGAGCGACCGTGTCGGACAGCAGCTTGGCAACTATCGCCTGCTCCGTCTCATCGGGCGAGGGAGCTGGGCTTCCGTCTACCTGGGAGAACACCTGCATCTGGGCACACAGGCAGCCATCAAAGTCCTGCATACCCACCTCACCAGCGAGGGCAGTGAGCAACTCCGCGCCGAGGCACGCACGATGGCTCGTCTCATACATCCCCATATTGTGCGTGTCCTTGATTTTGAGGTAGAAGATGGTCTCCCTTTTCTCGTCATGGAGTATGCTCCTCATGGCTCGTTGCGCAAGCTGCACCCGAAAGGGACAAGGGTGCCGTTAGACCTCGTTGTCTCGTATGTCAAGCAGGTGGCCGAAGCCTTGCACTCTATCCATCGACAAAAACTGATTCATCGCGATGTCAAACCGGAGAATATGTTGCTCAGCCTCCAGAACGAGGTCTTGCTTACCGAATTTGACCTTGCCACCATTGTTCAAAGCTCACATTCTCAGCAGACCCAGGAGGCGGTTGGGTCCGTCACCTACATGGCGCCCGAGCAACTTCGGGGGAAACCACGCCCTGCCAGCGATCAGTATGCCCTGGCTGTGGTGGTCTACGAGTGGCTCTGTGGCGATCCTCCTTTCACCGGGTCGATTCCCGAAATAGCAAACCAGCACCTGGCAGCGCCTCCAGCATCCCTACGTGCAAAGGTGCCGGTAATCTCGCCTGCCGTTGAGCAGGTCGTACTGAAAGCCCTGACCAAAGACCCGCAGCAGCGTTTTGCGCATGTACAGGACTTTGCTATAGCACTGGAAGAGGCCTTTCATGCGGAATTGCCCGGACGAACACGCTCTGCTCCTGCTTCTGAACATCCGGCCGGAAGCGGGTATAGTACATCTGCCATGCGTGACCTTCCGTCGGGAACGGTCACCCTGCTCTTCAGCGACATCGAGGGGTCCACCCATCTGCTGGAGCAGCTGGGTGAGCGCTACGCCAGCGTGCTGGCAGAGTACCGGCACCTGCTGCGCGCGTCGTTCCAGGAGTGGAATGGCTACGAGGTCGATACGCAGGGAGATGCCTTCTTCGTGGCTTTTGCTCGCGCCACGGATGCCGTGCTGGCAGCAGTGGAGGTGCAGCGTGCCCTTGCCTCTCATCCCTGGCCGGAAGGCGCGGCAGTGCGTGTGCGCATGGGCCTGCACACCGGTGAACCAACGCTGACATCCGAAGGCTACGTTGGCCTGGACGTACACCGCACCGCACGTATTATGAGCGCCGGGCACGGCGGGCAGGTGCTGCTCTCCCAGGCAACCTGTAACCTGGTGGAACAGGACTTGCCGGATGACGTGAGCCTGCGCGACCTGGGGGAATATCGCCTCAAGGACCTGGGACGCCCCAGGCATCTCTTCCAGCTTGATATCCCGGGCCTCCCTGCTGACTTCCCACGCCTGAGAACGCTCGACACCTACCCCAACAACCTGCCCGTCCAGCTCACACCGTTCATCGGGCGCGAGCAGGAACTGACAACCGTCTGCGACCTCCTACGCCGCGAGGATGTGCGCCTGGTCACTCTGACAGGCCCTGGCGGCACAGGCAAGACGCGCCTGGGCTTGCAAGTAGCAGCAGAGTTGAGTGACTTTTTCGACGATGGGATGTATTTTGTAAACCTGGCTCCCACGAGCAATCCTGAGTTAGTCGTACCCACCATTGCCGAGACGCTCGCCATCAGGGAGGGAGCTGACCAATCCCTCTTCGAACGTCTCAAGGAAGACCTGCAGCAGAAGCAGATGCTGCTCCTGCTGGACAACTTTGAACAGGTGGTGAGCGCAGCAGTGCAGGTGGTGGACTTGCTTGGTGCCTGCCCACAACTCAAGGTAATCGTGACAAGCCGGGAGGTGTTGCACGTGCGAGTCGAGCACGAGTTCGCCGTGCCTCCTTTACCACTGCCCGATCTCAAACACCTGCCGGATCTCGCGGCTCTCTCGCATTACGCGGCGGTCGCGCTCTTTCTCTCGCGTGCCCAGGGGGTCCTGCCCGATTTCCAGCTGACCAACGCCAACGCCCGCGCTATCGCTGAGATCTGTGCCCGCCTGGACGGGCTACCGCTGGCGATTGAGTTGGCTGCTGCCCGCATCAAACTGCTGCCACCACAGGCGCTGCTCGCACGGCTGGGCCAGCGGTTAGCTGTGTTGACAAGTGGGACACGAGACGTGCCAGAGCGGCAGCAAACCCTACGCAATACCATCGCGTGGAGCTACAACCAGTTAGATGCAACAGAGCAGCGACTCTTCAGGCGGCTCTCCGTCTTCGTCGGCGGCTGTACATTGCAGGCGATCGAGGCAGTCTGCGCTGCGCCTGGCAATGGTGGCGAAGCAGGACAGGCCCTAGATGGAGTCGCCTCTCTCGTCGATAAGAGCCTGCTGCAACAAACCGAACCGGAAGGGGATGAGCCACGCCTGGTGATGCTGGAGACGATCCGCGAATATGGGCTGGAGCGCCTGGCAGTAAATGGGGAGATGGAGGCTATGCAGCAGGCGCATGCCGCGTATTACCTGCGACTTTCGGAGGAAGCCGAGCCGCATCTCAAGGGAGCCGAGCAAGGACAGTGGTTCGCCCGCTTGGAGCAGGAGCGCGACAACTTGCGCGCGGCGCTCACCTGGTTGCTGGAGGCAGCCGCCAGAGGGAGGGGGGAAGAGAAGGGAAAGCAACAGGCCGAGCGCGCCTTGCGCCTGGGTGTCGCCTTGTATTATTTCTGGGACAGCATTGGGCGTTGGAGCGAGGGAAGGACTTTCTTGGAGCAAGGCCTGGCCGTAGGTGAGGGTGTGGCTGCATCGGTGCGGGCCTGGGCGCTGTGCGCGGCTGCAATACTGATTTCGGACCCGGGAGACGCGGATCGAGCACAGGCGCTGACCGAGGAGGGGCTGGCGCTCTTCCGGGAGCTGGGAGACACCGCTGGCATGGCGCACGCGCTCGCGACGCTGGCATTTGTCCCCTGGGCGAGGAGTCAATATGCCGTGGCCCGTTCCTATCTCGAAGAGGCCAAAGCGCTCTTCCAGGAGGTGGGCGACACCTGGAACAGAGGACTCTGCCTCACGCAATTGGCTCGGGTTGCCACTGCGCAAGGCGAGTACGACCGGGCACGCGCACTCCTGGAGGAGGGTCGCCAACTCTATAGCGCCCAGGGCGATCAGTACCGCGTTGGCTGGGTCCTCTCTCTGCTGGCGCGTGTGCTCTTTCTCTCAGGAAACGATCTTACCGAAGTTCAGATTCTGGCTGAGCAGAGCCTGGCGCTCCTGCGGACAGCGGGCGATGAAGCGTTCGCGCCCTACGTGCTCAACCTCCTGGGGCAGATACGCCTGCAGCAGGGAGAACGAGTCCTGGCCCGCGAACTGTTCGAGGCGAGCGTAGCGACCGTGAAGGAGACATCGAGAGATCCGTTGGTCACAGCGGAGGCGCTGATCGGCCTGGCTCATGTGGCAGCTTTGCAGGGCGAGGTGGCAGCGGCACGTGCTCTGTACCAGGAGAGTCTGGTGTGCTTGCACGAGATGGACAACAAGGAGTTCATCCCTGCCTGCCTGGAAGGATTGGCTGACATGATTGCGGCACAGGGAGAGCCTGCGTGGGCAGCACGGCTCTGGGGAGCAGCAGAGCGCCTGCGTGAAACAATCGGAACACCTCTCCCACCTGTCTATCGTGCTGATTATGAGCACTCAGTCGCTGCCGCACGTACCCAACTCGGAGAGCGCGCCTTTGCCGCTGCGTGGGCCGAGGGACGCAGCATGACGCCGGAGCAAGCGCTCAACGCGAAAGGACCGGTAACGTTGCCTCAACCACTCTCAACGGCATCATCACCGGCTGCACCAGTGAAACCAGCAGTTGCCTATCCCGATGGGTTGACCGCCCGCGAGGTTGATGTGCTGCGTCTCCTGGCACAGGGATTGACCGATGCGCAAATCGCCGAGCAGTTAGTCATCAGCCCCCGTACCGTGAACAACCACCTGACCTCGATCTATAGCAAAATCCAGGTGTCCTCGCGCAGTGCCGCCACGCGCTACGCGATGGAGCACCAGCTCGTGTAGCTGTCCTCTCCGGCGCTTGTCCAGCATACTCATCTAGGTGATTCTACTCAGAACCTCCTCGCGATGCTTCCTTTTCGGTTATATGCGCATGTTCACAAATAGGTAGTCACAATGAGTTTTTCTACAGATGTGCTGGTGCTCCTTGGCAGGTAGATTATGCACAGAAAGACGTTCACACGGGTGAACGAAAAAGAAAAAAAAAACAACCAATGAATCAGGCACCTGATGAAAGGGATGCACAAATATGAAGTCGCATGTACACGATCTACTCGTTTTCGCCTTTTTCCTGGGTGTGTTGTTCGTTCCCCTTCTCCTGGGGTTGTTTTTGTCTCTCCAGATCGCACATGGATTGGCGCGGGCTCGCCAGACTTTCTTGCGCTTGCTGAGAATTGGCTCGTTTCTTGCTCTGAGTGTGTTCGGGGTGGTTCTTCTCGGCAGCATGCTCTACATGTTCCTGGTCTGACAGGGCTACGGGGTGAGCTAGCGATAGGCTTCTGAAAATGAGGAGCATCATGCGCTCCCCCAAGGAGGCAGGTATGGAGACCCTCTTCTTGCCAGGGGGGTCTCCGCTCCGTCCACGTTGCATCTTCCCCTCGTGTTCCCATGTTCTCTCTTACCTATGGGCCAATAGGCGCGCCTAACACTTCCCGTTATCGCACCACCACTCCCAGATGTTGGTGGGCCCGACGAACCCAAATGGACTGAGCTGGTAGTTGTGCGTCCCCTTGCGCACGATCGCGGGCCATGTGGGGCCGCTGAAGAGCGTGACGAAGGGAAAGTCCGTCAGGTAGATTTGATGGAGCTGCTCGAACACATGCTGCCGCACGCCCGGATCAGTCGTCGCCAGCTCTTGCTGGTAGAGAGCATCCAGAGACGAGTTGCAGTAGAAGTCAAAATTTTGTCCCTGGGGCGGAAACTGGTCGCACGCCCCAAAGGAGGAGTCGTCGGGATCATAGCTAAAGCTCTGTGAGTATTCGGCGATGTCGTACCGACCCGCCACGGCTCCCGTGGGCGGCGATGCCTTCCCCGCGGGCAGGATGGAGCCAAAGAACGTGGTGGGGTCATAGTTCTGGATGTCGAGCTTGATGCCGATCGCCTGCAAGTTGCGCTGAATGATCGCTTCCACAAGGGGGCGCCAACTGTTTTGGCTCGTCGTCGAGTACTCGAACTCCAGGCGCTGCCCGCCCTTCGTACGCACCCCGTCAGCGCCTCTCACCCAGCCTTTGTCATCCAGCACTTTGTTGGCCGCCGCCGGGCTAAACTGTGGACAGAAGTCACCAGGCTGATAACCCGGACGCACGGCTGAGGGATGATCGGTGCATAGCCCCTCTCCGAAGCCGAGGAGCGCCTGCTGGATTACGGCCTGGTGATCAATCGCCATGGCGATCGCCTGGCGCACTTCCAGATGGCTGGCCAGCACCGTGTTGTGAAAGTTGAAGTAGAGCGCCTCGAAACTAGCACTGGTGGGAAGCGTGACGAGCGTATAGTTCCTGAGGCGCTGGTACGCCTGCAAATGGTCTACAGACGGCCAGCGTGTTGAATCGATGGTCCCCGCCTGCAAATCCTGGAGGATGGTGGCCTCATCGCCGTCGGCGATGAGAAACACCACCTTGTCCAGGTAAGGCAGTCCTTCGCGGGCGCGGTAGTAGCGGGGGTTGCGCACCAGCGTGTAGTGCTTCCCCGGCACGCTCTCACTCATCCTAAACGGGCCACTCGTCACCTTCGGGTTCAGGTTATCGGGCGAGTTCAAGATCGCCTTCGGGGCCATCGAACTGAAATGGTGCGCGGGTAAGGGCGCCATAAAGCCATCCACCCACAGATCCGCCAGGAATGGGGCGAAAGGGCGCTTGAGGTGGAAGGTGATCGACAGGTAATCCGCCGAGACGTCTGCTGAGGTGATGAGGTTGAGGCCCAGGGTATTGGCAGCCCCGAACTTGGGATTGGCCCAGAGCCGCCAGGTGTAGTCCACGTCGCGCGCATCGTAGGGCGCTCCGTCCGACCAGACCAGACCGGGTCGCAGGTGGAACGTCCAGGTTTTGATGTCGGCGCTGATGCCGTCATTCTGCACTGTGGGGATTTCGCTCGCCGCCCCAGGATGTATCACCCCTTGCGCGTCCCCGTAGAAGAGCGGCAGGTAGAGCGCCTGGTCCATGAAGCCGTCGTCCCCGCCATTGGGGATGAGTGTACTTGGGCCCCAGCCCTCATCAATCCAGGTGCCCCCGCGCACCGCGATGGGCGTGGTAGGGCTGCTGCGTGCGCCGAGCACACCAAAGTGCGCGAGCAGGCTCAGGCTCCCCAAAATGCCTCCCGCAATGATCACAACCACCAGCCCCATCAGCAGTGCTGCACTGGTTCTCAGTAGACGTTTGGACTTCTGCTGGACCGGCATCGTTGGCTCCAGGGGAGCGGGCACGACAGCAGCCGTGGGTGCAACGAAGTGACCCGGCTGCGGCGTTTCGGCCACAGCTCCGCTTTGAGGGGTGTCGAGGCCGTGTGGCGCCGGGGAGTCCGGGTAAACGGTCGGCTCGACAGCCCCCACTGGCAGCGAGGCTTCGGGGGTTGACTCCGCTGGGAGAACGGGGTGATCCGGCGCAACCGTTACCGTGGCATAGCTGGTTGCAGTAACCGGGCTGAGGGGGGGCTGCTCGCTGGCAAGCTGTGCGGTAGGGGTGAGGGCACGCTGGCTGGCCTGTTCCAATGCCGTGGCAAAGTCCGACACCGAGGCGAAACGTGCTTTGGGGTCTTTGGCCAGGGCACGTAGCACCACCTGCTCGACCTCGGCTGGGATGGTGGGCATGCGCTCGCGCAGTGGCGGAGGCGGCATGCTCAAGTGCTTAACCATCACCTCGGTTACGGAGCCTTCAAAGGGACGCTCGCCGCAGAGCCATTCGTAGACTGCCACGCCCAGAGCGTACTGGTCGCTGGCTGCCCTGGGATGCCCCTCGATCTGCTCGGGCGCCATGTAGGCGATGGTGCCGGAGGTCCCCTGTGCACTCGCGACTTCCGAGGACGTACTATGGGCGATGGTGGCAATGCCAAAATCCGAGAGCAGCACTTCCTCCCGCCGGCCCAGCAGCATGTTTTCCGGCTTGACATCGCGGTGGATGAATTTCTGCTCGTGCGCGTACTGTAAGGCGGAGGCTACTTGCTTTACAGAGGAGAGGATCTGGGGAAGTGGCACCAGGCTCCCTTTGGGATAGCGCTTGCGCAAGGAGTCATTGGGGGCGTAGTCCATCACCAGAAAAGGCACGTCCTCCTGCACATCGAAATCGAACACACGCACAATCGCGGGGTGGGTGAGCCTGGCAATGGTTTGGGCCTCGTGCTGGAAATGCTCGGCCTCGCTGCCAGTCAGGTGCGTGTGCAGCACCTTGATGGCGGCTTGCAGGTCCAGCCGTACATGCTGGCCCAGGTACACTTCTGCATAGCCGCCCTGTCCCAACAGGGAGACCAGGCGGTAGTTGCCAAATTGCTGTCCAGTGCGGTCTGCCATCTTCGGCCTCCTCACATCCAGTCTGAGGCAAGCAGAGCATTACAGGTCGATCGATTGTTCAGGTAAATCCACGCGTATTGTAGAGGAACCAACAGGGCATGTCAAGTAAATGGTGCAGGATCGGCAGGGCAATCGCATCTAAGAGTGCTCTGTCTCTCGCAGCTTCTATCAACTCCGGTTCATCACGAGTAAAACGATGAAGGTCTGAGCTTTTGGGGTACAGACTTTCATGAGAGCTCTAGAAGCGGTTTTGCTATTACCAACGCAAGCATTGCGCGACAAACACATGAAATGCGGCCGGTTTCTCCATGACCAGCGCGTGGCCAACGCCCGGCATCAGCATCAGTTCTGATCCGGCCACCTGTTGGTGAAGCAGGTGGCCAATCACCTGGATATCGCTGGTATCCCTGTCGCCTAGCACAATCAAGGTGGGCACCTGGATTTCAGCCAGACGGCCAGACGCGGGCGGCTCCAATTCGCGGAACGGCAAGGCAAGCGCGCCCAGTTCCATGGAGCGCGTGGCCATTGCGCGGATACGCTCACGCGTGGCGTGATCAACCTGCTCAGGCGAGCGGAAGGGCCCATCGGTCCACATGACCAGAAAGACTTCGACCGCGCGCGCCAGGTCACCCTGCATCACCGCCATTTTCAGCTCTTCCGCGCGCTGGCCCGTCCATGTATCTACAAACTCGTAGCCACTCAGTCCAGGCGAGACGAGCACCAGTTTCCGCACCACCTCGGGAGAGGCGATCGCCAGATCGATCGCGAACCGCGCGCCGCCCGACAGACCAACCAGCGTGGCCTGCTGAATAGAGAGCGCTTGCAGGAGATGAGAGGTATCCTGGTACGGAACGCATGGCTCGGTGGAAAGGAGACTCTGGCTCTCTCCTGAACAGCGCATAGCAGAGCGAATCGTTTGAGCGTGTTGCGTGAAAAAGGGAAACTGCCCGTCCCACATGCGCCGATCCAACAGGCCACCATGCAGCAAGAGGACGGGGTCTCCTTCTCCCGCTCTTTCATAGTAGAGCCGGGCACCAGGGACATCAGCGAAACCGCTCTTGATGGCCTTATCTACAGGCATAGGTATGTCCTTCCTGAGAAAGTTATTTCTCCTCTCAAGGTGTAAGCGCTTTGTGCGAATGAGACTCTATGCTATCACCTCCAAATGAGATGCAATTGTCCTGGCAGGATCGGTGGGGCATGGGGGCCGATAATGAATGTTCACAAGCAAGATCGGTCATATTTTGTCACGCCTCCGCGCAGCCAAGGGTCTGGCTCGATGGGCAGAGAGATGCTTCGCTGCGCTCAGCATGACATTACCGGCTTTGGTCGTTAACATTCATTATCGGCTCCCTACGTTTTTCTCGCATGAGTGATTCTACTCAGAACCTCCTCGCGGTGCTTCCTTTTCGGCCATCCACACATAGGTAAGCAGAATGAGTTTTTCAACAGATGTGCCAGGACGTGCGTGCAGCTACACTTGGGGCAGGAAAACCACTCTGGTGAACGGAGTCGCAAGTAGACAACGCAGGCACCCGCGACAAGCGGAGCGCCGAAAGGAGAATCATTATGATGCCAAACCATTACGACCGCGAGCGGTTCGCTCAAGCCCACTTCCAGGAGTTGCTGCGCGAGGCAGAGCACGAGCGACTCCTGGCGCAACTGCCCCAGCCCAATCGCAACGTACTACCGCTGCCTGCGCGACTGATGCTGTCCCTGCGCGCCCTCCGCATGAGACTGCGACAAGGATTACTGCGCCGTATGGCTTGAGGAAGGAGCACGTTCATGCGCACACCTGTCGCCAGGTGGCTCTTTGCCCTCGGCTGGCTCATCTCGTTGTTGACAGCCTGCTCTGTTGCCTACCCCGCGGTGGGCGTTTCTCATCTCACCCTTTCTCGCCCACTGGGCACGACGTTCTTGCGCTATCAAGATGCTGCGAATATGTTCACGGTCGCCTGGTCCCCTGACGGCCGGTACCTGGCCAGTGGAGGAACCGAGGGAACGGTGCAGGTCCGCGATGCCGTGACAGGCCTGATTCTCTTCAGCGTTCACGGTCATGCCAATCATGTCTGGGCCGTGGCCTGGTCACCTGATGGCAAGCGCCTGGCTTCGGCCTCCTGGGATCAGACGGTGCAGGTGTGGGATGCGACGACGGGGAAACACCTTTTGACCTATGGCGGCCATACGGATGTGGTCCTGGCTGTGGCCTGGTCGCCCGATGGCACGCGCATCGCCTCGGCAGGCAGTGATAACACCGTGCAGGTCTGGGATGCGACGACGGCTAAGCGCATCATTACCTATCAGGGTCATACAGGGACAGTCGAGGCGCTGGCCTGGTCACCAGATGGAACGCGCATCGCCTCGGCCAGCTTCGATCAGACGGTGCAGGTCTGGAACAGCTTCACAGGTGAGCCGGCCTTGACCTACCGTGGCCATACCAATAGGGTATGGGCGGTAGCCTGGTCGCCGGACAGTAAGCACATTGCTTCTGGAAGTGAAGATCGAAAGGTGCAGGTGTGGGATGCGCGCACCGGTCGCACCAGTGTAATCTATCGTGGTCATAGCAGTGGAGTGCAAGCCGTAGCCTGGTCGCCCGATGGGACGCGCCTGGCCTCGGGCTCGTGGGATACGACCGTGCAGATCTGGGAGGCAACCACAGGGCAGCATCTCTTCACCTATCATGGCCAGCAGGATGACATCGCTGCCGTGGCCTGGTCTCCGGATGGGGAGCGTATCGCTTCGGCGGCCGATGATGTACGGGTGTGGCAGGCGAGCTAGCTGGGTGCGGCACTCCCTGGTCCTTTCTGCTCTCTCGGTAAGGTACTTGCCTTGCCGAGATGCAAACGGTCGCCTCTCTTGCTCATCAGCCCCTGACAAATTTGTTTCCCTCTAACAGGTAACTCCCTCCGTTTGGATACCACTGGCGAATACCTCTCAGAAGCCTCGGTCATGTTAGGCAATGGCTTCAGCCGCCTCAGGGCGAACAAGCGCCCAAACCGTGACAGGCGGGTCCGAGCATACTCTCCGGCACCATTGGGCACCTCTTGCTCATTAACTGTTCGAGAAATGGCTTTACACTGGCTTGCCCGTGCACTTCCTGGTCTGGCCCGCCAATGCCCATGAGAGCCCCTTTGCCTGCTCTTACTCGAAGGGGCCGTGCGCCTCTCCCGGCTGCGTCCTCGCATCATCCGGCTGGATGCGGCCTAGTGGGGCTTGCACCTGATCCACTAGATCCATGCCACGCTGGGCGCCATTGCCGTCGTCCCCTGGAACCGGCACCCGCCAGAAGAACCGCTCCTGCCTGCCACCCACCTGGACGAAGGAAGAATTGGACAAGCGCACCTCCATCGAACGCTTCTGTGGCCGCGTGTTCCTCTTCTTTGGTCTGCAAAAGCTCGCTCGCGGCCTCGTCCCACTCAAAGATGGGCATTGCTTCGCCAGACTCGTTATTGGGGTCGGTAAGGTCTTCGGCGTGCTCGGCACAAAGCTCGTAACCGCCAGAGTACACATAGAACACAGGCTCTTGCTCATCACGCTTCCCTCTTGCCCTCTCGGGCACGGCACTAAAAAGCGCCGTTTAACTCTTCGATGGCCTGTTTGTAGATTTCGCGGCAGGTCTTGAGATCGCAGTAGTAGCCATATTTCGAGTCGCGGGTTAGCCCCTGCATCCGCATAACGATATCCGCATGTATGCTATGGAGCACCTGCGCGGCAAAGTCCAGGCTCTTGTCCTCAAAGACATGTGCGATGTTACCACAAGCCATCTTCTCTGCCTCGTCTTCTGTTGTCTCGCTCCGCTCTTTATAGGCGGTCACGAACTCACTAATAACCATTGTGTAAACTCCTATTTTATTGCCTTAAAAGACGAAGTTGCTTGTCGGCTTCCATCCCTGGGATAGGGCATA
>Ga0207646_10005834_pt1 | contig 12879 bp, 7 predicted proteins | sample KBSK5502metaG_FD_184343 | JGI IMG/M metagenome (GOLD analysis project Ga0207646, IMG submission 184343) | Corn, switchgrass and miscanthus rhizosphere microbial communities from Kellogg Biological Station, Michigan, USA - KBS K5-50-2 metaG... | ecosystem: Host-associated > Plants > Roots >...
TGATGATCTTGATATGTGGGTAGCGCTCCGGGATGCTCTTGAAGATGAGCTGCGTGGCGGAGATGGTGTCCTCGATGGGGGCACCGATGGGCCAGGTCAAGCCGTAGTCAGCAATCAGCGGCGAGCAGGCGCTTACGCCTGCGGGATGGATGTAGAGCACTGCTCCTCGCAGGTTGAGTTCCGCGTACAGTGGTTCAAACTCGGGATCGGCGGGCGAGCGACCAAGTACGGATGTTGCCACCGTGACCCCGACCATGTGGAGCTGGTCGAGCGCTCGCTCTATCTCCGCGAGCGCCGCATCGATATGGGGCAAGGGGGCGGCGGCGAACGCGGCGAAACGGGTGGGGTAGCGCCGCACCAGGTCTGCGTAAAGGTCGTTGATCGCCCTGGCAGCTTCTATTGCGTGGATCTCATCTTCAAAGTAGGGGAGCTGCGGAGATACTGAGAGTAGCTGCATCTGGACCTGGGCAGAGTCCATCAACTCCAGACGGGCCTCCAGTTCGTCAGAACTGCCACCCGCACCCCTATGGCGCGCCATATCGGTCGCCTCACTGCCGAAGCGCTGCAGGAGGTCAAGGTACGTTTCGGGGAAGTAGTGAGCATGGATATCGATACGCATCGTTTCGCTCCTTTCTCTTCTCTGCTGAAAATCGCCACTCACGTGGACACAACATAAGTATAAGGTCGCCGTGCTGAACTGTCATGACCCACAAGAGGGATTGTGCGGGAGTATCTACTGCCACTTTCGTATTGCCTGGTCGAAGTCGCACCCTTCTCCAGGTAAAAAGGTATTTCGGGGTACCGAAAGCAGGAGGAAGGCACGTAGGTACGCGAACAGAGCGTTTGGTAACGTCAGAAGGTGTTTAGTAACTGCTTCTAGAGCATGCCGAGACTGCGTGCCCGCGTAACGGCTTGCGTGCGGTTGCTCGCTCCCAGCTTGGAGAGGATATTGCTCACGTGCCGTTTGACCGTATCGAGCGTCACGACCAGTTCCTCGGCAATCTCCTGGTTGGAGGCACCCTGTGCAAGCAGGTGCAGCACCTCCAGTTCGCGCGTACTCAAGGGGTCGAGCAATGGTTGCCGGATTGAGGGATGAGATGTAGGATGATCTGCCTCGCCTTCTTGTCGTGAGGCCGGGGAGAACGCGGCGAGCAAGGTATCCAGGTACGCAGTCGGTCCTTGCTTGCGCTGCTGGTTTCGAAGTTTGGAGAGGAGGACTGCCATCGGAACTCCTTCGTCCAAGAAACTGCGCATATAGCCTTCGGGTTCTGCCAGGTGTACCGCTTGAGCGAGTGCAGAGAGGGCCGCTTGCTCCTCCTCACGCCCCAGATAAGCCAATGTTTGCAGGAGCAGGAGTTCAATGACGTTTCCCCACCGCTCCTGCTTGGTTGCAGCTTCTAGTAAAGGTACGAGGCGCATGAGAGCTTCGGTGGTCTTATGTTGTGCTAATACAACCCGTACCATAGCCGTATCCTCAAGTTCACGCGCCAGCGGAGCGATGTGTCTCTTCTCGTGCTGCACTCTTTCCGCCCAGCGGGCAGCACGCTCTATCTCTCCCCGTGCTATCCAAAGCCGCACGTGCGTGCCAACGCTATTGAGAGCATGCCAATATGGATTGCGCATGTGCTCACTAACGCGCTCGGCATGTTGAAGAATCTCGGCTGCCGCATCCAACTCACCGCGGGAGAGATGAACCCGCGCCAGCACAGGGAGTCCCATACTGAGCAGCAGCGGCTCGTCACGCTGCAATACTTTTTGCGCGAGTTCTTGTGCTGCGTCGAGTTGGTTCCACTCACGCAATATATCCATTTGATACACAGAGGTATGACCTATTTCTAACGAGAGCGGGTAGCCTTCCAATTTGCCCAGATTGATCGCATGCTCACAGCACTGCCACGCCTCATGTAGCCTTCCCCGCATGATCAAGAGGGAGGCCGCCGCGCCCAGAAAGGATATGGCTATCGATGCATGCCCTGTCGCTTGCATAAGCCGACTCGCTTCCAGGTTCCTCTGAGTAGCCGGCACGGCTTCGCCCAGGGATCGGTAAATCTGCGCCTCAGCACCGGCAAGCCACCCACGCGCAAGAAGATGGTCTTCGGAGAGACGAGCTGCGATGTGCTGACACTGCGCCAGATTCGCGCGGCCATCACCGCTAAAACTAGTAACAAATGCCTGGAAGGCGAGAACCTCTCCAAGCAGGTCATCCTGGTCGCTCGGAGTATATGGTCCGTTCGCTTCATCGGAACGACGTGGTGGTGGAGGCGAGATGGTGAGTCCCGCTTTCGCTGCTTCGAGCCAGGGTTCCACGGTTGTGGGGGGGACAACAACAAACAGAGAGCTCGCCCAGGCAAAACAGAGACGTGGTCGAGCGCGCACCACTTCCTGGGGGAACCGCTCTAGCCAGCGACGCACCGTCGTTTGCTCCCCCTGCCTCCAGATGAGCGTGTGGGCTACAGGTTCGATCAGATCGGCAGCTCGCTCCCAGTTGTGGGCGCTCATAGCATACTGCACCGCCTCAGCGGTGTCTCCCTGCTCTGCGTACCACTGACTGGCCCTCAGATGCAGCGCGTCGACCTCTTCTCCGGGTGTCTGCTCCAGGCGAGAGCGCAGCGCCTCAGCGAAGAGGGCATGGTAGCGATACCAGTGCCGCTGCCTATCGAGTGCAGTGACAAAGAGATTACTTCGTTCCAGGAACTCCAATACTTGCTGACTCCCTTGCTGCTGGAGCACCGCATCACACAGAGGAGCCGAGAGTCGCGAGAGGATCGAGGTGCGCAGCAGAAAGGTCTGGATGGAGCCAGGTTGGAGCCTAAGGACTTCCTCGGTCAAGTAGTCTAGAATGTAGACCTGCCGCCCGCTGGCCTCCTCGAGTAGATCAACGGATGGACTGGGCGAGGTGCGTCCTTGCAGCGAGAGTCCTACTAACTGTATGCCGACTAACCAGCCTTCGGTGCGGCTAGTAACCTGCTGTATCGCAGCATCTTCCAGCACGACGTTCATCACCTTCTGGAGGAAGGCTCTCGTTTCATCGACGGTACAGCGTAGCTGTTCGGCTCGTACTTCGAGCAGTTGACTGCGGGCACGCAGTCGGGATAGTGGCAAAGGAGGGTCCGCGCGCGTTGCAAGGATTATCCGCAACTGCAGAGGCAGATGATCTACCAGGTATGTGAGGGAGCGGTGAATGGCCCCCTCAGTTACAAGGTGGTAATCGTCCAGAACGAGGAGAAATTGCTCCGGTTGTTCCGCAAGTCGATTGATGAGCGCCATCAGGGCAGATTGCAAGAGAGGTGAGTGTTGTGTGCGCATGTAGGTCAGAAGCTCGCTACACATCCCTGGCTGCTCACGGTCCAATGCCGTGAGCACGTAGGCCAAGAAATGTACCGGGTCATTATCCGCTTCATCGAGCGAAACCCAGGCCACACGGATGTCTCTCGCTGGGAGCGTTTGCACCCAGGCTGAGACTAAGGTGGTCTTGCCAAAGCCCGCGGGAGCCGAGACCAGCGTGAGGGGACGCTGCCTGCCCTCGTCCAGCAGGGAGAAGAGACGAGGACGGGCAATCAAGATGTGTGGGGGCACCGGCACAAAGAATTTGGTAGCGAGGAATTGATCCTGCCATCCCACCTCGCTGTGTGTCTCATGCTGCGTCTGCTGCTCCTGCGAGGGCAGGTGGGTTGAAGGCTTGCTCCTTCGCTCAGTGAAGGAGTGGGCGACCTGCTCCAGGCGGGAAAAGGTGATATCCTCGGACCGGCCGATGTAGGTATGGGTGAGTTTGCCACCGATTTTGCGATAGGCCACCCAGTAGATGCCCCCGCGCGCTCTGGTCTCTTTGCGTGCGGTAAAGCGGTGCCCATCCTTACTCTGGAAGGCAAAAGAAGACCGCTGCGCCAGCCAGGATTGCCACGCCTGGCTCTCAAAGTCCAGCGGAGGGATGGTCATTCCCCGCTCTGTCTTCTCATGTACCTGGTAGCTGGCGTCCTGCGCGTTCCAGTTCACTTGCGGTATGGCAAGCTTTGGCATCGCTCTTTCCCCTGCTGTGCTGGTAGGTGATACTCCAGGCAGCATGAATGGCTACTCAATTTATAAGTAGCACCAAGAACTAGTATATCACCTCAGCAGTCACTTGTGTTAGCCAAGAAAAATATCGTGGACCGCCTTCCTCAAAAGTATCAGTCACCTGCCTGCAGCATACTCCCCTTTTGAGCCATGACAGCACCCATCCTGTGGCCTATACTTGCTTTGTAGAGAAGAAACCGCCATTTCATGCAAACAAGAGGAATGAGGAGTAATATCGATGAGTGTGCAAGAGCAACAGACGGATGTCGTCATTCTAGGCGCCGGCGGAGGAGGGTACCCCGCTGCTTTTCTATTAGCCCGCGCAGGGTTGCGCGTGGTGATGGTCGACCCCATTGGCAACCTCGCGGGCAACTGCCTGGCAGAGGGGTGTATTCCCTCGAAAACCGTGCGCGAGGCCTCGTTAGTGCGTGCCAGGGCCGAGAAGTATGGGGTATTCGGGCTGAGTGGGCCTGTCCCCGACGTGAATTGGCGGGGCATCCTGGCCCACAAAGACCGGGTTCAAAATATCCGTTATCGCCAACACCGCGAGACGATCAACACGTCGAGCGTGTTCTTCCATGCAGGAATGGGGCACATCCTTGATGAAAAGCGTGTCGAGGTTGAAACCGCACAGGAGACGCTTCGCTATACGTTCCGGCATCTCATCGTAGCGACCGGTTCAAAGCCCCGCCTGTCGTCTATTCCAGGCGCGCAGCTTGCCATTACCTCGTCCGATCTCTTCCGCCTGGGCGCTGACCTTCCCCTTCCCCGGCGTCTTGTCATTCTCGGCGGTGGCTATATCGGCGTCGAAGTCGCCTCGATGCTGAACAACCTGGGAACGTGGGTCACGCTGCTGCAACGCGCAGAGCGGCTGCTGCCTGGAGTTGATCCAACACTTTCGCAGGCCCTCTACGATGGTCTCAGCCAGCGCGTGCATATTGAACTTGGCGCTGAGGCAACGTACATAGAAAAGGTCACCTGTGGCATGCAGGTGCGCTACCGCCAGCGCGGGCAGGAACATATCGTTGCAGGAGACGCGGTGCTCATGGCAACAGGGCGAGAGTGCGTATTTCCTGAAGGTATGCAGGCACTCGGCCTGGATCAGTATAAGGCACCGGCTGTCAACGACCGCTTGCAGACGAGCAATCCGCGCGTGTATGCTCCCGGTGATGTGAATGGGCGCAGTATGCTCTATCATTCTGCCGTGCGGCAGAGCCTGGTGGCAGCTCATACGATTCTGGCAGGAGGGTTGCCCGTTGATCGTATGGACTTCGAGAGCGTTCCCTTTACCGTCTTCACCGAACCGGAAGTCGCCTGGGTAGGTTTGACGGAACAGCAGGCGCGTGAGCACTACGGTTGCATCGAAATTGCCCGCTATGACTATGCCGTAGAACCACGTGCGCAGATCTTCGACGAGATGCAAGGGTTCATCAGGCTCATCTTTGCATGCCAGACCGGCCGCCTGGTTGGTGCGCAGATCGTGGGATTGGATGCTGCTCAAGTCATTGCTCCGCTCGCCTTCGCCATCAATCAGGGGTTGGGTGCGGCAGCCCTCACCGAAGTTGTCTTTCCTCATCCTATGATTGTGGAGGGGATCAATAAGGCTGCGCGACAGTTCCGCGCATAGAAGCCCTGTGATTGCTGCGATCATACAGATTTCCCTAAGAGAGCAGGCCGAGGGAGTGTGCTCGCACCACCGCTTGCGTGCGATTGTACGCCCCCAATTTTGAGATAATATTGCTCACGTGCCGTTTGACAGTCTCGATCGCCAGTGTAAGCGCCCGGGCAATTCCCTGATTGGTGGCCCCTTGTGCCATGAGTTGTAGCACTTCCAGTTCGCGTACACTCAACGGATCCAGCAAATCTTGCTGCGGTGCAGGCCGCTTGAGTACCGCGCCGGGCTTTGCTTGTGCGCGTAACACCTCGACCTGGGCGGCCTGTGCTCGCTCGCTTACAACAGGAGAAACCTGTCCATCGCTGCCAAAGCTTGTATGGAGTACCCGGAAATCCCAGAGCAGGTGGTTCCCATCGTCCTGTACGCTCGCTTCATCCGCTCTTCCCTGGTTAGGTATGCGCATCTCGGCCTCGATCAAGTCAGCGGCTTGTTGCCAGGCATGGGCTAGTAGGGCATGCTGTACGGCCTCCTCAGAGTAGCCGTGCTCTGCATATCACGCGCTGGCTCGCAGGTGAAGTACCTCGAGCGCTTCATGGTCTACCCGTTCGAGCCAGAAACGCAGTGCCTCAGTAAAGAGCGGATGGTAGCGATACCAGCGTCGCTGGCTGTCGAGAGAGATGAGAAACAGATTGGCGCGCTTCAGCTCTTCGAGTACCTGCTGGCTCCCACTCTGCTCGAGTACTGCATCACATAGAGGGGCTGTGAGGCGCTCCAGAATGGAGGTGCGCAGCAGAAAACGCTGAATGGCAAGAGGCTGTTGTCGCAGCACTTCTTCGGTCAGGTAATCCAGGATGTGACGGTTACTACCGCTGACCTCTTCCTGCACCTGGAAAGGACCCTCGTGCCTCTGCAAGGAGAGATCGAGCATCTGCAAGCTCACCAGCCACCCACCCGTCCGGCTGGTCACCTGCTCGACCTCGTTGCCAGAAAGCTCGACGCCCACGATCTTGTGAAGAAAATCGGTAACCTCGGTGCCGGTACAGCGCAGTTGTTCGGTACGCACTTCCAACAGTTGACTGCGTGCGCGCAGTCGGCTGAGTGGTAAGGGCGGATCGACGCGGGTCGAGAGGACCACCCGCAGTTGCGCGGGCAGATGCTCTAGCAGAGACGTGAAGGAAGTATGCACCGCCTGGTCAGTGATCATATGATAGTCGTCGAGCACCAGGAGCACCTGCTCGGGGCTCTGCACGAGGTGGTTGATGAGTGTCGTGAGCAAAGATGGGAGAGGAGGCGGCGTCTGTGTTCGCGAGAGGGTCACGAGATCGGTACACATGCCAGGCTGCAAACGATCCAACGCCGTGAACACATACATCCAGAAGCCCACCGGGTCATTGTCTTGCTCATCGAGTGAGACCCAGGCGACCCGCGTAGCCTCTTGCGGCAGTGTTTGTACCCATGCCGAGAGCAAGGTGGTTTTGCCAAAGCCTGCCGGAGCTGAGACGACCGTCAGGGGACGCTGGAGCCCCCCGTCCAACAGGGTAGAGAGGCGAGGGCGAGAGATGAGGACATGCGGGGAGGAAGGGACGAAAAATTTGGTGGCGAGCAGTTGATCAGCAAGCGGCTTCTGCATTGAATTCTCACGATGGCCATCGGTGAGCTCGGAGATCGTGGCCTGGATCTCCTGTCCTGCCAGCGTGGCGGCGACCTGCTCTAGCCGCGAGAGAGTGACATCTGTTGTCCGGCCAAGATATTTATGGGTGAGCTTGCCGCTGACCTTGCGGTAAGCAATCCAGTAGACGTCTCCGCGCGCCCTGACTTCTTTGCGTGCCGTGAAATGATGCCCGTGCTTGCTTTGGAAGGCGAACGAGGATACCTGCTCTAACCACTGCTGCCAAACATGGCTCTGGAAGTCCAGGTTAGAGGCTGTAATTGTACTTGCCGCCTGCTCGATCACCTGGTAGCTCGCGGCTTGTGTGTCCCAGCGAATACTACGTCTGAATGATTTTGGCATATCCCCACCTGGCAGAAGTCATGAGATTCACCAAACAACCCAAACGGTTTCATGGCAACGAATCTATGCCTTTTCTCCTTTCATCGCAAGTATACAGTCTTGTCTGAGCGTTGCCATGCTGTAAAAGTGGGATTGCAAGGTGGGATTTTGCTTGATTGTGTGAGGTTACCAAACACGCTGTTCGCAGTAGTGTTCCCTATGAGGAAGAAATGCTCACGGGGCTTGTAAGAACTCATAGGTTGGGTCTTCGATATCGACGATACCAGTTTCGAGTATGGCCGCCTTCCGGTGTTGACTCTCCTCACCGGGCAAGCGAATCTCGCTGGCGTTGGCTGTCTTTTTGCTGCTCTCGATATCATCGCCCAACTGGGCTACATGGGCGTCAAACACGTCGCGCTCGACGAAGAGATCAGGTTTAAAGACAAGGTAGAGCCCGTTACAATAGGCCGGGTCGAAGTATGACGCCAGCTTGCTCTTGCCTATGGCAGTGCCCAGACTTGCATCGCATAACAGCTCGATCATCAGCGCCAACCCAAAGCCCTTGTATCCTCCAAATGGCAGGAGGTGTGGATGATGGGCTTCATCGACAGTCTTAAAGGGATCGGTGGTCGGTTTACCATCCAGATCAACAGCGATACCTGCTGGAAGAGGCTGTTTGTCGCGCTGGGCTACCATGATCTGGCTATACGTTCCTGCACTCGTTGCCATGTCCAGGATGAGCGGCGGCTGGCCTGTGCGTGGAATGCCGATGGTGAGGGGATTTGTGCTGAGCAGTGGCGTTACTCCTCCCGGAGGCACGACTGCTGATACTGCGGAATTAATGGCGATGCCGATCAGCCCTTCTTCAGTTGCCATCTGACTGTAGTAGCCTAGCAGTCCGCTTACCCCGCCGTTGCGCGCTCCTACTAGCGCCAGTCCACTAGCCTTTGCCATATCGATAGCCCGTTTCATCGCGGTGTAGTGGATGAAGAAAGGAAAATGGAAGCCGCCATCTACCAGCGCCGAGTTTGCGGTCTCCTGCTTACTAGTCAACTCCTGACGCCGCGTTGCTCCTTCCTGGTACTGCAAAAGGCAGCCCTCCAGATAGCGGAAACCATGAGTGCGCTTCCCCCAGAGCTCCCCTTCCAGGTAGATAGGGGCCGCGATCTCGGCTTCATGCTGCGGCACTCCGTTACGGAGCATCTTGGCAATGCTCAATTCGAGCACATCATTGATTTTGAGCTGTATCATATATACCTCTTTCGTATCAGTTCAACACCTCTTTCGAGGTAAGTGTCTCATTTGGATAACCCTATTGCAGTCCATCTATCGTGCTATGCTCTGGCCGCAATGGCTGATGCAAGAAAGGCTGCGTCTTCCCCGATACCGAATAGCAGCGCCGATTTCTCCTTGTAGAGCCAGGGCAATCCCAGGAAATACAGCCCTGGAGAGGACGTGATTCCGCGCTGGTGGAGAGGAGAGCCCGCCGCGTCAAAGACCGGGACATGCACCCACCCAAAGTCGAGCCGGAAGCCCGTGGCCCAGATGACGGTGCTGATGCCAGCTGCATACAGATCTACCTCCGGGATTGGTTCCGCAGGTGGCACCCACTTCGATGTGGGATCATCGATCATGCTTTCCTCCGGCACGGCCATGCCTGTTCGCAGCACATAGTCATCAATCGCGTGCGTGAGCTGCGCCGCGAGTGCATCTGCCCTGGCCAGGTTTTCCTCCAGATCGGGGGCCAGGATCACGTGGTTCCCCTGGACCTCTTGTAGACGCCCCAGGAGAACAACGCCCTTTCTTGCCAGTTGCCGGAGGTTGATTTCGTGCCCTCCGTCTTTGCCGGAGAGGTCCGGGTGGCAGACGAACCTGGCCGCAGGAGAGGGAAGTGAATCGACCGTGCGATCGTATCCTCCCATCTGGTTGACCCACCACATCACGTCTTTCCCCCGATAGCGCCGGGGAGACCTTCCACACCTGGAAACGCAGAGATAGACCTGCCGTCCACTCTGGTGGAGTTCCTCGGCGATCTGGCTGCCGGATTGTCCTGAGCCGACGACGAGGACTGCGCCGGAAGGAAGTCGCTGGGGCTTGCGGTACTGGCTGGAGTGTAGTTGCATGATGTTGACCGGTATGGCGCCACTCGCCTGAGGGAGCCTGGGACATGGAAATCCACCGGTCGCCAGCACCACGTTGGCTGCTTCGAAAGCACCGTCGCTCGTCTCCACCAGGTAGCCATCCCCTTCCGGTCGTAGCCGGACTGCTGTAGCCTGGACACCACAATGCAGCGGGGCGTGAAAGGACTGTGCATACTGCTCCAGAGTGATCACGATTTCGTCATGCGGCAGGAAGCCATCCGGGTCTTCTCCTTCATAGGGGAAGCCCGGGAGTTGTGTCATCCAGTTCGGCGTCACCAGCGTAAACGAATCCCAGCGTTGGCCCCGCCATGTCTCTGCAACGCGGCCTCGTTCGAGCACCACATGTGTTCGCCCCTGTTGCGTAAGGTAGTAGCTCAGAGCAAGCCCTGCTTGCCCGCCACCGATAATCACGACGTCTATCTGCTGCATCATCTTTTTCTCCTTTTCCTTTCAGCCCTGCTGACCGAAGGTAGAAGCGCCAGCTTCGTTGCAGGGCTGGATTAGTGCCGAGTATTCCAATATATCTCGCCAAAAGTGGCCCCGTTTGCTACGAAAAGTATAGGATAGGCGCGCAGGGTCCGTCATGACCCACAAGAGGAATTGTGCAGGCCATAGGCAAGAGTCATCTCACTGCCGCTTCCGTATCATATGCCGGGTCGATGACCCACTCCCTTGCGGGGAGAACAGCGGGGGGGCGGAACCCCCATCCCGTTATAGCAAGAGCGGGTGGGTTACCAAACAGCATCACCGCCAATGCCGGTGTTTAGTAACCCGCCCAATTGGCCCGAAGTCGGCAAACGCTCGATTATGTGTCAATAAGCTACTCTTTCGAGCCATGACTTCTCCGCCGCCTACGGCTATAGTAGATGGTATGGCGTATCATGCGACGGCTATGGCAAGGTCGATGTGCGTCTCAAAGGGTTCACCCGGCGCTTCTCAATTATTTCAGAAAAGAGGAAAAACACATGAAAAATTGTATCGTCTACAAACCAGGAGACCACCAGAGGTCTCAGTTCAAGGAGGTCTCACATGAGCCAGACCGTTTCTCCACGTGAAATAAGTCCCGCGACCGCACGCCTGGCAGACTGTGTAATCCGCGCAGGAGCAATTTACTCGATGGCCGAAGGTCGCAAGGTCTACCGCGCCGTTGCTCTCCGCGACGAGTGGATCGTCGCCGTCTCGGAGGACCCCCACGGCCTGGACGGGCTGGTCACGGCTGACACCCGCGTCGTGGATGATGCGGGGCTGACCATCATCCCGGCCTTCGACGATACGCACAATCACTTCATCCTGGCTGCCGCGGACCTCAGTCTCGTCCAGCCCGACCAGGCGCATAGCATCGCCGAACTGGTCGAGCTGATCCGGCAACGCGCAGCCAACACCCCAGCGGGCGAGTGGATCCGGACATCGACATCCTGGGACGAGTCCAACCTGGCCGAAAAACGACTTCCGACGGCAGCAGAACTGGACCAGGCGACACAAGAGCATCCCGTCTGGGTCCCGCGCGGTGGACACGTGGGGATTGCCAACTCCCTGGCCCTGCACCTCGCCGGCATCACCCGCGACACTCCAGACCCACAGCATGGCACGATCAAACACCTTCCTGATGGGACACCGTCAGGCGAACTGTATAGTGGTCCCGCCATGAGCCTGGTCTCGAGCCTGATCCCGCCTCCGCCTTTCGAGCAACAGGTGCAGGGCTTGCAGCAGGCCTGCCAGGTCTACAATGCCGTAGGCATCGGCACCGTGCGCGATCCGATCGTCACGCGCGACCAGCTGCTGGTCTACCAGGCCCTCTGGGAGCGAGGTGGGCTCACCGTGCGCAGTCGGCCCATGTTCCAGATCGCACAAGGCACGGTGGCAGAGCAAATTGCGGATATTGCGAGCCTGGGGGTGCGCAGTGGCTTCGGTGACGACCTGCTCAAGATCTGGGGCCTCAAGACCCTCATGGATGGAGGACCCGCAGCCGCGGCGCTCGACCAGCCTTATGCTGATAATCCTCACTACTCAGGAAACCCGTTTTGGAAAACGGACAACCTGGTCGAGGTCGCCAATTTCGCGGTGCGCCGGGGCTGGAGGATTGGGATCCACGCCATTGGGGACCGGGCTATACGGACGGTGTTCGATGCCTACGAGCAGGTCACCAACGACAATCCTGGCCTCAAGCCGGGCACGCTCGTCATCGAGCATGCCTTCCTGGCCGACGCTGCCCAACGAGCACGCGCCATCCGCTTGGGGGTGGGCATCACGGTGCAGCACCCGCTGCTCTACGCGCAGGGCGCAGCGCTCGTCGCCAAGTGGGGCAGGGAGCGCGCCAGCCAGATCTTGCCGATCGGCGCCTGGGTCAAAGAGGGAGCGCAGGTCTCCGCCGGCAGCGATTCGCCGCCGAGCGCCTACGACCCGCTGCTCTCGGTCTGGGGCATGGTGACGCGGGGCACGAACCAGGTGGGCATCCAGGGAGCAGAATATGCGATTGATCGGTACACGGCGATCGAGCTGTATACAGCAGCCAGCGCACAACTCCATTGGGAGAGCCAGCGACGTGGGACCATCCATCCACGGCGGCTCGCCGACCTGGTGGCCTACCGTACCGATTCGATCACCTGTCCCGTCGATCAACTGCTTGGGCTGCGTCCCGTTTTCACGATGGTTGGGGGCCGTGCGGTCTACGACCTCGAATCGATGTTCAGCAAGCAGAGCTGAGGCACCACCAGGGACAACATACAGTCCATTCAGAGCGCATATCCTTATCCTATGGATCAACCAGGAAGGATATGCGCTTTCTGTGTCCGGTCTTGACTTCCAAAGGGGATTTTCAGATTGGGGGCCGGAGTAGAATAAGGTGACCCAGAAAGATTCTGTTGGCGAATTCGAGCAGCATCCATCACCCAGTGGGAGCTAAGGCAGCAAAACGAGAGCGACGAGTGAGTCCTCGTGGCTGTTCCTCGATCCAGGCTCCAAGGCGAACGACATTGATGGCAACGGCGGTCATGCACATTTGTAAGCGTGTTTTCGCTTCTCCCACATAACGAGAGCGTCGGAGTCCAAACGCCCGTACCCCTTGGGAGAGCGTGCCTTCA
>Ga0207646_10005836_pt1 | contig 12878 bp, 16 predicted proteins | sample KBSK5502metaG_FD_184343 | JGI IMG/M metagenome (GOLD analysis project Ga0207646, IMG submission 184343) | Corn, switchgrass and miscanthus rhizosphere microbial communities from Kellogg Biological Station, Michigan, USA - KBS K5-50-2 metaG... | ecosystem: Host-associated > Plants > Roots >...
ACGTCCGCGCTCCCAGCAATGAGATATGTGAAACCAAAAACCGATGATCCTAATCCTAACTCCTAATATCAGACCGGAAAGCGAAGTGTACCGGCAGTTGATGGCGCACCTCTCCCGCTTGCCTAACATTCAGTCACGCGTCCATCAAGAGCAAGGCGCCGAGCAGACGTTGACCGAGATCTACCTGATCGGTAACACCCTGGCAATCCCGGTTGAGGAAATGAAGGAGTTGCCGGGCGTCGAGCGTGTAGTTCGCGTTTCTGAAGAATATCGGGTGCTCGGCCGGCACAAGGACGACGATCGGCCGGCGCATTTCGAGTATCAGGGGCTCCGCTTTGGTCAGGACACTCTGCACGTCTTTGCTGGGTTGTGTGCGGTCGATACACCCGAGCATGTCGAGACAATGATGCGAGCCCTCCGCGATAACGCCCAGGTCTGCACGCGCATGGGCGCTTACAAACCACGGACCAGTGCGTACTCGTTCCAGGGCCGCGGCAAGGCGTGCCTGCCTTACGTCTTTGATCTGGCGGGCAAGTATGGCATCAAAGTTATCGCCATGGAGATTACGCACGAGTTGCACATCGATGAGATCAACGAGGCGTTGCACCAGACCGGAAACCCCACAGGAGTGTTGCTTCAGATCGGCACGCGCAATACGCAAAACTTTGAGCTCTTAAAGATAGTCGGACGGCAGCACGACTATCCCGTTCTGCTCAAGCGCGGATTCGGAATTACCTTGAGTGAGTCTCTGCACGCGGCCGAGTACCTGGCCAGTGAGGGAAATCGGAAAGTCATCTTCGGGCTAAGGGGTGTTAAATCAAACCTTGGCGATCCACACCGCAACTTCGCCGATTTCGCGCATGTGCCGGTGGTGAAGGCTTTGACGCGGATGCCCGTTTGTATCGATCCGTCGCACTCGGTTGGATCGCGCCGGGTTGGACCTGAAGGCATTCTTGACGTGATGCATGTTACCGCTCAGGGTGTCATCGCCGGAGCCAACATGGTCCTGGTGGATTTCCACCCCGTGCCGGGTCAGGCACTGGTCGACGGGCCGCAGGCGTTGCTGTTGGAAGAGCTACCTAGATTCCTCGAGGATGTTCGAATTTCTCGCGAGGCTTACGAGAAGCGTGTGGTGTTGGCTCAACGCTCTACAAATTTGGCGATCGGAAATGATAAAGCGGCGAGGCTCAAGCCCCCGCCGCTTCTTCTCCGGTAAGGCTCTCCGAAATTAGTTAATAACGACCTAGCCGTGGCGCATTGTCAGTTCAGCGCGAAGCCCTTGTGCAGTAGAACAAGAATTTTTTCTGGAAGTGTCTGCCAGACCCGAGACATTAGCACCTACTATGGCGATGCGATTAGCTTGATCAATAAGAACAAAGCTTTCTTCAATTGCCTTTTTCAAATCGTCAGAGAATTGATCGTTCATGTTTTTATACCTCCGATACGAATGCATCACGTAACTATCTTGCGAACGGAGTGGCACGAGGATTTGGGGTGCAGCCGTCGGGTCGTGATTCGGGGCACTAGCCCGACCGTCAGGGAGGGCTCAATTAACGCACTTCGGAGCCCTCCCTGACGGTCGGGCTAGTGCCCCGGAGATTAGCAAAACACTTTTACCCCACTACCCGGTCTCGTCAAGCGTTGACAGACAAGTGCTAACTGACGTATAAGACCAGTTGCCAATTATTTGAGCTGGAAATTCATGAGCTTCAGTAGAACTCATCATCATCAGCACCATTCGCACCATCATGCCAACCATCATTGGCATCACGGCAGCGCGTTGGCGGTTGTGATTCGAGACTCCGGAGCTCAGTTAGAGTAGCAAGAAGCACAACCGAAACCTTCAGGAACCCGCTGCCAAACATGCTTTGGCGGCGGGTTCTTTTGTTATGACTATCAAATGAATTCTATGTCTGAACCACTCTCAAAAATTCCAAATGGCCTGCGTTATTACTCCGGTCACGAAGCCCGCCTGAGGCGGGTGATCGAAGAAACCGCGATGTCGGTGTTTGAGGGCTGGTCCTACGAAGAAGTCATTACCCCAACGCTGGACTATTACTCGCTCTTCGAGCGCGGCATGGGCCCTTCGGAGGCGCATCATGCGTTCAGGTTTACGGACACTGATGGCCGTCTGCTCGCCCTCAGGCCTGACGTGACGTCTGGAATTGCCCGCGTCACTGCGACTCTCTTCGCTAACCGCCCGCGGCCCTTGCGTCTTTGCTATGCCGCACCGGTCTTTCGCCAACAGGGGCAATCAACCATCGAATGGCGACGAGAGTCAACGCAGATTGGCTGTGAGCTGGTCGGTCAGAATAGCGCCGCGTCTGACATCGAAGTGTTAGCCATCGCTTGCGAGGTTCTCCGACGATTACATCTCGATCGCGGGTACGTGATCACGCTCAACGACGTGGAAGTCTTTAACGGTGTCGCCGAGAGTCTGGGGTTCGATTCAGGCGCCCGCGACCAGTTGCGGCAACTCGAAGACGGGCGGAACGTGGCTGACGTGGAGGCCTTTCTCACTTCACGCGCTTCTGTGGAGGACGTCCGGGCTATCTCGCAACTCATTCGCCTTTCCGGCAAGCTTGAAACTCTCGACAGCGCGCGCGGCCTTATCAAGAACGCGAGATCCAGCGCCGCGCTTGATCGCCTCGAGAATCTGTGGCGCATCATTGAGTCGCTGGCCCTAACGGATCACTTCGAGATCGACCTCGGCGATGTGTCGAGGCTCGACTATTACACCGGACTCACCTTCAAGATCTATATCGAGGGCGCGGGGGCGAGAGTTGGCAGCGGCGGACGCTACGACAACCTGACAGCTAATTTCGGTAAGTCTGAACCTGCAGTGGGCTTTGTGCTCGATCTGGATGCGCTGGCCGGTCTGCTCCTGGCGGGCAATAACGGAGCCATGCTGACGGCGCAGCCGGAGAGAAAAGCGCAATGCGTGGTAGACAACGATCTCTCTGCGCTCTTTCGTGAAGCCATCGAGAGGCGTGCGCGGGGCGAGCGCGTGGTAATTGGTTCCGGCGAGGTGACGCCATGACGCAATTGACGATCGCGATTGCCAAGGGAAGATTACAGGCGGGAACGCTTGAGTTGTTGGCGAATTCCGGGCTGTGCGACACAAGAGATGCGCTCTCGTCTCGTCGCTTGGCCATAGAAGATGAGTCTGGCCGCTTTCGGTTCATCTTCGTGAAGCCAATGGACGTTCCAGTCTATGTTGAGCACGGCATTGCGGACTGCGGCGTTGTCGGCCGCGACGTGCTGATGGAGTCGGACGCGGATCTCTTGCAGCCGCTCACGCTCGGCATTGGTCGCTGTCGCATCGTGGTTGCCGCTCCAGCGGGTATGCCCGGCCGCGGCTCCGGAATGTTGCGAGTGGCGACTAAGTATCCGCACATTGCCGCCGCGTATTTTGGAGCGCACGGCCAGCCCGTGGAGGTGATCGAACTGTCCGGGTCGGTCGAACTTGCGCCGCTCCTGGGTCTGGCTGATTGCATCGTAGACCTGGTCGAAACCGGCAGAACATTGCACGACAACGGCCTCAGCATTATTGAGGTCATAGCGGAATCAAGCGGACGGCTGGTGGTGAACCGGGCCAGCTATCAATTGAAACCGAAAGCTGTGGGCGCTTTAATCGCCGCCCTCGAAGCAGCAACGCGCGAAGGAGACTTGCAAAGTGATTGAGGTGATTTCAAGCAGGGAAAAGGACCGGCTCGGGGATACGCTCGAACGTATTCGGGGGCGCAATGTCGCCTTTGATGCACACTTACTGAGCGAGGTCTCGGCGATCATGCAAGAGGTGCGCGCGCGGGGTGATGCAGCGCTGATCGAGTACGCCGCGCGATTTGACGGGTGTGTCCTTCAATCTGCGGAGCTACGCGTGGACGAAGGAGCCTTGCGCCGGACCGCAGCTCGCGTGGAACCGCGTGTGCTCGAAGCGATACGCGAGGCCATTCGGAGAGTTCGCGCCTTTCATGAGTTGGAGCTCCCGCAATCATGGGTCGTGGAAGCCGAGCGTGGTGTGGTTCTCAGTCAGCGCATTACGGCCATCGACCGCGCCGGTTTGTATGTTCCGGGGGGAACTGCCAGCTATCCTTCAAGCGTGGTGATGAACGTTGTCCCGGCTCAGGTTGCGGGCGTCGACCGGGTGATAGTCGCTACGCCACCGCGCACACTTCAAGAGAATCCGGCAGTGGCGGCAGCGCTGGTTGAGCTGGATGTCACCGAGGTCTACACAGTGGGCGGCGCGCAAGCGATCGCAGCGCTCGCGTTCGGTACAGAAACCGTACCGCGCGTGGACAAGATCGCCGGGCCAGGGAACCGGTACGTTGCCGCGGCGAAGAAACTAGTCTTCGGTATGGTCGGGATCGATTCGATAGCCGGGCCGAGTGAAGTGCTTATCGTGGCGGACGGTACGGCGCGCGCCTCATACATTGCCAGCGATCTTTTAGCTCAGGCCGAGCACGGCGAAGATGCTTCGGCGATATTCTTGACGACCAGTAACACGCTGGCGCTTGAAGTTGTCCGCGAGGTCGCAATTCAGACCCGCAAACTTTCCCGCGCGCAGGTGATCGAAGAATCACTGTCTCGGTACGGCGCAATTATTGTTGTCGACGATATGGACGAAGCATGCGCTATTGTCAACGACCTGGCGCCGGAACATCTGGAGATCGTGGCTCGTGACGAAGAAGGGATTGCCTCGCGTGTTCGCCATGCCGGAGCGATTTTTTTCGGCCCGCATTCACCAGCAGCAGTTGGCGACTACCTGGCAGGTCCCAGCCACGTTCTGCCGACCGGCGGCGCGGCGCGTTTTTCATCCGGACTCGGCGTCAGCGATTTTCTCAAGCGGACCAACACCGTGAAGTTTTCGGCAGCCGAACTCAAGCGCACTGCACCCTTGATTGCGGCGCTCGCTCACGCTGAAGGTCTCGACGCCCATGCCCGTTCAGTTCTGGTTCGTCTGGAGGAGAGTGGATGATGAGCAGAAACCTGGCGAGCATCAAGACGCGTGTGCGTGAGTTACGACCTTATTCACTTCGGCCTGACCGGGCGCGCGTAAAGTTAAATCAGAACGAGAACCCCTGGGACACACCCATTAAGATCAAGCAGGAGACGCTAAGGCGCATCAGCGATTGCGCGTGGTCGCGTTATCCGAACTTCGTGCCCCGAAGATTGCATGAACGACTGGCTGAGTTCAGCGGCTGGACAGCTGACGGCATCATTGCCGGTAACGGATCTAATGAATTAATTCAGACGCTTTTGATGGTCACCGTTGGAGAGGGAAAACGCGTGCTCATCAACGAGCCGACGTTCGCTCTGTACCGGCAGATTGCTACGGTGCTTGGAGGCGAGGTCATCAGTATTCCTCTCAACGCGGACCTGAGTTACAACGTCGCAGCGCTGAAAGATACAGTCAATGACGTGCAGCCGGAAGTGACGATCGTCTGCTCTCCAAATAATCCCACCGGGTGCGTGCTAAGCGATGATGACTTGCGTCTGTTATTGGAATCGGCGAATGGTCTGGTCGTTGTCGACGAGGCCTATCACGAATTTTCCGAGCATTCAGTTGTTCCGCTTCTGCGCGAACACGACAACCTCGTGGTCTTGCGGACCTTTTCAAAGGCCATGGCGATGGCGGCATTGCGCGCAGGCTATCTGCTCGCCGCGTCGGAGTTGACGAGTGAGATATGCAAGGCCGTGCTTCCTTACAACCTGAACGCCATTTCGCAGACCGCCGCCGAAGTAGCCGTCGAGATGTACGAAGATGAGTTGCGCCCACTGGTGCGGAGGATCATCGCTGAGCGAGAAAGACTATACGAGGCACTAGGTCCCATCAGTGGGCTGACACCGGTGCGCTCGCGCGCAAACTTTATTCTGGTGCGATCGGCAATCGATCCAAAGCAAGTCTTCACGGAATTAATAAGCCGAAATATTTTGATTCGTGACGTGAGCAGTTATCCGATGTTGAGTGAATACTTTCGCCTCAGCGTGGGTACTCCAGAAGAGAATGATCTCTTGATCGAGGCATTAAGAGAAATATTTGGAGTGCGGGGGCAAGCGTAGCGCGACCCCGCTTTGGATGAGGTCAGTACCGGGAGCGGTAGCGACCGGGTAAAGCCAGTCTGTGAGGATCCTGAAATCAACCCGGTCGCTACCGCTCCCGGTACTGACTCCGTTCCAACAAGGTGATCACTTATGAAAAAATCCAAAGCAACTCTTACAGAGGCCTCGACGCGGGTCGGGCAGGTCGAACGCAAAACCAAAGAGACCGATGTGCGTGTAAAGCTTGACCTCGATGGTCGTGGTCAATCCCACATCAGCACCGGGCTGCCTTTTCTTGATCACATGTTAGAGCTGTTTGCAAAGCATGGATTATTCGATCTCAACGTTGCCTGCAAAGGCGATCTGGAGATTGATGACCATCATTCAGTCGAAGATATTGCGATCACCCTCGGTCAAAGCTTGACGCAGGCGCTGGGTGATAAAGCGGGCATCAAGCGCTACGGCGAGGCGACCGTGCCGATGGATGAGGCCTTATGTCGCACCGTGATCGATCTCTCCGGGCGTTTCTATCTGGTTTACGAAGTGCAGACTCGACGGCAGAAGATCGGTAACTTTTCAGTTGAGTTGGCTGAGCACTTCTGGCGATCGTTTGCGGAAACAGCAAAGTTCAATCTGCATATCGACTGTTTGCGTGGTCGCAACACGCATCACATTTTGGAAGGCACCTTCAAAGCTACCGCGCGCGCCCTGCGGCAGGCCGTCGAGCGTGACGCGCGCATCAGCGGTGTATTGAGCACGAAAGGAGTTCTCTAAGTGGCGCCGCAAGTTGGCATCATTGATTATGGCGTCGGCAATCTGCGTTCAGTCGAAAAGGCATTTGCCGCGACCGGCTGCGCCGCAGTGGTAAGTTCCGATGAGAAAATCCTGCGCCAGGCTGAACGTTTGGTGCTGCCCGGCGTCGGGGCATTCGGTGCGTGCATGCAGGCCCTCACTGAACGGGGATTCGATACGCTCGTGGGCGAACGCGTCGCCAAAGGAACTCCAATACTCGGCGTCTGCGTTGGCATGCAAATGCTTTTTGAGGAATCAGATGAGTTTGGTCGCAAGCCTGGCTTGGGTCTTTTGCCTGGGCGCGTTCGGCGTTTTGCAGGCGACCTGGTTGTGCCGCAGGTTGGGTGGAATCAGGTCCGGCAGCGAGTCATTCATCCTTTGTTTGAAGGGATAGTCGACGGAGCGTTTTTCTATTTCGTTCATTCCTATTTTTGCGAGCCAGCGGAAAGGGAAGTGATTCTGAGCGAGACCGACTACGGCGTGGCTTACCCATCCGTGGTCGCGCAAGGGAATCTTTGCGGGGTGCAGTTTCATCCGGAAAAGAGTCAGGCGGTCGGCTTGAGATTGTTATCAAACTTCGCGCAGTCCGACAGACTCTAGTTTGTCGTGCAAGGTTGAAAAAGGCCTCGTGGCGGAAACCCGCGACAAACTGAAGGGAGTTGAAACAAATTGGTGGAACGTTGGAATTGGCATCTATTGCTGGGAGCGCGGACGTCTCGTCCGCATTGAGCGCGGAGCGCGAACAAGTGGTTCCGAGGGCACATTAATGTTTAAGCAAAGAACTAAGCGAGCTTTGCTCGCTGTGCGGACGAGACGTCCGCGTTCCCAGCATTGACTTAGTCAAAGCTTCCTAAAGTTTGTCGGACAGTTATGCTGGCAAAACGAATCATACCGTGTCTGGACGTAGATCAAGGCCGCGTGGTGAAGGGAATTCGCTTCATCTCGCTGGTCGATGCCGGCGACCCGGTTGAACAAGGGAAGCGATACGACGCCGAGGGCGCGGACGAACTGACCTTCCTGGACATCACCGCGTCGTCAGACAAGCGGGACATCGTTGCCGCCCTCGTCAGGCGTGTTGCTGACGAAGTGTTCATTCCTCTCACGGTCGGCGGCGGTTTGCGCTCATTGGAAGATATTCGGGCGGTGTTGCGCTCGGGCGCCGATAAGGTTTCGCTCAATACCGCGGCGATCGAACAGCCGGAGTTGATCAGCGAGGGAGCAGAGACTTTCGGATCGCAATGCATGATCGTCGCGGTTGACGCCAAGCGGCGTGATGCCGGCGACCCGAGCAAAGGGTGGGAGGTCTATACGCACGGCGGGCGGCGCCGGGTCGGACTAGACGCGGTCGAGTGGATCGAGCGGGCTGAGAAACTCGGCGCGGGAGAAATTCTTTTGACCAGTATGGACCGCGACGGCACGAAGGATGGTTATGACATTGAGCTAACGCGCACAATCTCGGATAGCGTCCGCATTCCCGTCATTGCGTCGGGTGGCGCGGGAAGCCCAGAACACTTTCATGAGGCATTGACCGCGGGAGGCGCCAGCGCCGTGCTGGCCGCATCGCTCTTTCACTTTGGCGAGTACAAGATTGCGGACGTGAAGAAATATCTCCGCGAGCGAGGAGTATTGGTGAGATGAAGATTGCAATCGCAGAAATAAAGTTTGACGAGCGCGGCCTGGTTCCGGCGATTGTCCAGGACGCCAGCACGCTCGAAGTGTTGACGCTCGCTTATATGAATCGGGAAAGCCTCGAACGAACTCTGATTGAGCATGAGACCTGGTTCTGGTCCCGTTCTCGCGCAAGTTTATGGCACAAGGGTGAGACCTCCGGTAATAAGCAGCGAGTAGTAGCGGTAAGTTTGGATTGCGACCATGACGCGCTTAGAGTTTTAGTTGTTCCCGCAGGCCCTGCCTGTCACACCGGCGCTCAGACGTGCTTTCACAACCAACTACAGGAAGCGTCAGACGAAGTCTCAGCAGGAGCTGGCCCTGAAACCAGTAAAGCTGATCTGGGCGAGGTGCTCAGCCGCCTTTGTGCCCTCATCGAGTCGCGAAACCTGGAAAGACCGGAGGGTTCGTACACGACATATCTATTCAATCAGGGACTGGACAAGATTCTCAAAAAAGTGGGAGAGGAATGCGCCGAGACGATCATCGCGGCCAAGAACGACGACCGCCATGCTTTGGTTAACGAGTCTGCTGACCTTCTTTATCACCTCCTGGTACTTTTCGTTCAGCGCGGTCTGACGCTTGACGAAGTGCGGCACGAGCTTCTAAGTCGCCGCGGGAAGGGAAGCAAATGATCCCGGAGAGTAACGAACTAAAAGCTCTCTTGGATTTCGCCGCGCGGCTGGCGCGTGAAGCCGGCGACATTACTCAAAGGCACTTCAAGGGATCGTTTGCGGCTGAACGAAAGGCTGACAACTCTTTCGTCACAATTGCCGACCGCGAAGCCGAAAGGTTTCTGCGCGCCAGTATTGAGCAATCCTTTCCCGACGACGGCATTCTGGGAGAAGAGGAAGGCGAGACGATCGGCACATCGCAGCGGCGTTGGATCATCGACCCCGTCGATGGAACCTATTCCTTTGTTCATGGCGTTCCGCTCTATGCAGTCCTCATTGGCCTGGAGATCGATGGCGACTCAGTCCTGGGAGCGGTTAATCTTCCGGCCTTGAATGAGCTGGTCTACGCTGCACGCGGGCTCGGTTGTTTCTGGAACGGTGAGCCTGCGCGTGTCTCTGCGACTAAATCTCTTAGCGAAGCCTTGCTCCTGGCGACGGATTTTGGAACATGCGAGCAATATGGATTCGGGCCGGCTGCGGAAAAGTTGCGGCGGCAAGTGAACGCGCGCCGCACCTGGGGTGACGCTTACGGTCATGTGCTGATAGCGACGGGACGGGCCGACATCATGCTCGACCCAGTCATGAACGTTTGGGACTGTGCGGCGCTCCTTCCTCTCCTTGAAGAGGCTGGTGGCACGTTCACCGACTGGCAGGGAAAGAGAACAATCCACGGCGGCAACGCTATCTCGACGAATGGCTTGTTGTTTGATGACGTGATGGAAACGATCAGAGGAGTTAGATGGGATCGATGTTAGTCATTCCCGCGATTGACCTGCGGCAAGGTAAGTGCGTTCGTCTCACGCAGGGGCGCAAAGAGGCGACTACTGTCTATGATGCTGATCCGATTAAGGTGGCAGAAGATTTTGAAAGAGATGGCGCTCGCATGCTTCATGTAGTTGATCTCGATGGCGCCTTTTCCGAGTCTAACGTTCGCGATCGCGACGTACTTCACGACCTTGTTCGCGCTGTCAGTATCCCGGTGCAATTTGGTGGCGGGCTGCGCGGCGCCAAAGACATCGAGCAAGTCATTAGCTTCGGTGTCGCCAGAGTAGTGATTGGCACGCTCGCAGTGGAATCGCCTGACCTGCTGACAGAGTTCGTCGGGCTATTCGGAGTCGAGCACGTCGCAGTCGGGATTGATGCGCGAAATGGCCAGGTTGTGACTCGCGGCTGGGAGACCGAAGAACAAGTGAGCGCGTTAACACTGGCTAGCCGGGTTGCCGCCGCCGGAGTCGAGCGAATCATTTTCACAGACGTGCAACGTGACGGTACGCTCGCCGGCGTCAATATCGATCAGACCTGTATGATCGCGGAAACGTCTGGTCTGAAGGTTACGGCCTCTGGCGGGGTCGCTTCGCTTGCAGATCTGGAACGGCTCAGGGCGGCGAGCGATCGCGGGATAGATAGCGTAATTATAGGGAAGGCCCTTTACGAAGGGCGCTTTACTGTTGCTGAGGCGATTGCCGCCGGCTTGGAAGCTTAGTCAGGAATGGTGTAGAGGATAGGAGTCGAAGCCACACGACCTCACGGTCGGCAGACCTACAAACTTCTGATTAAGACAAGGATCCTGGGAGTGAAATTTCGCTAAAGCTCCGGATGATCTGATGACGCGAAGGAAAGTCTGGAGGACGATTCCCGGGCCTGATACTCAACAGTGTCTGCAAGCCGGCGCTGCTTGCAGCGTTGAGTTCTGCGACTATATCTGAAATGAAGAGAACTTCCATTGGACGCAGGGAGAGCACGATTGCGATCCGCAAATAGCTTTCAACAGCCGTTTTGGATCCGATGGTCGTGTCGAAATAGTTGTCGATGTATTCGGTGAGATTTCCTGATTCAGTGTGAGCAAAGAAGAGCTCCTGCGCAAGCGAGCTGCCGGAAGAGAAGATACTGATCTTCAAGCCTAAGCGCCGCCAGCCTTCTATCGCCTGGGGAACATCAGCGAAGATTTCCGCCTTTAAAGTCCCGTCGAGATAACCCCTTCGCCAGATCTTCCCTTGCAGCGATTTCAGGCCAATAGTCTTACGATCGCGATCAATCAGCCAACACACGTATACGGCGATAGAGTCGATCTCGGCACTGCGCGGTTCATTCACGAGCGGCGGCGGTTGTAACTTCTGCTCCACATCGAGGGCGTGCTCGGCGCGCAGGGCTTGCAGATCGCCGGCTACATCTCCTGATCCGAACTGCTCCCGCAGAAAATTTCTTACGTGCGATCGCGCGTAGGGAAACAATACTTCGTGTACGAACGCAAGAGGCGATACGGTGCCTTCAATGTCGAGCAGTATGCTGCGAATGCTTGGGGTGGGGAGGCTTTGGTTCATGACTCTGGCGATAGTACGCGCGTTGGCGCCGGTTTCGGTTCTGATTGCGCTCAAAATCGGATTTCGGAGTTGTAGGGAATTTGGGAGACCCCAAAACAGACTGGCGCAAAATTCTGATCCGTTCCGCTTTCGGTATAATACGGCGTCCAACCAGCCAGATCCTGAAACAGGCGGATGGCGCGGATACGGCGGTCGGCGCAGAGGTTGAACCAGTGCTGCGTGCCGCGCGGAACCCGAATCAGATCTCCTGCGTCGACCTCGATCGAAATTACAGGTCCAGCCTGCGGATGAATATGGAACAATCCGTGGCCGGCAATTATGAAACGCACTTCGTCTTCTTCATGCCAGTGTTCGCGATTAAACCTTGCCAGCATCTCCTCAAGCCCGGGCGTTTCCGGCCCGACGTCGATGACGTCCGCGGTGACGTAACCGCCGCGAGCCTTCAACCGTTCGATCTCTGTGGAATACGCTTGCAGTATTTCCTGGGCAGGTGCATTGATGGCCACGGGATGAGCAGGGGCCCACTTTTCATAGTCTATGCCACATCTCTGGAGGTAGCTGGTGATCGCGTCGCGATCAGTTAACGACTTGTCTTGATCCGGGATCCTTACCAGAGCCATTCTTCAACCTCCGTCAGCTTCTTACCTGCGGCTTTCGGATTAGGTAAGCGCGGCCCGTCGCTTCCAGCAGGAATTCTATGATCTCAACGTGCCTCTTTGCCTGCGCCAGATTCTCTCCCCAGGAATAAAGGCCGTGCCGCCGGATTAGGAAGCCATGCGCACTCTTATGTTTCCTGAGAGTCCCACCGATGCTATCGGCTAAGGCTGACATGTCTTGCGAGTTCTCCAGGATCGGTAACCACTCGCGGTGCTCGTGCGTCCTTACACCCTCAAGTCCCTTCAGCATCTCGTATCCTTCGATGGCCAAACCTTCTTCGTCGGCATGAAGATCTGAAAGTATGGTATTCCAAATTGAATGAGTGTGAAGCACCGCGCCCACGCCCCTCTCTTGTATGATTCTGATGTGCAGAGGACTTTCGTCCGATGGTTTGGCGGCGTGACCGCTGATCACCCGGACCTGTTGGTCAATCATGAGGATGTGCTCAGCCATCAGCGCGCCCTTATCGATACCGCTCGGACTCATTGCCAGACGCAAGGGCTCGCGGTCGACAACCGCGCTAAAGTTTCCACTCGTACCAACCGCCCAGCCGCGCACCTGAAATTCCCTGGCGATCGAGGCAAGGCTTATCGAGATTTGCGCAAACCGATCTGACATGAGAGAGAAAGATGCTCCTAAAAGTTGGGATTCAGTTCGTTCGCCCGCTGATACTCTCGTTCCGCGCCGGTAAAATCATATTCAAATTGGAGCAGTGTCAGCCCCG
>Ga0207646_10005839_pt1 | contig 12873 bp, 15 predicted proteins | sample KBSK5502metaG_FD_184343 | JGI IMG/M metagenome (GOLD analysis project Ga0207646, IMG submission 184343) | Corn, switchgrass and miscanthus rhizosphere microbial communities from Kellogg Biological Station, Michigan, USA - KBS K5-50-2 metaG... | ecosystem: Host-associated > Plants > Roots >...
AACGACAAAGCGCTTCGTAAGTGACTTTGATGCGCGTCGGCCACGTTCTGCCCGTGGAGCCAATTGTCATTGAAAAACGTGATCGCCGGGGCTGGGTCGTGCTGCACAGCGCATCCCAACAATTGGAACTGCGACTGGAGGAAGTATGAAATCGAAGCCAATCGTGCTTGGTTTGGCTGGTAAGATCGCCAGCGGAAAATCAACTCTTTCAGCCAGTTTTGCCAAGGAGGTAGGCTGGCCCTACGTAAGCTTTGGAGATTACGTTCGGTCAGTAGCCCGTCAACGCGGTCTAGATGATTCACAGCGAGAAATACTGCAACAAATCGGCGCTTCGTTGGTCGAACAGGATTGCGAAGGCTTTTGCCGTGCCGTCTTGAGACAAGCGCCGTGGCAACCCGGTGAGCCACTGGTGATAGACGGCATTCGCCATCTCCAGGTTAAGCAGGTACTGGAAAAGATCGTTGCGCCATCAGACTTTATCTTGACTTACATTTCAGTTGATGAGCAGATTCGCCGACAACGGCTGCACAATGAGGGGATTGATGATCCTGCTCGAATTGAGCGCATTGAATCTGCATCTACTGAAGAGCAAGTAAAGGTAGAATTACCTCGGGTCGCTGACTTCATCTTGAATGGCGCAGAGCCTTTGCCCAAGCTGGTTGAAGAACTCAAGGCCATTTCTACTAGCCTCTCGCTTAAAAATGATGACCCTCAGCCGACAAGTGATCTTGTCGAACGTGGGCAACGCGTTTACGAAAAGTTGAAAGACTCTCTTGAGCCACAGCATCACGGGCGCTATGTTGCCATCGAGCCTCAATCCGAACGATTCTTCCTCGGCGACACTGGAACAGAAGCGCTGGTGGCTGCACACAACGCTATGCCGGATGCCCGATTTTTCCTTGCTCGGATTGGCTACGAAACAGCGCATAGGATGGGTGGACATGGCGCATGAATCAGGTTGGGTTAATCCTTCACTCGAAGCTATCGTCCGTTTGCGTTTCTTAGACGGCGCGGAACACACATTCGTCGTCGACACGGGTTTCAGTGGCGCATTAATGATGCCACGATCTATTGTCGAAAGCTTCGGACTGATAATCGTCGGGAGCGAGGAAATGAAACTTGCCGAGGGAAAAATAGAGATGGAGTCAGCTCTAGCAAAAGTCATCTGGCTTGGTGAAGAACGTGACGCCCAAGTTCATATCACCAAAGACGAGTCATTGCTCGGAACGGAGTTGCTCAGAGGAACCTGTCTGACGATTGATTATGTTGCGCTGACCGTTTCGATCGACCTTTGAGCCTGTCAAAACCAAGCCTTTGACTGCACAAGGTGCCCTCTGTCATTCATGACGTAGCGCTTCACTCGGGCTGAGCCGCGAGACGCCAAAGGCCAATACCACCGGCTACGGCTTGATGACCGTTGAGCAGCACCGCCCCGTCAATTTCGATTCGCCAATCTCTGAGATCGAACTGCGACGCGCCCTGCATGCTCCCGGTCGTTTTGGCGTAGACGCTCTCGATTTTGACCAGTAGGTCGGGGTCGGCATAAGGAAACGGCCGGAGCAGAATGCCATAGATCAAACTGAAGATCGCGGTGTTCGCCCCGATGCCCAACGCGAGTGTGAGCACGACGACCCCCGTGAAGCCGGGATTGGTTCGGAACATTTGGGCGCCGTAGCGCAAGTCTTGCCAAAGCCTCTCCATGTTTTTCCCCAACCTGATCGTCAGTTGTTCATCGGCTCAGAAAGTGAGTTTCAAGCCCAATTGAATCTGCCGCGGGTTGGTGCCCGCGAGCGTGTTCGTGACGCGGCCGAAACGCGAGTTGGTCAGCACTGCCACCGGCCCGGCGAAGTTGGTGCGGTTGAAAAGATTGAAGAAGTTGCTTTCAAACCCGAGCGCGACGGCTTCGGTCAACTGAAACCGCTGGCTGAGCGACACGTCGTAGCACCTGACCGACGGCGCGCGCAAGGCGTTGCGCGGAATCTGGGCGAAGACGTCGGTCACGTTGCCGGGCGTGTTGAGTCGCGTGAGCACATCCGGCACCGGGATCAAGTATTGGGTCCGCCCCAAACTGCCCCGCGCATACAGGTCGTTGAGCGAGCCGCTCACGAGCGCGGGCCGGTCGTTGAGCGCATCGCCGTCGTCGTTGTAGTCGATCCCGCACGTGACGTTGAACAGCTCGCCCGACCGCAGCACGGCGACGCCGGCCAGAGACCAATTGCCGACGAGCGCGTTGACGAAACCGCTGGCGTGGCCAAGCCGCCACCACCCGCGGCCGACCGGCAGTTCGATGACGTGAGAGACGGTCAGGTGATGCCGCAGATCGAAGCTCGACCGCCCCAGGTCGGACCGGCGCGGGCGCGGGATCCAGTTGTCAGGCCCGCCGCCCTGAAAGCCCGGCGCAGCACTCGCACCCTGGTTGATGAGTGTGGGCACGCCGGAATCGCTCGAATTATCATCTTCGGATTTGGCGAAAGTGTAGGCGACCGTGAAATCCACGCCCCGCGCGAAGCGGCGTTTGGCCGAGACTTGCAGCGAGTTGTAGTTCGAGGACGAGAGGTTGCCTAAGATGCCCTCGGTCGAGTAGCGCGGGTCGGGCCGCAGTAAGTGGCCCAGAAATTAACCAATCGGGGTCAGCCGCAAACCGTTGCGGTTAACTGGCCAGCGAAATCCGTAGATCAGGACTATCATGTCACTCCCACTTGCCTGGCACGACCTCACCTTTTTGAGACGGCAGGCAGCAGCCTTGCGGAGTTGAGGATAAAGGCTAATTCCGACGTGACGTGGATGAAGGCCGCGAAGAGAGGGTTGAGCAGGCCGAAGGCGGCCAAAGCGACGCCGACGCCGTCCACCAGCAGCGTCCCTGCGAAGTTCGTCATAATGATCCGGCGGCAGCGCCGCGCGATTTTTAGGGTCTCAACGAACTTGAGCAGATCGTTGCCGAGCAGCATGATCTTGGCGCTCTCGCGGGCCACGTCGGTCCCGGACCCCATCGCCACCCCGACGCTCGCCTGCCTCAAGGCCGGCGCGTCGTTGATCCCGTCGCCGACCATGGCGACCTTGTTGCCCGCGGCCAGCAGCGCTTTGACCCGGTCGAGCTTCTGCCCCGGCAGCAGCTCAGCCCCCACTTCATCGACGCCCAGCTCTTGGCCGACCGCGCTGGCGATGGCTGCGGCGTCGCCGGTCAAGAGGATCGTGCGGATGCCCATCTGTCGCAGTGCGGCGACGGCTTGTTTGGCCTCCGGCCGCAGCACGTCGGCGATCTGCAGCGCTCCGAGCAGGCGCCCTCGGCGGGCCACGAGGACCTCTGAGGCTTGGTCGGCGTCGATGGCGTAGCGGTTGACGACCAGATCGCGTTCGACCAGTAAACTCCGGGTGCCGACGATGATCTCCTCGCCTCCAACCGAGCAAATGATGCCTTTGCCCGGCAGGTAGTCGAAGCGCTCCGGCTCAATCGCCGTGAGCGAGGCTTCCGCCGCTTTCTTCAAAATCGCCTTGCCCAGCGGGTGCTCTGACGGCCGTTCGGCGATGGCGGCGGCCTCGAGCACCGTTTCAGGCGCGACGCCCGAAACCGGGCGGATGCCGATGATTTCAGGGTTGCCGTGCGTCAGGGTTCCGGTCTTGTCCAACACCACGGTATCGACCGCGCTGAGGACCTCGAGGTAGAGTCCGCCCTTGACGATGGCTCCCTGATGGGCGGCCTGGCCGATGGCGCCGAGGATTGCGAGCGGTGTGCCGGCGGCGATGCCGCAGGCCCCGGCGACGATGACGACCGAGATCGTCGCTCTCACGTCGCGGGTGATCAGAAAGGTGAGGGCCGCGCAGCCGAGGGCGAAGTAAACGAGGTAGCCGGCGAGCCGGTCCGCCGTTTTCTGAATCGGGGCGCGCGATTTCTCAGCCGCTTCCACGGCCTCGATGATCTTGCCGAAGGCCGTCTCGCGGCCGATGCCGGTGGTGCGCACTTCAAGGGCACCGGACTGGTTGATCGTTCCGGCATAGACGCGCGTCCCCATCACCTTCTCCACCGGCAAGGATTCGCCGGTGATCGTGGCTTGATCAACGAAGGAATGACCGCTCGTCACCAGGCCGTCAACCGGGATGCGAGCGCCGGGCTTGATGAGCACGAGGTCCCCCACTTTGATCTCCGCCGCGCTCACCTCGTGCGCTCCTCCGCCGCGGCGAATGACGGCGCTGTGCGGCAGCAAGTCGAGCAGGTCTTTAATCGCCCGCCGGCCCCGGCCGACGGTCAGACCTTCCAGGACCTCAGCGATGAGCACGAAGAGCACGATCACCAGCGCGGTGAAGAACTCGCCAATGGCCAGCGCCGCCGCGATGGCGATGGTCATCGAGAGTTCCATCGTCATCCGCCGGTCGAGGAGCGCCCCCAGCGCTTCGCGCAAGATGGGATATAGACCGACGAGCGTCGCCACCAGCCCGATCACGCTGATGCGCGGCAGCGGCTCCCAGAGGCGGAGCCAAAGGGCGATGATGCCCAGGGCGACGAAGCCGATTCGGGCTAAGTCAGCCCACTCCAGGTGGTGTTCGTCGGTCTGCCCCTCTGCTTCGACGGGGCTGGAACTTTCTGTGCGCTGCCGAGCCGGAGGTTTTATCCCCGGCGCAGTGCCTGCTCCCGTGGCCGTAGCGTCTTGTTGGTTGAACATAGAGTCCTCTTCCAAAATCACTACTTCAAGAAGGCGCCAGAAATCTTAGGCCGTGTCAATCGGCGCCGTCAATAGTTGTTTCTGGCAGGTGAGTGGTCGGCGCCGGATTCAGGACAGCCGCCAACTTACCCTGGGCCGATCCCACCCGCACTGCCGCAAAATCCGGCCTACTTGGGTCATCTGGTAGGTGACGCCGAATTCGCGCCGGATTACCTCAGCCACGCGGGGGCGGGTCCACTCATCACTCGGGAAGCCGAAGGCGCGCGCCCCACGTCTGAGCAATTTGGGAAGCTGCGCCAGTTGCCGCGGAGTTAAGCGAGCGGGTGCCCCAGGCCCCCGGTGACGGCCAAGAGCCGAGACGCCTTCTTGCTGGGCGCGGGTGAACCAATGGCTGACAGCGCCTTGCGTCACGCCGAGCGCGTCGGCGATCTCACCCTGCTTCCAACCTTGTTTCTTCAGCTCCCAGGCAAGGAGCCGCCGGCTGGCCAGCCAATGAGGGAAGGTCGATTGTTCGCCTTTTTTTCTTCAAAGCACCTGTCATCTCACATAGGAGGCTAGTAGTCCGCGGCGCAGAGAACGCAGAGCCGACCCGAGAGGTTGATGTTTTTCTCTGCGCTGTCTCTGCGAACTCTGCGTCTCGGCGGTGAAGGAGGCTTTCACAATATCTCCCCTGGTTTTCACTAGGCTGGCGGAGAGTGGTTGCTCTGGCAAGTAAATCGCCGAGGGGCCGGAAGTAGATCGCTTGGGTCCCCTGGGCTCGGAGGGGCCTCCGGTCGCCCGGCAATTTTAGACCGTTCATTTGACGCTGGCGGCCGTTGGTTGAAAACTGGTAGTGTGCAGCCGATGGCTTGGGCTATTGTGACTGGTCTGGTCACTGACGGAGGCCTGCGCATCGAAGTGCCCGCCGTAGCGGCCGGGGCACTATTTATCGTTTCCGCCCATGCGCTCAACCGCCGGCCTTGCCGGACCTGCCCGGCGTGCTTACCATGCTGCTCAAATTCAAGGTCGGCGCGACCGGATTTTGGATGAAAGAAGTTGTTCGCCGTATTACTCTCAAGGAACGCTGCCGCCTGACTTAAAGCCCTGGCCGAAGCCGAAGAAGAAAGGGAAGTCATGACACAAACCTATCGGATCATCCTGCTGTTACTGGCGATGCTCCCCGCCCTCCGGCAAGCCCGCCAGCCCGCCAGCGTCTGCCACCTCGAAACCAAATACGACCGCTTGGCCGATACGACGACCATCCAGTGCGACGATCTGGTCCAATGGGGCGAGGCCCCGGCCGGGCTGAGCGTCCAGGCTGACGCCTCCTTCCGCGGGAAGGAGGCGAACGAGACGGCGCGATTCTGGCTCTACCTCTCGTCTAACCGGGGCGGCGCGACGCGCCACACCCGGCCGTTATTCCAGGAAGCGACGACACTCTACTTGGTGATGGATGCGGCGCGGCTGGAGGTCCCGGTCACCGACTACCATCACGACTTCTTCGAGTTAATCCGCTCCTGCGCCGAGTCGGCCCGCGCCGAGATCCGTCGCGAGGATTTGCACAAGCTGCTCGAGGCCAAGCGTCTGGAGGGCCAGTGGGGCGGCGTCGAGTTCAAATTTTCCGACGCCGCGCTCGCCTCCCTCAAAGAGTTCATCTCCCACCAAGTTTTCGCCGCGCACACAGCCTGACCGGCCCCTCCATTCACCAGCGGGGCTGGGCGGCGGCGGATGCGACACTGGCCAGCCACAGGACGAGCGTGAAGCGAATGGGTCGGCTCAGGTCATTCATCCTTGCTCTCTTTGACCCACTGACCCTCTTCAGCCACGACAGCGATGCTGTTCTTCCTGAGAAAAAGGTGTCGGCATCACCAGTCTTGCCAGCCTGGATGCCCCGAAGGTTCGCGTCGGTGTTGTTGGGCATCATCGGGCTTCCGTTTTCGTCAGTGTCGCAAGTTCTGTCACAAGTTTGTCGCAAGTTCTCAGAACAGCCTGTGCTCCAATCGATTGGTAGCTCCGCTCGCTGCTACTAGGCCTTTCTCCAGGAGCAGCTTCAGGTCACGTTGCAAGCTGCGCCGGGTCGTGGCTGGACAGAGCGCCTCGAAATCCCGAATCGTGAGCTTGCCGTGTTCTAGCAGATGCCGGAGCGCCGCCGTCTGCCGCGCATTCAGCTTGTGCTGTCGCGCCAGCACATCGGCCTGGATCGCGCGTTTGCCGCGTTCGGCGACCTCGACCATCTGCGTCGCCAGCCCTTCGACAAAACTTGTGCGTGATGGTGAAGCGCGGATTCATTCGGTCATCTCTGGGATTAAGGCTTTGTGAGGCATGGCTTCCAACAGGCGGTGGCTGTCGGTCGGCTCGCCGTTGATGCGCCTGAAGAATCGTTCAGGGAAAGCTCAATCCCAAATCACGGGTAAAAGCGCGGCGGTTGTGATGCTGACATCCTTGGTCAGAATCGCCACGCGTTCCCCCTGCTGCTGCAACAACAAGCCTGCGGCGACGATCAGACGGTCGTGCATTTCCGGCACGGTGCGCGCTTGCAAGCTGGTTTGCAGGGTTTCCAGATTGAGGGGCCGAAGCTCGATGCGTGGATCATTCAGGACGCGATTGAGCAGGATTGGCACATCGGGAATCTTCGTCCTTCCTTTGTCCACGATGTCAACCGCTTCAGCCAGGGCGATCACAGGGAAGATCAAATCACTAGCGGAATCGTCCAGGATCGCTTTCGCCGCGCCGCGCGAGTCGATGACTGCTTTCCAGATACCAGATCAGGGCGTGCGTATCCACGATGTATTTACTCGCCATTCAGCTCTTCCTCGGTCGGATGCCATTCGGCGAGTTTGAAATCCTCTTCCGTCGAAAACTCGCGCCCGGGCGTATCGCGGAATTCCCCATAAATCAGGTAGCGGGACCGTTGCGGTTGGGCCTCCCGCTCCGCCAACTGCTCCGCCAACTGCTTAATCAACTGAAGCTGTTCCTGCGGCGAGAGCTTTTGCGCCTGCTGTACGACCAATTGATATTCGCTGGTTGCCATTGCATTTCCCCTTTCGCATTGAATGGTTCGGCTCATATGCCGATCGGGGCCATCCTCGGTGCCGCTGGTCGTGACGATCTACACGACGCGGCTGACTCTTTGCTGATGTTATCGACGAATTTCGCTCTCAACGGCAGCAAACTCATTCATGGCTTCTTTCAAGTCCTCAAGAATCTCCTTCATCAGCACCTGCAGACTACTGTCTTTTGTCGAATCAATCGTCTCGTGCCGCCACTGGATGTCGAGGTTCGCTTTGTCCCGTGCGATGATTTCCGAGTATTTGAACCGTCGGAAGTGTTCGGTTTCCTCGCGCTGAGTTGGGTCGTCAGCGCAGTAGCAATGGATGAAATCCATCAGATCGTCCGACCTAATTGGATTCTGTCTGAGCGAAAAATTTCGGTTTGAGCGCAGGTCATAGACCCAAACTTCTTTAGTTGCTGGGGCCTTAACTACCGGCTTCTTGTCGAAGAAAAGCACATTTGCCTTCACGCCGGGCGAATACCAGATGCCGGTTGGTAGCCGTAACATCGTATGAACTTCGCACCGTTCGAGCAAAGTCCGACGAATCTTTTCGCCTGCGCCGCCTTCAAACAGCACATTGTCCGGCACGACCACTGCGGCGCGACCAGTCTCCTTGAGCATTGAATAAACGTGCTGCACGAAGTTGAGTTGCTTGTTGCTGGTTGTGGTCCAGAAATCCTGCCGCTCATAGGAAATCTTATCAGTCTGAGTCTTACCACCCTCACCAATGATGGTAAAGCTGCTCTTCTTCCCAAACGGCGGATTCGTGAGAACCATGTCCACCGGTTCCACCGGTTCAGCTTTCGGTTCGAGGCTGTCACCAATCGAGATCACGGGGTGTTCAGGGTCAGTGCCAATCCCGTGAAGGAAAAGGTTCATAGCACACAATCGCGCCACGTTTGGGACGAGATCAACTCCTTGCAGAGTCCTTGTACGCAAGTGAATAAGTTCTTCGAAGTTCGACACCCTATTTTTGAGGTACTCAAACGCCGCTAGTAGGAACCCGCCTGTGCCGCATGCCGGATCGGAAATTCGCATCAGTGGCTCAGGTCGCATCACCTCGACGATTGCCCGGATCACAGGTCGTGGAGTGAAGTATTGTCCGGCTCCGCCTCGCACATCCTCAGCGTTTCTCGCGAGCAACCCTTCATAGACTGCACCCTTTACGTCTACATCGAGCTTGGACCAATCCTCACCGTCAATCATTTGGATGAGGAGGTGAAGTTTGGCTGGATCATTGATCTTGCTCTGTGGCTTCGTAAAGATCAGGCCAATTAGACCATGACGTTTGCTCAAGTTGTGCAAACCCCGATGATATCGGTCTAAACGTTTCTTGTTATCATTGATCTTTTTTAAAGCACCCCATGTGTAGATTGATGGGATCTCACTTGCCCCTGCTCCCCGCTGCTCCCACACCATTTTTAGAAAGAGAAGATAGGTGATCTGCTCCGTGTAGTCCATGAACGCGAGCCCATCATCTTTGAGGACATGGGCATAGTTCCAGACCTTTTGAATAAGAGCGCTGCTTTTCTGATTCATGATCTCAAGTGCCTTCGGTACAAGTTACTTGGGCTTCGGCCGCGAGACGTTGCGCCCATCGTTGTGGCCGGCTTCGGAGGCAGTCATAAGCCGTCGCCGAGAACTCTGCTTCGAACTTTACCATCTCCCGAAGTTTCAGTATTTGTTGTCGGACAACCTCCCTTTTCGTAGCTGATGGACTCTTTGATAGGTTTTCCATCACGTTCTGACATCGGTTCACTTCACGGACGCATCTGGACCAAACCTCCCGTCGCGCTTCCATCAACGGTTCATGTTCGCGGAGCTTATATCGCTTAATGGATTCCTCAACGCGGGCCGTATTCCACTCGTCTAGGTCCGGTAGCGGTTTCACATCGCCATTTTCATCGAAACATAGGAGAAGTGGATCGTCGGGCCGGGCGGGGTCGAGCAAATACGGAATCTCATCGTCAATATTCCTGTCTGCGGCGCTTGCCTGATGGGTGCCCTCCCGTAGCGGAAAGAATGCCCCTTTCTTTCGATTGCCGACGTTGCCGCAAATACGGAAGTTGCGCCAATCGAATGCGAGCCACCAATAGCCTTCGCCGCGCTCGGTTCCATCCAGATTCTTCGCGGCATTCTTGGGGCGGTAATGCTCGACATCCCAGTGGCTGAAGCAGTCGCGTGCCTCTGAAAACCAGCACTTACCCTTGGAAAACTCTAGGAGCCAGGGTTTCAACTCTCCCCACACCTTGCTATTATCCTCAATGATCTTGTCGCGCTCTGCCTTCGTCTGGGCAGCATCCAATTTGTCGCTAAGAGCTTGCGCTTTCTTACGCCAATCTTCGCTGGGCTCCTTGCCGTCCAAATCGATGAACCTCATTCCTTCGCTCCGTTGCCAAGAATGTCATCGAGAATTTCGTCGGCGATTTTCTCCTGCTCTTTCTGTTCATGGACGGAGAGAACCGGCTTCCGAAACTCAGGCCGTCGGGCCATCGCCCGAGCGAACTGCGCATAGTCGGGGTCGCGAAATTCACGGCCAAAGCCGAGTTTGACTAGCTCCTCTGACAATCTTTTGAAATCATCTTCCTCTTTGTCGTTACGCTTGTCGCCGAGCGCCAACAAGCGCGTCCGCTCGTCCAGCTTTTCCTGAATCTCCGTCCCAACCGCGCTGCGCAGTCCGAACATATTTCGGAGAATCCCTTGCACGCCCATGCCCACTGGATCTTCTTCCGGCTCGAAGCTTGCCACCATGCCAGTCTCCGAATCGCGCTCCAGAATAGCCACCTGATTGCGCCGCAGGTTAGTGAGCACGAGCGGATCGTGCGTGGCGATTAGCAAATGGCTATTTTTTCCAGTGTCAGCATGTTTGCGGAGGATGTTCAGGTATTCCATTCCCCATGCCGGGTTCAAATGCGTATCTGGCTCGTCGAGGAGGAAGAGGGAATCCTCATCCCGCGTGAACCGCAGCATTCCCACCACGGTGAGCAATTGCTGCTCACCCTCACTCAACTCCCGGAAGGTGAGCGCACCGGCGTGCTGCACCTGCACGCGGATACGTGTTTCATGAATCAAGTCCGACATGAATGTGCTCTCCAGTAGCTTGAAGAACTCTGCCGCCTTGAACGCGTCCTTCTCCACACTCGATTCCTGGCCGCCTTCCTTCCGTTGCATCGCGGCTACTGACTCGCGCGCTAGCTTTCGCAGCTTCTCCACATCACGGAGGTAGAGATATAGAAACTCCGTCTGCTCCACTTGGTCGAAACTGTGCTGAATCCGGCCCGGCAACCGGAGCGGGGCCAATGCGCAGTCATAAACGCAGGACAGAAAGTCTTTCACAACGCCCCCGGCATACCAAAAGCGCGGGTCTCCATCCTTACGCTGCTTTTTGTGCTTGGCCCAATGTGGGCGCTTGAGCACGAAGAGAACGCTCTCTAGCCCCTCAATCCATGGATATTCGCTGAGGAATTCGGTGATTTCCGGGTCTTCAGTCATGAAGAACGCTAGCAGCGCAAAGTGCGAATGAATCGGCTTCGCGTAAAACAGTGGACGCAGCGGGATGACATTGCCTTTGAGCAGTTCGTCGCGAAACTCAAGCTGCGGCTGGAAAAAGTGATGTTCCATCCGATGGCTGACCCCGGAGTAGTACGTCACCACGTAGCGAGGCAGAAACTGCGGGATATCCTTCTTCGTGATACGGCGTTCCTCGCCATTTTCGGTGACGAAGAACGAAAATGCACTGATCGACTCTCCGTCCTTCGCAGTAAAGGGCGGCCAGGAAGAGACGCCGTCCGTGTAATCGTTTGCAGTGGGTGGGTTCCAGATGCGTACCGCAGTGGTGCCGCCTCGGAGCGTGTAGCGAAGGTCATAACCGAAATCCGCTGTTGCCTTTCCCTTCCAGAGGTCACGGAAGATGATGATCAGCGCCTCGAACAGATTACTCTTGCCTGAACCGTTCCTGCCCAGCACTACGGTTACCGGCTCCTGGCAGGTTTCGTCGAAGTCCACCGCGAATCCGTTCAGGTTCTTGAAACGGTCAATCTTTAGATAATCGAGTCTCATGGCACGACCTTCAATGACGGCTGTCCAGAGGCACTACGCTCCTCCACGACTTTCGCCGGGCTATCTGTAAGCTCACGCAGCTCGGCGAAGAAATGGTCCACGGACTCCTGCGCATGGCCGGAAGCTTGAAATAGTTCTTCAGGCGTCATCGGACCGTCGTTCTCTTTGAGCACAGTAAGCAGTGGACGGCGGGGCAAGGCTTTCTTTGCGGATTTTGTCTTCGGCATACGCTTTCCTTTTGGTTTCTCGGCTTCGCGAGCGCCGCGGATACGCTCGATCAGCACCGAGGCCGGTTCATCGTTCGGGTTTTGGGGGACGAGGCGTCCAGCGAAGGCTTCGCGCAGCAAGGACTCGCGCGTGGCGCGTGCGCGTTCGAGTTGGCGTTCGAGCGTGGTAGCCAATCGGTCGGTTGCTGCTAGACGGTGCTCCACTTCGCGGATGATTTGGGATTGCTCTGCGATTGGCACAATTGGGATTGGCAACTTGCTCAAGACAGTCTGGTTAATTGAAGCCAAATTTGTTGTTTGTTTTCCGTGCGTGAGAAAATACTGCTGTCCGAAAGTGTTTCCCCAATGTGACACTAATCGAGCGTCCAAAAGTGATCGGTCGATAAGACGAGCACGGAATACGTGGTTTTGGTGAACACATTTGGGAATCTGGCCTTCCCATACCCAACCACGACCTAACTTATCTCTATCGCCTCCTTCGTTGAAGAGGATATCCCCTTCCTCTAGTAGATATTCGTCCACTCGCTCTTTCTCGATGCGAATCGTTTTGACCTCAGTCAAATCGAGATATCCACGGAGGACGTTCGCGACTCGTAGATATGGCAGCTCGACCGGATTCTTCACTACACGATTCCGGCTGACCGAAATTCCTGAACCAATCTCAGCTATCATATCTAGAGATGCCCACGTCCATTCCTCCGGCAATTCGGGGAGATTGGCGGTGTCGGGCACCGCAGGTTCTATATAGAAGGATTTCCACTTGTCATCTTCGGAGCCATAAAAAAACAACTGCAACATTTCTAGCAAGGTATAATTGTCCTGAAAGCGCTGTATCACTAACGTATCTAAGCAAGCTGCTCAAAGGACAACATGACTCAGAAACCAGAGAGACCAATCC
>Ga0207646_10005840_pt1 | contig 12873 bp, 8 predicted proteins | sample KBSK5502metaG_FD_184343 | JGI IMG/M metagenome (GOLD analysis project Ga0207646, IMG submission 184343) | Corn, switchgrass and miscanthus rhizosphere microbial communities from Kellogg Biological Station, Michigan, USA - KBS K5-50-2 metaG... | ecosystem: Host-associated > Plants > Roots >...
TCGGGCCGCCGTTCCTCGACATCTCGGACCGGATCACGACGGGCGGCGAGCGGGGTCTCCTCGGCGTCGCCTTCCACCCGGGCTACCCGAAGGACCCGCGCGTCTTCGTCGACTACACGGACACCAACGGTGATACCCGGGTCTCGTCGTTCCACGTCGATCCGGCGAACCCCGATCGGCTCGATCCCTCGACGGAGCAGCGGATCGTCTTCGTGGCCCAGCCCTTTGCGAACCACAACGGTGGGGCGCTCGCCTTCGGGCCGGACGGCTTCCTGTACATCTCCCTGGGCGACGGCGGCAGCGGCGGTGATCCGCTGGGCAACGGCCAATCCCTCAAGACGCTCCTGGCGAAGATCCTCCGGATCGACGTCGACACGACGACCGGCGATCGCGCGTACGGCATCCCTCCTGGCAACCCGTATGCCGACGGGTCCGACGGTCGCCGGCCCGAGATCTGGCTGACGGGGCTTCGCAACCCGTGGCGGATGAGCTTCGACCGACGCACGGGCGACCTCTGGATCGGCGACGTCGGGCAGAACGCCTGGGAGGAGGTCGATGTCCAGCGGGCCGGGGCGCCGGGCGGGACGAACTTCGGCTGGAACCGGATGGAGGGGAGCCACTGCTACAAGCCCGCCACCGATTGCCAGGATCCGGGCCTGACGCTGCCGGTCGCCGAGTACGGCCACGACCAGGGCTGCACAGTGATCGGCGGCGACGTCGATCGCGGAACGGCCCAGCCGTTGCTCGCCGGCGTGTACCTCTTCGCCGACTACTGTTCGGGGCGGGTGTGGGCGATCGATCCGAGCGTCGACGGGGCCCGGTCGCCGACCCTCGTGGCAGATACGGACCACGCGTTCAGCGCCTTCGGCGAGGACGAGGCCGGGGAGCTCTACGCGGTCGATCTCACCGCCGGCACACTGCTTCGCGTCACGGGCAGCCGGCGCTGATCAGGGCCGGACGATCGCCGCGGTCGGGCTCGGCGGGACCGGCCGTCGGACCGGCCGGAGGTAGAGCGCGAGGATCGCGACCACGTAGGTGACGTGGGCCGTCAGCGTGAGGAGCTCGGGCGAGGCCGAGTACCCGAAGAGCGCCCGCAGGAACGCGCCGATCCCCTCGTCCTGCGAGAGCACGCCGCTGATGTCGAAAACGGTCGCAGTCCAGGGGCCGCTGCCGAGCGCGCCGATCTCGAGGAACTCGTGGAGTCCCTTGCTGATGAGCCCGGCGGCGATGAAGACGAGGACGATCCCCGTCCAGCGGAAGAAGGAGCCCAGGTTCAGGCGCCGGCTGCCGCGATAGAAGCCATAGCCCAGACCGGCAGCGATGAGCAGGCCGGCGAGGGCGCCGACGAGGACCCAGGCCGCCTCGAGGCGGTTGGAGGTCGCCTGGCCGACGAGGAAGAGGGACGTCTCGAGGCCCTCCCGGATCACGGCCGTGAAGGCGAGCAGCGCCAGGCCCCACGAGGCCCCCGACGCCACGACCCGATCGACCGCCGCCTGGAGCTGGCCCTTGACGGAGCTCGCCTGGCGCCGCATCCAGAAGAGCATCCACGTGACGACGGCCGCGGCGACCAGCAACGTCGTGCCTTCGAAGATCTGCTCGTACGGCTCCCGGAAGCTGCCGACGCTCACGAAGAGCACGACGCCGACGACGAGGCTCAGGAGGATCGCGAGCCCGGTCCCGACCCAGATCCGACCCACCTGATCGCCGCGGCCGCTCCGGACGAGGTAGGCCATGACGATGCTGACGATGAGGGCCGCCTCGACGCCCTCGCGGAGACCGGTCAGGAGGCCGCTGGTGAACGATCCGAGATCCACGCTGTGCTCACTCCGTTGCGCGGCGCCCGGCGCCGGAATGGGGACCGATCCCTCGGCGAGTGGATCGGCCTTGATGATCAGCGCTAGGGTATCGGGCCATATCCGAGCCGGTCAAGCGGGCTTGAGTCCACATGACAGGCGGACCTGACCTTCCTCCTCGCCCGCTGCCGGGCCTGTCCCCCTCCCAGGCGGCCGACATTCATCTGCAACGAACGTCTCGGCGCGTCTCGGGAGGCCGTGACGAGGCCGCCTCGATCCTGTCACGGTGTACGAGCGAGCCCCCGATCCACGCTTCGTGCCGGGACGCCGAGCGCCGCGTCGCTCGGCCGCGACCCGGCTCGTCGCCGGGCGGACCGTGACCCGTGGCGTCGCTCATCATCGGGCGGTGCTCGGCCGGCCCCGATCCACACCTCCTGGCGGCCGTGGCCGGATCACGACGATCCTCGTCGCGGCCCTCGTCACGTTCACGATCGGCACGAGCCTGATCGTCGGCGCGGCCACGATCGGGACGGCGGCGGCGATCGCCGCACTGTCGGAGGGCCTGCCGGACCCGACGAACCTCGGCGCCCTCACCTTCGCCGAGCCAACGCTCGTCTACGACCGGACGGGCAAGATCCAGCTCGCCCGGTTCCAGCGCGAGCAGCGCCGGGTCGTGTCGTTCGACGAGGTGCCCAGGCTCGTCCTCGACGCGACGATCACCGCGGAGGACCGCTCGTTCTGGGACAACGGCGGCTACGACCCGGCGGCGATCCTGGCCGCGGTCGCCGGCAACGCCTCGAGCGGCGGCGAGCGCGGCGCGTCCACGATCACGCAGCAGCTCGTGCGAGCCCGCCTCCTGCCCGAAGACGTGATCGCGCCCGGCTCCGACCGCTACGTCCGGAAGGCGAAGGAGCTGATCCAGGCGTCGCGACTGACCGCGGCCTACCCCGGCGAGAGCGGCAAGCAGAAGATCATCACGGCGTATCTCAACGAGATCTTCTACGGCCACGACGCCTACGGGATCGCCGCGGCCGCGAAGATCTACTTCGGGGTTGGCGACCTCTCGAAGCTCAGCATCGGCCAGGCCGCGCTGCTCGCCGGCCTGCCGAAGTCGCCCTCGAACTTCGACCCATATCGGTACGCGGCACCGGACGCCAAGGGCCGGCTCGTCGTACCCGACACGGCCCCGCCCGTCGTCCGCCGCGACTGGATCCTGCGCAACCTGTCCGCCTCCCGTTGGACACGGCTGAGCGACGCCCAGCTCAGCGCGGCCCTGGCGGAGCCCGTGGTGCTCGCAGGCGAGCAGCCGCTCTCGTACAAGGCGCCCCATTTCACCTGGCAGGTCCGGCGCCAGCTGCAGTCGATCCTGGGGCCGGACGCGTCGATCGAGACCGGCGGCTACACCGTGATCACGAGCCTCGACTGGCGGGCCCAGCAGCTGGCCGAGAAGTGGCTCGCGGCGGCCGTGATCGCCCCGAACCTCAGGCCGAAGGCGTCGGCGAGCCTGCTCCGCGGCCTGAAGATCGGATCCGGCGACCGGTCGTGGGTCAACGCCCTGCGGGGCAAGGACCTCCACAACGCGTCCCTCGTGGCCCTCGACTACCGGACGGGCGACGTCCTTGCCTACGCCGGCAGCGCGGGCTACTACCGGGAGGACCTCGCGAGCCCGAAGTTCGATCCCAAGTACGACGCCGCCGGCGACGGCGCCCGCCAGCCCGGCTCGGCGTGGAAGCCGATCGTCTACGCCAGCGCCTTCGACACGCGGCGGCTGACGCCGGGCAGCCTGCTCCTCGACATCGCGAACGAGTTCGGCAAGGGCTGGACGCCTCGCGACGCCGACCAGCTCGATCGGGGTCCGGTCCTCGTCCGGAAGGCCCTCCAGTTCTCGCTCAACGTGCCCGCGATCCGGGCCCTCCAGCGGGTCGGCAACGAGGCCGTCGCCGACCGGGCGGCGAAGTTCGGGATCCGGTTCACCGGTGGTCGGAAGGCGTTCCTCCAGGCCGGCCTGGCCGGGGCGATCGGCACCGTGGAGGTCCGTCCGCTGGACCTCACATCCGCGTACGGCGCGATCGCGAACGGCGGCGTGCGGGTCCCGCCACGGATGATCCTCGAGATCCGGGACGCGACGGGCAAGGTCATCTACCAGGCCGCGAAGCCGAAGACGAGGGCGGCCGTCAGCCCGCAAGCCGCGTTCCTGGTCTCCGACATCCTCCAGGGCAACACCCTGCCGAAGCAGAACCCGATCTGGTCGAAGGTCCTCGAGCTGCGCAACGGCCCTCATGGCGAGCATCGGCCGGCCGCCGTCAAGACGGGCACCGCCAACGACGCGCGGGACCTCGCGACGTACGGCTATCTCGCCCCGCCGAAGGATCCGAGGGGGCCGGCCTACGCGGTCGGCATCTGGATGGGCAACAGCGACCATTCGAACCCCCGCTCGAAGAAGCCCGCGATCTCGCTCACCGCCGCCGCGCCGCTCTGGCATGCGTTTGTCCGCGACCTCACGGCCCGGCTGCCGATCGCCGCGTTCACGCAGCCGAAGGGCCTCGTCCGGGCGAGGATCGATGCCTGGAGCGGCGGGAAGCCGGGACCGTGGACGCGCGACACGATCACCGAATGGTTCATCAGCGGGACCCAGCCCGGCGCCCGCGGCGCCGTCGACCCGGCGGGCCTCCTCTACAGCCAGGCGTGCGGCGGCTGGCTGGTCGATCCGGTCAAGGCCGAGCTCGGCCCCGGCGGCTGGGACCGCGCCGACGCGGGCTGGCTGGCCCGGGCCCGCCGCGGCGTCGGCGTCCTCGGCCCGTTCGGCACCCGGACGGCGTTCTTCTGGGGTCGCACCGACTGGGGTGGGCCGCTCCTCGGCCCGTGCGCCCCGCCGAAGCCGACGCCGCCTCCGAACCCCGGCGGGGGTGACCCGGGCCACGGCCACGGCCATGGCGGTGACCCGTCGCCCTCGCCCTCACCGGTCCCGACGGCCGCCCCGACGCCCAAGCCGTGATCCTGGACGGCGGCTTCGGCCGGTCGGTCGTCCGCGGCGCCGGCCTCGCGGCCGGCGTGGTGATCGTGGCCGCGGTCGTGATGATCGGTGTCGCAGCGCGGAACATCCTCGTCCTGATGTTCATCGCGGTGATCCTGGCCTCCGGCCTGCAGCCGGTCATTGCCTGGCTCCGGGCGCACATCCCGATCGGCCGCGGTCCGTCGATCCTCCTCGTCTACGGGCTCTTCCTCGCGAGCGTCGTCGGCATGGCCCTCGTGATCGTGCCGGTGGCGATCGCCCAGCTCGATCGCACGATCGCCTCGCTCCCGCCGTTCTTCGCTCGGGCGCACGACTGGGCTGCGAGCCTCCAGCCCGCCGGTCTCGCCCGGACCGTCTCGGCGCTCGTCGATGCCGCGGCGACTGCCGTGAAGCCGCCGGGCGGCACGCCGAGCACGGGCCAGGTCGTGCAGGTCGGGCTGACACTGGCCGAGACCCTGACGACGGTGGCGACCCTCCTGACCGTCGTGTACTTCTGGCTCACCGAGCACGCCCGGCTCCAGCGGTACGCGCTCGCGTTCGTGCCCCAGGCGCGCCGGAAGCGGGCGCGGGACGTCTGGAACGCCACCGAGACCCGCCTAGGGATGTGGGTCCGGGGACAGCTGATCCTGATGTCGGCCCTGGGCGTCGCGACCGCGACGGCGTACAGCCTGCTCGGGGTCCCGTCGGCCCTCCTGCTCGGCCTGCTGGCGGCCCTGGCGGAGGCGATCCCGATCGTCGGGCCGTTCCTCGGCGCCGTCCCCGCGGTCCTCGTCGCCGCGACGATCTCGCCCCAGCTGGCCCTGTCCGTGGCCGGGGTCTACCTGGTCGTCCAGCTGATCGAGGGCAACGTCCTCGTGCCGCTCGTGATGCGGAACACGATGGGCATCTCGCCGTTCCTGGTGATCCTCAGCGTCCTCATCGGTGGCGCGGCGGGCGGCTTCCTCGGCGCCCTCCTGGCGGTCCCGATCGCGGCGGCGGGCGAGGTCCTGATCGAGGGCCTGCAGGCACGGGACGTGCCCGTCGCGCAGGATCCGTCCGCCACCGGATCGACAGTTGACCAGACGAACGCGCCCGATGAGCCGGATGTCGTCGCGACGAGCGCCAATGACCGTCCTCCCCAGGGCGAGCCGTCCGCTCGTCCGGCCATCGGGCCGGCGGCGGCGGACCGTTCGAGGGTTGGCGCTCCGAGGTGACAGAAGCCTCGCAGCCGAGGCCTGGATCGCAACGGACGGCCGCACGAGGACCGGCTCGCTGCAACGCTTCTGCAACCTTTCGTCTGACCAACCGCCTCGCGCTGTCATCCCCGGGATGCGCTACTGCAGCGGGGTATCCCGTCGTCCGATGCGCGCGAGGGGCTGGTGATCGAGGAGCACCGTGATCGATCCGAGGCGCAGGCGCCGCCCGACGACGATCGTCGGGCGGTCGTCGACGGCCCGAGCGAGGTGGCCGTGCTCCTCGGCGGTCAGGATCAGCCGCCGGCTGCGGATGTCGTCGCGATCCCGGCGCGCTTCGATCCAGCCGCGATCTTCGGGGCCCTCGCCGCCGGGGTCACGGTCCAGGACGAGCACGGCCGCGTCGTGTTCGCGAACGGCATCGCGGCGTCGATGTCGGGCTTCCCCGACCCAGACGCCATGGTGGCGGCGACGACCGCCGACTACCTCGAGCGGCTGGAGCTGATCGACGAGGACGGCGCCCCCTTCCCGTGGGATCGCCTTCCGGGCCGCCGTCTGCTGGCCGGCGTGGATTCCGAGCCGACGCTCGTCGGGTTCCGGCAGCGGCCCTCCGGCATCGAGCGCTGGTCGATGATCGAGGCGCGCTTGATCGTCGAGCCCGACGGGCGCCGTCTCGTCGTCAACACCTTCCATGACGTCACGCCGCGGATCGAGATCGAACGGCGCGTCCGAGCCAGCGAACGTCGCTACCGGGAGATGGCCGACGAGCGACGGCAGGCCGAGGAACAGGCCCGACTGCTGGCCGACGCCGCTCTCCATCTCGACGAGGCTCGCGACCTGGACGAGGCCGTCCGGGCCGCCGCGGAGGCGCCGATCCCGGCCGTCGCGGACTGGTGCATCGTCGACCTGCTCGAGCCGGACGGCAGCCTGCGACGCGCCGCGATGGCCGCCCGCGACCCCGAGCTCGCCGCGCGCATCGAGCCGCTCCGCGACCACCCGGGCATCCGGGGCACGGGCCGGGCAAGCGAACGCGCGGTCTCGGGGCGTGAGCCGGTCTTCGTCGCAGACGTCGGCGAAGCCTCCCAGCGCGACGAGCAGCTCGACCCGGGGCTACGCGACGTCATCCTCGCGACGGGGGTCCGGAGCCTGATCGCCCAGCCGCTCATCGCTCGGGGACAGGTCATCGGGTCGATGGCATTCGCCGTCGGGGGAGACCGGATCTACGAGCCGGCCGACCTCGAGCGAACGGCCGAGATGGCGCGCCGCGTCGGTCCGGCGATCGCCAACACGCTCTCGTATGCCGCGGAGCAGCGCGCGCGCCGATCCGCCGAGGAGCTCGCCCGGCGGATGGAGCAGCTCCAGGCGGTGACGCGGACGCTGGCCGGGGCGACCGATCGCGACGGCGTGGTCGGGATCGTCGGGGACGAGGCGCGCCGGGCCCTCAGCGCCGGCACGGTGGCGATCGGCCTCGTGGACGAGCCCGAGGGGAGCGTCGAGATGGTGACGATCGTCGGGGCCGATCGATCGTCGGCGGCCGAGTCCGCCCTGACGGCGGCGATCGTGTCGGGCGAGACGAGCTGGATCGACGACCTCGGCGACGAAGGTGGGGCGCCGGACCGCGGGACCGGGAACCGCTCGGGCTGCGCCGTCCCGCTCGTCGCGGAAGGGACGCTGTTCGGTGCCCTCTGGCTCGGCTTTCCAGAACGGCGGCAGTTCACGGCCGAGGAGCGTCGACTGATCGCGACGTTCGCCGACCTGGCCGCGGGCTCGCTCGCCCGGATCCGGCTCGGCGGGATCCGGGAACGGCTGGCGGCGGACGTCGAGGGCGAGCGGGCCCGGCTCGAGACCGTGCTGCGGCGGATGCCGATCGGGGTCATCCTCGCCGAGGCCCCGGACGGCCGGTTCGTGTTCGCCAACGACGCGGCGATCCGGCTGTCGCCGCTGGCCATCGAGCTCGGTGCCCCGGCCCGCTATGACCGGGCTCGCGGCCGCCGCCTGGACGGCACGGCGCTCAGCCAGGCGGACTGGCCCCTGCCGCGGGCGATGGCCGGCGAGACCGTCGAGAATGACGTGATCGAGATCGAGTACGACGGCGGCGCGCGTCGGACGTTCAGCATGAGCGCGGCTCCGATCTCCGATCGGGCCGGCGCCGTGACGGCCGCGGTGATCACGTACAGCGACATCAGCGACCGGCTCCGGAGCCAGGAACGGGAGCGGTTCCTGGCCCGGGCATCGGAGGTGCTGGCGTCGTCCCTCGATTTCGAGCAGACGATCCAGACCGTGGCCGACCTCGCCGTTCCCCACATCGCCGACTGGTGCGTCGTGCAGCTGGCCGGCGAGGAGGGTCCGCGGCGCATCGCGGTGGCCCACCCGGATCCGGCCAAGGTCGCGATCGCCATCCAGGTCCAGGAGGAGTACCCGCCGGATCCGACCGCGGAGACCGGGCTGATCGCGATCCTCCGGACCGGCCGGTCGGAGTACTACGCGGACATCCCGCCGGAGGTGGTCGATGCCGCCGCTCGCGACGACCGGCATCGGAAGATGCTGCGCACCCTCGGGCTGCGCTCCTACATCTCCGTTCCGTTGATCGCGGCGGGCCGGATCATCGGGGTCCTGACGCTCGTGATGGGCGACTCGGGCCGGCTGCTCGAACCGGACGACGTGCCGTTCGCGGAGAACCTCGCGGCGAGGGCCGCGTCGGCGATCGAGAACGCCCGGCTGTTCCGCGAGGGCGTCCGTTTCAAGCGGCTGCTCGACGCAACTCGCGACGCCGTCCTGATGTTCGATCCCGAGACGGGCCGGATCGATTACGCCAACCAGGGCGCCGCGGACCAGCTCGGAGCACCCGCCCAGGCCCTCGTCGGGACGCTGATCGTCGATCACCTCGACGGCCCACCGGCCGACCCCGACACGGACGTCGCTGGCGATCCGGCCGCCGGCGGCGGCGGGCCCCGCGTCCGGCAACCGGTCCACCTCGGCCGGCTCGTCGGACCGCTGCTGGCCGGTCCCGCGGACACCCGGACCGAGACCCTCCGCTTCCGGTCCGCGACTGGCACCGTGATCCCGGTCGAGGTCCGCCTCCAGTCGGTCCCGGCCGCGGGCGGCGAGCCGGGCCGGATCCTCGCGATCGCCCGCGACATCCGCGATCGGATCGAGGCCCAGGAGCGCCTCCGGGCCGTCGCCGCGTCCGAGCACGCACGCGCCGCCGAGCTGAACGCGGTCATCCGCGCGATGGGCGAAGGCGTCTTCGTCTGCGATGCCGGTGGCCGGATCATCCTCGCCAACCCCGCGGCCGAGGACGTCTTCCCCGATGTGGAAGAGCGAAGCTATGCCGAGATCCTCGACCAGATCGAGGATCCCGAGCACCTCGCTCCTCGCCTGGGCGAGCGGGGCGGCCCGGTCGAGCTGCCCGCCCGGCACGGTGATGACCGCTGGGTCGAGCTGAGCACCTGGCCCGTCGCCCCCGACGACGCCGAGGCCAGCCACCGCGATGAGACGATCGTGATGCTGCGCGATGTCACCGAGCAGCGCCGGCAGCAGGTCGTCCGCGACACGTTCATCGGCGTCCTGTCGCACGAGCTGCGGACCCCCGTGACGACGATCTACGCCGGGTCGAAGGTCCTCGCGCGATCCACGGAGCTGCCTCCCGAGACGCAGCGCGAGATCTTCGACGACATCGCGACCGAGGCCGAGCGCCTTCATCGCCTGGTCGAGGACGTCGTCGCGATGACCCGGTTCGGCGAGGACGCCGGCGAGCTCGGCACGGAGCCCGTCCTCCTGCAGCGGGTGGTCCCGACCGTCATCGAGTCCGAGGAAGGCCGGTGGCCCGAGGTGCGCTTCGACCTGACGGTCCCGCCCGGGTTGCCGACGGTGATCGCGGATCCGACCTACGTCGAGCAGGTCATCCGGAACCTGCTCTCGAACGCGGCGAAGTACGGCGGGCGGGGGACCGTCGTCCAGGCCCGCATCGAGGCCGACGGCCCCGAGGTCCGGGTCCGGATCCTGGACAACGGACCGGGCTTCCCGCCGGACGAGGCGGACCGCCTCTTCGAGCTGTTCTTCCGGTCCGCGCGAACGGCACGGACGGCAGCCGGGGCCGGGATCGGGCTGTTCGTCTGCGCCCGGCTGATCCGTGCGATGGGCGGCCGGATCTGGGCCGCGAACCGACCCGAGGGTGGGGCCGAGTTCGGCTTCTCGCTGCGGGTGATGGCCGAGGACGACTGACCGTTCCTCGAGGTCAGGCTCCGGCCTCCTCGGCTTCGTCGATCTCGCCGTGCGCCAGTCGCTCGAACTCCTTTTCGCGCTCCCGGAGCTCCTTCTCGGGCGCCTTGTCGAGGGTGATGAGGTCGTTGCGGGCAGCCTTGACCGACCGGATCAGCTCGTCGAGCTTCAGCTGCGTCGCCTTCGACGATCGATTGGCGCTGTTCTGGATCACGAAGACCATCCAGAACGTGATGATGGTCGTGGTGGTGTTGATGAAGAGCTGCCACGTGTCCGAGAAGCGGAACACGGGTCCGGTCAGCACCCATCCGACGATGAGGAGGATCGAGGCGGCCAGCGCGGGCAACGAACCTAAGCTGGCCGTCAGAGCGTCGGCCAGGCGGTTGAACCGCTCGGCGAGGGTGGACGGCGACTCGGCGCCGGAGGTCGTTGTTGAGCTCGAGGGTCGCATGATGATGACCTTGCCTCGACGCGGGACCGGGCGCGCAAGGAGCGAGTCGCTTCCCGATACAACGAGGCATCAATCGAGTCCGAGCGTGCCTTCGGATCGACCGGAAGGCCGGCCTCGTCACCGGAAGAAGGCGAGCACTCCCGCGGCGACCGCCGCGATCAGCGCCAGGATCCACTCGACGGCGCGCATCGACCGGTCCTCGACCTCTGCGTCCGTCGCCGAAGCGGGCGTCTCCGGGCTCATGTCGTGTCACTCCTGGCTGAAGATCGATGGGATCTGTTCGATGGCCGACGCGCGCCGCGAATGGAGCGGCGCGGCGTCGTGATGGCAGATTTGCACTCCGCCGATGGCAGGCGCAGACGTCCGCCCGATTCGCTCGTATCACGCTCCTTGCACGCGGAAACCGCAGGTCGCGATCGACCGCCCGCCGACGCGATCGGCGTCGTGATGACCCGGAGGCTGCGAGATCGATGCAACAAGGCCGAGCGGTCTGATGCGGTGCGCGTTGCCACCGGGCCCGTATCGTCATGCCCCGTGGCCGTCCCCGGCCCAGAGGCAGCGGACCAAGCCCTGCCAGGCAACGGAGGTTCTCCCTGATGATCAAGCGCATCCTGCTGGCGTTGACGCTGGCCGGCGCTGTCGGCAGCGCCGTCGCCTGCAACAGCCCGGCAGCCACGACGACCCCATCGGCCCCGCTCGCGAGCACGCCGGCGGCGAGCGCGCCGGCCGCGTCCGAGAGCACGCCGGCCGAGAGCCAGTCGGCCGCCCCGAGCGCCTCCTGACGGACGCCTCGGTCATCGCCTGACGGCCGGCAGAGACCGGCCGATCGCGATCATTCACGAACCGCCCCGGCCCTCGTGGCCGGGGCGGTTCTTCGCGCTCTGCGCACCGCCTCAGTGGCGTCGTCGGTCGCCCTCGGGACGGCGGCATCGCTGTCATGCCGGTGTAATGACTCGGTGACTCGGCAGAGCCGCTGCGCAAGGTCGCCGGCCCGACACTCTTGCCCGGCTCCGGCGTCGGCGGGAGGAACATCCTTCGAGTTCGCGGCGATCGGGGACCGGAAGCTGTTCCGGTACGAACCAACCGGAACGCGTCAGGCGATGCGGCGCTGGGCGAGACGACGACGTCGACGGCGCCGCATCTGTCTGTCCGGGGCCGGTTCGGTCTCCCCTCGCTCCGTCTCCTTGGCACCGTCCCGGGGCTCCGTCTGCCCGCCCGATCAGACCGCCGGCGGGAGCCAGACGACGTCGATCCGGGGCGACCTCCTGGACCGGTCGGAGCGCTGTCAGGCCGTTGCAACGAGACCGCGGCCAGACGTTGCCGCGGATGGGGCGGCGGGTCACCAGAGTGGCAGCCGTACCCGATCTCGGGACGACATATCTTGGGATGGAGGTCCTGAATGAACATCATCGCCTGGATCGTGCTCGGCGCGATTGCCGGTTATCTCGCCGGTTTCCTCGTCCGCGGTGACGAGGGGCTGGGGGTCATCGGCCACATCGTTCTCGGCATCGTCGGCGCCCTCGTCGGCGGCTTCCTCGCCGGTGTCCTCTTCAACAGCCATCCGATCGACGGCCCGCTCGACCTGAGCTCGATCGTCGTGGCGACCATCGGCGCGATCATCGTCGTCGTGGTCGTGAACGCGGTCACCGGCCGGAGCCGCACGGGTCGCGGCGCGATCTGACCCACCCGAATGCGGAGCGTCTTGCTCCGCCTCGACAGCGCATCGAACGCCCACCTCCCCCGGGGTGGGCGTTCCGATTCCCCCGGCCATGCCGACCCGAGACCGGGCTCGGAACGCGGCTGTCGGCGATTGACGCCCGCCTGCAACGGCCCGGCGGCAACGGCATGATCGGCGCGCCAGCCCGGTGACGTAGCGTCTGGCCATGACCACGATCTATGTCGACGGCTCCGCGGCGATCCTGCCGGACGCGTCGGGCCGTCTGCTCCACCTCACCGAGGCCGGTCACCAGATCGTGCTGGTCGCCCCGCCCGACCACCGGGCCGCCTCGGTGTCCACGTGGCCCGGTCAACTGGACCGGCTGCCGGCGGATCCGCCGCGGGGCTCGTGGTTCGTGACCGCCGACCCGTCCACGTGCGGCGACCGGCGATCCGGCCTGTCGACGCTGCTCATCGGTCCGCGGGACGACAGTCCCCGGCCGACACGCTGCGACCTGACGGCCCGCGACGTCGGCTCGGCCGTCCTCGAGATCCTCGCCCGTCACG
>Ga0207646_10005842_pt1 | contig 12867 bp, 15 predicted proteins | sample KBSK5502metaG_FD_184343 | JGI IMG/M metagenome (GOLD analysis project Ga0207646, IMG submission 184343) | Corn, switchgrass and miscanthus rhizosphere microbial communities from Kellogg Biological Station, Michigan, USA - KBS K5-50-2 metaG... | ecosystem: Host-associated > Plants > Roots >...
CCCGGGCCTGGCCGGGGGACCGGCCGTTCCTGCAGCGTCACTTTGCCGACGCCTTCCAACACCGCGGCCCGCATCATTCGCCCGGCCATTTCCCCAGTCTGGCAGACCCACCACGGCAAGGCCCGACGTCCGCATGGCACCAGGCGTGTCCGACCCTGAGCATGTCGAGGCGGCCCGGGCGCTGCGCCGCGAACGGATCACCATCGTGCGTCCGCCGGCCGAAGCCGAGGTGCAGATCCGGTCCCTGGCCGACTACGACGCCGCGCTCGGGCTGGACGGCGCCGGCGGGACGGCGGCGTCATGACCGCCGCCAGGAGCGCGAGCCGCGACCTGTCCTCCGAGGTGTCATTCCTGACCCGCGCCTTGAAGGCCCCCGCCCTGCGCGAGTCAGCGGCCAGGCTCGCCGATCGGGCCCGCGCCGAATCGTGGACCCATGAGGAATTCCTGGTCGCCTGCCTGCAGCGCGAGGTCGCCGCCCGCGAGGAACACGGCGGCGAGGGCCGCATCCGCGCCGCCCGGTTCCCGGCCCACAAGTCGCTGGAGGACTTCGACTACGACCACGCCCGCGGCCTCAGGCGCGAGGTCATCGCCCACCTGGGCACCCTGGACTTCGTCGCCGCCAAAGACAACGTGATCTTCCTCGGGCCGCCGGGGACGGGCAAGACGCACCTGGCCACCGGCCTGGCCATCCGGGCCTGCCAGGCCGGGCACCGGGTCGCCTTCGCCACCGCCGCCGGCTGGGTCGCCCGGCTCGCCGACGCCCACCACGCCGGGCGGCTGCACGCCGAGCTCACCCGGATGGGCATCGTGGGCGTTGTGGTGAAAGGCCTGCTCTACCTGCTGATCGCGGGCATGGTGGTTTTCCTCGGCGCCCTGCTGCTGGCGGCCCTGCGGATGCGGCGCCGCCCAGGCAGGCGCCCCGCCCTTGATTCTCCCCGCCATATGCCGGCGCGGGCGTCAGCTCGAAGATCTCACTTTTACTGCGCGATGCCCTTTTCAGGAAAGCGCGAGTAAGGTAAGGTCGTAATCGTAAGCTCCGGACCCAGGCGGCCCGCATTCGCGCAGAACACTCGCGGTTTGCAGACCAGGGCCCGGATTTTTTCGTACACGGAAACGGTGCAGGCCAGACGCTTCGGCGAAAGGACAGTGATAACCCGAAGGGAGCATTACGCTCCCGCCGCGATCTCTCCAGCATGACCGAACTACCGCGTGCGTCACCTCGTCGCTGACTAAAGGAGTCGGTCATGGGAATTCTCGCTTGGATCGTTCTCGGCCTGGCCGCAGGCCTCATCGCCAATATGTTCATCCCCGGCCGCAGGTCACAGGGGCTCATCGTTACCTGCCTGATCGGCATCGCCGGCGCGTTGCTCGGAGGCTGGCTGGCCACAAAGCTGTTCCACATCCACAGCCTGCAGGGATTCTTTAACCTGTCCACCTGGCTAACGGCCATAGCCGGGGCGGCCGTATTGCTGCTGGCCTACCACCTGGTCACCGGCCGGTCGTCCCGCAGGTCCGGCTGGTTTGCGCACCGCTGACAGACATCAGTGCGGCGCAGGTGCATTCGCCGTGAGGGCCGAGGTGAGGATCGCCCATATCCATGCTCTCAGCGAGCACGGTGGGGTTCCGTCGCCTCGCGGCGTCTGCCCGCCGGCCCGGCAATCCTCAGCAGAAGGCAGGTAGCGCCATGTCAACCGCGATGATCATCGTGGCCGCCGCAGCGGCCGTCATCGTCGCCGGAACCGTGACGATCTGCACGCTGGCGCTCGTGCGCCGCCGTGAGCTTCGGCATCGCTTTGGCACTGAATACGACCGGGTAGTCGGCGAGAGCGACAGCAAGCTCAAGGCCGAAGCCGGGCTGAAAGAACGCGAGCGACGAGTCCGAGATCTTGACATCCGCCCGCTCACCAACTCGGCGCGCGAAAGCTACGCGGATCAGTGGGCAGCCATCCAGGAACAGTTCGTGGACGCCCCCGCGGATGCCGTCGCCGCATCCCATGTGCTCGTGATCGCCGTGATGAACGAGCGAGGCTACCCGACGGACGATCCTGATCAGGTTCTCGCCGACCTGTCGGTCGAGCACGCAGGCACCCTTGACCGCTACCGGTCGGCCGAGAAGATCAGCGGCAGCGCCGCCTCGGGTACGGCCTCCACGGAAGACCTGCGGCTAGCAATGATCGGCTACCGTGCTCTCTTCCGTCACCTGCTCGGCGAGCCCAATGCCCCGCCCGGTACACCGGCCGCCGCGGCCGCGCTTACCGTCGAGCCGGATGACACTGTGCCAGGCATAGCCGAGACCCAGCTTGCAGAAGCCCAAGTCACGATGCCGACCAGCGACCCAGCCTCGGACGCCGCCATCGGACGGTCTGACGGGCAGGCCGGCAGCACCCGGCCCGCGGATGCCGGAGAACACGCCGACGGCGCGAGCTACGCACCCCAGACGATCGGTTAGCCGGGGGAACCGGAGAAATGGCCACACCAAGAGAGGCAGCGGAAATGACTACACCAGCAGAGATGTCATGGGATCACCACATCGTGGCGGAAGACGACCAGGTCGTGCCCGCGGCGCGCGTCGCCGATCCGGCCAGCGCGCCTGCGGAAGAGACCGCCTGGGGTCCCAGGATCGTGGCGCCAGCGGATGACGACCAGCCGCTGCCTGAGCCGCGGATCTCGGATCCGGCCAGCGCGGCACAGGAAGCCAGTCCTGAGCCAGCCGCCCCCGCGCCGTCCCAGCTTCCGGGCGCTCCGGATCTCCGCAGCGCCGCAGCAGAACCAAGTATCGCCACTGAGGGTGATGCCGAGAAGGCTTCGACCGCCACGGCACCCGCTCCAGAGCCAGCCAGCGCATCAGCTGCCGACACTGACAGCATTGAACTCGACGTTCGCTGGCATGAAATCCTGGCAATGTTCGTCGACGATCCGCGTTCCTCCGTCGAGCAAGCGGCTGCTCTCGCCGACAACCGCGCCGAGGCATTCGTCTTGTCCATCAAGGAACAGCAGCATTCACTGCTGTCCGGATGGCAGCGCCACGATGCGGAAACCGAAGAACTCCGCGTGGCGCTGCAGCAGTATCGCATCTTCTGCAACCGGCTCGAAGACCTTTCCCATCGAGCCTGACCCCGGCCCAGGCCCGCCGACCTTCTTCGCGCGCCACTGAGAACCACCCGGGGGCGCTCCAGCTGCCCGTGGCGGCTTCGCCCGGCGAGCTGTACCGCGCGGTTACCGGGCAGCTGACCCAGGAGCTCGGCCGGACTCCGTCCGAACCTGACCTGGCCCGGGACCTGGGGGTCAGCGCCGCGAACCTGCGCGACGCCCGGCGGGCGGAGCTGGCCCTCCGGCCCTACTCACTGGACGCGCCGCTGTCCGAGTCCAGCGCGGCCAGCCTGGCCGACCGCCTCGGCGGTCAGGACCCGCGGATCGACCACATCCTCAGCATGACGGCCCTCGCCACGCACTGGGGTGAGCTGCCCCAGCGCGAGCAGCAGATCCTGGTCCTGCGCTTCCGCGGCGGCATGACCCAGGCCCAGATCGGCCAGCAGCTCGGCATCTCCCAGATGCACGTCTGCCGGCTGCTCGCCCACGCGCTCGGCTACCTCCGCCCCCGCCTCCTCGGCCTCGCCGACTGCCCAGACCGGCGGGGATCACTGAGCCAGGGAACAGATCAGGTGGGCCCTCCGTCGCGGCGGGCATGTGCTTTGCTGGGCAGTGACAGACGAGCCGGCAAGCACTCTGGCTGGAGGTTGTGGTGACGGACCCCGCGCCGGATCAGAAGCCTGCCGCACCGGGCGAGCGGCGGCCGGTGGCCATGACTCCCTATGCGATCGCGGTCGCGTTGTTCGCCGCCTTCGTGGTTGGCGGTATCCTCGCCAAGGCTGTCCCGCTGTGGCTGGTAGCGGTGCTCGGCCTCGCGGTCGGCGCGGGCGTCTTCGTGTTCGTGGACCGCTACCCGCGCCTGCCCCGCCGGTAGTGCCCGGCCACCAGCGCTCACCGGCGGGCCGATGCGGCCAGGGCAGTCACGCGCATGCCGACGGTGTCGGAGAGACGATGGCGCCGGCCGCAGCCAACTCCGAGCAGGCTTCGAACTCGGATTTCTCATTGCGTTTGCCGGTTCAACGCTCGTGATGAACTCGGCGGCAATTCGCGGGTCCGGTATATGTGCAGTGGTTAGGCCGATCCTAATCGATATGGCGCCTCTGAAGTGATGGCGGCAGCGACAATCTGGTCTCGGCAACACGACGTGAGTCAAGTGCGGGTCAACCGGGGCCGTCGCCAGCCTGGGATTGCGCAGGCGGCACGGTCTCGTCTGGGGCCTGCGGCGGCTTGCCGGATGCCGCCGCGTCGGGTGGGCCATCATCGAATGCCACTGCGATGTGCTGGTCGTCGCGCCGCTGGTTCTGCAGCCTGACCGCCCAGGACGACCCGTTCAGCCGCAGTGAGCGGCGGCTGGCCGATGGACCGCGGCCAGAGCAGCCGCGCAAGGACGACGTTGGTCTCGGCAGCGTACACGGCAATCTCGGCGCCTAGGTAGATCCAGGCCAGGAGGCCCATCACCGTGGCGAATACGCCGTAGACGGAGTCGCTGTTCAGGAGGTGATGCACGAGATAGGTGCCGAGCGCATGCAGCGCCGCCAGGCGGCGGCGCCGGCGATCGCGCCGGGCAGGAGCTTGCGGGCCTGGACGATTTTAGGGGTAAGAACGCGGAAGGCGATGAAGTACATGCCGATGTTGCCGCGGCTGCCAGAGCCTCGAGGAGAATGATAATTACCAGGCCGGCGCGGCCAAAGGTACCCAGGGCTGTCAGCAGCGTCGTGGCGATCACGCCAAGTCCGAGGACACCCAGGAACAGCGCAGCTCGCCCGAGGCGCTGAACATAGCCGGGCCGTTCAGGCCCTGGCAGGTTCCACACCTGCGCCATCGTGAACAAGCCTGCCTGGGCGAGGCCCGACGTTCCCCAGATCAGCGCCACAATGCCGATAATAAGGCCCAAGACGCTGGAGCGCCGAAGCTGATGAACGTTGCCCGCGAGCTGATGGCCGATGAGCGGGACCTGCTTCGCGACCGCGTTGAGTACTTGCTCGCAAGGCGGGGTCGCCGGACGCAACCAGGCCGAGGATGGTTACAAGGATGAGCAGCAGCGGGAACAAGGAGACGAAGCCCGAGTACGCGAGGTTGGCGACAAGCACCCCGCCGTTGTCATCGCCGTACTTCTTGACAACCCCGAACACGAATGCTGACGGCTTGTGACGCTGCTGCGTGGCGTCGACCCGGCGGATTGCACGCTCGATCACGTTCATTGCTAATAGCCGCCCATCCCAGTTCCTTCGACTGCCGCGTTGCCCGGCAGCGCCGCAGGCAAACCACGCAGTGGCCTAACGGCCTCGAGCAAGCCAAGGGAAGCTTGCCGAGCGCCGTGGCCTTGATATGGACCATGCCCCAACCTCTGGCGGGACTCCGCTAGGGCCCGCAATCTCCGGCTCTCCGAACTGGCCTGGGCCGTGGTCGACGGGACAGACACCTTTACGGCAAGGAGCGTCCGGCCCGCCCGACTGCGCAGACAGGCAGGATCAGTGAGCCTGGCCGGGTGCCATGCGCCGTCACGGCCGGCCCGGCTGGGTACGACGAGGAGGCCAGGTGGCTCGCCAACGTATTTCGGGATGGGTGGCGATGCTGTTTCCATCCTCGCACCCGGGCCGGCTGGTGAAGCCGAACGTCGCGGCCTGGCTGCCATCCCGCCAGAGTTCCGCCAACTTTGACACCGGATTGGCGGGCTTCGACGTCCTGCTGATTGTTGCACTCGCCGGCCATGCCTGGTTCGCGCTCGGCCGGTCCCTCTGCATGTCTACCGCCCGCAACTGCCGCGGCCGTACTGCTCGTCGTCGATGCGTGGTTTCGACATCATCGCAACACCACCGGACGGGCGGCTCCAATCGATCTTGTTTGCGGCGGCGCTCGACAACCCGGCGAGGCCCTGGCCCGGCCCGGTCGCGGAACCTAGACCACGAGCGTCGGCTCGTCGGGTGCGGAGAGACTCAACACGGCGCCTGCTACCGCTGGCGAGGCGCAGATCCTGGCCTCGAGCGCCCGCAGCCGGACGGCGAGGTGGGACTCGGTGTGATCGCCGGTGAGATCGACGTCGCCGATGACCGAGACCATCCGGGGCCCGACGATCTCGAGCCGCAGATAGGTCACCCGGGCGACCTCGGGCGCGTCCAGCAGGGCCTGGATGGCAGCGACGCGAACGCGGGGGTCTGCCTCCTGGCCGACCAGGAACCGCCGGTTGAGGTTGATCAGGATGATCGCGGTGACAGCGAGCATCACGCCGATCACGATTGATCCGACGGCGTCCGGAACCGGGGAACCGGTCAGCTGGTGGGCGGCCAGGCCGGCGGCCGCGATGAGCAGGCCGGTCAGGGCGGCGGAGTCCTCCGCGAACACGGCCCGCAGGGTGGGATCGGAGGTGACCAGGATGTGCTCGATGAGGTCCCGCTGCATCGACTCGGCCTCGGGCTTGGCCTGCCGGACCGACTGCAGGAAGGAGATGCCTTCGAGAACGAAGGAGAGTGCCAGCACGATGTAGCCGATCAGGAAGTGACTGGCCGGCTGCGGCGTGAGGAGTTCCTGGATGCCGTGCGTGACGGACACTGTGGCGCCCGCCATGAACAGGCCGAGCGCGGCGAACAGTGACCAGACGTAGGCCTCCCGGCCGTGCCCGAACGGGTGCGCGAGGTCGGGCGGCCGGCGGGACCGCCGGCTGGCGACCAGCAGGAAGACCTCGTTGCCGGCGTCTGCCCAGGAATGCGCCGACTCGGCGAGAAGCGACGCCGACCCGGTCACGACAGCAGCGACCGACTTCGCCGTTGCCACCAGGATGTTGGCGCCGAAGGCGACCAGCACCGTCGTGATACTGCCGGAGCCGCCGGTTGCTGCCGACCCCGGATCCGACCTGAGCAGGTCGTGCGATCCGCGGACAGCCCCCTCGGCAAGAAAAGGTGCGGGACCCTGCCCGCCGTCCTGCTCATGCTCCATCAGCCAGTGTTAGCACATCGACACCCGCCCGGGGAACGGCCAGAACGTCGCCCCGCCCGGGCCAGAAGCGCTGACTGGAGAACGGCGGAGTGCTCCGCATAACACGCGAATTCGGAATATCGGGCGGGAAGGCCAAGGAGAACGGACACTCGAGCGGCAGACGAAGGCCGTTCCAGCGTGTCTGGGCGCCGTTCCCGCCGCGCGGATGGCTGATGCCATCTTGAAGGGCCCACGGTCCTTCAGCGGCGGGAACGTCACCGACGATCCGGTGGTGCTAATGCTGAAGGTGCCGTAGTGCCAGTTATCGGCGGACGGTAACGCAACAGGCCGCGCACAGAATGCGTGGTCGCGTGCGCGCTGAGCGAGTTGCGGCGCGGGTTATTTGCTCGGATGCGGTGTGTGGCAGGAGATCTTGGGGTTCACGCCGATGTAGTTGAGCGGCCCGGCGAGGATCGTGACGGCGATGGTGCCGACCTTGCTGCAGCCGGCCGGGGCGCGGGAGAATTCATGGCGCTGGCCGGCGGCGATGGCGCCGACGATCAGCCATACGACGAGCAGGACCGATCCGATTCTCATGGCTGCCTCCCGGCGAACGCGATGATGAGGTCGGGGGATTGGCTGACTGGTGGCGGGCGGCTGTCAGCGACGGCGTCCGCGGCCGCCGAACGACCAGCCCGTGCCCACTCCGGCCAGGTGCAGGGCGAGGCACGCCAGGCCGAGCAGCAGCAGGCTCAGCGGGGCGAAGACGGCGGGGGTGGAGGTGGATGTCGCGTTGATGAGGAACGCGATGATGAAGAGGGCGGCGGCGATGTAACCGAGCATGTGTGTCCGTCCCAGGGGATGCCGGCGATTCGGAGGCTGCCAGGGTCCGGGGACAACTGCCGGCAGTCTAGTCGTTCTGGTGCTGTCCAGATAGCGGTCGGCAGGCCGCGCCGTAGCATCGTGGGCGGCGGGCGGCTCAAGTCGTAGCTCCGAGCGGGGCACCCCCAGTTCCGGCGCCGAAACCCGCCCGGGGAAGGCCTGACAGATCGAGCGAGCTCAGCCGTTGGCCATGACACGGGGAATCGGCCATATCACTCGACCGAGGGAAACGGGTCGGCGCGAACTTGCTTGGATATGACCGTTTCTGCGTGCGGGTGCTCGGTTGGCGTGCTCTAATGCCCGGCCGCCGGATGCTAATGCCGCCGATCACGGAAGTGTGGAGGGAGAGTCCCCGTTGGCGGGATCGCACGGCTAGCGGGGTACTCCATCAGCTGGAAGACCTGAGGTCCTGGTTCCGCCTAAGTCGTCGTCACGAGGGCTATTATTTAGGCATATACGGCTGGGCCAGGGGACGCATACAGGGCGAGTCCGCTGGGCTTCGGCAGCTGCCCGCTCAGGACCCTGGCGGCGCATCAGCAGCTTGGTCTCGATGTGCCTATCCAGGAGTTCCCGGTGCGATCTTCCGAAACAGCAATCGCCGCGACCCGGCGCATCCCGCTGACCCGCACATCGCCAGCGCCTCGGCGCGGCAGCGATTACGCGGAACTGTCGCGGCAGGTCAGGGAGGCTGGGCTGCTTGAGCGGCGCCTGGTGTACTACGTCTGGAAGATCTCATTCACGATCGGGCTGCTGGCTGCCGGATGGGCCGCCTTCATCGTGGTGGGCAACTCGTGGTGGCAACTGACGGTGGCCGCCTTCCTGGCGGTTGTCTTCACCCAGGTCGGGTTCCTCGGCCATGACGCCGGGCACCGGCAGGTTTTCGGCACCCGGCGGGCCAGCTACATAGCCGGCGTGCTGCTCGGCAATCTCGGCGTCGGGCTGAGCTACGGGTGGTGGGTCGACAAGCACAACCGGCATCACGCGCACCCCAACACCGAAGACGCTGATCCAGATATCGCAGTCGGCGCGCTGGCTTTCACCGCCGGTCAGGCGCGCGGCAGCGGTGGCGTGGCCCGGCTGCTGTTCCGCTGCCAGGCATACCTATTCTTCCCGTTGCTGCTCCTGGAAGCGGTCCACCTGCACGTCGCGAGCGTGCTTGCGCTGACATGCCGGACCGCCCGCCACCGGTGCTGGGAGCGGGCGCTGCTCGCCGTCCATGCAGTGGGCTACCTTGCCGTGGTGTTCCTAGTGCTCTCACCCGTCAAGGCCGCGGTGTTCATCCTGGTGCAGCAGGGCTTGTTCGGCCTGTACCTGGGATGCTCCTTCGCCCCCAACCACAAGGGCATGCCCGTTCTGGATGCTGGCGACCGAAGTGACTTTCTGCGCCGGCAGGTGCTCACCTCACGCAATGTGCGCGGCGGCCTGCTGACCGATTTCGCCCTGGGCGGCCTGAATTACCAGATCGAGCACCACCTGTTCCCTTCCATGCCACGGCCCAACCTGCGCCGCTCGCAGGCCATGATCGAGGCGTTCTGCCGGCAGCGCGGCCTGCCGTACTGCCAGAGCAGCCTGGCGGGTTCTTACGCCCAGGCCCTGCGTCACCTCAATGCCGTCGGCAGGGAAGCCGGCCCCGGCACCGCGGTTTCGGCGGCTGGCCGCGAACCCGGAAGAATCCGCGCCCGGGCGACGTGCCGGCCGGACGCCGAGGCCTTTGATGGGAGCCCGCAATGACTAAGCTGATCCGGCTGTTCGCTGAGTACGGTCAGAGTCCGTGGCTGGATAATCTCACCCGCGTTTATCTGCGTGACGGGACGCTCGCGAGGTACGTCGCCGATGGGGTGCGGGGTGTGACTGCCAATCCCGCCATTTCGCCAGGGCGATCGAGGGATCGTCGGCCTATGACGAGCAGTTCTCCGCGCTCATCGGTGCTGGTGCTGGCGTCGCTGACGCCTACTGGGAGCTCGTCTTCGGCGACATAGACGGCGCGCTGGGCTTGCTGCGGCCCGTCTATGACGAGAGCGGCGGCCGTGACGGGTTCGCGTCCATCGAGGTGGCGCCGGAGCTCGCCCATGACACCGCCGCGACCGTGGCGGCGGCGCGGGGGCTGCATGAGCGGATCGCCGAGCCGAACCTGCTCGCGAAGATCCCCGCTACGGCCGCTGGCGTGCCGGCCATTCAGGCCATGATCGCCGAGGGCCGCAGCATTAACATCACCCTGATCTTCTCCCTGGCCCGTTACGGCGAGGTCATCGAGGCGTACCTGGCCGGGCTGGAAAAATATGCCGCGGCTGGCGGTGACCTCTCCGGCGTGCACAGCGTCGCGTCTTTCTTCGTCAGCCGGGTCGACACCGAAGTTGACCGGCGGCTGGATGTCCTCGGAACTAAGGACTCACGGTCGCTGCGCGGCCGGGCGGCCGTGGCGCAGGCCAAGCTCGCCTACCAGCTGTTCCGGGAACGGTTTTCCGGTGACCGCTGGGACGCGCTGGCAGCGGCCGGCGCCCACGTGCAGCGGCCGTTGTGGGCGTCGACATCGACCAAGAACCCCGCCTACTCCGACACGTTGTATGTCGACAATCTGATCGGTCCGGACACCGTGAATACCCTGCCGGAGACGGCCATTGCCGCGTTCGAGGATCACGGGCACGTGGGCCGTACCATCGACTCCGGTGTCACGGACGCGGCTGGGGTGATGGAGCAGCTGGCCGGGGAGGGCGTCGACATGGGCGACGTGGGCGCAACCCTTGAAGAGCAGGGTGTGGCGAGCTTCCATGATTCGTTCGCTCACGTGCTCGGGGCGCTCGCGGCGAAGGCCAGCCGGCTGGCGCAAGGCTGACAGCTGTGGACTGGGCTGGCTGGGCGCTGTACGGCCTTGTCGCCACGGCCGTCCTCACGATCGTCATGATGGCGGCACAGTTGGCCGGCCTGACCCGGATGGACCTTCCCCTGATCCTGGGTACCGTTGTGACCGAGGATCCCGATCGTGCCCGCGTGGCCGGCTTTGTCATTCATCTCGGCGTCGGGGAAGGGTTCGCGCTGGGCTACGCCGCCGTTTTCGCGGTGCTGGGATGGGCGACCTGGTGGCTTGGTGCGGTGCTCGGGCTCGTGCACGCAGGGATCGCGCTGACGATCCTGGTTCCGCTGCTGGGCGGGATCCATCCTCGGATGGCCACCAGCCGGGCCGGCCCGGCGTCGGCCGCCACACTGGAACCGCCCGGGCTGCTAGGACTGAACTACGGCGCCCAGACACCCGTCGTGGCGATTGCCGCGCACCTGGCCTACGGGATCGCCCTGGGCCTGCTGCTGAAGGCGGGCTAGGACATGGCCGCGCGCCCGATCGGCGACTACGGCCTCATCGGGGACACCCGCACCGCTGCTCTGGTCTCTTCAGACGGGGCCATCGACTGGATGTGCCTGCCCCGGTTCGACAGCCCGCCAGTATTCGGCAGGCTCGTGGCCGGTCCCGGCGGCGGGTACTTCCGCGTGGGGCCGGCTGCGGCAGGTGCGGCGGCTGAGCGCCGCTACCTGCCCGGCACGGCCACGCTCGAAACCGTGTGGGAACGCGGGTCCGCGCGGCTGACGCTCACCGACGGGATGGTAGCCGAGCCCGGCCGGCGGCTGCTCCCGGCTACCGTCGTGGTGCGCCGGCTGACCGCCGACGGCGGACCGGTGGACGCACGCGTGGAATTCGACCCCCGGCTCGCGATGACGCACCGCCCGCCGCGATCCGGACGCCGCGGCGACACGCTGATCTGCTCCTGGGGGCCGCTCGCGCTCGCCCTGCGCAGCACCCCGGCGCTGCCGCTTGAGCCCGGCCGTCCGCTCACGGTCCGGCTCGAACCCGGGCGTCCGGTAACGATGGCGCTCTCCGCCGCCCACCGCGAGCCGCTGGTGATCATCGGGTCGGCCGCGGCCTGGAGCCTGCTCGAGCAGGACGGGAGACGGTGGCAGGAATGGGCGGGCGGGATCCGCTGCGACTCCGCGTGGCGGGCGGCTGTCGTGCGGAGCCTGCTTACCCTGCGGCTTCTGACTTACTCGCCGTCGGGCGCGCCGGTCGCGGCACCCACCACGTCGCTGCCGGAAGACCCAGGCGGCGTCCGCAACTGGGACTACCGCTACGCGTGGCCGCGCGACGCCAGCATCGGCATCGGCGCTTTCCTGGGCGCCGGCAAGGCTGACGAGGCCCGCCTGTTCCTGGCCTGGCTGCTGCACGCCAGCCGGCTGGACCGGCCCCGCCTGCCGGTCCTGCTGACCCTGGACGGCAGGCATTCCCCGGCCGAACGCGAGCTCGGTGCCTGGCCGGGCTACGCGGGCAGCCGGCCGGTGCGCGTCGGCAACGGGGCGGCGCGGCAGCACCAGCTCGATGGCTACGGCTGGACGCTCGATGCAGCCTGGCTGCTCACCAACGCCGGGCACCGGCTCTACTCCGAGACCTGGCGCGCCATGCGCGGATTCGCCGGCGAGGTGGCCCGCCGCTGGAGCGAGCCGGATGCCGGCATCTGGGAGATCCGCGGCGACGGCGCCCACCATGTCCACTCCAAGCTCATGGGCTGGCTCGCCCTCGACCGCGCCTTGCGCATCGCGGAGCTCCGGCGCGCACCGCAGCGCCAGCGGCAGGCGTGGGCGAGAGAACGTGACGCGCTGGCAGCCGAGGTGACCGTCAGGGGCTTCGACGCGCCCCGGTGCACCTACACCCGCACCTACGGCTCCCAGGATGTCGATGCCGCCTTGCTGATCTTGCCGCTGCTCGGCATCGAGCCACCAGGCTCGCCACGGGTGCGCGGCACCATCCAGGCCATCCGCGGCGAACTAGGCGCCGACGGGCCGCTCCTGTACCGCTACCTGCCCGGCACCGACGGCCTGCCCGGCCCGGAGGGCGCGTTCCTTCCGTGCTCGTTCTGGCTGGTCCAGGCACTCGCCAGCACCGGCCGGTACCAGGAAGCCGCCGAACTGTTCGAGCAGCTGCTGGCGCTGGCCAGCCCGGTC
>Ga0207646_10005844_pt1 | contig 12866 bp, 11 predicted proteins | sample KBSK5502metaG_FD_184343 | JGI IMG/M metagenome (GOLD analysis project Ga0207646, IMG submission 184343) | Corn, switchgrass and miscanthus rhizosphere microbial communities from Kellogg Biological Station, Michigan, USA - KBS K5-50-2 metaG... | ecosystem: Host-associated > Plants > Roots >...
AGGATGGCGCGCGCCGCATCTTGCGGCCGCTCGAACTCGCCGTGCTGCGCCGACCACCAAAAAGCCAGCAGCGCCGATCCGCTCAAGCCCAGCAACGTCGCAAAGACCAGCAGAGCAGGAATCATTTGTCCTGATCATAAATCGCCCAACTCTACCGGAATGCGAGCGTAAAAACTGCGACGTTAGAATCGCGTCATCTCAAGTTTCTCGAATAAGACTCCGCGACCGATTACCAACATAGCGGCGGCAAGTGGTTCACGAAGCCGCAGCGCAAGAGTTTTCGGATGCTTGAGGCGGATTACTATGACGGTGAAGAGTGAGCCACTGCGCTATGCTTTCGATGCACCTTTACGAAGTCCACCCGCGCAAAGATCATCGCGGCGTTGATCTAATTTCCGATGCGCTGTCGTGCGCTAGTCGTACTCCGTGGCATCGCGCTCCTCGTAGGTAATGATGTAGATTTTCATTTTGTCCTTTAAATTTGTTCGCTCAATAGGTGGATACAAATCGCCCTTTCCAATTCCACAAAGGCCGTCAGCACTTCATCGGCGTGCACGACGAAGCGTTTTCCGTCATCGCGGTGGGCGTCAACGATCCAGATCGTTCGCCCCTCGGAATCAACGGCTGAGACGTAGCCCCAACTCCAACCGGCTTTGCTGAGATTGTTGGCGATGATTTTCCAGTACTTCATTTGGCTTCTGTGATTACCGCTCCGCCGTAGGAGTGGCCAACGAGAATCACGGGACCGCTATGCGTCGCTAGAACGCGCTTGGGTACGGCCACATCATCCGCGCCCAACCAATCGAGCCGGGAGTGAAGTCTGCAGAAAACGTAAAGTTACTAAAGACCGTTTAGCGGTGCGCTCCCGAATTTGAAATGAACCCTCGTACTGTGTTCACGAAGGCAGCGGACGTTGGGTCATTAGGGAGTGGTTGGCTTCGGAGCAGTCAGAGGCGCTCCCTGCATGAAGTCAACTCTCATAGCGAGACAAACCTTCCTATGAATATTTTAACCAAACTATCGGCGGCTGTTGTGGCGTGCGGTTTCGGAGCGAGCATGATGGTCCAGGCAGGGACACACGATCATAGCGGTCAGTCAACCGCCGAGCCTGATTGGTCGGAACTGATTGCAAGCATGGAGAAAATGCACATGGCCATGGGAGCGGTTCAGCGATCCGGCAATAGCGATGTCGATTTTGTCAGATTGATGCTTCCGCATCATCAGGCGGCAATCGACATGGCGAAAACCCAACTCTTATACGGCAAGGATGCGCAAATGCGCAGACTGGCGCAGGAAATTATCACCGACCAGCAATTAGAAATTGAGTTGATGCAGCATTGGCTCAAACAGCGGGAGCCTGGTCAGGCGAAAGAAAATCAGACGCCCGCTGCTAAATCCGGAAAGGAAAACTAAAACATGAAAATGATCTATTGGTTATTCTCTCTGTGTTTATTGCCCTGCGGGTTCGCGCAGCAAGCGCCCTGGGCGCGGCCCGACATTCCAATCTCCAGCCACGATCGCGTTTACACGGCCGACCAGACTTCAAATACGGTTTCGGTAATCGACCCTGCGGAAAACAAGCTCCTCGGCGTGATCAGACTCGGCGATCCGATACCGGGAGCGTTGAGTCCGCTCTACAAGGGTCAACTCCTGGTGCACGGCCTCGGCTCTTCGCCCGATGGAAAGACGCTTACCGTGGTTTCAATAGCCTCGAATTCGGTCACGCTGATCGATACGGCGACCAATAAAGTTAAAGGCGTTGTTTACGTCGGTCGTTCGCCGCATGAAGCGTTTTTCACCCCGAACGGACGCGAGTTATGGGTGGTCGTGCGAGGCGAGAACTACGTGTCGGTCATCGATCCCCCGCGAATGAAAGAAACGCGGCGCATCGAAGTGGCCAATGGTCCAGGGATGACCATGTTTGGGCCTGATGGCAAATATGCTTTTGTCTGTTCCAGTTTCACTCCGGAACTGGCTGTGATCGATGTGGCATCACATAAAATTATCGAGCGGTTACCGCAAGTAAGTCCTTTTTCGCCCAACATCGCGGTTTCTCCGGAAAATGATGAAGTCTGGATCACCTTGAAGGATACGGGCAAAGTTCAAATCTACGGCGCGAAGCCGCCGTTTGCTCAGAAAGCCGTGCTCGATACCGGCCCGATAACGAATCACGTGAACTTTGCGAACAATCGCAACGGGAAGTTCGCCTACGTGACTATCGGCGGAGCGAACGAGGTGAAGGTGTTCCGCAGAGGAGAGACACCGGAGTTAGTTGCGACGATTCCAGTAGGAGAACTTCCGCATGGGATCTGGCCGTCCGGCGATGGCTCGCGTGTTTATGTCGCATTGGAAAACGGGGAACACTGTGTGGCGATCGATACCGTCACTAACAAGGTCATCGCTAATATTCCGATCGGACAAACGACTCAGGCTTTAGTCTATGTGCCGAACGCTGTTCCCAGCGGTTCTGGCACAGACAACTTGATGCCACTCGGTGCTGCTGCCAATACAGCGCGGCTGCACTTGGAAGCGGGCGGAACCGCGCTGCCAGAGGCTCAGGCATCAGTGGCGGTGAACTCCCTCGGCCTCTTGGATCTCGTTCAAATCGCGGCGAAAGGACTCGCTCCCCAGACGCCATATCAGGTGTATCTGGCGGAATCCAATCAGCCGCCATTCGGCAAACTTGAGCCACTTGCAGTCCTGAAGACAAATCCCGACGGCGCAGGCATTGTTCAGGCGATCGGACCGCTCAAGGTGCTTGAGGGCAATGACCCAAACTCCTCCCCGTCGCAACGGTTTTTGATTGTTACCGACATCAAAGATTCATCACAGGTCGTGTTGCGGCAGACAAAGACACCGCAACCCGAAGCGGCAGCGACGAAGAACCCATGAGCTCGCTAGGGGTTCGACAAAAAGGAGGATGAAATGATTACGAGGAGCGTTCCTGCTGTCGTCACCAGCAACGCCGGCGAGCCTGAACTGGCGTACGGGTCTTGGACCACGCCGTGGTCCCATGTCCACCGAACCGATCGGAACTTCTTTCCCCCGGAAGCGCCTTGGCAATTCCTGGCACCGCGTTTGGCGGGGGACGTCTCATGAAGGAGATCCGTGCCAGCAGGGGGATTGGGCTGGGAGCAGGCTTGTTTGTGGCGGCAATGGTGACAGCGTCGCTGATCGCCATCCTCTTTCTTGGCTGGAGGGTGGTCGGGCTGCCGTTTGCGCCCTTTGACATTTTCGACTGGACGACGCGCGTGCTGCCGGGGCGTGTGATTGGCCTGGGCATCGGCACGATGGTGGCGGTGATTGGAGCGTTGCACCTGGGACCGACGGCCGAAACGGCCAAAATGGCGGAACAGGCGATGGCAATCATTGGCCTTTTTGTCACAGGACTTGTGGTGGGAACAATCCTTTTTGCAGTCGTCCGCGCTGTCCGAGGGCGTTATGCGGATGGCCTCGGGCTTGTCTTCGGGCTGGTTGTCGGACTGCCGGTCGCGCTGATCAGCCACTCCGTAGGCCAGACCGCCACCACACCGCCTATCGCAAATGCATTATGGATTGTGGCGGTCTTCCTTATATGGGGACTGGTGCTGGGCCGAGCTTCGCGGCGACTCATCCAGGCCACCGGCACCGCTACCGTCTCGGTCGAGGAAGGTGACGAGGCAGCTGCTTCTGTGGAGCGAATCGATCGGCGCCGTTTCCTGGTGCGCTTGGGTGGCGCTACCGCAGCCATCACAGTGGTCGGAGCAGTAGTCGGAGAACTGGCCGAGGCCAAGCGCCGGAAAATGATGTCGACCGTCGGAACGCGAGGGCGATGGTCCGCGACCCATCCACTGCCCAATGCCGACGCAACAGTAAAGCCGGTGCCTGGAACGCGGCCGGAATTTACGCCCTTGGAACGTCATTACCGCATTGATATCAACACCATTCCGCCCGCTGTAAACGAAGAGCAATGGCGATTGAACATCACCGGCCTGGTCGAAAAACCGCTGGCCTTGACGCTCGATGAACTCCGGCGCTACGAACCGCTCCACCAATTTATCACGCTCCGCTGCATCTCGAATCCGGTGGGAGGCGACTTGATCGGCACCACCCGCTGGACCGGGGTGAGCCTCCAGCGCCTGCTGCCGGACTTGCGGCTCAAACCGGGCGCCTCGCACCTCAAGATGCATGCCGCCGACGGGTTCTTCGAGGTGGTCCCCATTGAGACCATCAAGGCCGATGAGCGCGTGATGCTGACGTATGCCTGGGACGGCGTGCCGCTGCTCACCGAGCACGGGTTTCCCTTGCGGATCTACATCCCCAACGTGTGCGGGATGAAACAGCCCAAGTGGATCACGGCCATCGAGGTAATTGACGACTGGGAGCCGGGCTATTGGGTGGTGCGCGGTTGGAATAAGGAAGCCGTGATGGAAGCCACCTCGGTCATCGATGTGGTGGGGATGGATATGGATATCATCCAGGCTGACCAGAGGAAAATGATTGTCCCTATCGGCGGGATCGCCCATACCGGAGCCCGCGGCGTCTCGAAAGTGGAACTGCAGGTGGATAACGGCCCCTGGCGACCGGCGTTGTTGCGAACACCCTTGTCACATTTGACCTGGGTCATCTGGCGTTATGAGTGGCCCTTCCAACATGGAAACCACACCTTCACCGTGCGCTGTTGGGACGGCCAGGGCGTACCGCAGATCGTCGCACAGGCCCCGCCCGAGCCGAATGGGGCAACAGGGCTATACAGCAAGACACAGATGTTTTAGGCGGCGCCCCCAGACGCCATATCAGGTGTATCTGGCGGAATCCAATCAGCCGCCATTCGGCAAACTTGAGCCACTTGCAATCCTGAAGACAAATCCCGATGGCGCAGGCATTGTTCAGGCGATCGGACCGCTGAAGGTGCTTGAGGGCAATGACCCAAACTCCTCCCCGTCGCAACGGTTTTTGATTGTTACCGACATCAAGGATTCGTCCCATGTTGTGCTGCAGCAAACCGACGCGGCAAAAGCTAAAACCCCATAAATCTGGCGTCGTAGTCGGCGGCTGAAGGAGGGCTGTGTTGTGCAACGGCGTACGTTCATCAAGGCTTCCGCGGCCACTGCGCTGATAGCGCGGGAGTGGCGTGCGCTCGCCCGTGGCCAACCCAACGGCCAACCAGCCAACGATTGCTGCACCGCGTTTGTCTGGCAGACCATGGTTCCCACGCCGGCTAACGTTCCGGCACTTAACGATCATACCGACACGATTCCCGATATTGTCGGGCGCCTCGGCTCCCGGATCGATCTGGCAATTTTTGCTGAAGGAAATCACTCTCCCGCGCTGCTGGATGGGGGCATCATCGATGCGTTCCGATCCTGGGCGAAGAGCCACCCGGACTATGCGGCTCTGCCTCTCAACAACATCGTGATCGTCACTCTGCCGCAGCCCGTGATCGTGGGCATGCTGCTCAGAAACGCAATCTCGTTCGGGAATTTGACGCTCGACGTCAGCCGGACAAGCGGATTCTTTCCGGACATCGTCATGGCCGGTGCCACGCCGGTGAAAGCGCTTCACAAGGCCTCGATGGTCGGCGCCCACTTCTTCACCAGCTCCTGAGTTGGCCAAGAAATAATTTCCTATCGGCATGCGAGGCTGCGCGTGTTAGGCAACAAGCGGAGGAAATATCATGGCTAAAAATTTCAGGGACCTTTCGGAACAGGAAATCCTGGCGCTCGCAATTTCATCGGAAGAAACGGATGCGCGCATTTACGCCGACTTCGCTGCCGGACTGAAAGCCGATTACCCGGCGACCGCCCAAATCTTTAAGGAGATGGAGGCGGAAGAGGACGAGCATCGCCGACGACTAATTGAGGATTATCGTCGCCGCTTTGGAGAACACATCCCGCTAATCCGTCGCGAAGATGTGAAGGGATTCGTGCACCGCAAACCGGTGTGGATGATCCGTTCGTTGGGAATCAAAACCGTTCGGCGTCACGCCGAGATCATGGAGACAGAGACCCGACGTTTCTATGAATGTGCTGCCAGTAAAGTTGGCGACGCGTCAACGCGGAAGCTACTCGGAGACTTGGCAGAGGCGGAGCGAAAGCATGTGACTCTGGCCGACAATCTCCAACAGGAATACCTGACTCCAGATGTTGAGGCTCAAGAGGAGAAAGCCCATCGCCGGTTATTCGTTCTGCAAATCGTGCAGCCGGGACTGGCGGGCCTGATGGATGGTTCGGTCTCAACCCTTGCGCCGGTTTTCGCGGCAGCGTTCGCGACCCACAACAGCCACGCCGCATTCCTGGTCGGCCTCGCCGCCAGCGTCGGAGCTGGAATTTCAATGGGGTTCGCTGAGGCAGCTTCTGATGACGGCAGCTTGACGGGCCGCGGCAAACCTTTGCTCCGTGGAGTCGTCTGCGGATTGATGACCACGGCAGGAGGAATCGGTCACACATTGCCATATTTGATTCCAGATTTTCGAACTGCCACGGCGATAGCTGTTGTGATCGTGGCAATTGAACTTCTGGCCATCAGCTGGATTCGAAACCGTTATATGGACACACCGTTCCTGCGCGCCGCATTTCAAGTGATTGTCGGAGGAGTTTTGGTGTTTCTAGTCGGGATTTGGATCGGAAGCTCTTAGCCGTCCGAATCGGTATAATCTCTATAATCGAGCGGGAGTGAACCGCTAGGCTCCGTTTTCTTTTTGTTGGGTTGGGTGGCAGGATCGGCAGGTGTAAGTCTGGCGCGTCTACTGAGCTCGCGTAAATACAAGCGAGGTCCGCAAGCTGAACTCTCAACGCGCTTACACATGGCGCGTATTAAGAATTGCAATTTTTAGCTTTGCCCGCGAGCATGAAGCGGCGGGCGCGGTCATGCATTTTCGGAACATGTAAATCGCAAAACAAGCGCGTATGGAACGTGAACTTGGCTGGTGGCGAAAATACGTTTTCTCAACCGACCACAAGGTCATCGGAATCCAGTATGCAATTTCGGGCTTCGTTTTTCTCTTCTTCGGTTTTTGCCTGATGATGATGATGCGCTGGCAGTTGGCCTATCCCGGCAAACCTCTGCCGATTATTGGGAAACTGTTCGGAAATTCCATGCCGGGAGGCGTGATGACGGCCGACTTCTACAATTCATTAGGCGCGATGCATGGAACAATCATGGTTTTCCTCGGAATTATCCCAATCGCATTCGCCGGTTTCGGCAATTACATCGTCCCGCTCCAAATCGGGGCGCCGGATATGGCCTTTCCGAAGGTTAATATGTTTAGTTATTGGGCGTTCGTTCTGGGGGCGGTAACGTTACTGGGTAGTTTTTTTCTCCCCACCGGAGCAGCTGCCAGCGGTTGGTCGTCTTACACGCCTCTGGCCGATATCGTGCAACTCGATCATGGAAATTCGATTCTGACTGGTCAAAGTTTTTGGCTGATTGGAATAATCTTCCTCGCAACATCGTCCGTTCTCGGTGCAATCAACTTCATCACCACTATCTTACAGTTGCGAGCGCGAGGAATGACTTGGATGCGACTGCCGTTCTTCGTTTGGACTCAATTCGTTGCCGCGTTTCTGTTGTTGCTGGCGTTTCCACCGATGGAAGCTGGCACGATCATGCAACTGATGGATCGAGTCGCGGGAACGAGTTTCTTTTTGCCATCCGGCCTCATAGTAAATGGCCAGAAAATGGTTGTGGCAGGCGGCGGTGCCCCACTGTTTTGGCAGCACCTGTTTTGGTTTCTAATCCACCCTGAGGTTTACGTGTTGGTCCTGCCAGCGATGGGGATTGTGGCCGAGATTGTGACGAACAACACGCGCAGACCGCTCTGGAGTTACCGAGCGATGGTTTTTTCTGTTTTTGGTATTGGCTTTCTTTCTTTCATCGTTTGGGCCCACCACATGTATCTCACTGGGATGGGAAGGTCGGTCAGTTCGTTTTTCCAATTCACGACCGTTTCCATCTCGGTGCCGTCAGTGATTATCTTGAGCGACCTGTTCTTATCGCTTCGGCGCGGTTCGATTCGATTCCCTGTGCCAATGCTGTTCGCGACCGCTTTCATGCCGATGTTCGGCATCGGCGGCTTAACCGGCATCCCGCTGGCGCTGGCTCCGGCGGATCTCTACCTGCACGATACCTATTATTTGATTGCGCATTTCCATTACCTCGTCGCGCCCGGAACGATCTTCGCCTTATTCGCCGCGACTTATTATTGGTTTCCCAAAGCTACCGGAAGAATGATGAACGAGTTCTGGGGCAAAGTGCATTTCTGGCCGTCGCTCATCTTAATGAACGTGATTTTCTTGCCTATGTTTCTCCAAGGGATGCTCGGCATGCACCGCCGTTGGTACGATGGCGGCCAAGGTTGGAGTTTGGCGGGCCAAAAGGTCTGGGGTCTATCTGGTTTTGGCTGGAATGTTCCAATCTCAACAGCCGCTTGGCTGATGGGGCTCGCTCAGATTCCGTTCATCGTTAATTTCTTCTGGAGCATCAAACACGGCCGCAAAGTCACATCAGATAATCCGTGGGAAGCAACGACGCTGGAATGGGCAACTCCGACGCCACCCCCGCACGGCAACTTTACTGAGCCGATCACGGTATATCGCGGACCGTACGATTACAGTGTTCGAGGGGCGGAGCAGGATTTTTGTCCGCAAACCGACGCTGTTGCTGCGCCAGCCTGAAAAGCCGGGAATAACAAAAGGTACCGAGCCGTAGGGTTCGAAGTGTGTAAGTCTGGCGCGTCTAATGTAGTTAACTGTCGATAATTCCTGTGCGGATGGAGATGCGGTTGTGCCAAATTCGCTCGCAACCCGACGATTCATTCGCGATAAACGCGCAATCCGCAGGTCTGCTATTAAGCGAGCTTACTGCTGAGGGGTCTTTCCAAGCGTAAACTCTTGCCCCGGAGTATTGTTTTGGGGCGTCGTCGCCGCCGCTCTTTTTGCGGCCCATCTGGCTTTCATCGCAGCTGAGAGCTGCGCACGTCGTTCGGGTGTGATCTGGCGTTTTTTCTTCACTTCCTTGAAAGAAATCCGTCCGCTCGCGTCCGAGATCCGGTTCGATTCACAAAATGTGTCATGAATTAGTCATGAAAATCGAGAATTTGCGATTTTTACCTACGGAGCCTACGGGGCTCGAACCTGAGACTGCCGCGGACTCGAAATCTGTCGCGTCTGTTTTGCAATTTTTTTGGGCAAGAATTCTCACACAAAATCCGCAAGCATTTGCTTTTCGACGCCACGGCACATGAACTGTCGCGTGCCCTTCTGACCCGGCTCGTCTCGCAACAACAAGCAGACGTTGCACGTGTTCGGCTAATCCCGTGATTCGCTGGTCCCTGCTCCCCTGACACCCTGTTGCTGTGGATCAGGGAATCACTGTTCCCCTGACCCTTCGGCGCAAGGCTCGTTGTCGACGGAGGGCGTACGGCTGTTTGAGAACATTGCACGCGACGCCCGTCGGAAGCCGATCAACGCAAACCTAGGAATCGAGCATCATAAACAGCGTGTTGAGCCCTTCAGCCAATGTGGGATGCGTAAAGATGCCATCTCTTAAGGCCGTGTAAGGCAGCTTGCCCATCATTGCCGTCTGGATGATGGCCATAATCTCGCCACCCTCTAGGCCCAAGATTACGCAGCCGAGGATTTGCTGTGTATCAGCATCGACGATCGCCTTCATGAAGCCGCGCGTCTCGCCGGTTTCGAGAGCGCGGATCACGGCATTCATGGGCAATTTCGCCACACGGATGTTGTGTCCCTGCTTTCTAGCCTCGTTTTCGTTCATGCCAACACGCCCGAACTGGGGATCGATGAAGATCGTATAGGGGACAAGGCGATCTCGAGTGCTGGCGCTGCCATGCTCAAGCAGGTTGGTGCGCAAAATACGGAAGTCAGCGTAAGAAACGTGGGTGAAAGCTGGCCCACCTTTAACATCCCCCAACGCGTAGATCCCAGCGACGTTCGTTTCCAGTTGTTCATTGACTTGAATGTGGCCTTTTTTGTCCAGTTGGATGCCAGCGGCTTCGGCTCTCAGAGCTTCGGTGTTCGGGACACGACCGATTGCCGCCAGCAGATGTGAGCCGGTAAGCTGCTGTTCACCCTGAGGCGTACGGACGGTCAACTGAAGGCGCCCACCCCCAAGCAACTGAACCTCTTGTGGCGTAGTTCCGGTAAACACCGTGACCCCATCCTCGCGCAAAATTTTCGTTATTTCGTTAGATACATCTTCGTCCTCGCTCATCAGCAAGCGTGGATGTTGCTGAATGAGCGTGACCTCGCTGCCGAAGCGGCGAAACATCTGTCCAAACTCTAGCCCGATATAGCCGCCACCGATGATCAACAGATGTCCGGGAAGCGTCTCCAGCTCCATGATCGTGGTTGAATTCAGCACGGGGACGGTCTCGACACCGGCAATCGCGAGTTGCTTTGGTCGGGCGCCAGTATCGATAAAAATCAATGGCGCGGTGATCACTTGCGTCCCGCCGCCGGCGAGAAAGACCTCAAGCGTTTTGGGAGCGATAAAACGGCCTTCGCCTCTAAGCAGATCCACGCCTTCCAGTGATTTGATACCGCTGCCGAAATTGTTGCGAGCGCCCTCGACCATAGCTTGTTTGCGTTCGCGCACCGCCCGCAGATCGACCGAAACGGGGCCAGTGCGGACGCCGTACTCAGCGCCACGTCTCGCCAGATAGGCGACGCGCGCGCTGGCGACCATCGTTTTGGTGGGCGTACAGCCGAAGTTAACACAGACACCGCCCAGGGGGCCGCGCTCAACCACCGCCACTTTCCGGCCTGCCTTCGCAAAGGCGATTGGGAGGAATCTGCCGCCCTGACTGGTACCGATCACAATCACATCATAATTTGCGGACGGTGGCATCCCAGTGTTCTCCTTCTGCTTCTAACCAGAGGTAGAATGTGCTAATTGGATTTTCGCCACTGGCCTCGCTCACGGACGTGCGAAATTGCACTAATACAAAAACCTCGGAGCCTGCGGAGCTCGAACCCTAATATTTTCTCGGGCGCCCACATAGATAGCTTTCACGTCGGGGCGCCTGACACGCGTAGGCATCGTGCACGGAGAGAGAGTGTTCATCGGCGCTGGCAAACAAGGATGAACAAAACCGGAAATCGGCGAATCTGTTCTGACTCTTATTCTGACTTTCGGAATTAATGTCAATTCAATTGTCGTAAGTTATTGATGCTCAATGGTTGGCTGCCTCGCTAGGACTCGAACCTAGACAAAGAGATCCAGAATCTCTTGTGCTACCATTACACCACGAGGCAAAACGCGCGGGGACAAGACCTAAAGCTGAATTTCAACCTTGCGCAAGCAGATCGAAAACCGATGCGACGCGCCTAATCCAGGGCCATTTCCGCGCCTTCGCGTGCGCCTTCGACTTCGAGATAACTTTCGCTCTTGGCCGCTAATTTTCGAGCGGTCTGCACCATCTTGTCGATCGTTTCGTCATCATGCGTCGGGTCGTGGTGAAAGAGAATAAGCTTTCGGACAGAAGCATCAAGGGCGAGCGAGATAGCGGTGCTGAGCGAGCCGTGCCCCCAGCCGACGTGCGCCTGATATTCCTCATCCGTGTATTGGGCATCGAGAATCAGAATATCGGCGCCCTGAAGAAATTTCACGAGCTCGGCCCGGTCCTCGCGAGCTCGTTTTTGCGTCTGCTCCGGGCTTAACAGATGGGATTTGGCCGAATGCAGTTTAAAGGCCTCGTATGGTTCGTGATCAGGCAGAAAAGCGATTGAGCCTTTGCTGGTAAAAAGGCGATATCCAACACAAACACCCGGATGATTCATGAATTTTGCACGGACATGCACTTTGCCGATTTTGAAATCCATCGTCTCAAGCTTTTCGATTTTGATCTTTCCCGGCAGATCGTAGAGCGCGACCGGAAAGAAGGGGGTTGCCATCTGACCCTTGAGAATCTCGCGCAAACCGCTGCCCGCTCCATCGTAACCGAAAATCCGGATTTGGTTCTTGTCGTTGTAGGAAGGTACAAAAAAAGGAAATCCCTGAATGTGGTCCCAATGAACGTGGGTAATAAGCAGGCTGAGATTAATCGGGCGCGACCCGAACTCGTTCTCGAGAGCCAGACCAAGTTCGCGAATTCCCGACCCGGCATCCAGGACAATGAGCTCGCCATCAGCGCGCACCTCCGCGCAGGTGGTATTACCCCCGTAACGCACTGTCGCCACGCCCGGAACAGGAATGGAGCCACGGACTCCCCACAGCTTCAGCCGCGTAGACGATTCCGATGCCGCCGCCATAGATAATTCGCATCGAGTGTGTCACGCAACCGCCCTGAAACCAAGAGTTTTTCGTTGTCCTATCTCACAGTCGTTAGGCAACGATGAGCAAAAAAAAGCTGCCCCGAACCTTTCGGGGCAGCTCATGGGAAACAGCAATCTTTGTCTTAGGCGCGTTGACGACGAAGTAATGTCGAAAATACAGCTGCCGCGCACACGCCGACGATCGGCAACAGCGCCGATGATTCGGGCACCGGCACCGAGATCGTCCCGATATTGTCCACTTTCGTCCCCGCGTTTGGTCCACTATTGCGGGTCGCTTCCGCGGAGAATTGCCCGGTTTTTAATTGGTCAGTGCTTGTTATAACCGAAAACATCCCGAGCGCGGCCGAGCCACTGATTGGCGTTGTGCCAGTATACGTCCAAGTCAGATTCAAAATGTTTGGATTGTCGGTGGCATTTACCAACGCTGGTGTGGGTCCCAGGAGTGCTTGGGAAAATGTCCAACCCGTCGGCTGCATGTTGGATCCAGGCGCGATCGAACCGAAATCATAAATCGTGAAAAAATCGCCCCTGTTAATTGTTTCATCCACGGTCACATTAGCGGAGTAATTCCATGTGAAATTCGGACTTGAG
>Ga0207646_10005846_pt1 | contig 12860 bp, 13 predicted proteins | sample KBSK5502metaG_FD_184343 | JGI IMG/M metagenome (GOLD analysis project Ga0207646, IMG submission 184343) | Corn, switchgrass and miscanthus rhizosphere microbial communities from Kellogg Biological Station, Michigan, USA - KBS K5-50-2 metaG... | ecosystem: Host-associated > Plants > Roots >...
GGAGATCAGGCAGGTCTCCGGGGTCAAGACCGCATTCCCGGTCTACCTCTTCGATGCCCGCACGGGCCACGTCGAAGCGGCGGGCGTCATCGCGGCGGACTCGATCATCGCGAGCGATCCGACAGAGGCGGCATGGAGCAGCCTCAAGACCGACTACGGGCAGGGGCACGCAATCGATGCGGACTCCAGCGGCGAGGTGGTGCTCGGCTCAGCGATCGCCAAGGAGCTGAACAAGAAGGTCGGCGACAGCATCGACCTGCCGCTGAATCCACAAAGCGGCACCGCGAGCCACACGTTCAAGGTGGTCGGCGTCCTCGACGAGACGCACACCGCGCCGGACAGGTTTGCCTACGTCAACATCACTGATGGCCAGATGCTGCTGAAGGACGCTCTGCCTGCCGCGCAGCGCGAGCAGGTCGACGTGACCGCCGCCGCGACGGCCATCGACGTGTACGCGAAGGGCGGGGCCTCCATGGACGAGCTGGACAAACTCGCGGAACAGATCAACAAGCAGGTCACAGGCGTCAACGCCATCAAGCCGAGCCGGCTCGTCGACAGTCTCAAGAAATGAAGAGCCGTTGAAGTTGTCCAGCGCGCTCGCCAGCGATGCCGCCGGCGGGCAAGGCGTTCTCGACCCGATCCTGTTTGCGCTGCGCGCGGGTGCGTCGGTGGCGGGGCCGGCGGCCACCGTCAACGTGACGCTCGCAGCGACGAGGGAACGCACTGCGTGTCGTGAATTGAAGAGAAAGCTGGTCGGGGGCCCCGGGATTTGAACCCGGGGGCCTCACGGTCCCGAACCGGCCGTATCTCGTGTCCTCCCGTGGCCCGCGGTTCCTCCAGTGTCCTCCTGTACTCAATTTCGAGGACGTCGTGTCCTTCTATGTCCTTCTGGGCCTTCCTGGTTCCGCGAATGCGTGATACATCCGTGACACGGCAGGTGACCAAAATCCGAGCTGGGCGGTGGCTCTATCGGCGAGAGAATCGGGTTGTGAACCAAGGTGGGCGCGTCAAGGTTTAGGCGAATCTTCTTATAGATGTCGAACTGCCCAGCCGACAAGCGGCAAGGAGAAGCGCAATGGGAAGGATTGTTGTCAGTGAGAATGTCTCGCTCGACGGAGTCATCCAGGACCCTGCGGGGGTCGAGGGCTTCAGCCGCGGCGGCTGGGTCGGCATTATCGGCGGCCAGGGTCGCGACGAGGCGGCCAAAGTTGCGCTCGACGAGGCGTTGGGCGCTCAGGCCTTTCTGCTGGGCCGGCGGAGCTACGAGTTCTTGGCCGCGCGGTGGCCATCCCGAAGCGGACCCTTCGCGGACAGGTTGAACAGCTTTCCCAAGTACGTCGTTTCCTCGACTCTCGATGCTCCCGTCTGGAACAACACGACGGTAATAAGGGGCGACGTGATCAACAATGTCTCGAAGCTGAAGCGAGAGCTAGAGGGCGAAATCCTCGTCGCCGCTAGCTTCCAACTCTGGCACACGCTGATGGGACACGACCTTGTGGATGAGCTGCGCCTGATGATCTACCCAGTCGTGCTTGGGGCCGGCGAGCGCCTCTTCGGCGAGAGCAGTGAAAAGAAGCCTTTACGCCTCGTCAGTACCAGGACCGTTGACGATCTCGCTCTTCTCATCTACGAGGTGGTCCCGCTCAGGTCATGAACTACCACAACACATTGATAGAAGTCGCAGACGACTGTCCGACCAAGAAAGCCCTGGTGCCGCAGGCAAGAGGTGGCAAGAGAACCAAGGCCGCGGTTGAGTACGAGATCCTCGTCGAGCATCCATACAGTCGTACCGAAGAAGACATAGCTTTTGAGACATACGCCGTCCTACATGACATCCCAAAGGGCATCTGGCACGAGGAACGCAAGAAATTCTTGAGTAAGGGCCATCCGCACCTGCGGGTTTCGCCGCTGGCGAAGCGCTACGGCTGGGGGATTCACAACAACGTCGCAGGCAAGATCGCGCTGATCGCTGTTGAATCGGCACGCTACAAGCAGCTACTGGACGATCCGCACACAACCAAGGTCAAAGCGTTTCGGTCCACGATTAAGTAGGGGGTTTGGTCGGGGGCCCGGGATTTGAACCCGGGGCCTCACGGTCCCGAACTCTGAGACCTGTCGCCCAGAAAGCCAGCTATCAGGTGTTTTCCGTTCGAAACGTCCCACGGCTGGCAGGCCCGCGTCCAGATTTGAGCCGTTCTTTCGCGGGATTGGTACAGCAACTGCTACATGAAGGAGACGGGACTGAACCGGCTGGGATCCTGCGTGACTCGACTCCACGCGAGCTCGAGGCGAGCCAGGTCGCTCGGTTAGGCCGTTTCTTCGTTGACCAAGGTCGTCGCTGAGGGCACCGCTTCGAGCCGATCCAGAGGAATCGGCTTGCCAGACACCTCGCTCAGCCCGTAGGTCCCTGAATCAATGCGTGCGAGAGCGTTGTTGACCCGCTCCAGCTGCTGCACGTCAAGATCGTTTGAAGTGATGTTGTCTTCGCGGTCATACACAACCTGTGCCTCGTCCTCATTGTCGCCAACCCCTTCTTCGTCGCGGACCGTGTCCATGATTTCGCCTTCCCTGGCGGCAATACGCGCTTCGAGGGCACGGCGCTCCGCCATTAGCTTCTTCCGGAAGCGAGCGACCTGTTCTGGTTTGAGCATGCCGATTGTCACTTTAGACCTCCTGAGCCAGCACCCGTCAGACGATCGACTGGTGCGGCTCACTAGGTGTCAAATAGCGTGGCAAGTAGGGTGTCAACCGGTTGGGCGTGCAACGATCGCGAACCGGGAGGCCCGATTTCGAATCAAGATTTGGTGGACCTAAGTTCCCACAACAAGAGCCCAGGCGCCGTATTTGATGGAGCGTCGTTCGAACTTAGCGACGGACATTGGCGGACATGTCGAACATCGCCGGCTGAATTTGTGTCCCACGGTCATCGAGCTGAGTGAATCCGAACAATCAGCTCATCGACCGGCTACCTGATGGGCCGGTTCGCGCGTTTTGCCAGCGCATTTGAAGCAAAACCCTTGGACGATACCTATCGGCGATAGCAGCCAACTTGTTTCCGCTCTGTCGACTCCGCACCCGACACATCGGGGGGCGGCAATAAACGCATTGGCAATCCGACCGAGGATCCCTTCCCTCACGGCCCGACTGGAGCCGGCTGCGGGAAGGGATAGGCGACCTGCGCCGCCGGGGCGGCGACTCCATTGAGGATTGCGATGATCAGCGCCAGCGTCGTCGCGATTGCGGGGATGTAAGCAAGCACGTAAACCAGGTAGCGCGAACTGGAGTGCGTCCGTCGCAAATCGTCGGGCGTCAAGGGGTGGCTCCGCTCGGCGCCGGCAGCGCCCCAACCTGGGTGAGAAACCCATAGATGTCCACCACATCCCAGTGCTCTGCCATGCGACCGTCGCGAAATTGGAAGATGTCAATGCCCTGGATGGTGTAGCTCTTGCCAGTCGGCGGGAGCCCGTTGAAGTCGCCTACATGCGTGCCGCGTGTCGTCCACAACACAGCCACACTGTCACCCTCGGCGATCAGAAGCTGAGGCGTGATCTTTTGCTTGAGAGCAGTGAACAGAGTGCTTGCACGCTGGCGCAGGCCCTCGATTCCCTGGCCATGTCCCGGGAAGGGATTGTGCTCGACGTAGTCGATGCGAACGATCGTATCGAGGACGTCCAGATGGCCCTCCATCAGGACCTCCTCGTAGTAGCGCCTGACCATTTGCTTCTTCTCGTTTTCTGACATTTCTTCTCGCCTCCTTCAATCCTGCGTGGGCCCGCCGACCTGGCTGTGGAAAGCCAACATGTCGACGACGTTCCAGTGGGCTGCCATGCGTCCATTCCGCATGGCGTAAATGTCAACTCCGTCGAACTCAACCGCCTTACGCGTAGCCGGCAAACCCAGGAACTCGCCGGAATGGACGCCTGTCAGGGTCCAATGCACAGCCACGTGGTCGGCTTCGGCGATGACGTGATGGAGCGTGTGTCGCGGCTGGAAGGCGGCACGGATCTTGGCCACCCGTCGCCTCAGACCCTCGCGGCCGCGACCCTGCCTGGCCAGGGCAACGTGATCCTCGTAGTCGTCGACTGCCAGCTCATCCAGGAGATCCAGGTTTCCGGCGCCGATCACCTCGCGAAAGAATCTCAGGACGCTGGTCCGATTGCGCTCTGCTGTCATCAGCGCCATCCTGGGCACAAATGTCCGCGCCGACCATGAAATCTGCCCACCGACTTGGTCACCAGCTGGAGCCTGTGAATCGTGGCTGAGGTTGGTGGACGGCTTGGCGCGACCCTGAAGCACTTGCGGTCAACGGCGGGGCTGACTCAGGAGGAGCTCGCCGAACGCTCGGGTCTCAGCGCCAGGACCATCAGCGACGTGGAGCGCGGGCTCAGAAGCACCGTCTATCCGCACACGGCCCGGCGGCTCGCGATGGCCCTGGCGCTCGGAGAAGATGCGAGGCGTCGTTTCGAGGTAGTCGCTGCCGGCCGTAAAAGCAACCGGGTGAAGGCGGCGACCGGTGCGCCGCCAATCCCTCCAACGCCGCTGCTCGGCCGTGATCATGAGGTGGCGAAAGTAGCGTCGGCTTTGCACGACCCGGGCATCCTGCTGGTCACCCTGACCGGGCCGGGGGGAATCGGCAAGACCCGCCTCGCTCTTGCGGTCGCCGCGTTACAGCAAGAGGCCTTTCCAGACGGCATCTTCTTTGTCGACCTGGGTGAGGTCCGTGACCCGGAGCTGGTGGCGCCGGCGATCGCCAAATCGCTCGGCGTAGTTGAGATCGGCGAAGGAATCCCGTACCTGATCGAGCGATGGCTTGCAGGACGTCAATCGTTGATCGTGCTCGACACCTTTGAGCATCTGCTGCCGGCAGCCCTGCTGGTCTCGTCACTCATAGTTCACGCGCCTGCAAGCAAGTTTCTCGTCACGAGCCGCCGGCGCTTGAACGTGCGAGGCGAGCACGAGTTCGAGGTGCCGCCCCTGGACCTGCTCGCAGCCGTTGACCTTTTCGACGCGCGCGCAAAAGCGACAGGCCACGACCAGCAGCTGGTTCGTGACATTTGCCGCCAGCTCGACGGCCTTCCGCTGGCGATCGAGCTGGCCGCCGCACGAACCAAGCACCTTGCACTACCGGCGCTGGCCAGCCAGCTGAACAATCGTCTGGGCTTGCTGATCGGAGGTCCCATTGACCTGCCTCCGCGCCAGCAAGCTATCCGAGAAACCGTCGCGTGGAGCCACGACCTCCTCACCGAACCCGAGCGCGTTCTATTCCGGCGTTTGGCCTCATTCGCGGGCGGCTGGACGCTCGCGTCGGCCAGGGCCGTCTGCGACATGCCAGAGGCGCTGGCCCCGATGAGCGGCTTGATTGAACAAAGCTTGGTAACACTGACTGGACAGGATGTCGACTCTCGCTACGCAATGCTCGACGTCATTCAGGAGTACGCGGCCGAACGCCTTCACGACGCCGAAGAGACGGATTCAATGGCGCGGCGGCATGCTCATCATCACCTGGAGCTTGCCGAAAACGGCGCAGCAAAACTGGTTGGACCGCGCCAGGAGGAGTGGTTCTCACGTCTCGACGCTGAGCGAGGGAACCTCAGGCGCGCGATTGCCTGGTCGCTGCAGCAGGCCGACAACGTCTTCGCGCTGCGCTTCACCGTGGCCCTATGGCGGTACTGGCGCCACTGTGGCGAGTTCGCGGAGGGGCTCCGCTGGTCCGAGGCGGCGCTGGCGATGCCAGGGACGTCGCCCGCGTCACTGCGGGCAAAGGCCTTGTGGGGCACTGCATTTCTCGCGTTTCCGCAGGGGGATTACCGGAAAATGGCCGAGCTGGCTCCGGAGTGCCTGCAGATGGCTCATGACAGCGGAGATCCGGCGGACCTTCGCAACGCGCTAACCGTCATCGGCAAGCTCGCGACGTGCGAGGGCCGCTTTGCCGACGCACTCCGGCCACTACTGGAATCGGTTGAGATATGCCGCGGGCTCGGAGTGAGCTGGGAGCTGGGCACCTCGTATCTCAATTACGGTGACGCGCTGCTTCACTCGGGACAAGTCGCTGAGGCGGAAGGCGTCTATCGGGAAGGCCTTCGAATACATCAGCAGTTGGGCGACGCGGTCTTCGCAGCACGGATGAAAAATGCACTCGCACACACGGCATTGGCCGAGAATCACATTGAACGCGCAGGCAGGTTGGCAAAGGATGCGCTGACAGGTTTTACCAAGCAGCGTGAACGGATCGGAGTTGCGGCGGCCCTCGACACCCTGGCGGCGGTCGCGGCGGCCTGCGCTGATTCGGAGCGAGCCGCTCAGCTGGATGGAGCTTCCGCAAGCATCCATGAAACGATAGCGACCCGACCAGCACCTTACGAGCGTGCTATTAGCGGGCGATTCATCAAGAGGGCGCAGGCAGCGCTCGGCGAAGATCGGTGGCGATCGGCCCGGCAGGCCGGTCATGAACTGAGCTTGGAGGAAGCTATCGATTACGCGCTGAGCTGAGTACCAAGAAGATCCCTTCAGCGAACCACGAGGCGCGGTTTTGAAGGTGTTTGCTCGAATCCATAACAACCCGCGAGAAAAATTGCGGGTAGCGTGGCAACAATGCTGCAGAAATGCTGTCGTGATACAGCGGCTGTATCACGTTAGCTCCGCCGCTCCGATAATTCTGAGTTCAAAAACTGGTCGGGGGCCCGGGATTTCAACCCGGGGCCTCACGGTCCCGAACCGGCCGTATGTCATGTCCTCTGGTGTCCCGGCGTTTCCTTTCGTGTCCTCCTGTACTCAACTTTGACGAGCCTTCGTGTCGTCTTGTGTCCTCCTGTGTCCTTCTGGTTCCGCGAATGCGTGACATTCCTGTGACACGATTGGCGTGAGTCCGGACCGTGGCCGGGGCGAGAATGATCCGAAATGATCCGGTCGAAATCGGATCATTCGGCGGCGAACTGCCCGCGGGTCCGGCCCATACCCATATCGGCAACCGGGCAGTCCTAGCCGCCCTGGAGAGGAAGCACCCTTAAGAACTGCACGGGCGTCGCAGCTTTGAGATCGACCTCCTGATTCAGGCTCTCCATCTGGCGATCGCCGACAAAGACCAGGCACCTCCCCGCTTCGAATGCTTCCAGCGCTTGGCGCTGCGCTCGGCCGACTTCGATCTGCGCCGGGCGAGCCGTATCCGGCACCTTCGAACGGCCCTCCTCATCGCGGAGCGCCCTGATCTCTGCCTCAGTCTGATACTGGCGGGCAAAGGTGCGAAGCGCCTGTTCGTGCGTGAGCTCCTTGCGAGCCATTAGATCCCGCACCTGCTCCTCGACGGCTCGCATGATGATCGTCCGCACGGTTAGTCGCTCGGAGCCTGCGTCGAAGAAGACGCTGTGCAAACCATCGCCCTGACTCGGACCCACCACCCGGCTGCGAACCTCGACTACAGCCACTTCAATCTCCGATCCGCTTCAACTGAGCGGTAATCACTGGATCCGTGATCTCGTCGTCCTTTAGCAGCAGCAGTATCTTGCTCACGACTTCAGCGGACTTGAGGTCGGGATCCTCAAACGGCAGGTATACGGACTGCTGAGACCAACCCTTGTCCTTGCCCCTCGCAGGAACAATGCACAAATACCGGCCACTCGGTTCAGCGTGGATATTGCCGCTGCCCAAGTGGATGCGGTATTCGCCGATCTTGCCTTTCACGTGAACAAAGTGACCTTCGACGACGACGCGATCGGACGCTCCGAAGAGCGGGATCATCTCTTCGATCATCCTGCCTCGCACTGATGAGGCGGCCGCGGCAAGCGACGCGTACGCCTGGCGCTGATCGTTCCAGCTGGTCGTGCCAGCTACTCGCCGCGCCTCCCAGTCGAGCCATTGCTGGTCGGTCCCGATGCTAGCAACCGCGACGACAAGATCGACGTCGCGCATCGCTTCGGAGAACGGGATTCGAGGCACTGCCACGAGGTCAGCACGATTCCAAGGTCCGCCAGGACTTTCTTGCATTGCGAAGTAGATCTCGGAGATCGTCGCGAAATCATCGTTACCGGCCCAGTCTTGTTCGATGCACGCGCGCGTGTTCCACGACTTGAACTCCCGAAAGCCTTGCCCCGAGCCGTCAAAGCCGGTGAGGCCCATTGTCCCCGACCAGCCCCTGCCCTTGGCCAGGGCATACATGACCTGGTTGGGGATCACGTGTCCAGAGAAGCGGTGACTGCGGTCACGCTCTGAAAGTTCGGCTGGAGTGACGAAGTACGTTTCGCGGAAGACCTGCTTGAACGGTTGCACGAGGTGCCTACTGACCACCTCGTGTTGCCAGCGAGATTGGCCTTCGGCGGACATGTTCACTGGATGCACCACCCTGATGGCTGCGCCATGGGTCCGCATCTCGGGCTCTACAAAGCCGTCGGCTCCGGGCATTGCCAGTCTGCCGGAGGTCGAGTCCTCCCACACCAGTCTGCGTGCCAGGTTGCCCATGATTGGATGGCCAACGAACACTCGCGACCACCGGTCGGGGCTCCACGTGCGTCCGGTGTTCATCGCCTCCTCGAGCCTCGCTCTCTGAGTGCTGAGGTTCGCGTCGAGTTGCTTGCGCGCGCCAGTGACCTCGGCCCAAGCCGCAGACTCCGTTTTGCGCACGGTGGCGGGCACGTCCCTTACAGGCCTGCCGTTCGCCGCCACGACCTCGCGCGCAACCTCGCCGTTTGATCCGAGTGCGAGCGTCACCGTATGACCGCCCAATCGCCATGAGCGGGAGCTGCCTGAGCCGAGTCCGCAATCCTCTACGGACTCATCGGCAATCTCGTCGGGGGTCATGCCGAGCTGCTTGCTAAGGCGGTCGATCTCCTGGTCCAGGCGCTTTAAGAGGTTCTTGTGCCTGATGCGCCTGCGGATGTCGAGCATGCTGATCATCGCCTCGCGGTCTCCGTATGAGGCGAGCGACCAGACCGCCGCCGAACCGATTGAGGGGCTGCCCGCACCGGATCGTGCCCAATTGAGGATGGTTTTCCGAAGAAATTCTCTGGTCCCCTGGTCGCTCCAGCTGGAGAGGGCGAGCACCGCCGCTTTTGGGATGTCGGTACCAGAGCCTCCCCACCCCAGGCCCTCCCCAGTTTCACCGTTGTTGGCCAGCTCAACCAACGCCTGGCGGAGATTCGGTCCTCCGCTCTTCTGTACGTCGCGCCATCGCTTGAGCCAGGAATCCGTCGGAACCGGCCCCTTCACCGCGCCAGCGAGCTCTACCAAACTCAGCACTGAGTCGGCCTCTTCGAGCATCGCGGCCGATGCAGTTCCAGCGCCGCCCATGCGCCTAAGCACCATCGCCAGGTTCGAGTTGCCCTGACCCATCGCTTTGACGAGACTCCACGCGATGTCCCGGTTGCGCCGCTGCATGAGCCCGACGACTTCGAGCAAGAATCGCGGTGGAGGCGGCGGCGGCAGGACAAAGTTCCCCATGCGCTGGTTCTTGACGAGGTTTAGGTCCTCAACGACCATGAGGATCGAACGACTCACATCCGGGATCTGTGAATCGGGAACTCGCTTCGCGGCTGTGACCAGAAAGTGCCCAAGCGTGTGAGCCGCCATGTCGAAGCGCCATTGAGACTTCGTCCGGCGCAACTGGATAAGAGCCTCGGCTGCCTGCCTCGCCACTTCAGGGTCGGCAAACGCCTCCTCGAGCTTGCGATTGGATGTCAGACCGGCCGACGGCTTGTACCACCAGTCCTCGGTGAATAGCTCGTCCGGCCTCTGAAGGAGCATCTTAAGCGCCACCCGAGCGGCGCCTACCGGAGCGTCGGCGAGGGCAGACGCAATTAGCTTGGGTTCCGCCTTCGATGCGATCATCTTCCGGACCTGGCCTGCCAGATCTTCGCCGAGAGCGAGATCAGGGTTGGCCCGACTCCACGGGAGCCTCATATCGGGCAATCCTGCCACGGACGTGTCTTTTACTGGCTGCTTAGCCGAATCGGCGATTAACGCCTTGCCCGGCAGGGCTGCTCGTGCTCCTTGGTTCCGCGGTGACCCCCAGCGGCAGCATCTAAAGCGGATGACCAATCTGGATTCAAAAAATTGGTCGGGGGCCCGGGATTTGAACCCGGGGCCTCACGGTCCCGAACCGTGCGCGCTGCCAAACTGCGCCAGCCCCCGACACTAATGCACGCGCGGCAAAGCCGCGCGCCGGGACGAGACATCAGATTCTAGGTGGTCGGGAGATCGATCTTCGTGTCGGTCATGACCAGTGTCGCGGTCGCGTCGGCGATCCGGCCACCATCGTCCAGGCTCTGCACGTACGCGTTGGTGTAGACCAGCGTTCGCCGGATCCTCTCAACCTGCCCCACCACGCGCACCCTCTCCCCCAGCTTCAGCGGCCGACGGAAGGAGACCTGCAGCCGCCCTGTCACGCCTGGGTGTCCCGCGTGCCACGCCGCCCAGCCCACCGCCTCATCGAGCATGAGGGCCACCATCCCGCCGTGCGCCATGCCCGTCCAGCTCTGGAACTTGGGCTCGACCGTGTACTCAGCGACCGATCCGTCCGGCCCTGGCTCGAACTTCAGCCTTAGGCCGTCACCGTTGAGGGGACCACAGCCGAAGCAATGGCCGTCCCACTCGACTTCCATGGCAAGAACTATCGCGGAAGTCGCCAAGTTGACGCCCCCACCTGACCTCCCGATACGGTGGGGAGGGACAAGTCGCGAAGTTGACGCCCCCACCTAACCTCCCCACACGGTGGGGAGGGACGTGGGGATCAGGCTTTGCAGTTCCACGTGCCGGTCAGGTGCTCGGCGCCGGCCTTGCCCGAATCGGCGTTCGTGAGCAGCGCGTCGATGGTGCCGGTCTGACCCGACTGATCCAACGTGAAGACCACTTTGTCCGAAGCGGCTGAGTTCTGCCACACCTGGGCTTCATCTGTGGAGTGCAGCTCCACGGCCACCGCCCGTGTGTCGTACGTGCCCGGACCGGCGTAGTTCTGGATGACGAAATCGATCCCCCACACCGTTCCGCTTGCGTCGACCGTTCCATAGAACTTGTTGGACCACGTCTGCCCAGGCCGCGGCTTCGCGCCAGTACACGCACTGGTCTGAATGCCCACGTCGGCCACGATCCCCGTCATGTGGCCGTTCACGTCGCCGGCCAGCGTGAGGTCCTGGTTCCAGGTGTGCTGCACCGGCGCCACAGAAGGCGAAGCCTTCTGCGCTGCGCTGCTCTCACCGCAGGCCATGAGTAGGACGCTTAGGGCGACGATGCCCGCTCCACGGAGCATGTGGTCAGAAGAGTCTAGCCGCGAGCACCCCCGCGAGTCATCAAGGATTGACCGGCGGCCCCACGACCTCGATGTCGAATCGCGCGGACAGCTTGCGCCGTGCCTCGATCGAGTCCTCGTCTGTCTTCGCATCCGCGAGTCCGATCGACAGCTCGCGGAAGTACTGAGCAAATTGCGGTGGGGTCAGGATGATGAGGCAGCGGGCCGGCACGTGCCCCGCGTTCCAGAACGTATGCGGCTTGCCTGCGCGCACCAGCACGTGAGAGCCGGGCGACCCGTCGATCGTCTTGCCGTCGACGAGAAAGCGGTACGAGCCGCTCAAGACATAGAAGCCTTCGTCCGTGCGGTGATGCACGTGCACCGGCGGACTCGCCGCGCCGGGCGGCGCCTCCCATTCGAGCAGCGCGTAACCGCCGGCGGGGTCTTCATGCACGTACGTGACGGTCACGGGGCCCACGCTCACGGTCGCGGCAGGCATGTGCTCGAATACTAGGGATGCAGGGCAGCGCGGAGCGGATGACCAGGGCGATGCGCGCACTGGAGGCCGCTTATCTGATCGATGTCGAAGGCGCCACGCAGATCTGGCTCGTCCGCCACGGCGACTGCTACGAAGGCATGGCCGATGGCGAAACCGATCCGCCGCTCAGCCCGCTCGGCATCAGTCAGGCGAGCCGGCTCGCGGCGCGCGTTCGTGAGGTGCGTGCCGGCGCGGTTTACGCAAGCCCGGCCCGGCGCGCGCTCGAGACCGCCCAAGCGATCACCGCCGACGTGCGCGTCGACAAGCGACTGCTCGAAATCCCTCTCGAGCTCGGCGACGGCCACGAGTTCCAGTTCATCGAGAAGCCCGAGAGCGTCACTCAGCGCATGACCGCGGTCATGGATGAGATCGTGGCCGCGCATCCTGGCGAGCGCGTGATCGTGGTCGGCCACGCCGGCGCGATCGTCAACTACCTGTGCCACGTGATGCACATCGAGGCCGGCCGGCTCCGCATCCTTCCTTTCTATACAAGCGTCAGCGTCGTGCGCGCCCTCGGCGACCGGCGCATGGTGGGTGCTTTGTGCGACACATGTCATCTCGATTGATCGCGGACGACCTGGAGCAGCAGCTCCATCAGCGAGTGATCTCGGTCGAGCCCATACCCGCGGGCCATTCAGGCTTCACGTACTTCGTGGAAACCGAGGAGTCCAAGCGCTACGTGCTGCGGCTTCCGCCGCCTGGCGCACGGATCGCAGCCACGGCTGACGTGGTTCGTCAGGGACGGATCATGTCGTCGCTTCATGCCGCCGGCCTCCCCGCCCCGGCCATTCCTTACATGAGCTCCGAGCCGGTGGTGGACGGGCGGCCATTCATCCTCATGGAAGCGATCGACGGGCTGCGAATCGAGGCGACAAGCGAGCGCGAGAGACCGCAGGAGATAGCGGCCTCGGCGGTGGGAGTTCTGAAGCGGCTCCATTCGCTGCCGCTCGAGCAATCCGGCATCGGCGACGATGAGCCCACGCCGCTGGTCGCCGAGATGATGCGGTGGGCGATGCTCATGCAGCGCGCACCCGAGGAGCTGACCACGCGAGCAGGCGAGCTCGGCGGGCTGCTCGCTGCCGGCGCTCCGGCCGAGCGCAAGCCCACGCT
>Ga0207646_10005848_pt1 | contig 12857 bp, 8 predicted proteins | sample KBSK5502metaG_FD_184343 | JGI IMG/M metagenome (GOLD analysis project Ga0207646, IMG submission 184343) | Corn, switchgrass and miscanthus rhizosphere microbial communities from Kellogg Biological Station, Michigan, USA - KBS K5-50-2 metaG... | ecosystem: Host-associated > Plants > Roots >...
CCCCAGAAGCTAATCTGGACGCTTCGTGACGAGGTGCCGACGACGCTGCTCCTGACGTTTGAGGCGCTTGCACTTGGCGCCGCGCTCTTGGTCTTCTTCGCTTTACTCGGCCTTGGGCTGACCGAGCTCCTGCTGCCCGTCGACGGCTTGCATCTGCTTCTCGCGCCGGCGGTCGGTCTGGCGGCTCTCGCACTGGCATTTCAGTGGTTGAGCATCCTGGTGCCGCCGTACCTGGTAGCGCTGACACTGGCGGTCGTCCTCATACCGCTGACGGCGGCGATGGGCTGGCGGCGCGGTTCGGTTCTCGTGTCGCGCTGGCGCGAGCTCGCGGGCGCCGGCGCCGTCGCCGCCGTCTACTACGTCGCGCTCCTTCAGATTGTCATCGAGCGCGGCGTGTTGACCCTCGGATCCTTTCCCGCCGACAACATCTTCATCTACGTGCAAGCGGGTCAGTATCTCCGCGACCACCCAATGCCCTCGGCGCTGCATGGCGTGGCCGTAGCCAGCCCTGGAAGCTTCTACCTCACATCAGTTGGACTGTCCTTTCCCAACAGCGTCGGACCGATCGATGCCGCCGCCAGTGTGTTGACAGGCCTGCCCGTCTACGCCGTGTTCGATCCGCTGAACGCGCTTGGTCTGGCGATCACCGTCGGTACCGTGTGGGCCTTCGTCCGGAACGGGCTGGGCGGCTCATGGTGGGCCGCCGCCGCGGCCGCGGGGCTGCTCGCCACCAACCAGCTCCTTTACTGGGTGATCGGAGTGGGCCTTCAGCAGGAATGCCTCGCGCTGCCGATCTTCACCACCGGTGCGTACGTGCTCGCCCTCGCTGTTCGCAAGGCCAGCACCGGCGCCGGCGTCGTGGGGGGTCTGATGGCAGCCGCGCTGGTCGGGCTCTACCTGCCGATGGCCGGACTCCTGGTCATCTGCGGCCTGGCGTGCGGTCTGGCCGGCCTGCTCGTGGCACCCCGTACCGATTGGAAAGCGCTTGTACGCCCGGTGGGCGCCGCAGCGGCTGCTCTGGTGACCGGATCGCTCGCCGCACTGTACGTGCTGCTGTTCCGAGGCGGTCTCGACATCTGGACCTCGGTCCTGGGATCCCGCGTGGCCGCGGGCGCAATCTCGAAGTTCCCGCCCTTGACCTACTTGCTGGGCGCGATGCCCTTCGCTCATGTTTGGGAGCTGTTCCCGCAGCCGCTGGGTCACCTCGAGAGCCTCGCGTGGCCGTTCATCGTTCTTTCCTCCGGCCTCCTCCTCGTCCTGATTGCCGCCGGCCTCCTCCGAGCGCTGATGGAGAAGCACGCGACGGAGGCGGCGATACTCGCCGCCGGCCTCCTTTTCGCCGCGTATGAGGGCTTGATCGCGCGCTATCCATACGGGTTCGTGAAGTCGATCGGATACATCGTGCCGCTCACCAGCGCCTTCGCCGCATACGGCGCCGGAGCGTTGTCACTGGTGTCACCAGCACGCGTCCGCAACCTGGTCGCCGTCGGCGGGACGCTCTCGGTCGTTCTTGTGCTGCTTACGTCAGCGAACGCCGCCCGCGACATGGTGCACCTGTGGGTGATTGGACCCCCCGCCATCTCCAGGACCGACCTCGGCATCGCCAGCATCGCATCAGCGGTGCCGACCGGCACGAACGTTCTCATCGACGATCCGGCGAGCGGGTACGGCACCCTGGTCAGGGACGCGTCAATCGCCTATTTCCTCCCCGACCGCAACGTGCGCGTGTTCGTCGGGGAAACGCGCCTCGGCACATTTCCCGACCAGAACATCCGGCCCCAGCCGTGTGGCTTCGACTACGTGATCCAGGCTCAGGCGCCGGCCCCAGACTTCGCTCTCGTGTACACGGATCCGGTCACCCGCCTGAGCGTATACAAGCGCTCCGGAGCCTCCTGCGCCGGTGGGTGATAGCCTGCGCCGGTGTCAAAACTGACGGACTCGGCTCAGTCTGCGCTCACGCGGGGTGCGCAATCTGTACGCCGTCGGATCTTCCCCTACTCCGACTACGAGCAGACGATTCCGCCCGAGATTCTCAACGACGAGTTCTACCGAGTGATGCGCACGCTCGCAGCCACCGCCCCGGTGGACACGATTCTGGAGATCGGCTCTTCGACCGGTGAAGGGAGCACTCGCGCCCTGGTGGAGGGCATTCGAGAGAACCCGCGTCGCCCGAGGCTCTTCTGCATGGAGCTATCTCGTCCTCGCTTCCAGCAGCTTGTGCGGCGCTACGGTCAAGAGCCCCAGGTCAAGTGCTACAACATCTCGTCGGTGCCGCTGGATCGCTTCCCGACGGAGGCGGATGTGATCGACTTTTTTCGCTCGCGGAAGTCAAAGCTGAACCTAGTTCCCTTGAAAGAGGTGCTGCGCTGGCTGCGCCAGGACATTCGCTACATCCGCCGCATGGGTCCCTCTGAACACGGCATTCGGAGGATCAAGGAAGAGAACGGTGTGCAGAAGTTCGGGATGGTGTTGATCGACGGCTCAGAGTTTGCGGGGCCCGCCGAGCTCGACGAGGTGTACGGAGCCGACTACCTGCTGCTCGACGACATCGCGACATTCAAGAACATGGGCAACCATGAGCGCCTCGGCTCGGACCCGACCTACAAGGCCATTGCGAGCAACCCGGAGCTCCGCAACGGCTACGCCGTTTTCGAGCGCCAGGGTCACTGAGCCCGAACGCGCGATCGGCCGGCTCGAGCTGCTTGCTTGTAGACGGCTGCCGTCAGTTCAGCGCTGCGCTCCCATGTGTAGCCGCGCGCGCGTGACCTGCCGGCCTCGATCAGCCGATGCCGCAAATCGGGCTTGGTGAGGACCGACTCGAGACCCGCGGCAAAGGCCGCGTCGTCGTGCGGGTCCACGAGAACGGCCGCCCCATCCAGAACTTCGGGCAGGCAGCTGGCGTTCGAGGCGACGACCGGCGTACCCGTGGCCATGGCCTCGAGGGGCGGAAACCCGAAACCTTCCAGGAACGACGGATATACCAGGACATCGGCGCGCGCGTAGAGAGCAGCGATCTCATCGAAAGGCAGCTTTCCCAGCCAACGCACCCGCGGCAGCAGCCCGCTGCTCGAGATCCTCTGCTGGTAATCGGGAAACTCCGCCGCCATCGCGCCCGTGATCTCGAGGCGTGCCCGCGCCATCGCCTGTGGGGGCCTGGCCGACGCAAGGACGCGGAGCACGATGTCGAGGTTCTTGCGGCCGATCGGCGGTCCCGGGAAGACGATGAGCGGCTCGGCTGACGGCACCGACCGATCGAAGGGTGTCAAGCCAAAGAACCGGTCATCGACGCCGGAGGGCACGGCGACGACACGCTCAGGGGCCACCCCGAATTCCGCGATCACATCGTTTCGAGTGGCCTCGGTGTGAGTCAGCACGAAGGTCGCTGCCCGGGCCGCGCGAGGCAGGAGATAGCGGTAGAACAACCGCCACTCGAGGGGGTGTCCGGACGGCATGCGACCGAGCGAAAGGTCGTGAATCGAAAGGACCGACGGAACCGGGGCGTCCAGTGGCGTCACAAAGGCAGGGCTGTGCAGAACCGCGGCTCCGACCCGAGTCACTGCGGCCCTCGCGCCCGCCGCCATCCAACCGAGCGTCGCGAGCCCCCCCGACCGCCGGGCCGCGATGACCTCGACATCGACGTCGTCTCGCTTCCTGAGGGCCTCCAGCAGTGAGCTCGCGTAGACAGCTGTCCCGCCCTGGCGGCCGCTCAGTAAGGTCATGTCGAAGGCGACTCGGAGCGCCGCCGAGGAGAGTGCCAAGACTGTTGTTACAGTAGCCTGGCGGGATGGACAGCGACGAGCGGGCGGCTGCGCTGCATGCCAACCGCGTCGCATACGGAAGTCTGGACGAGCGCATTTACGTCAACGGCGCGCCGCACCTGAAGCACGCGTCGATCGGCAGGATCTACCGCTCGCTGGTCGATGCCGCCATCGCCCAAATCGGCCGCGCTCCACGAACAGTCTCGGTGCTGGAGCTCGGCGCCGGCAACGGCTTGGCCTCGATCCCGTGGTTCGAGCGAGGGGTGAGCCTGACCGCCGTCGACTCTTCAGAGGAGATGCTTCGAGGCCTCTCCGCGCGGGCGGCCGCCTTCGGGCTGACGCCGAAGACCGAGGTCGGTGACGTTCTCGACTACCTGGAGAACGGCGATGAGCGGTTCGACGTGGTCTCGCATGTCTCGATGCTCCACCACATCCCGGACTACATGGAGCTGCTCAGGCGGTCGACCGCCAGGGTGTTGCCCGGTGGCTGTCTGCTTACGTTCCAGGATCCCCTTCGATACGACCTCATGCCGTTTCATCATCATCTTCTCGACCGAGCCTCGTACTTCGCCTGGCGCATCGGTCAGGGCAACTTGAAGCGTGGGCTCAAGACACGATGGCGCCGGCTCCGCGGGGTCTATTCACCGACGGAAGTCGTGGACTTCGACGAGTACCACGTCGTCCGGAACGGTGTGGACAGCGCCGCGATAATGGCCCTGTTGAAGGCGTCGTTCGCAGAGGTGCGATGCATAACCTACTGGTCGACCTACAGCGGGGCTCTGCAGTGGCTGGGCGAGCGGGTCCGGCTCACGTCGGGCTTCGGGATTCTCGCTTCCGGACGGACACCGAGCTGACCGACAGCCCTGCTCTCGCGCCGGGCGCCCGACGCGTACGACTCGCCTGGACCGTCGTAACGGTTTGCGCTCTGGTGGCCCTCGCGCTGGCTCTGCGCCTCTACAGGCTCGACGCCCGAAGCCTCTGGTTGGATGAGATCCTGACCTCCCAGCCGGCGCACCTCCGCAACCCGGGCGATGTGATCGCGTGGTCGCAGGCGGCGATCAACCAGATGCCTCTCTTCTATATGTTCACGTGGTTTCTCGGCCACTGGAGCGACGGAGGGGTGATGCTCCGCCTGCCGGCGACGATCGCCGGCACCCTCCTGGTGCCGGTGGTCTTCCTGCTGGGCCGAAGCCTCTTCGGCACATTGGTCGGGCTCGTGGCCGGGCTCCTCGTCGCGATCATGCCCTTTGCGGTCTGGTATTCGCAGGAAGCACGCAGCTACACCCTGCTGATGCTCCTGACCACCCTGCAGATGTATTTCGCTCTTGCCGCCGTGAAGCGCGGCGGCGTCATCATCTGGCTGGGTCTGGCGTGCCTGACCATCCTGAACCTGTACACGCACTACGTGGCCATCTTTGCGACCGTGGCGGTGGCCGCATATGTAGGGCTCGTTCTGCTCGTGGAGCTGCTGCGGGGAGCGCCCCTGCGTTTCCAGAGCGCCTCAGTCGCATCGATCGCGGTGGCCGCCGGCGCAGCGATCACAGCAGTGGCCGTCGTCAGGTCGCATCGCGGCGTCGCCCTCGCGGCGGCGGGCGTGGCAGTGGTACTAGTCGCCGTCCCCCTGGTGGTGCTCGTCACGCGACAACCGGCCGCCGAAAAGGTGAGGATGCTCGCCCCGGCGGTGCTGGCGGGTGCAATCGTGGCGGTCGCCTACGCCCCGTGGCTCACCTCATTGCGAATTCTGCTCAGCCGTCCAGACCAGAGCCTCGGCCAGATCCATGTCGGCCACGCCCCGAGCATCGGTGACCTGGTCAACACCTTGAACGGGCTCGGCCTGACAGGAATTGTCCTTGCCTTCCTGTGCTTAGGTCTGGGCGCAACCGCTGTGTGGGCGTTTCGCGGCAAGGCGGTCGAGGCGGGGCTTCTGCTGGCCTGGATTGGCGTACCGCTGGGGATCCTGTCGATCACCGCCGGCTGGGCGATCCTGGCCGTCGACGTCCGATACATCGCTTTCCTGTTCCCGGCGGCGATGATCGCGGTCGGGGCCGGGGTACAGGCTGCGGCAGTCGGGCTGCCGGTGCTGGCGACCAAGCTTCGACCGTTCGCTGCCCTCCGGACTCGGTGGACGAGTCCGGCCGTCGGCCTCGTTGCCGTTGCGCTCCTGCTGGCGCAGGTCCTTCCTGCCCTTGCCGAGTCGTACGGGCAGTCGAAAGACGACTACCGGAGCGTCGCGCGCCACATCATCGCCGCGAGCGCGCCCGGATCCGTCGTGCTGACTGTCGGCACCTATTCCGACTGGACCGTCATCTGCCTCGGTTATTACTTCCGCGAGCTCAGCTCGCCGGTCACCGTCATCGACGCTCGACAGGCTGACAGCACTCTCGTCCAGCAGCTGACGTACAGCAGCGCAACCGTCTGGGGAGTGGTGATTTTTCCCTCGAACGACCAGTTGGCCTTGATGGCGTCGTCGGGACCGGAAAAGGTCGATTTCGTCGACTCGACCGGGAACATCCGGGTCGTTCGCGCGTCCGACGGCAGCCTGTCCCCGGTGCAGCAGGCATGGACGCTGCTGAGATGGGAGCTCCCGCTGGAGCCGGCCCTGAATGCAACGCTGACGCGCATGGGCGGCCCTCCCTCCCAGTGAGAGTCTCCGGCTTCACCATCGCCAGAAATGCGATCAAGTACGGCTATCCCGTGGAGCAGAGCCTGCGGTCGTTGCTGCCTTTGGTCGACGAGCTGGTGGTTGCGGTCGGCGACAGCGAGGACGGCACATGGGAGCTCGTGACCGGCGTCGGCGACCCCAAGATCAAACCCTTCAGGACCGTGTGGGACATGACCCGGCACGAGGGCGGTCTGGTCCTCTCCGAGCAGACCAACCTGGCCCTCGAGCGCTGCTCAGGGGATTGGGCGGTTTACCTGCAGGGGGACGAAGCGCTCCACGAGGACGAGATCGAGCTGATTCGCGGCAGGCTGCGGCAGCATCTCGATCAGAAGACGGAGGGCCTTTCTTTTTCCTACATACATTTCTATGGCTCCTACTCGACCGTGCAGGACAACTGGTGCCGCTGGTACTGGAGAGAGGTGCGCGCGGTGAAGACCCGCAAGGGGGTCGTTTCGGTAGGCGACGCGGCCGGCTTCAAGATCAAGGACGGCGACCGGCTGCGGCGCTTGATCAGGGCTGACTCGGGAGCCCACGTCTACCACTACGGGTGGGCAAGGCCGCCGGTGATGATGGCGGAGAAGCGCCAGCACATCGAACGCTTCTACCACGAGGACGGTGAGCCGGCGGAGCTTCCCGAAACGGAGCGCCTCGACCCGTCGCAGCCTTACCGCCACCTCGGCGACCTCGCAGAGTTCAAGGGAACGCACCCCGCCGCGATGCAAAGCGTGGTGGCGAGCCAGGACTGGAGCTTCGATTCGCAAATCGAGAAGCAGGCGCCACGATGGCTCCGGTACCTGCGAATGTTGCGAACCTGCCCACGTGACTCCATGCGGATCCTCGTCTCGCGGCTGCTGCTGGCCTGGAACAGCAGCGTGCCCGCCCCCAAGCTGAGGTGAGCCGGCTCTCCCGGAACGTCGCCTACAACGTGCTGGGCCAGGGCATCGTGCTGGCTCTTGGTTTCGTGGGCGTGAAGTTCATCTACGGCCGGCTCGGCGCCGACGCCTTCGGCATCATCTATTTCAACCTCGTCCTGACCGGCGTGCTGACCACCGCCCTCGAGCTGGGGGTGCTGTCGACGACGGTGCGCGAGGTGTCGGGGCATTTCGCCAACGAGCGTGACTATGTCGTCAGGCTCATCCGTACGGCATCGCTCTTCTACTGGGGGGTCGGGCTGGTGCTGATGGTTGCGGTCTTCATCGCGGCTCCCGTGCTCGTCGACAGGTGGATCAACTTGAAGACCATCAACCCGGATACGGCGACGACGATGCTCAGGTTTCTGAGCGTGACCACGCTGATCATGCTTCCCAGGGCCCTCTACTCGAGCCTCTTTCAGGGCCGCCAGCGTATGGAGCTCAACAACAGCATCGACGTCGGCTCCTCCGCCGTTCAACAGCTGGGCATCATCGCCATCCTCGCGCGGGGAGGCGACGCTTTCGCGGTCGTTCAATGGATCGCGGCTGCGGCGATCCTCAGCACTTTGACCTACATGGTCATCGCGGCGCGAATGTTCGGGTGGCGGGCCCTGGTGCCGGCCTATTTTCCGGACGTGGCGAAGAGGAACGTTCGCTTCACCGCGCACATGGGCGCTCTTTCGGTCCTCAACATGGTGCTCATCCAGTTCGACAAGGTCGTCGTCAGCAAGCTCCTCCCCATCGCGAGCGTCGGCTATTACAGCTTCGCCTCCACGGTGGTCGTGCGGATCTCGTTCGCCGCCTCCGCCATCGCCCAGGCCGCGCTGCCCTCTTTCTCGAGCCTGCACCAGCTCGGAGATTGGAAGGCGCTGATGAACCAGTATCGAAAGCTGCAGGATTTGATCTGCTTCGGGATGGTGCCGCTGTTTGCGGCCGCGGTATACGCCGCCCTACCTATCTATACGTACCTCTTCAACCGGCCGACCGCCTGGCTCCTCCTCCTCCCCACCGCGCTGCTGTGCCTCGGCTTCTACATGAGCGCGACGGTGAACATCCCGTACACGTTCTCCGTGGCGCTCGGACGGCCCGACATCGCCTCTCGGTCAAACGCTCTGGCGCTTTTCGTCGTGATCCCCGTGACCACGACCCTCATCTTCTTCTTCGGGCTGACCGGCGCCGCTTCCTCTTGGGTCGTCTACCACCTGTTCCTTTACGCGTACATGATCCCGAGGATCTGCCGCCAGGCCCTACGCATCGACCCATTGAGCTGGTTTGGCCACGTCGCCCGCGTCGTCGTTCTCGCCGGCGCCACGTACGGCTTGTCGTGGGTCGTCGTCGTCGTGCCGCTCTCTTATTCGACCAGGGCGCTCGCGGTCGCTTACGTCGGCGCCTCGGTCGTGTTTCTCGCCGGCGCGTTGTTCCTCATCGGACCCGATCTGCGGACCACGATTCTTCAGGTCCCAGCTAGAGCAGGGTTGCTCGGTACTCCAGGTCGTCCCGGATCGCGATCACGTTCTGGAGGATGAACAGCTCATGCGTTCTCGGGTGATAGGGGCCGATCGGCGCGAGCCCGTCGACGAGCATGTGATAGAAGGAAAAACCAGGCAGCGCCGCGTAGAAGTCCTTGAAGAAGACGCGGCTCATCACGTTCATCTCGTTGAACTCGAACTGGACCACGTCGACCCGGCCTGACGTGATCGCCCCAGAGCCGCCACGGAGGATCGACAGCTCGTGGCCCTCCGCGTCCACTTTCAGGAGGTGGACGTGGGATATGTTCTCCGCCTCCATGTAGGCGTCGACGGTGGTCACTTCAACCTCCACCGCATCCGATGCACCGTGATGAACCGATTCGATGACCTGGGCGTGGAGAGTCGCGTGAGCCGTGCCCGACCCATCGTTCACCGCCGCGTAGTCATACAGCTGAACACGCCCCGGTTCATCGCTGAGCCCCATGTTCACAGCCGTGAAGCCCGAGCGGGCGGCTTCCACGAGCAGCCGCTTGAACGTGGCCGGATGCGGCTCGAATGACCAGATCTTCGCGGACGGAGAGAGCTCTCGAAGCCGCGCCGCGTATTCGCCGACGTAAGCACCCACGTCGAAAACGTTGAGCTGCCCGGTCGCCGCCATCCGCCGAAGAAAACGGTCCTCGGCCGGTGCGATCAGGCCGATCGTCGGGTTACCGACTCCCATCCCCCGCACGGAGAGGTTCAGCAGGCGCTGATTCCACCCGTAGAAGACCTTGCGACCGAACAGCCATACATAGAGGTTGGCGAGAACGCGCAGCGGCACTGGAGTGGCTTCATCGCCTACGGTCCATCGGTTGGCGGGCATGGTCGGCTGTGCAGTCTAGCTACCGCCTGCCATATGGCTTTCCGTCTCTTAACAATGCTTAGGCGCTAATCACGTTGCCCACCTTATAGAATGGCTGCCCGGTTGCAACGCGCTCTGCCCCTCGTCCTCCTGATGCTGCTCGGGTCGTCCCCCGTTCCAGCCCACGCTAATTCGGCCGCCGCGCCCCGTCCTCTTGTTTACAGCATGCATGCGCTGGAGGATTCGCGGCACGCTGCCGATGAGCTGTCGTTTGCTCCCGCGGCTGCGCCGATCGTCCCTCGCCAGGTTCAGTCCGGGATCGCCACCAGCGCCAATCCTCTGCTCAGGCGTGAGGTCTTCGGGTTCGCTCCCTACTGGAACCTCTCCAGGTACAACGAGTGGAATTTCAACCTGCTCAGCACGGTGGCGTACTTCGGACTCACCGTCAACGACGACGGCACCTTCATGACATCGGGCGGCGGCTGGGACGGTTGGAACAGCGCCGATCTCACAAACATGATCAACAAGGCCCACCTGGCTGGAGCTCGAGTCGTCCTGGTGATCAAGAACTTCAACGACGGTTCGATCAACACGATCGTCACCAACTCGAGGCCAAACCTGATCGCGCAAACGATCGCCGCGATGGCATCCAAGAGCCTCGATGGCGTCAACGTCGACTTCGAAGGTTCAGGTGATCCGCGTTTCCCGGACATCCAGCTTGGCATCACGACGCTCATGACCGAGATGTCAGCAGCGGTACACGCCAGGTGGCCGTCGGCCGAGGTCAGCATCGACACGTACGCGGGATCGGCGAGCTGGGACGGCGGCATCTTCAAGATCGGCGACCTTGCGCCCGTGGTCGACGCGTTTTTCATCATGGCCTACGACTCGGTATTCAGCAACATGCCCGGTCAGGCCGGACCGAACTCACCCATCAACGGGTGGACGTACAACGACACGCTCGACGTGGCTCAGTACCTCACCAAGGCGCCGGCGTCCAAGATCATCCTCGGGGTGCCGTACTACGGGTACGTCTGGTCGACACGCGACGGTTCGCTCTACTCCCAGACGACGAACTCGGGGCAGGCCATCTCGTACACGGGCGCAATCGGCAACATCACGTGCGGCGGCGTCGGCCAGACCATCGGCTGGGACCCGCTTGGGCAGTCTCCCTGGGCTGCCTGGTGGAGCCCGTCGGCGAATGACCCGTGCGGCGACAATCTTTCTTCCCCCCGCGAGATGTACTTCGACAACGCCACCTCCCTCGGCATCAAATACGACCTGGTCAACTCCAGCAATCTCCGCGGCACCGGGATGTGGACCCTTGGCTACGACTCCGGCCGCACCGAGCTCTGGAACGAGCTGGCGGTCAAATTCACGGGCGCCACTCCATGGAGCTCGCTCGGCGGCACGCTCACCTCGGGCCCGGACGCCTCGAGCTGGGGCCCCAACCGGGCCGATGTCTTCACACGCGACGCCAACAACGGTCTTCAACAGGCAGTCTGGAATGGCACTGTCCTGAGCAACTGGGTGACGCTGGGCGGGGGGATCACATCGGACCCCGGAGCGGTCTCATGGGGTCCGAATCGAATCGACATCTTCGCCCGCGGCCAGGACAACGGGATGTGGCACATGTCATGGAACGGATACTCCTGGTCTGGCTGGTATCCCCTCGGCGGCGTCCTCGCCTCCGGGCCAGATGTCGCGTCGTGGGGCGCAAACCGCCTGGACGTCTTCGTTCGAGGTCAGAACAACGGTCTGTGGCACATGTCGTGGAACGGATCGTCGTGGAGTGCCTGGGACCCGCTGGGCGGAGTGCTGACCTCGGACCCGACGGCTGTGTCATGGGGGCCGAATCGGATTGATGTCTTCGCCAAGGGCCAGGACAACGGCCTCTGGCACCTCTCCTGGAACGGGTCCAACTGGAGTGGTTGGCAGGGGCTCGGCGGTACTCTGACCTCGGGCCCCGACGCGGCGTCGTGCACCGCCGGTCATCTGGACGTCTTTGCCGCCGGTACGGGCGGAGCACTGATGCAACTTGGCTTCAACGGCTCGGCCTGGACCTCGTGGAAGAACCTCGGGAATCAGTGGACCGCTGATCCGGGTGCTGTCTGCTCCAGCGTCTTCAACGGAATCGACGTGTTCGAGCGAGGGCCCACGGACAACGCCCTGTGGCACATCGAGGTGCCGGCCTCCTAGCCATCTCGGGGATCACTCGCCGGCAGCTCCTCAAGCTGGGCCTTGTTTCAGCCGCCGGCATCGCGGCCACGGCGTCCGGATGTGGATGGCATCACAGCGCGCCGGCGTCACCGGAGCCCTCGGTTTCCTCCCGTCGCCGCAATCATCTTCCGTGGCCGGAGGCGGATGACATCGTGGCGACGACGACCATCCCAACCTTCCCCGATGTGACCTTGAACGTCCTCGATCCTCCCTTTGGAGCGGTAGCGGATGGCACGACGGACAACACCGCGAGCTTCAAGGCGGCCATCCGGGCCTGCAGCGCCGGCGGTGGCGGGCACGTGGTCGTGCCTGCCGGCGTGTACTCGACGGGCGCGATCCACCTTCTGGACAACGTCGACTTCCATCTGGCCGCGGGCGCAGTCCTCCGATTCAACGGCGACGTCGCCAACTATCCCGTAGTGCTGACGCGGCACGCCGGAATCGAATGCATGAACTACTCGCCCATGGTCTATGCCTATGGGCAGACGAACATCGCGCTGACGGGAAATGGAGTCCTTGATGCCGAGGGAACCAGAAGGTGGAATGTCGGCTCTGATTACACAGGGATCCTGGAACCTCTGGTCGCCCAAGGCGTGCCCCCCGAGCGACGCACGATCCCCGGCCGCGGCAGCCTGCGCACCGCGTTCGTCCAGCCCTATCTCTGCCGCAAGGTGCTGATCCAGGGAGTCACTCTGCGGCAGGCACAGTTCTGGCAGCTCAATCCCACTCTCTGCCACAGCGTGACTATCGACGGCGTCACGACCGGAGAGACCACAAACCTGAACACGGACGCGTGCAACCCCGAGTGCTGCGATCACGTGGTCATCAAGAACTGCACATTCGACTCCGCTGACGATTGCATCGCCATCAAGTCCGGTCGAGACGCCGATGGCCGGCGCGTGAACGCGCCCTGCCAGAACATCGTCATCCTGAGCTGCAGGCTCCAGGGTCCTGTCGGCGGGATCGCCTTCGGCAGCGAGATGACCGGCGGCATTC
>Ga0207646_10005850_pt1 | contig 12856 bp, 15 predicted proteins | sample KBSK5502metaG_FD_184343 | JGI IMG/M metagenome (GOLD analysis project Ga0207646, IMG submission 184343) | Corn, switchgrass and miscanthus rhizosphere microbial communities from Kellogg Biological Station, Michigan, USA - KBS K5-50-2 metaG... | ecosystem: Host-associated > Plants > Roots >...
AATGATCAGAACGAGCTTGGCGCCCCAAAGGTGGTTCGCCATCGCGGTGGTGAAGATCGTGCCCACGAACCCGCCTGTGCCACTCACTCCCTTCGTGTCGGTGGCTGCAAACAGAAAGGCGAGCAGCAAGAGCCACCCGAGCAGCGCCGAGTAGAAGACTGACTTCCACACGCCCTTTGCGGCCCCGAGCGCCGCACCCCTTGTCTCCTCGGCCGTGTGCGCGGACGCGTCATACCCCGTCTGCGTGTACATGGTGAGGATGAACCCAATGGGAAGGACGTAGAGCCAGAAGAAGAGGCCCCCGGTTGCTCCGCCGTGGAATCCCGTGTTGTTGATCTTGTTGCCGAACACGAAGCCGGCGCTCTGATGGTGGTCCGGAACGAAAATCAGGACTCCGAGAATCACGAGAACGCCCGCTACGTGCCAGAACACGGAGACGTTGTTGAAAAGCGCGAGCAGCGCGTCGGCGAAGATGTTGATGACCGTGTAGAGGACGAGGATGATCAGAAAGAGCACGAACTGGTGATGGAGAATGGCGGAGGGATTCGTTGTCGCGAAGTTGATACCGCCGATCGTCACTCCGTAAATGCTGAGCACCGCGTTGAGGAAGATCGCCGCGCCGTAACCGACGCCGGCGACGATGCCGACCAGGCCGATCATGTTGAACCAGCCAGTGAACCAGCTCCAGCCGGCGCCCCCGAGCTTCGCCGCCCACCAGTAAGGGCCGCCCGCGGTCGGCATCGCTGACGTGAGCTCGGACATCGAGACCGCCACGAGCAGGACCAACGCACAGAGGATCGGCCAGCCGAACGCGATCCCCGCGGGTCCGCCGGCCGTCCAGGCGAAGGAGAAGTTCGTGAAGACGCCTGCGAGGACCGAGATGATCGTGAACGAGATCGCGAAGTTGGTGAAGCTGCTCCAAGCACGCGTGAGCTCCTGCCTGTAGCCGAGCTCCGCCAGCCGTCTTTCGTCGTCGCCGCCGTGCCTCTCTGGTTCTGCCATTGATCGTTCCTCCTGCTGCGGGGGGTCGCCGCGGCGAGCCTAAGTCAGTTGCCAGCAGCGAGTCAACCTGTACGCATTGCCACCTGGACGGGTCCTCCCTCGGCATCCACCGCCCTCACCCAGTCGCAGGGGAGCAGGGTCGAGCGCCCCGGCGTCAAACGCGCGCGCCCGCTCCGGAGGAGCCGGCCGTCCTGGCGGATCTCGAGGGCAGCTCTCCGTGTGAAGTCTCGCGAGCGCAGTAGGAACCCCCCGCGGGGTGGCGGGTCGGCGCTCGGGCCGATCGCATTCGGCGAGATCCAGTGCAGCGGCGGCGCGCACTCGATCGGAACGACGGCCGGCCAAGAGCCGTCGCCGGCGAGCCAACGGGCGACGGAGCCTGCGGCGTGCCTCCCACTGAGCGCGGCGATGTCGGCAGGCTCGGCGCCGTGCAGGACGTTGCCGGCGGCGAAGATCCTCGGCCGTGTTGTCCGGAGTCCGGTGTCGACGCGCGGTCCGCGCGTCCCCGGATCAAGCTCGAGGCCCCCGACGACGGCGAGCTCATGGTCTGGAATCCAATCGGCCGTGAAGACGACCGTGTCGCAGGCGATGACGCGTGCGTGCCTGTTCTCGAGGTCGAGAAGCTCGACTTCCTCGACCCGCGAGCGCCCCGAGATGCGCGCGATCGCGGTGCGGGTCCAGAGCGGAAACCGATAGCGCAGCGCCGCGCCGGCGCGGAAGAGCGCCGACGTTTGATGTCGCGGCAACTCCGTTGTCATCCCGACGACCTTCGCGCCTGCGTGGGCGAGCGTGAGCATGGCCGAGAAGCTGACGTGCTCGGCGCCGACGACCAGCGCGCGGCCGCCGACCGGCATTCCCTTCAGCGCGAGCTGCTGGAGCATGCCTGTCGTCAGCACGCCTTCCGGCCGCGAGCCGGGCACGAGCCGCGCCGACCGGGGGCGCTCGCGGCAGCCGGTTGCGAGCACGACGGCTGGGGCGCGCACGGTCTCGCGGCCGGCTGGGCTGGTCACCTCGAGCGCTTCATCCGCTGACCAGCCGGTGACCATCGCCTGCTCCATCACCTCAACGCCTGCGCCCCGCGCTCGCTCGGCGTACCGCCGGGCGTAGCGAGGGCCCGACAGCACTCGGTGGAAGTCGCGGAGGCCGAATCCTTGATGCACAGAGTGTCGCGGGATCCCCCCGGCCTGTTGCTCGCGGTCGAGGACGAGCACGTCACCGACTCCACGCCGCCGGAGCTCGAGAGCGCACGCGAGGCCAGCCGGGCCTCCGCCGACGACGATCACGTCTGTCATCTGGTGCCAGCGAGCAGTTCGCGGACCTGAGCGCCACAGTAAAAGCCCTGGCACCGGCCCATCAGCACGCGTGTGCGACGACGCAGGCCGTCGAGGTCGGCCGCCGGGATCGGAGCAGCGAGAGCGTCGAGGATCTCGCCGCGCGTCACCCGCTCGCAGAAACAGACAATTCGGCCGAAGTCGGAGTGGGCGGCGATTCGGTCCTGCTCCACGTAAGGTCGCGGAAAGTCCTCGCCGATGTTCGGCATCCGCACATCCGGCAGGTCGCGTTTGGGGTGGAGCGGCAAACCCGCCTCGCCCAGCTCCGCGCGCACGTGCTCGGCGATCGCGAGCGAGGCCGACAGCCCCGTCGAGCGAATCCCGCCCACGCACGCGTAGCCCTCGGCCCCGTGAATCTGGATTTGATAGGCGTCGTGCTCTGTCGCCGCGCGCAGGCCGGCGTAGACGGCCGTCACCTCATGAGCGAGGAGCGCCGGCAGGATCCGCTCCCCCTCCGACCGAAGGTACTCGAGCCCCGCCCTCGTGGACGACGTATCGGTCTTGTCCTGGAGGTTCTCCGCCGTCGGGCCGAGGAGCACGTTGCCGTAGACGGTCGGCGCGACGAGGACGCCCTTCGTCGTCCCCGTCGGCACCGCCAGCAGGATGTGATTGACGAGCGGACGGGACAGCTTGTCGAACACGATCAGCTCCCCGCGGCGAGGGGTAACCGTGAACCCTTCATGGCCGAGCATCCGGTCGATCTCGTCACTGCGCAGGCCGGCTGCGTTGACCAGGAACCGCGTCGTCAGCCGCCCGGTCGAGGTTTCGATGCGGAAGCCGCCTCGTTCGAGACGCTGCATCCCGGTGACCGAGGTGCCCAGCCGGAGCTCGCAGCCGCAGGCCACCGCCTCCGTCGCGTAGGCAAGCGGCGGCGTGAACGCGCACACGATCCCTTCGTCGGGCACCTCAAGTCCGCCGACGGCCCCCGGGCCCAGCTTGGGCTCCCGTCGGTATAGCTCGTCGACGGCGAGCCGGCCGATCGCCGTATAACCATTCTGGTGCGCCCGCGCGAGGATCCCGGGAAAAGAGCCGAGCTGCTCCTCGCTCCAGGCGACTACCAGAGCGCCGGTTCGCTCGAGCGGGATGCCGGCGCGGGGCGCGTACTCGCTGAGCAGCTCGTGGCCGCGGCGGACGAGCCGCGCCTCGAGCGTGCCTGGCTTAGCATCGAAGCCGCTGTGTAGGAGTGCGGTATTGGCCTTGCTCGTCCCCGCACCCACGTCGGCGCCGGCTTCAACCAGGGTGCAGCGCAGCTCGTAGCGGGAGAGCTCGCGCGCGATCGCTGCGCCGACGACTCCGGCGCCGATGATAACGACGTCGCGGTCCGGCGCCTCCTCGCTCACCCTGAAAGCTCGGCCAGGGCGAGCGCCGCGGCCTGCCAGCGTGACAGGTACTCCTCGGCGGCCGAGGCTGGGAGCTGAGGTTCGAATACGGCGACCGACTCCCAATCACCGACGGCCTCGGCGGGCGTCTTGGCCGCGCCGCTGCCGAGCCGCGCCAGCGCGCCGACGCCGAGCGCGGTCGCGTCGGCGGAGGGGTAGAGCTCGACCGGTGCCTGCAGCAAGTCCGCCTGCGCCTGCATCAGTGCCGCGGAGCGTGTCAGCCCACCGTCGACACGGAGCCGCTCGAGCGGGCGGCCGATGTCGCCCTCGATCGCCTTGGCCAGGGACGCGACCTGCGCGGCGATGCCCCAGATGACCGCGCGGACGAGGTCATCACGGCGCGTTGCCAGAGAGAGCCCGAGCCAACCGCCGCGCGCTTCCGGAGCCCAGAAAGGCGCGCCAAGTCCCGCGAGCGACGGGACGAACAATGTCTCGGTCTCGGTAGCCCCGATCTCGTCGAGCTGTGCCGCCCCGGAGACGAGCTCGAGCTGCTCGAGCCACGAGACCGCCGAGCCCGCGCTGTAGACCTGGCCGTCGAGGCAGTACGTCGTCGCCCCGTTGAGTCGCCACGCGACACATGCGGCGAGCCGGGCCTGCGAATGCACGACCTGCTCGCCCGCGGTGGCGAGGATGAACGCGCCGGTTCCGTACGTGCACTTGGCCTCGCCGGCCTCGAAGCATGACTCCGCGAACAGCGCAGCCTGCTGGTCGACGGCGAGCCCCGTCAAAGGGAGCGGGTCTCCGAAGACGTCGGTCTTGCCGACGGCGGCGTCGCAATCGACGACCTCCGGCTGCTCGACGGGATCGAGCTCGAACAGCGAGCAGGCCTCCTCGGACCACGCCGTGCTCTGGAGATCGAGCAGCATCGTGCGTGAGGCGGTCGCGGCGTCGGTGACGAACGCGCCCGCAAGGCGCTGGTTCAGCCAGGCGTCAACAGTCGTGACGACGCCCTCGTCGCCCTCCTCGCGACGCAGCCAGGTCATCTTCGGCGCGGCGAAGTATGGGTCGAGCGGCAGGCCGGTCAGCTCCGTCAGCCGGTCCGCTTTTTCCTCGAGGTCGCGCGTCACGCTGACCGCCCGGCGGTCCTGCCAACTGAGCGCCGGACCGAAAGGCCGCCCGCTTTCGCGGTCCCAGCGCAGCACCGTCTCGCCCTGATTCCCGACCCCTACCGCTTCGACGGCCGTGCCCGCAGCCGCCAACGCTGCCCGTCCTGCGTCGACGATTGACTGGAAGAGCTCCTCAGGATCTTGCTCGACCGCGCCTCGCGCTCCGGCCTGCGGCCGCACGGGAGCGCTTCCCTCGCCGAGCACCTCGCCTCCGTCAGCCACGACGAGGGCCTTCGTCGACGACGTGCCTTGATCGATCGCCAGGATGTTGGTCACGCTGCGTATCCGCTCGAAAACAGGGGGAGTGCGCGATTCTCTACGACCGAACGGGCAGACTCAACTGCGCCAGACCAATTCGATGCAGCGCGCGTTCGCACCCGTCGTCGCCCTGGGCCTTGTGTTCCTGCCCGGATGCGGAGCATCAACGTCGTCGGACGGCGCGGTGAGAACGACCCTCGAACGCGGCGTCGCACAGATCAGGGCGCCGCAGGCTGAGAACCAGCTCCACGACCACCTCGTCCGCACGCTCGCCCACCTTCGCAGCGAACGCGCCTCGAGCACGAACGGCCGCAGAGGAAGGACACTCGCGATCCGAGGATTCACCTCGACGCTGAGAGGCATCGACGCCCGGCTGGAGATGGCCCGGAACGACAGCGGCAATCTCGAAGCTTCGGTGCGAGACGCCAGGCGGGCCGATCGCGACCTGCGGAGGGGGGCCCGTTTCTTACGAGCCGCCGGCCGTGCTTTCGGCATCAGTATCGGCAAGCTCAACGGTTTCTGATCCGCCGGCACCGATGCCTTAGCGCACAGGAAGGGCCCGGCGATGCCGGGCCCTTTTCGCTGATTCGCAGTACGTTCGGGCTAAACGAGGGCGGGGACGCCGTTGCTGTGGGCAACGACCTTGCCGCTCGTGATCTTCGGCGGGTTCGGAATCACGGAGTTGAAGTTCTCGTCGCTGATCCACTTCGTCACGAGTGTCTTGGACTCGTCGGCCTGCTCGAGGGTCTCGAAGAGACCAAACGAGCTCAGGACGCCGTTGCCGGCCTCGATCAGGTAGTAGCCGGAGAAACCGGGAAGCTCCCGGAGCTGCGGGACGAGCGTTGTATTGACCTTGCCGACGACCTCGCTCATGCGGGTCGAGTCGACACCCTCGTATCGACGAATGGTGGCATGCATGTAATTCTCCTTCTGTGGTCATACAGGGCAGAGCGCTCGAATGGGCGCACTGCGGCGGTCAGGCCAGGGGTCACAGTCGGAGAGGAGGTGCTAGAGCCTCGACGGCTTCAACAACTAGAGCCAACGCGCTTGTCACACCATAGCTGCGATCCTGCTGCGCCGTTGGATTCGCGCGTCGAGGTGTGCCCGGTGCGCGCTAGGCGTTGGCTAGCCACTCCGCTTCGATGACGCCATCGAAGGGTCCGTGACCGGTCTGGATTGCCAGTACCCGATAGGACTCGGAGTCATGCTCGAAGGTGTCGCCGACAGAGAGCGGCGCGTCAGCCTCGGTCGTAAACCGCTCGCCGCCCCCGCCGTTCGAGACGATGAGTACGTCGTACAGCATCGTTTTGCACGTTAGCGCCACAGGACGTTCAAATCGCCGCCCGAAAAATGCGGTTCTGCAGTGCCTACAAAGTGCTGGCCCTGCAAGTCGAACTCTGTTTGCCTAGGCTCGTCGCCTCGTGCGCAGAACCGCGTTGGCGCCTTCTGGGCTTAGGCTTCGACCGGGGTTCTGGCCGCAGGGCCAGTTAGGAGAGTCTACTCCTCGGAGCCCTCTCGCGCTTTTTCGTCCTAACCCGGTGAGGCTAGGACTTCTTGCCGAGCCCGAGCCACTTGCGGATCTTCGCCATGAGGCTGGCCATGAACCGACTCTACACCTCCTCCAATTGCGCTGAGCATCCGCAGCACCCCATTAAGCTGCTCCTCTTCGCCTCCAGCCTCGGCATCGATCGCATGCCGCAGTCGGCCTAGGACCGTTTCATCGACAGCGCGAGCAGAGGTCTCCACAAATTTCCGACAGGCTCATCCAGGAAAGTCCATTCACCGTACAGCCGAAGGAGACGAGGCGCCTAGTTGCCAACCGGGACTTGTCGCTGTTTGCGGGACTCGCTTCGATTTTGCACGTAAGCCCGAGTTGGCGGGCAGGGTCACACGCTCGGCCCCCGCGTACGATGGAGACGACGCATGACTGACAGTGAAGACGTATTGAGCGTCGCCCGCCAGTTGGCGGATCTCACTAAGACCGTGGAAAAGATGCAGAGCCAGCTCGAGAAGTACCGCCTGGGAGCTGAAACTCAACAAGAACGCGCGGACACTCAGCAAGAGCGAATTGACCTCGCCGCGCGAGAACTGGCCGAGGTCAGCGAGCGTCTGCAGGCCGCAGCAAGGGCGCTGCGGCAATCGATCTGATCGCTTCTGAACTATTGGCCCTGGGGCCCGCAAGCGCGCGATCAGGGCACGGCCGAAACCGGCTCGGAGCCCTCGGCTGGCGGAAAGCCCCGCCTAGCAGGGCTTTCGCAGTGGGCCCGCCTGGATTCGAACCAGGGACCAACGGATTATGAGTCCGCTGCTCTGACCAGCTGAGCTACGGGCCCGCCGCGCGAGCCTAGCGCGGAAAACCGAACCTTGAGTACCCTCGTATCACGCGACATGAGGACGCACCGACTCTCCCTGCTAGGTGCCGTCGTCGTCGTCGTGGCCGCCGTTTCCGGCGGCTGCGGCGGCTCCGGCGGCGGCAACAATGCTGCCTCGACCGCGGCGTCCACGGGGAACTCGTCGTCGTCCGGCGGCGCCGTGATCAAGACCGTCAGCGTCCACGAGACCGAGTACAAGCTCAACCCGAACACGATCTCGCTCGCCAAGCCTGGCACGTACGTCTTCAAGAATGTCAACGACGGCACGATCGCGCATGCGCTCGCGATCACGGGCAACGGCGTCAACTCGAGCATCTCCGCCGTCAATCCCGGCAGCAGCGGCACCCTCAAGGTGACGCTCCCGAAGACCGGCACCTACCAGATCTATTGCCCGATCGACGGCCACAAGGCCCTGGGAATGAAGGGCAAGATCGCGGTCGGCGGCAGCGGCGCTGCAGGCGGCGGCACGTCGACTGGGAACACGAACACCGGCACGACCGGGACAAGCGGCACGACGACCTACTCGACCGGCTACTAGGTTCTAGCCGGTTCCATTTCCAACTTGCGCGCGAAACGCGCAAAATACTCCTGCCCGCACATCCGCGGCCGCCGACAACCGGAGGAGGGTGAGCGAAAGGTGAAGGTCTTCCAGCAAGAGACGCAGCTTCGCACCAGCGGCGGACTGTCGGTCCGCGACATCACCGAAGAAGTCATCGAGGTCGTCCGCGAGAGCGCCGTCGTCGACGGGATCGCCTGTGTCTACTCGCCGCACACGACCTGCTGCGTGCGCGTGAACGAGTTCGAGAGCGGCTTCCTGGAGGACTTCGCCAACATGCTCAAGCGCCTGATCCCGAGCGACGCGTACTACGCGCACGACGACTGGGACCGCCGCACCGAAAACATCTGCCCCGAGGACATGGACTTCGGCAACGGGCATTCGCACTGCATGGCGATGCTTCTCGGCACGGCCGGCGAGTCGATCCCTGTGCGGGACGGCGAGCTCTGCCTCGGCACCTGGCAACGCGTGCTCTTCCTCGAGCTCGACCGCGAGCGCGACCGCCGCTGGATCGTTCAGGTCGTCGGGACCTGAACCTAATCGTTTGATCTGACCGCGGCCGCCTCGCCTACGCCGAGAGCGAGGAGTTTGTTTAGGCCGCGTCCGAGACCGCGTCGAGCTCGCGGTTGACGGCGAGGCGCTCGAGCGCAGCGGCCTCGATCTGGCGCACCCGCTCGCGCGTGATTCCCAGCTCGCGGCCGATCGCCTCGAGCGACTTCGGGTCGCGGTCGCCGTTCAGGCCGTAGCGAAGCTTGACGATCTCGCGCTCGCGCTCGGGCAGCTCGTCGACCGCGCGGCGCAGCGCCTTCTCCTGGAGGCTGTAGGTGACCTCGTCCTCCGGCGTCTCCTGGTCGGCCGCGACGAGCTCGCCGAACGAGCCCTCGCTCTCGGCCCCGATCGGCTTGTCGAGGCTCGTCACCGCGCGGGCCACCTGCCGCACCTCGCGGACCTGCTTCAACGGCAACTTCGCCCGCCTCGCGACCTCCTGCTCAGTCGGAACACGTCCGAGCTGCGTCGCCAGCTCGCGCTCCGCCCGCGCCATCTTCTGCTCGCGCTCGACGATGTGGACGGGGATCCGGATCGTCCGTGACTTGTTCGCCACGCCGCGCTGAACCGCCTGGCGAATCCACCAGGTCGCATAGGTCGAGAACTTGAACCCGCGCCGCCAATCGAACTTCTCAACCGCCCGGATCAGGCCGATGATCCCCTCCTGGATCAGGTCGAGCAGATGCAGCTCGTGGCCCTGGTAGCGCTTCGCGATCGAGACGACGAGCCGCAGGTTCGAGTTGATCATCCGCTCCTTCGCGTCGTGATCGCCGCGCTCGACCCGCTTCGCGAGCTTGACCTCCTCCTCGGCGGTCAGCAGCGGCCATTTCGCCGCTTCGTTCAAGAACAACTGCAGCGCGTCGGTCGTCGCGACGGCGAGGTCGCCGTTCACGTAGGTCGACTCTCTCTTGGTGTCGCTCCTCGCGCAGTCGTCGGTGAGCTCGATGTGGCGGACCTCGAGCTCCTCGTAGAGATGAGCGAGGTGCTCGTCGTCGAGCTCGTGCTCCTGCACGAACTCACTGAACTCGGAGAGGTTGAGGCAGCCCTCCTCCTCCCCATGCTCAAGCAACGCTCGAATCTGCTCGACGGGCATCTCCCTATTTTCACCCAAACGGGCTCAAATCAATCCGCAGAACCGAGCCGTATTCGGCCACGCGTAGAACCCGCGCCCGCTGCGATAGGCGCGCTCCGCGACCCACATCTGCTCGAGCGGCGACCAGCGATTTGCGTAGCCGCGGCGGAGCAGGTAGCGGGGTGCGTAGCCGAACATGAAGCCACGGTTCATCTGCAGGCCGCCCCAGTACGGATCACCCGAGTCCCGCCACGAGCCTTCGTAGCGGTGGATGCAAAGCCAAGCGCCCTTGTGCGGCGGATGAATCGCCTTGACGTAGGCGCGCCCGGCCGCCCGGACCCAGAAGCGCAGGACCGCCCTCGTACTTGGCGTGATCGAGTGGTGCGTTCGAACGCTCCCCATCAGCGCCTGCCAATGCCACGTCTCGGCGCGATAGCGGCGGATCGAGCGTGGGCTCACGTGCATCTGCCTCTGCGCGAGCCGTGAATGCCCGGCAGCGTGCGAGAGAAGCTTCTTCGCCGAAAGCGATTCGGCGGCGCGTGCCGCTCCGGCGGTCAGGACGAACGCGCTCATTAACAAGAACAGCCAGCGTTGGTTTGTCGACAAGAGTGGCCCCCTGTGGGTCGTTGGCGTCGAGTGAAGGCGGCGGGCACGGCCTGCGCTGCGGCACAGAGGGCGAGCCCTGGTCTGTTGACCTTTCCGAGAACGCTTAGACGAAAACTCGCCGCCGCGGTTAGCGGCTGGTGCGAAGCGTCACGAAGATGTTATGAAGGCGCTACGGAGCGAGCACAATGCGCTCGATCACCGCGTCCGCGTGGGGTTTGTCCCCCGCGTCGGTCTCGGTGCCTTCGATCGAGTCGACGGCTTCCATGCCGCCGGTCACGCGCCCGAAGACGGTGTGCTTGCCGTCCAGCCAGGGCGCCGCGTCCGTCGTGACGATGAAGAACTGGCTGCCGTTCGTGTTCGGCCCGGCGTTGGCCATCGCCAGCGCGGTCCGCTCGACCTTGTGGTCGTTGAACTCGTCCTCGAACGTGTAGCCAGGCCCGCCCGTCCCCGTGCCGGTCGGGTCGCCGCCCTGAATCATGAAGTCCTTGATCACGCGGTGGAAGATGACGCCGTCGTAGAACCCGTCGCCGGCGAGCTGCCGGAAGTTCTCGACCGTCTTCGGCGCGTCTTCGTCGAAGAGCTCGAGCTCGATCGTGCCGTGGTTCGTGTGAATCGTCGCGGTGCTCATCGAGGCGGGACCGTAGCGCAAGACGACGCTGATAGCGTCGGCGCCGTGCGCCGCTTGCTCGTGCTCGTGAGCGTGGTCGTCGCAGTGGACACCCTGTTCTTCACCGCGCTGACGCCCTTGCTCCCGCACTTCGCGCACAAGTACGACCTCTCGAAGGCCGGCGCCGGCGTCTTCATCTCGACCTACGCGGCGGGGACGCTCCTCGGCGCGATTCCCGCGGGGCTCGCGACGACCCGGCTCGACCCCAAGCGCACCGTCCTCGTCGGGCTGGCGCTGATGACGGCCGCGAGCCTCGCTTTCGCGCTCGCGGCGAACGTCTGGGCGCTGGAGGTTTCGCGCTTCTTTCAGGGCATCGGCAGCTCGTTCTCCTGGGCCGGCGGGCTTGCCTGGTTGGTCGGCTCGACACCGCGCGAGCGCCGCGGCCAGCTGCTCGGCACGGCGATGGGCGCCGCCGTCTTCGGGGCGCTGCTCGGCCCGGTGCTCGGCGCGCTCGCGGGTGTCGTCGGCACGCGCGCGGCCTTCCTCGGCGTCACGGTCGCGGGTGCCGTACTCGTCGGCTGGGCCGCGACGACTCCCGGGGTGGCGCCGGAGCGCCAGGCGCTGCGGGCTGGGCTGCTCGCGGTGCGTGAACGCTCGCTGTTGGCCGGGCTGTGGCTGATCATGTTGCCCGCGCTGCTCTTCGGCGTCCTGATCGTGCTCGTCCCGCTCCAGCTCAACCGCCATGGCTGGGGGACGATCGCGATCGGCGCGCTCTTCGTCGTCACCACGGCTGTCGAGACCGTTCTGAATCCGCTGCTCGGCCGGCTGACCGACAGCCAGGGCTTGATGCGGCCGGTGCGAGCGGCGCTCGTCGGCTCGATCGTCGTTTCGGTCGCCCTCGCCTGGGCGAGGCAGCCGGCACTGATCGCGGTACTGGTCGTAGCCTCCGGCATCGCCTACGGCGCGTTCTATACGCCGGGCCTTGCGCTGGTCTCGCACGGAGCAGAGTTGGCCGGCGTGGCACAGGGTCTCGCCTTCGGCGTCATGAATGCCTGCTGGGGCATTGGCGCGTTGATCGGGCCGGCCGCGGGCGGGGCGCTGGCCGGAACCGCGGGAGACTCGGTTCCCTATTTGATCGTGGCGGGCATTTGTCTCGCGACCTGGATCGCTACGCGAGTCCGCTACGCGGAACCGGTCGGCGACTTGCCATAACCGACGCAACTGTCGTACCGTTTCCTTGGGAGGAGGGGGAGTCACTTGAAGTGCAGGGCTGTCGCAGCGGCGGCTTTCGTCGCCGTCGCATCATTGGTCGTCGCGCCGTCGCTGGCGTCGCCGTCCCAAGCCGGCGTCCGCCGCTGCACATCGGGCTACAGCTACGCGGGCGTTGCAGGGCGTGACGGAGCGAGCGGTATCGCCGCGACGATTTCGGCGTCGGCGTTGCCGACCGTCTGGACCGGCCACGCTGCGGCTTGGGTCGGCGTCGGCGGCATCCGCCAGGGCCTCGGCCATTCGAGCGAGTGGCTACAGGCCGGCACCGCCGCCTTCCCCCGCATCGGGCTCCGTCTTTACGTCGAGGAGGTCTCGCGCGGCGACACTCGACGCTTCGCCGACCTCGGGCCGGCCCTCGTCGGCCGGCGCTACCGCATTCGCGTCGTCGAGACCGGTCACGATGTCTGGCGTGCGTTCGTGAACGGACGCCGGGTCGGCGAGCCCGCGTTCCTGCCGACCCCCGGAGGCTCTTGGCGCCCGGTCGCGACCGCGGAGAGCTGGGCCGCCGACCGCGCCGCCTGCAACCGCTACGCGTACCGGTTCGAAGGCGTTTTGGCGTTGCAATCGGGTCGCTGGCGCGCACTCACCGAAGCCGAGCGCGTCGGGTCCCGCGTCACGCGCGACCGCTCCGGCTTTTCCGCGCTTCGTTAGGAGGACTAATCGTCGCGCGGATCGAGCGGCGCGCCGTGTCGGCGGCAGGCCCGTTCTTACGGACGACGTCGTATTCGTCCTGGCGCTCGACGACCGCCTCCACG
>Ga0207646_10005851_pt1 | contig 12856 bp, 13 predicted proteins | sample KBSK5502metaG_FD_184343 | JGI IMG/M metagenome (GOLD analysis project Ga0207646, IMG submission 184343) | Corn, switchgrass and miscanthus rhizosphere microbial communities from Kellogg Biological Station, Michigan, USA - KBS K5-50-2 metaG... | ecosystem: Host-associated > Plants > Roots >...
ACCAGTCGACGGTGCTTCGCGGCGCCGCCGCCAAGATCGACGCCCTGATGCTGCGCCAGTCCCTGCGGCGTGGCCTCGCCGTGCCCGTCCCCGGTCACGGCACGTCGGTCGGCGGCGGGCACGTCGCCGTCGTCCACCAGGGCGTCGGCCGCCCGGTCCTCCATGTCGACGTGACGTCGCTCTATCCGTCGCTGATGCTCGCCCATCGCATCGCGCCCCGCGCCGATGCCCAGGGCCTCTTTCTGGAGCTCCTGGAGCGACTGCGCGACTTCCGGATCCGCGCCAAGCGCCTGGCGCGCGAGGCCCCCGATCGCGGACAGGCCGGTCACTTCGGAGCGATGCAGCAGGCGTTCAAGATCCTCATCAACGCCTTCTACGGCTACCTCGCGTTCTCGGCCGGTCACTGGAACGACTTCGACGCCGCCAACCGGGTGACGGCCGCGGGACGGGCCGTGGTCAACGGCATCATGGAGCGGCTCACCGCGTTGGGAGCGATCGTGCTCGAGGCCGACACGGACGGTGTCTACTTCGTCCCGCCCCCGACCCATCGTCCCGAGGACGACGACGCGCTGCTGGCCGCGCTCGGAGAGAGCCTTCCGGAAGGGATCGTCCTGGAGCTCGATGGTCGGTACGCGGCCATGCTCAGTTACAAGGCCAAGACCTACGCGCTGCTCGACGAGCGCGGTCGCCTGACCCTCAAGGGCTCGGGCTTCCGGTCCCGCGGACTCGAGCCCCTTCAGCGCCAGATCATCGAGGAGGTCGTCGGGCTCCTCGTCGCCGGGCGCGGCGCCGACGTCAAAGTCGCGATCCAGCGCTGGATGGACGAGCTCGGCGCCCGCCGCGTGCCCGTGAAGCTGCTCGCCCGCACGGAGACCCTGCAAGAGCCGCTGGAGGTGTATCGCGAGCGGCTGGCCGCGGGCGCGCGCAGCACGGCGGCCGCTTACGAGCTGGCCCTCGCCGCGGGACGCCTCGTCCAGCCCGGCGATCAGATCTCCTACTACGTCGCCGGCCGGGGCGCCCATGTCCCCGTCAACGAGTACGCCAAGCTCCTGACCGCGTGGGATCCGACGCGACCCGACGAGAACGTCGAGTACTACCGGACCAAGGTCCTGGAGATCTGGGAGCGCTTCCGTCCCTTCACGGAATGGGAGGGCCTACGGCAATACACCGGCGACCCGGAGTCGGGTCCCGACCCGCAAATGACCTTGTTCTGATTGATCGAAGCGGAGCGGGATTAGCGGCGCCAGCCGCCTCCGCCGCCGCCGGGGCGAGGGCCGCGGCTCCCGCCGCGGTCGCCGCCCCCAGCGCCGCGCTGGGGCTGGGGACGCGCCTCGTCGACGACGAGGTTGCGATCGCGGAACAGACGGCCGTTCAGCATCTCGACGGCCTTGGTCGCTTCCTCCTTCGTCGCCATCTCGACGAACCCGAAGCCCCGCGGTCGACCCGTGAACTGGTCCGTGATGATGCGGACCGTCTCGACGGTGCCGGCCTGCTGGAACAGCTCGCGCAGATCTTCTTCCGTGGCCTGAAAGGAAAGATTACCGACGAAGAGTTTAGCGGGCATCGCGCGACCCCTCCTGCCGTCAGACGCTCGGCGTCATGAGGCACTCCCCCCGGCTCGACCCGTGGCACAAGAGTAGTGACAGGACGTAATGCCTGTCAAGGCAGCCGCCGGGAGGCAGCCGCCGGGAGCCGCCGCAGGCGTCACGGGTAAACGCCGCGAGTGGCGCCCCCGTCGACGGTGATGCAGATCCCGGTCAGGAACGACGCCCGCGCCGAGACCAGGAAGCACACGAGGTCGGCGACGTCCTCCGGGGTCGCGATCCGTCCCAGCGGATAGGCCTTCACGGCCTCGGCGTGCAGGTCCGCAACCGACCGGCCGGTCGCCGCGGCCCGCTCCTTGATCATGTCGTTCCAGCGCTCGGTGGCCGTCGCCGCCGGGGAGACCGCGGTCACCAGGATGTTCGACGCCGCCCCGAGGTCGGCCAGGCCCTTGGTGAAGTTGACGAGCCCCGCGTTGGCCGCGCCGCCCGTGAGGTAGGCGGCCGTCGGGTTCCGCGCCGCCGCCCCGACGACGTTGCAGATGCGACCGCCGCCTTGCTCCTGCATCGAAGGAAAGACCGCGCGCGCCATGCGGATGTATCCGAAGAGCTTCAACGACCAGTCCTCGGCCCACTGAGCGTCGGGAATCTTCAGGAAGTCCCCGCCCCGGATGGCCCCCGCGTTGTTGACGAGGATGTCGATCCGACCGAACCGCTTGCGCGTGGTCGCGACGACGTCCTCCACCCCGCTGAGCTCGGAGAGGTCCGCGGCAATGCAGAATGGCTCGCCGCCCGTCGCGCGCTTGATCTCCGCGGCCGCCTGTTCGAGATCATTCGCCTTTCGTGAGCACATCGCGACGCTGACGCCCTCTCGCGCCAGCGCCAGCGCGACCGCTCGGCCGATGCCCTTGCTGGCGCCGGTGACGAGCGCGGTCTTACCCTTCAGCTCGAGATCCACTTCGTCCCTCCTCAGGCCGATGAAAAACGGCCATCTGCGTCGTTGCCTCCTCGCTCCTCCCTGCGGCGTGGCCGGGCCACGCCTCAGTCGTCGCTCGTCGGCGCCTAGCATCTGGCCATTTTTGATCGGCCTCCACTTCGTGGGAATGATGGGGCAACCATCGGGGCACCTCCCCTGATCTGATTGGCGGCGGCGGCGACGGCGGTGGCGAATCGGGTGAGGTCGAGGTCGGGCAGATCGCCGTTCAGGAGACGTCGGGGCCCCTCGTCGAGCAGCGCGCGGGCGCCCTCGAGATTGCCGTTGGCGAGATGCTGGTAACCGACCGCGATCTGGATGAGCCCCTGCAGCGCCTGGCGCTCGGCTCCCTCGCCCCGTACCCAGTACGGCTCCAGCAGCTCGTGAACCTCGAAGTAGAGACCGGCATCGAAGAGGGTCGCCGCGGCGGCGAGGATCTCGTCGAGCGAGGGCTCGGCCCTCAGCGGCGGGCAATGGATCAACGCCTCATGGGCCCGCCGCGCCCGTTCACGCACCAGCGCGATCTGCTCGCGGCCCACGTCGGCGAGCCACGAGAATTGTCCGCCGGTCGAAGGCCCCGGCTCCGCGAGCCGCGCCAGGTCCCGCCGGGCCGTCGTGTCGGCGAGGGCGCGCAGGACCATCTCGGTCAGACGATTCCGGAGCGGCAGCAGCGGCGTCGCGATCATGCGAGCGGGGGCGTCGCCGCCGCCGGCGGCGGGAGGGATGCGGGCGCGGGCGTCGGCTCTCGCTCGACACGCGTGCCGGCGATGAGATCATGGAGCGCGCGCTTGTCCCGGCGGAGTCCCGCCATCACGTACCCGAAACCGAGCGGCAGGCACGAGAAGGCGTACGCGAAGAATCGCAAGAGCGCGGTGCCGAGGGGAAGGCGCCGCCCGTCGAGCAGGACGACCCGGACGCCCATGAGCATCTTGCCGATGGTCTGGCCCGTCGCGGCGTGCAGGAGGATGACGTAGACCGCGGCGAAGAGCAGCGTGAAGAGGAAGATCGTGAACTGCAGCATCGTCGAGTCACGAACCCCGGCGCCCCAGACGCGACGCGCGGCCAACCCCATGGAGAGCTCCACCAGCGTGAACACCACGAGGTCGATCACGAGCGCGACGACCCGGATCCAGAACCCCGCCGGACGCGCGCCGTTCATGGCGCGTATAATATCGCCATGATTTCGGTCCGCGACGGCCAAAATCATATTCTGGCGCAGGTCGAAGGTCCCGTCCCTCCCGAGCTCATCGTGATCACGGAGGCCCTCGGACGTGTGCTCGTCGAAGACGTCCGCGCGCCGATCGATGTTCCCCCGAGCGACAACTCCGCCGTCGACGGCTACGCCTTCGCAAGCTCCGACGTGGACACGGAGCGGGCGCGCGCGCTGCGCGTGGTGGCGGATCTACCCGCGGGCTCGGTGTTCGAGGGCGCGCTCGGCCCCGGACAGGCGGTCCGGATCATGACGGGTGCGCCCATGCCGGCGGGCGCGGATACCGTGTGTCCACAAGAGACGGCCGTCCGCTCCGGCGATGACGTCAGGATCGACGCGGATCTCACCAAGGGCACAAACGTGCGGATGCGCGGCGAGGACGTGCGCGCCGGCAGCGTCGTGGTCGGTGAGGGCAGCGTCCTGCGCCCCCAGGAGATCGGCGTTCTCGCGTCGCTCGGCCGGCGTCAGGTCCTGGTCTCGCAGCGTCCGCGGGTGGCCCTGCTCTCGACCGGCGACGAGGTGGCCGAGCCCGGCTGGCCGCGCACCGCGGGCCAGATCTACGATTCGAACCGATTCACGCTCCGCGGGTTGATCGCCCAGTGTGGCGCCGAACCGATCGATCTCGGCATCGTGCCCGACGTCCGCGACGTCCTCCGCGGGCGGCTGCTGGAGGCGGCCGGCCTCGCCGACGTGGTGATCACCTCGGGCGGGGTTTCCGTCGGCGTCTACGACCTCGTGAAGGACGTGCTGGGCGAGATCGGCGGCATCGACTTCTGGCAGGTCGCCATGCAGCCCGGACGACCCCTGGCCGTGGGCCGTATCGGGCGCGCCCACTTCTTCGGTCTCCCCGGCAATCCCGTCGCGTCGATGCTGACGTTCATGCTGTTCGTCCGCCCCGTGCTCCACAAGCTCGCGGGCCGGCGGCGGATCTTCCCGGAGACGTGGCAGGCGCGTGCCGCGGAACCGATGCGCAAGAAGCAGGGCCGGCGTGAGTTCAAGCGCGGCATCCTCGAGTTCGCCGGCGGCGCGTGGGCCGTGCGGACGACGGGGCCCCAGGGCTCGGGCATCCTCAGCTCGATGGTGACCGGCAACTGCCTGATCGTGCTCGAGGAGGAGCGGGGCGACGTAGCCGAGGGCGAGCCCGTCCTCGTCGAGCCGTTCTGATGACGCCGGCCCTCGGCGTCGAGACGCTCGACTCCCTCCGCACCACGGCGCGCGATCTCCTCCGCGACGCGGCGCGCCGGCTGCCGTATCTCCGCTACGCCGATCTCCGCGTCGAGGTCGTCGAAGCCCGATCCGCGGCGGGCGAGAACGGCGCCAGCCGTAGCTCGGGCGACGATCGCACCCTCGGCCTCGGCGTGCGCGTGCTCGCCGGCCACCGGAGCGTCGCCGCGGGCTGGGTCGGTCTGACGCTCGGTGCCGCCGACCTGCCGGACCTCGAACGCACGATCGCCGAGGCCCTCGAGCGCGCGTGCCGGCGCGCCGTCGCCAACGCGGAGATGAAGGCGGACGCGCGGGAGAAATTCGGGAGCCTGGGGGCCGCCCTGGCCGACACCGTCCTGCACCCGGTCGAGGTCCGGGAGGACACCGTGTCCGCCGTCTTTCGTGTCGATCCGCGGTCGATGGATCTCGGGGAGATGGTGCGGTACGCGACCGACGTCTCGCGGCGGCTGGCCGACGTGGACCGGCGGCTCAGGTACAACTACGTCTGGACGCTCACCCAGCTCTCGCGGGAGCTCTTCGCGTCGACCGAGGGCGCCCTCATCGACCAGAGCTTCGCCCTCACCCACGGGTATTGCTCGGTCGTAGGGGTCTCGGACGCCACGAGCCAGCGGATCGGCGACGCCATGGGGCATCAGCGGGGCTGGGAAACGCTGCTCGACGGCGTCGACGATCCCCCGATCCGGTTTCCGCCCTTCGCTGACTTCGCTCTCGCCCTGGCCCGCGACGCCGTGGAGCTGTGCGAGGCGCCCCCCCTGCCCACCTCGGAGGGCGAGGTCGTCGTGGTCACCGATCCGCACTACAACACGCTCGTGAGCCACGAGATCGTCGGCCATCCCGTCGAGCTGGATCGCGCGGTCAAGATGGAGACGTCCTACGCGGGGCGGTCCTGGCTCCTGCGCGACCGTCAGGACCACCAGGTCGGCAAGCGCATCGCCTCGCCGCTCGTCACGGCGTACTCCGATCCGTCCCTGCCCGGCTACGGCCACTACCGCTACGACCACGAGGGGACGCCGGCGCGTCGCGTCGTGCACATCGACCGCGGCGTCTTTCGCGGCTTCATGAACAGCCGGCAGACGGCGGCCGTCTTCGGCGGCGAGCCGAACGGCCATTTCAAGGCCACCGATGCCGCCCTGGTGCCGCTGGTCCGCATGTCGAGCACGGTCTTCGCCGGCGGCGCGCGCGAGCCGGGCGAGATCGTGGCCGAGGTCGATCGTGGCTATTTCCTCAGCGGGCACCGAATCCCGTCCATCGCCGAGAGCCGAGAGAACTTCCGGATCTCGGCACGCAAGGTCTACGAGATCGTCGACGGCCGCCTGGGGCGTCTGTACCGCAACGGGGGCGTGGCCGCGGACTCTCGCGACTACCTCATGAACGTCGACGCGGTGGGCACGGACTTCCGCGTGTTCCCGATCCCCAACTGCGGCAAGGGCCAGCCGATGCAGTCGCGTCGGCTCGGCAACGGTGGCCCGACGATGCGCAGCCGCGCGCGTGTCGTGGGCGGCTGAGCCATGCGCCGCCTCCTGATGCCCATGGTGGCCGCGGCCGTGCTCCTCATCGGGGCCGCGCCGGCGGCGCCGCCCGATGCCCCCGTGAGCTTCATCAAGGTCGACGAGCTCAAGGCCCAGCTCGACCGCGGCGCGCGGGCCGACATCATCGACGTCCGCCACTGGCCCGACTACGAGGAGCTGCACATCAAGGGCGCGCGCTCGATGCCGCTGCGCTCGCTCACCGAGCGGTCCAAGGAGATCAGCAAGACGGGTCTCGTCGTCTTCTACTGAACGTGCCCGCACGCCCTGGCCCGGGGGGCCAGCAACATCCTCTATTCGCTCGGGTGGCGCAACCATCGTGTGCTCGACGAGGGGCTGCCCGGCTGGTACGACAAGGGGTACCCGGTCGAGGGCAAGAACGCCGGCCCGGCGAAAGGGTGAGGCGGCCATGAGCACGGCCGCCGAGCTGGCGCGCGCGGTGGAGACGGCGCTCGCGCTGGTCAGCCGGCAGCCCGGCGTGCGCGAGGCCGAGGTCTTCGCCGCCGAGAATGGAAGCCTGCTGACCCGTCTCTGCTACACCTCGCACCTGCCGTCGAACGGAGTCGAGGAGCCCAAGTCCACCGAGGCGCGCGGCCTCGGCATCCAGGCCGTCTTCGACAGCGCGCACGGTCCACTGATCGGCTTCGGCCACGAGGCCAGCGACCTCGGCCCATCGGGCGCGGCCCGGGCGCTCGACAAGGCGCGACGCTCCGCCGTGCACGATCCCGACTTCGTCTCGCTGCCCCGCCCCGGCGCCGAACGCCCGACGCTCGGCGGATATCACGACCCTCGCCTCATGGCGATCGACGATGCCCAGCTCGTGGAGCTCGGGTGGCGGATCGTCAACGGCGCGCTGCGCACGTTCCTCGCCTCCTCCCGGCTCGCGGCGCTGGCGACGAGCGACGAAGATCTGCGGCGCCTCGGCCTCATCGTCGGCGGCGACGTGACCGTCCTGCAGGAACGCATCGCCATCGCCTCCACGGCGATGCCCACCGCGCAGACGGACGAGTCCACGCTGATCACGGCCTTCGTCACCGCCATGGTGGAGGCGCGGGACGCCAAGGGCTCCGGCTGGTCGACGGGGACCCGGCTCGACCACTTCACGGAGGAGGCCGGGGTCGACGCGGCGCAGAACGCGATCGCCGCGCTCGACGGCGTGCGCGTGCCGACGGGCGACTACACGGTCGTCTTCGGTCGCCAGCCCCTCACCGACCTGCTCAACAACCTGATCGTCCCCGCCTGCATGGCGGGCAGCTTCTACAGCTCCAACACGCCGTTCCGCGGGCGGCTGGGCCGACGCGTCGCCCACCCCTCGCTCACGATCTACGATCACGGGGCCATGCCCGGGCTCACGGGCTCGAAGGCCATCACCTGCGAGGGGCTGCCGACCGGACGCACCGAGCTCGTCCGTGAGGGCGTCCTCGTGGGCTGTCTCGCGGATTGGTACACGGCCCAGCGGCTGCTCCGCGATCCCGAGCTGTCCACCAAGCTGGGCGCCGGCGGTGAGGCGGCCGCCCGCGCGCTCGTCGCGCGCAACGGCTTTCGCTTCGGCGCGGGCGGCGGGCGCCAGTCCGACACGACGCCGACGACGGCCGCCTCGAACGTGATCCTGGAAGGTGTCGACGCGATCTCGCGCGACGAGCTCCTGCGGCGCGTCGGCGACGGCCTCTACATCGGTCGCATCTGGTATACCTATCCCATCAACGGGCTCAGCGCCGGCGACTTCACCTGCACCGTCGTGGCGGACTCCTACCGCATCCGCGACGGCCGGCTCGCCGAGCCCCTGCGCCCCAACACCCTGCGGATCGACGACAACCTCGCCACCGTGCTGAACAACATCGTCGGGATCACGAAGGACGCCAAGGGCACCATCGTCTGGGCGGCCGACGAGGTGGCCTATGTGCCCGAGATCGCCGTCCGCGGTGTCCACGTCCACGAGATCGCCGGCTTCATGGAGGACCTCCCGTGATCGACGACGTCAAGCTCGCTGCCATCGCCACCGAGTGCCGGGTGCAGATCATCCGCATGCTGACGCACGCGGGCTCGGGTCATCCCGGCGGATCGCTCTCCGTGATCGACCTCGTCACGTCCTTGCTGTTCGAGCGGATGCGTCATGACCCCAAGCGGCCGGACTGGCCGGACCGCGATCGCCTGATTCTGTCGAAGGGCCACGCGGTCCCGGCGCTCTACGCCGCGATGGCGCAGGCCGGCTACTTTCCGGAAGAGCTGCTGATCACCCTGCGCAAGCTCGGAAGCCCGCTCCAGGGTCATCCCGACCGCATGGCCCTTCCCGGCATCGAGGCGGCGACGGGATCGCTCGGTCAAGGCCTCTCGATTGCCGTGGGCATGGCGCTCGGCCTCCGGACCTCCGGATCCGCGGCGCGCGTGTACTGCATCCTGGGCGACGGCGAGATCCAGGAAGGACAGGTGTGGGAAGCGGCGATGGCCGCGCCCGAGCTGGGCCAGCCCGACCATCCCCTCGACAACCTGGTGGCGATCCTCGACTACAACCGCATCCAGCTCGACGACTTCGTGGCCAAGATCCGCGACCTCGAGCCGCTCGTGGCCAAGTGGAAGGCCTTCCGGTGGCCCGTCGTCGAGATCGACGGCCACGACGTCTCCCAGATCCGCAAGGCGCTCGACCAGGCAGAAGCGACCAAGGGGGGGCCCACCTTCATCGTGGCCCACACCGTGAAAGGCAAGGGCGTGTCCTTCATGGAGAACAACGTAGAGTGGCACGGCAAGGCTCCCAAGCCGGCCGAGGCCGTGCAGGCGATCCGCGAGATTCTCGGAGTGAGCGAGGCGGGATGGGACGAGTACCTGCGAACCGATACCGCGACGCGACGGCTGGTCGACGAGCTGACCGCCCTGGGGAGGAAGTGATGGCGAGCAAGGCGAGCCGGGCCGCGTTCGGCGAAGCGCTCGTGGACCTGGCGGCGCGCGAGCCGCGTATCGTCACCGTCGACGCCGACCTCTCGAAGTCCACGATGACCGCCGCCTTCGCCAAGAAGTACCCGGACCGCGCCTACAACATGGGCATCGCCGAGGCCAACATGGTCGGCGTCGGCGCCGGTCTGGCCCTGACCGGCAAGATCCCCTTCGTGTGCTCCTTCGCGTGCTTCGTGGTCGGACGGTTCGAGACCATCCGGATCTCGGTGGCGTACACGAACGCCAACGTGAAGATCGTCGGGACCCATTCGGGCATCGCCATCGGCGAGGACGGCTACAGCCAGATGGGCCTGGAGGACATCGCGTGCATCCGCGCGCTGCCCAGCGTCATGATCGTGCAGCCCGCCGACGAGCGCGAGACGAAGCAGGCGATCGCCTACGCGGTCGAGCACGAGGGGCCGATCTATCTGCGTCTGACGCGCCAGAACCTCGACGACGTGTGCCCGGCCGACTATCGCTTCCGCCCGGGGACCTGGCTCGTCCTGCGTCCGGGCGCCGACGTGGCCCTCATCGGCTCCGGCGGCACCGTCGCCAACTGCGTGCAGGCGGCGACGATCCTGGCGGGCGACGGCATCTCGGCGGAAGTCATCAACGCGGCGTCGATCAAGCCGCTCGACGAGGACCTGCTCGTGCGGTCAGCGGGAAAGACCGGCCACGTCGTCACCGTCGAGGATCATTCGATCGAAGGCGGTCTCGGCGGCGCCGTGGCCGAGACGCTCGGTGAGCTGCTCCCCACCCCGCTCAAGCGTCTCGGTGTGCGCGGCTTCGGCGAGTCCGGTGACGCCAAGGGTCTCTACGCCAAGCATGGGCTCGATCCGGCCGGCATCGCCTCCAGCGTGAGGAAGTTCCTGCACCGGTAGCCATGGGAGCCTCGAGGGGGTCCCCCAAGCCCCTGACACTCAGGACGCCCGACACCCTGAGGCTTCCGGTTCGGTTCAACGAAGAGCTATGGCAGGATCCCGATCGCGTTGAGCGGCGCGCGAAGCGCCGCCGCTCGCCAGCGTGGAGTTAGCAGTCGACTCGGCGCTGCCAGCGCCGCGGATCTCTCTTCACGTGCATGCAACCGACGACTCGGATCCCCGCAGCCGTCGAGACGAAATATGCGGCTTAAGGAAACCGGCGAAGGAGTGCCTTCCGGGCTTGCCGATAGACTTGCGGGAAGCGGTCCGGGGTTCGCTGGATCTCCCAGAAGCAGACATCAACGGCCCGAAGGAAGTCGGCCCCCAGCCCGAATGAACGCGCCTCGTACCACAGCGCTGCCTCTGCAATCTCTGCCTCCGCAGCCGGCCGGACGATAAAGCGCGGCGTCACTCGCCACGCTTCAGGCGCTCGTAAAGACGCGCCCGGACAACCTCCCAGGGTTCACCGGCATCGGGATTGCGCTGAAGGTCGTCGAGCCTGCGATCCAGCTCGGCCTTCTGCGCGTCGGTTAGCGAGACGTCGGCCCCTTCCTCCGGAATGCTTTCCCACAGATCTTCGGCAAGCTGAATCCGTTCCGCGATCGAGAGCTTACTGAAGTCGAATGCTGGGCTCATGCCTTCAGTTTCCTCCGAAGGCCCGTCTCTATGCAACCGCCTGGTACCGCGACGCCGTTTGTTACACCGCCTCAACCCTCAACAATCTAAGCGGCAAGCGAGTCGCGATGTTCTCATCGGAGCTGAAGATATCGCGGAACGCATCGTCAAGTAACGCTTTGCGGATCACTCCTCGGACTAAGCGCTCCTGCGAACGGTAAACGGCCTTACTGCCTTCATCAAGAGCGCCGAACGCGAGCCCGTGAGCGACCAGCGAACGCTGCGTATAGATTTCTCGCAGCTGCGCCTCGGTGACTGAAAGGGTCGCGTCCATACTTCCGATTGCCAAAAGGCGGTCCACGAATACTTCGGTCGATTCCGCAAACCGCACGGTGGGACGCCTCTCATCTTTGATTCGTATCAGAGCTTCTAAAGAGGTGGTCAGTAGCGTCCAGCGCAGGTCGATGAAGAATTGCCGCGCGGCCACCTCGTGATGCTATAGCGCAGATTCAAGGCGTCGTGGGAGGAGACGGGCGTGCAGCGCATCAAGGAGATCGCGCAACACAGGAAGATCATCCGGGATAAGCCGGTTCTCGTTTGGCGCGATAACGTAGACGGAATCGTTAAGCACCGAACGCCCTGATGGAACGACCTCGCTGCTTCCAGGGCATGAGCGGTCCCAAGAGACTAACTACTCGTGGACTGAGACGCCGCGGACGCGGATCCGCACTGGCGACCCTCCGACAGCACCACGTACAAGAGCGGAAGCTCCCTGAGAACGCAGGTCATGCGGTGGCTCGCCTTCTGTCAGCGAACAGGGTAGGCGACGAGCCTGGGTCACGCAATGTCCCAATTCTGGTATTTTCCGGCGGGGCGTCAGCCACGGCGGCTACCCGAGCGTGAGCGTCAGCCCATCGTGCGCGGTCTCGACATCCACCGCGCGCAGATGGTCCAGCATGTCCTGGCTCATGTGGGTCACGATCAGCCGCCGGGACGTGAGACGCGTGCGGTTCGCGGAGAGCGTCGCCCAGTCGAGGTGGTACTTCACCCGCTTGTCGAAGAAATAGGCCTCGCAGACGAAGAGATCGGCGCCCGCGGAGGCCTCCACGAGCGCGTCCGTCCATTCGGTGTCCCCGGAGTATGCGATCACGGTGCCGCCGTATTCCACGCGGAGCGCATACGACGGCGCGCCGCTCGCGTGGACGACGGCGAAGGGCGTGACCAGCACCGGCCCCAGCGTCGTCGGCCGGCGGTCGACCAGCTCGACGAACTGCAGGGGAAATCTCTGCGCCACGCCCGAGAGGCCGGGAAAGAGCACATCCATCGCCGCCTTCACCCGCGCTTCCACGCCGGTAGGGCCGGCAATTGTCAGCGGCCGCGCGCGTCGGCTGAACTGACCGTCGAGGACGAGGAACGGCAGCCCGGCGAAGTGATCCCCGTGCAAATGGGTGAGCGCGATCCACTCGATCGACGACGGATCCACGCCGGCGCGCTTCATGGCGACCAGCGACGAGGCACCGATGTCCATGAGCATGCCGCCCGCTCCGCCGCCGTGGAGATGCAGGCACGTCTGCAAGCGGCCGCCGCTCCCCAACGCGTCGCCGGAGCCGAGGAACTGCAACCGGACGGGGCTCATCCGGATGCCGGCGGGGGGCAAGCCCCCGCCTTACGAGCGCGCATCAGAGCACGTGGATGGCGTACCCGATACCGAAGCCGATCGAGCCGAGGCCGGCGCCGATGGCGAGCACGCGGCGCATGCGCTGCACGCGGAGCGCGAGCGACACGGGATAGGCCATGGCCGCGGTGAGCGCCGTCATGCCGACGATCGTGCCCAGCCCGAAGACGGCGAGATAGAGCACGGCACCCGAGACCGAGCGCAGCGTGGCCAGGACCAGCAGCGATACGGCCGCGCTGCCGGC
>Ga0207646_10005853_pt1 | contig 12856 bp, 11 predicted proteins | sample KBSK5502metaG_FD_184343 | JGI IMG/M metagenome (GOLD analysis project Ga0207646, IMG submission 184343) | Corn, switchgrass and miscanthus rhizosphere microbial communities from Kellogg Biological Station, Michigan, USA - KBS K5-50-2 metaG... | ecosystem: Host-associated > Plants > Roots >...
AGGTCACCGAGCCGGCGTTGCCGGCCAGCGCGTACACCGAGGCGATGATCGGCGAGGACACGCTGGTGCCGCCGAAGACCAGCCAGCCCGAGGTGCGGAAGGTGTCGTAGACGGAGACGCCGGTGTTGGGGTCGGCGTCGGCGGAGACATCGGCGATGGTGCGCCGGCTGCAGCCGCTGTCGTGCTGCCACGAGGGCTTGCTGATGAAGGCGCTGCAGCCGCTGCCCGCCCCGCTCCAGGCGGTCTCGCTCCAGCCGCGACTGTTGCCCGCCCGCGTCAGCGTGGTGCCGCCGACGGCGGTGACGTACTGCGAGGCGGCGGGGAACTGCGGGCCGAAGCCGCTGTCGCCGGAGCTGGCGGTGATGGCGATGCCCGGGTGGTTGAAGTGCGACTGGTCGCTGACCTCGGTGCTGTATTCCGCCCCGCCGTAGCTGTTGCTGATCGCGTTGGCGCCCAGGGCAGCCGCCTTGTCCACCGCCGCCGCCAGGTTGGCGAAGGAGTTGGTGTCAGCCTCGACCAGAAGAATGTGGCAGTTGGGGCAGATCGCCGAGACCATGTCGAGGTCGAGGGAGATCTCCTCTGCCCAGCCGGTGTTGCGCCTTGGGTAGTTGCCCTGCACGCCACGCTGGTTCACCTTGCGGAAGCAGCCGTTGGCGGTGGTGCACGCGGCGATGCCGAACTGGCTGCGGTACACGCCGAGATCGGCCTCCGCGTTGGGGTCGTCGAAGGCGTCGACGATGGCGACGGTCTGCCCGGAGCCTGCGGTGGTGGAGAGCTTGTAGGCGGAGCGGAGGTCGGCGGGGTTGAGCCCGGAGGGGCTACCGGCGTTGGGCGACGCGTTGGGATCGACGACGATCTTGGAGAGGCAGCGTGCGTAGCCGGCAGAGACCGCACCGCACACCGGGTCCGCATGGCGCGAGCCGCGGGCGGCGGTAGGCGCTCCGGTGGCGAGCACGGCGCCCGCGACGGTGGCGCATGAGGCGGTGACGACGAACAGGCGGCGCAGGGTGCTGGACACAGTCTCTCCCAACCCGATCACTCCAGTTCGGCGGCTCCGCCGCCGTGCCCCGTGGGCGATCGGACTTTACCGGAATTCGCCCCGAACCGCTACGTCCGATCTATTTGTCGCGAATGCCGCGATCTGCCGAAGGGTGCTGCCGGTCAGGGCGAGGTCGGCGGCGATGTCTCCGATCACCGAGGCGAACTTGAAACCGTGGCCCGAGAAGCCGCCGAGCAGGATGGCGCCGTCGCAGCCCGGTGCGGGGCCGACGAGGAAGTGCTCGTCGGTGGTGTTGGTGTAGAGGCAGACGCGCGCCCGCACCGGCTCGGGGCGCACCCCCCGCAGGCGCGTCATGGCAAGAGCGCGCAGCGCCGCCAGGTCGGCCTCGCCGACGGTGCGGTCGACGGTGTCGGCGGTGGTGGCCTGGCCACCGTGGTGGACGCCCGCCTTCACGGTGGCGCCGTCCAGGGTGGGGAAGCCGTAGGTCAGCGGTCCGCTCGTCCCCTGGTGGGCCCAGACGCAGAAGCGCTCGGGGGCGAACGTGGCGGGGTCGTCGACGGCGAACCAGCCCATCACCTGGCGTTCCACCCACAGCGGCGGCGTCCCCAGCCCGGGGAACTGTGGCAGCCACGGGCCGACGGAGACCACCGCCCGGCGGGCGTGGCGGGCGGTGACCCTGGAGGCCGCCTCTCCCGTGGCGCGAAGGGCGGCGGCGGGCTGCGCGGAGGGGCGGCTGTGGACCACGACGCCCTCGCCGTCAGGGCTGACGCCGACGACGGTGGTGTTGCGGTGGACCTCGGCGCCGAGCTCGCCCGCCCGGGCGAGCGCCGCGGCCACGCAGGCCTCGGGGCGCAGGAGGCCGGCGCGGGCTTCCCAGAGGGCGACGTCGTCGGGGCCGAGGCGCAGCCCCGGCTGCCGGCGGCGCAGCTCGGGCTCGTCGAGGAGGCGGTGCTCGAGGCGGTGCTCGCGCGCGCTGGCCAGAGCGCCCGCGACCAGCTCTCCGTCCGGCGGTCCCAGGAGCTGGGCGCCGGTGAGGGTTAGCAGCTCGGCCCTGGTCTCGAGCTCCAGCTGCCGCCACAGATCGATGGCCTCGCCCACCAGGGGCACGTAGAACGCGCCCTCGTGGTACGCGGAGCGGAGCATGCGCGACTCGCCGTGGGTCGCCCCGCGGTCATGGGGCGGGCTGAAGCGGTCATACCCGATGACCCGCGCCCCCCGCGCGGCCAGCCGCCACAGCGCCATCGAGCCCATGGCGCCCAGGCCGACGACGGCGACGTCGGCGGCGCCCTCGCCCACGGCGATCAGCGCACCAGCGGCTGCGGCGTGTCGGCGTCGATGCCGTAGGCGGCGATCGCCTCGGCAACGCAGGTGGGCTGCACTGCGCCCTGCCGGCAGAGTGCGTGCAGGGTGGCCACCACGATGTGGGCGGCGTCGGTCTCGAAGTGGCGGCGCAGCGCCGCACGCGTGTCGCTGCGTCCGTAGCCGTCGGTGCCCAGTGGCACGAAGGGCGCGGGCACGAAACGGCCGATCATGTCCGGAACGCTCTTGAGGTAGTCGCTGACGGCAATCACCGGCCCGGTCGCCTCCCCGAGCTGCTCGGTGACATAGGGAACTCGGGGACGCTGCTCGGGATGCAGCCGGTTGTGGCGCTCCACCTCCAGCGCGTCGTTGCGCAGCAGCTGGTAGCTGGTGGCGCTCCACACCCGGGCGGCGACGTCGTGACGCTCGGCGAGCAGGCGGCGGGCCTCGACAGCGGCGAGCATCGCCGACCCGCTGGCCAGGATCTCGGCGCCGTGGTGCGGTCCCTGGGGCGCGGGCCCCAGCGGATACAGGCCACGCAGCACGCCCTCCTCGGCGCCCTCGGGCATGGGCGGCATGGGGTAGTTCTCGTTGTAGAGCGTGATGTAGTAGAAGACGTCCTCTTCTTCGACGTACATCCGGTGAAGTCCGTCGCGGATGATCACCGCCAGCTCGTAGGCGAAGGCAGGGTCGTAGGCGCGCACGTTGGGCACCGCGCTGAAGAGCAGGTGGCTGTGGCCGTCCTCGTGCTGCAGGCCCTCGCCGTTGAGGGTGGTGCGCCCGGCGGTGGCGCCGAGCAGGAAGCCTCGTCCGCGGGCGTCGCCGAAGGCCCAGACCAGGTCGCCGGTACGCTGGAAGCCGAACATCGAGTAGAAGATGTAGAAGGGGATCATCGGTGTGCCGTGCGTGGCGTAGGCGGTGCCCGCCGCGGTGAAGCTGGCCATCGACCCAGCCTCGGTGATGCCCTCCTCGAGGATCTGCCCGTCACTGGCCTCGGCGTAGCTGAGCACCATGGCGGCGTCGACAGGCTCGTAGCGCTGCCCGAATGGCGTGTATATCTTCACCTCGCGGAACAGCGAATCCATGCCGAAGGTGCGCGCCTCGTCGGGAATGATGGGGACCACGCGTCGCCCGATCTCCTTGTCGCGCAGCAGATTGCGCAGCACGCCGACGAAGGCCATCGTCGTGGAGGCGGCACGCCCACCGCTACCGCCGAGGAACTCCGCATACGGCTTGTCGCCGGGGAGGGTGAGTGGCTTGGCGGCGTGGTAGCGCCGCGGCACCGGGCCGCCCAGCGCGCGCCGCCGCATCAGCAGGTACTCGACCTCCTCGGAGCTGGCGCCGGGGTGGTAGTAGCCGGCGTGTCCCTTCTCCAGCGCCTTGTCACTGATGGGGAGCTGCAGGTTGTCGCGGAAGACCTTCAGCTCCGCCTCACCCATCTTCTTGATCTGATGCGTGGCGTTGCGCGCTTCGAAGAGGGGGCCCAGGCTCCAGCCCTTGACGGTGTGCGCCAGGATCACCGTGGGCGCGCCCTCCTGCTGGCAGGCGAGCTTGTAGGCCGCGTAGAGCTTGCGATAGTCGTGGCCACCGCGGCGCAGGTGACGCAGGTCATCGTCGCTGAGCTGCTCCACCATGCGCGTCAGTCGCGGGTCAGGGCCGAAGAAGTGCTCGCGGATGTAGGCGCCGGTTTCGGTGGCGTACTTCTGGAACTCGCCGTCCAGGGTGCTGTTCATCTTGTTGACGAGCACGCCGTCGACGTCACGGGCCAGCAGCGGATCCCACTCCCGGCCCCAGATCACCTTGATGACGTTCCAGCCGGCGCCGCGGAAGACCGCCTCCAGCTCCTGGATGATCTTGCCGTTGCCGCGCACCGGACCGTCGAGCCGCTGCAGGTTGCAGCTGACCACGAAGATCAGGTTGTCGAGCTGCTCGCGCGCCGCCAGGCTCAGCGCTCCCAGGGCCTCCGGCTCGTCGCACTCGCCGTCACCGAGGAAGCACCACACCCGCGCCTCGCTGGTGTCGGCGAGGCGGCGGTTGAGCAGGTAGCGGTTGAAGCGCGCCTGGTAGATGGCGTTGAGCGGTCCCAGGCCCATGGAGACGGTGGGGAACTCCCAGAAGTCGGGCATCAGCCGCGGATGCGGGTACGAGCTCAGCCCGGTTCCTGCCGATTCCTGCCGGAAGTGGTCGAGCTGCTCGGTGCTCAGCCGGCCCTCGAGGAAGGCGCGCGCGTAGATCCCCGGTGCGGCGTGTCCCTGGTAGTAGACCTGGTCGCCGACGCGGCCGTCGTCGCGACCCTTGAAGAAGTGGTTGAAGCCGACCTCGTACAGCGAGGCCGCGGAGGCGTAGGTGGAGAGATGGCCGCCGATCCCCTCGACGCGCTGGTTGGCGCGGGTGACCATGACGGCGGCGTTCCAGCGGACGATGCGGCGGATGCGGCGCTCCATCTGCTCGTCCCCGGGGAACCACGGCTCCTGCTCGGGCGGGATGGTGTTGATGTAGTCGGTGGTGACCAGTGAGGGCAGCCCGACGCTCAGCCGGTGCGACCTCTCCAGCAGCCGGCCGATGACATAGCGGGCGCGGCTGCGACCCGCACGCCCCACCAGCGCGTCGAGCGACTCGACCCATTCAGTGGTCTCGTCTGGGTCGGTGTCGGGCAACTGGGTGAGGAATCCGTCGAGCATCATGGGAGGACCTCCACTGGAGGAGGAAGGGCTGATGTCATTCTGAACCTGCTGCGCTCATGTGCCACAGCCGGGGACAGGTGCGACGTGCAGGGTGTCATCGCAGCCGTCACCCACGCGGTGATTCGGCTTCGCGGTGGGCGGGCTCGCTGTGCCCGCCGAAGGAGCGATAGCTGACGTCGAAGATGCGCTCGCCGGCAGTGTTGCCGGGGCCGCGCCTGGTCACCGCGACGTAGGCGACGGCGACGGCCGACACCAGCACGATGAGATCGGGGATCCCGTTGGGTCGCGGCGTCTGGGCGATGGAGCGGGTGATCCGGTCGAGCCCCGCGATGATGGTGGCGACGATGCCGATGTCCAGTGCTGCGGCGAGCACCAGCCGCTCCAGCGTCGGCGCCCGGGTCAGCACCTCGGCGCGTGCCGAGTGGGGGATGCGACGCACCGCCCAGTAGGCGCCGCCGGCGGCGACGAGCAGCACCGCCCCGCTGATCGCCAGCCTGCTGAGGTCGCTGAGGAAGTGCTCGGCGGGCAGTCCGACGGCTGCGCCCACGGCGGTGATCACCACCAGCCAGAGGGTCAGCGCCGGCATGGCACCGAGCAGGAAGATGCGCAGGTCGACCTCGGCGGCACCGGCGATCAGCGTGGCGTAGACGCGGATCCCGGGAATGACACGGGCGATCCCCAGGCCCAACGGGCCGGCGTGGCGCACCCGTTGGGCGGCGCGATCGTAGGTGCGCTGGGCGTGCAGGCGCACCGCGATGGCACGCAGCCGATCGGAGCCGATAGCCCGCGCCCAGCCGTAGGCGGCGATCATGCCGGCGGTCATGCAGGCCCCGGCGACGGGGAAGAAGACCCAGGGGTTGAGCGTCTCGTTGGCGAGCAACAGGCCGGCGACGATGAGCAGCACCTCGTTGGGCGCCCAGGGCATGGGGACACCGGCCTCGTCGATGAAGAGCAGCGCGCCCAGCAGCAGCACCGCCACGGTGCCGTGCAGGCCGTTGATCAGGCTCACGGTGGTGCGCTGGCCGCGGGTCGCACCGCCCGAGGGTATTGCAGAACCGGCCGCCCCTGGGCGGCGGCGCTCGCAGGCTAATGAAGAATCCCCGACGGCGCTTCGACACCCCGCTGGGTGTCAGCGAGGGCGATAGGCCGCCGGTCGACCGCCTGTTGACGTCACGGCGTCGGGATGGCGCTCGAGGATGCGGCGCACCTGCTGGCCGCTGACCTCGTCGCGCAGGCGCCGGCGGATCTCGGCGATGCCGATGGGCCGTCCCGCGGTGCGCACCACGGCGATCACCTCGTCATCGAGGGCGCCGTGTCCGTTGCCGGACCCCACGGATTCGCGGTGCCGGGGCTCCCGCTGATTCGCGGTGGTGTGGTCGGGTGCGGAGTCCGCGGGGTGACCATTGCCGCCGGCGGCGCGCTCCGCCGTCACCTGCGATGGGTGCGTCGCCGCGACTGCCGGCGCAGGGTGCTGCGGCGCGCGGGCCTCCTCGGGAGGGGGCGGCGGCAGGCCGATGTCGGGGCGCGTGCGCCGCGTCTCGCCACGCAGCCGCGCCAGCAGCAGGGGCAGATCCTCGAGCACCTGGCGCACGAAGCCGGCGCTGCCCGACACCTCGACCTCGCGCTCGCCGTCGCGGAGTCGCACGCTGTGCGCCGACTCGGCGGGCGGCCTCGGCGGCACGAAGGGCGGTCGCGGCGGAAACCCGCCGCGCGGGCCGCCGGGATGGTCACGCCGGAAGGGTGGCGGGGGACGGCGGTCGTCGGGCATGGCGCACCCAGTCTACCGGCGGGCCGCGACACGCGTGGCCGGGCCGAGGTCCCGCACCGGCCCGCGAAACCGGTTCAGACGATCGCGGGATGCCCCTCCGACTCCGCTGGGCTATGGTCGAGGGCAACGGTCTGAGATGCAGCCACAGACTGGGGAGGGAGGTCCGATGGACGAGCGCGTCGTCGGCGCACATGCGCCCACGGCAACGACTCTGGGACGCGTCCGCGCGGCCCTGACCGACGGCAACCTGCGCATCCTGGCGCTGCTCTTCATCGCCGGCCAGGTGATCGACGCCGCCACCACCTGGGCGGCGCTGCGCACCGGCCACTACCGCGAGGCCAACCCATTCTTCGCCGACGCGCTCAGCGGCGAGTCCGCAGGTCCCTACGTCGCCAAGGGCGTGCTCGCCGCGCTGGTGCTCTTCGGTGCGCTCGCCTACGTCAGCAGGCGACGGCTGCGCGTCGTCCTCGCCATCCTGGCCGTGATCAGCCTTCAGGCGCCCCTGACGAACGCCCTGCTTCTGTTGCTCGGTCACCGCTGAGCGCTGACGCCGGCGCCGGTGCGGCAGCAGGCAGGGCGGTCGACATCGCCTCGCGGCGGTCGCCGATGACCGCGTTGAGGACGGCACCGAGCACCAGCAGCTGGGCGAGAAGGTAGACGTAGCTGACGATGAGCAGCAGCAGGCCGAAGGTCGCGCCGTAGCGGTTGCCGCGCCCGGCGATGTCGATGTAGAGCGGGAAGCCGAGGGTGAGCAGCTCGAAGCCGGCAGCGGCGAGAACCGTGCCCGGGAGGACGCGGCGCAGAGGAGGCCGCGGTCGCGGAACGACGACGAAGATGAGGCCGAAGAGCAGGACCCCGGTGAGCAGGCCAACGGCCACCTGGATGAGGTAGCGCGAGGCGCCGCCGAGGATCGGCTCAGCGCTGGCGTGCTCGGCGATCGGGGTGAGCAGCGCCAGCGCCGATGAGGCGACGATGGCCACGACGACGAGCAGGGCGAAGGCGATGATCATGGCGAAGGCCATCAGCTTCTGGCGCAGGAAGTCGCGGGATGGGAAGCGGAGGATGGCCGCCAGCGCGCTCTCGATGCAGCCGAAGAGCGCCGAGCCGCTCCAGAGCAGCCCGGCGAGGCCGACGACGCCGAGGATGCCGGTGCCCTGACGGACGGCGTCGATGGTCGAGGAGAGCTCCTTGAAGGCGTCGCCGCCGCTGCCGCCGGGGAGGACGCGAGCGATCTCGCCGAGGGCCCGGTTGCGCGTGTCGGGGTCGCGCAGCACCAGGCTGGCGGCGAAGAGCACGGCTAGGACGATGGGGAACAGGCTGAGCAGGGTGTTGAGGGCGATGGCCGCCGCCCAGTTGCCCCCGCCATCGGCCGCATAGCGGAGCACCAGCGCGACCAGCAGACTGTCCCGCAGTCGGCTACGGAACCCGCGGCGCAGCGCAGGCCCAGCGGCGGGTGGCGCCGGCTCGGGCTCAGGAGCTGGCGCTGGAGTCTGGATCGGAGCCGGCCGAGGCGCTGCGCGGTGCGGCGTGGTGCTCGCCGACACCGGAGGTCGCCTGCCCGGGGAGCTCGACGGCGGGGCCTTCGCTGTCGCTCGGCTCCACCGCCGCGTTCGAGATCGCGGCGTCCATCGGCGCCTCGGCGGTTGCTGCAGCGGCGGCGAGCTCCGCCGGCGGCACGGTGATGGAGGCGGGCGGCCCCTCGTCGTCGTGGTGCCCGCGGAGACGGCGGAGCCGCTCGCGGAGCGGCTCGAGCTTGGCCAGGATGACGCCGATGGCGGTGCCGACGACAGCGAACAGCAGCAACACGCGCCGGCGGCGGCGCCGGCGGGGACGCACCGCGCTGGCGGTGCGCTGCAGCGCGTCGGCGAACTTGGCGCGGCTGGCGATGGTGGCGGTCTCGGCCTGCTCGGCGCTGCTGTGCGCGAGGCGATCGGCGGTGTCCCCCAGCGCTCCCGCGGCGCGCTCGGCGACTCCCGACAGCGACTCGGCGGCGCCCTGGAGCACGGGCACCGCGGCGCGTTGCGCGCGACCGGCGACGTCGACCGCCCGCTCGGCGGCCCGCTCGGCGAGCTCGGTGACCACCTCCGCCGCGCGGGTGCCCGCCTCGGCGGCGCCCACCGCGGCCGCCGACGCCAGAGACGCCGCCCCTCCGGGGAGAGCGCCGGCGCGCTCGCGTACCTGGTCGGAGACTGCCGATGCCGTGGATGCCGCTCGGTTGCGCTTGCTCATCGCGCTCACCTCCTCACGCGCAGGGAACGCCCCGATACCCGAGCCGAGGCTCATGACGATCCTAGCGCCGCGGTACCAGCAGGCTCAGGCGGCGCGGATGCTCCACCCGCTGCGGCGGGGGCGGCGGCCGGGAAGGGCGGAGGTGGAGAGGGGAGCGTCGAGGAACCAGCGCACCCGGGCCGCGCCCACCGGCCCGATCACCGCCGCGAGGTGCTCCTCGGAGGCTGCATACACGGCAGCCAGGCTGGGGAAGGCGCGTGTGAGGCGGATGGCAGCCGCCTCGTCGAGCCCGGGCAAGCCGAGCAGATGGGCGTGCCTCTGCGGGCCCGCAGGATCATCCTCGGCGGGGCCGAGGGGAAGATCCAGCTCGACGGCGAGAGATCTCATGGCGATAGTGTAGCGAACAGGTGTTCGAGGCGTCAAGCGATGGCCGGGGGGGCCCTGACGCGCCTGGGCGGGGTCGCCGACGGCACCGTCGAGAGCCTGCTAGGGTCGGCCCCGCGTGGCGGGGGTCACAGGGAGATGTGGCGATGAGCAGCGACGGCGAGCCCGGCCCGACGGCGTCCAACCCCGGCAGGCCGCGCGGCGCCGCGCCGCCCCCCAGCGAGACACAGCCCGCGGCCACGGGCGGCACCCCGCCACCGGCGCCGTCAACCCCGGCGGCCGCATCCCCGGGCCCGCCGGCAAGCGCCGGCCCGGCGGAGGCGGTGCCGGCGCCGGCGTTCACGCCGCTCCCCACCGCCGTCACCACCCCGGCGGGAGCAGCGCCGCCACCCGCCCTCCCCGCCTTCGAGCGACCCGACGTCAACCTGGTGCGCGCGGCGCGCCGGGTGAGCAGCGGGTCACCGGTGGCCGCAGGCATCACCGGCGCGCTGCTCGCCATGGCAGTGGTCGCCGCCGGGTCGCTCCTCGTCGGCCTGCTCTCCTGGGCGGCGCACACCCAGGGGGGCTGCAATGCGGCAGGGGTGGTCTCGGGGCGCGGCGGCTGCGCCGATCCGGGAGCCAACGGTCTGCTGACCAACTGGACGGCGGTGCTCTGGCAGGCCCATGGCGCCGGGGAGAACATCGGCCTCAGCAACGGGCCGACGCTGTCGGTGCGCCTCCCTCTGGGACTGGGCATGCTGCTCGTCGCCTCAGCGCTCGCCCTGGGCGGAGCCTTCAGCGTCCGTCTCGTCCGCCCCCAGCGGCCTCGCGACCTGTTCCTGCGCGCCGCCGTCATCGCCGTCGCCTACACCGCCCTGGCCTGCAGCCTCGGCGCCGCCGTCACCGCCCGGGGTGAGGGCGTCGCCGTCGGTCCCGACTTCGGCCTGCTGGTGATCTGGGCGCTCCTGCTCGGCTTCAGCGGCGGCCTCTTCGGCATCGCCCGGCGCCTCTTCGGCAGCGCCGTGCCGCGCCTGCCCGCGCTCGCCCTGCTGGGCCGCCTCGGCCGACTCGGCTCGCCGCTGAGCGCGGCGCTCACGGGGGTCTGGGTGGCGATCGCCCTGGGGGCGCTGCTGGGCCTGGTCGCCATCCTCACCCACACCACAGACGCCGCCAACGCGGTGCGCGCCGTCGTCACCGACGGCACCACCAAGCCCTGGCCGGACTCCGCGCTGGGGACGCTGGCGGCGGTGGTTCTCGTCGGTCTGGCACTGCCCACGCTGGGCGCCTGGGTGCTGGCCTACGCGCTGATCATCCCCACGGTCACCGTCGCCACCGCGCAGAGCAGCCAGGACTTCGGCCTGCTCGCCGGCTCCCACGACGCCTGGCTGTGGATCGTGGTGATGCTCCCCCTGGCCGCGACCCTGCTGACCGGCTACGCCGCCGCCCGTCTGGAGCGCAGCGGCAGCGTCGAGGCGGCGGTCGGCGAGGGTGCCTTCGCCGGGCTGGTCTGGGGCCTGCTCACCTTCCTGCTGCTCACCCTCCTCGACGGCGGGGGAAGTGTGGGCGCGACCAGCTTCCTGATGGGGCCGGGCCTGCAGTACGCCTTCGGCGCCCTGCTGCTCTGGGGGGTGGTGGGTGGCGCGCTGGGCGGCTACCTGTCCCTCCTCCTGCTCACCCGGCGGGTGCGGCTGCCGCTGCTGCGCCGCTACGACGTCGCGGTCGTCGGCCCCCCCGTCGTCCCGGCAAGGCGACCGCTCTGCCCCGCCTGCGGCGCGTCCGCCCGGCACGGCGACCTGTACTGCAGCCACTGCGGAGCGCCGCTCACGGTGGCGGCTGCGGCACCGGCGACCACCACGCCGCCGGCTCCCGCGTAAGCCGCATCAGGCCGGGCGCAGAAGCTGCTCCGCAGCTGCGAGGACGAAGGTGGGCGGCGCATCGTCGTCGGCGCCCAGGGCGGCGTCGCCGTCGCCGGCGAGGTCGTCACCGAACAGGTCGAGCTGAAGCCAGTGGCGCACCCAGAGGTCGCGATGCTGTGGGTGCACACCGTGGGCGCGCAGCGCGCGGCGGTGCTCGGGTGCCCCGTAGCCCTTGTTGCTGGCCCAGTTGAAATGGGGAGCCTGGTCGTGCAGGGCGGTCATCAGCGCATCGCGGTGCACCTTGGCAACGATCGACGCGGCCGAGACCGCGGGGACCAATGAATCACCGCGCACCAGGCTGACGACGCGCCGCGAGGCGTCGACACGCAGGTTGCCGTCGCAGCAGTAGCCGTCGGCCTCGATCAGCTCGACGAGGCGGCGGAAGAGCTCGACGTTGGCCCAGCTGATGCCCCGGCGATTGATCTGTTCGGCGTCGATCTCCAGCACCGCGACAGCCTCGGCGCGGCGGCGGATGGCGCGGTCGGCAACCTCCCGCTGTGCTGCGGTCAGCACCTTGCTGTCGCACAGGAAGCGATGCCGGAAGCCCGTGGGGAGCACCACGGCGGCGGCCACCAGCGGCCCGGCGAAGGCCCCTCGCCCCACCTCGTCCATGCCGCACAGACGAAAGCCGGCGGGATCAGGGCAGCCCCAGGAGCTGTGCAGGAAGCGGCGGTAGGTGAAGCGCGGCGATCCAACGCGTGGCATTGCCGTCAGTCGACGAAGGTCAGCCGGCCCACGGCAGGAACCAGGCCGGCGGCGGCGCCGCGGTCGAGCAGCTCCTGACAGGCGATTCGTCCGTCGTCGCCGAGGTCGAGGGTGCGCTCGTTGACGTACATGCCGACGAAGCGGTCGGCGAGCTCCACGGAGAGGCCGCGCCCGAATCGCAGGGCGCCGCCGAGCGCCTCGTCGCGGTGCTCCAGGCCGTAGGCGATGCTCTCCCGCAGGGCCCGCGAAGCAGCGCGCTGCACGTCGACGTCGAGATCGCGGCGGATGGCGTTGACGCCCAGCGGCAGGGGGAGGCCGCCGGTCAGCTCGCGCCACCAGGTGGACAGCTCGAGCACGCTGCGCAGCCCGCGCTGCGAATGGGTGAGCTGACCCTCGTGGATCAGCAGCCCGGCATCGACCTCACCACGGACCACCGCACCCTCGATGGCGGCAAAGTCCATGACCACCGGCTCGAAGTCGACGAGGGCGAGCCGCAGCTCGAGGTAGGCGCTGGTGAGCAGCCCGGGGACGGCGATGCGGGCTCCCCGCAGCTGCTCGGGAGCGAGCTCGCGCGCCGCCACCACCATCGGTCCATAGCCCTCGCCCATGGAGGCGCCGTGGGTCAGCAGCGCATAACGATCGGCGACGTACGCGTAGGCGTGCACCGAGATGGCGGTGCACTCCAGGCGGCCCTCTCGCGCCCACTCGTTCAGCGTCTGGATGTCGCGCAGCACGTGCTCGAAGGCGAGACCTGGGGCGGCGACGCGGCCGCTGGCCAGGCCGAAGAACATGAAGGCATCGTCGGCATCCGGGCTGTGGCCGACGCGCAGCTGGCGGACCGGTGCGGTGGCTGCCGCGGCGGACATCGGCGTGAGTCTACGATCCACCGGAC